>Ga0209829_10000037_pt1 | contig 107929 bp, 87 predicted proteins | sample C_140205_EF_Meta_FD_187311 | JGI IMG/M metagenome (GOLD analysis project Ga0209829, IMG submission 187311) | Freshwater microbial communities from Lake Croche, Canada to study carbon cycling - C_140205_EF_MetaG (SPAdes) (version 2) | ecosystem: Environmental > Aquatic > Freshwater > Lake...
CAGGTGATCGCGGCGGTCGATTTGCCGAATCTCACCTACGTCCCGGCGGCGAATGACAACGGTGCGAAGACCTTCACCGTGACGGCGTCCGACGGTTCGCTCTCCTCCACGGCCGCGACGGTCACGCTGACGCTCGCCGCGGTGAACGACGTGCCGACGCTCGCCGCGATTGCCGTGAGCGGCACGGAAGACACGACGTTTACCTTCACTGCCGCGAACTTCACCGGAGCCTACGCCGACATCGAGAGCACGCCGCTCGCGAGCGTGACGGTTGTCACACTGCCCGCGACGGGCGTCCTCAAACTATCCGGCACCAATGTGACCGCGAATCAGGTGATCGCGGCGGTCGATTTGCCGAATCTCACCTACGTCCCGGCGGCGAATGACAACGGTGCGAAGACCTTCACCGTGACGGCGTCCGACGGTTTGCTCTCGTCCACGGTAGCGACGGTCACGCTGACACTCACCGCGGTGAACGACGCGCCGACGCTCGCCGCGATTGCCGTGAGCGGCACGGAAGACACGACGTTTACCTTCACCGCTGCGGCCTTCACCGATGCCTACGCCGACCTCGAGAGCACGCCGCTCGCGAGCATCACCATCGCCACGCTCCCCGCGACCGGCACGCTGAAGCTTTCCGCCGTCGCCGTGACCGTGAGCCAGGTGATCCCTGCGGCGAATCTCGGTAACCTCACCTACGTCCCGGCGGCGAATGACAACGGCGCGAAGACCTTCACGGTGACGGCCTCCGATGGTAGCCTCTCCTCTGCGGTCGCGACGGTCACGCTGACGCTCGCCGCCGTGAACGACGTGCCGACGCTCGCCGCGATTGCTGTGAGCGGCACGGAAGACACGACGTTCACCTTCACCGCCGCGGCCTTCACCGATGCCTACGCCGACATCGAGAGCACGCCGCTCGCGAGCGTGACCGTTGTGACACTGCCCGCGACCGGCACGCTGAAACTTTCCTCCGTGGCCGTGACGGCTGGCCAGGTGATCGCGGCGGCGAACCTCGGCAACCTCACCTACGTCCCCGCCGCGAATGAGAACGGCGCAAAGACCTTTACGGTGACGGCCTCCGACGGCGGCCTCTCCTCTGCGGCCGCGACGGTCACGCTGACGCTCGTCGCCGTGAACGACGTGCCGACGTTGGCGGTGCCAGCAGGTCTGAGTGTGGCTGAAGACACACCGCTTGCGTTTCCGGTGGGCGGCGGTGGCGGCCTAGTGGTGGGCGACGTCGACGACAATCTTGCGACGGTGCGGGTGACGGTGGGGCATGGCACGGTCGCGGTGACGTTGGGAACGAACAACCCGGCGATGATCAGCGTGGGTGCTAACGCGAGCGGAACCTTGACGCTGGCCGGCACGGTGGCGCAGGTGAACGCGGCGTTGTCGACTTTAGTGTACACGCCGGCGGCGGACTATTTTGGTGGTGACACCTTGACGTTGGTGGCGACGGACAATGCCCCGACAGCGTTGAGCGCGACCGGGACGGTGGCTTTAACCATCACTGCAGTGAACGATGCCCCGGTGGTGAAGGTGCCGGCCTCGGCTGCGGTGCTCTCGCTGGCCGGGCTGACCTTTGGCAGCGGGGAGATCCGGGTCGCCGACGTGGACGATACCAACCTCACGGTGCGGGTGACGGCGGGCAGCGGCGCGGTGACGCTGGCGACCTTGTCCGGCCTGACCTTTACCGAAGGTGATGGCACGGCGGATGGAGCGATGACTTTTGCGGGCACGATCACGGCCCTCAACGCGGCGCTCAATGGGCTGCGCTACGAGCCGTTGGAGAATTTCGCGGGGCCAACGACCTTGAGTGTGGTGGCGACTGATGCGGGTGGTTTGGTGGGTTCCAGTGCGGTCAGTTTGACGGTCAGCGATACCCATCCGCCGCGGGTGCTGGCGTTGGCGGCGGTGACGGCGGCCGGGCACTACAAGGCCGGCGCCGTGATTGATCTCGCGGTGACCTTTACCGAACCGGTGACCGTCGTAACCACGGCCGGGGTGCCGACGCTGCGCCTGGCGACCGGAGCGGTGGCCCGGACCGCCGGGTATGTGCGCGGCAGCGGGGCGGCAACGCTCGTCTTCCGCTACACCGTGCAGGCGGGCGACACGACGGAGGACCTGAACCACGCGGGCACGACGGCGCTGGAGCTGAACGGTGGTATCCTCACGGATGCTGCGGGCAATGGGGCGACGTTGACGCTGCCGGCGGTGGCGGCCGGTACGGTTGGCGCGCTGGCGACGAATGCCGATCTGGTGGTGGATACCACAAGGCCCACGGTTGCGATCGGGACGCCGTCCGTGACCAAGACGGATGCGGGGCCGGTGAGCTTCACGGTCACGTATGCCGACCTGCATACGGTGACGAGCACGCTGACGGCCGCGGATGTGACGGTGAATGCGACCGGCAACGCCGCGGCGGGCCGGATTGCGGTGTCGGGTACCGGGTTGACCCGGACGGTCACGCTTTCCGAGACGACCGGGGACGGCAACCTGTCGATCTCCCTGGCGGCCGGCACGGCGCGGGATGTCGCGGACAATCTGGCGGCGGCGGCCGGGCCCAGTGCTACCTTCCTGGTGGAGAATATTTTGCCGGCGCGGATTGCCACCCAACCGGTGGCGGTGGCGGCCGTGCAAGGCAGCACGGCGATGCTGGCGGTGGGGGTGGCGGGCCGGCCGACGCCGACGGTGCAGTGGCGGAAGAGCGGGGTGCCGATCGTGGGCGCAACGCAGACGGTGTTGGCCTTCCATGGGGCGCTCCCGGCGGATGCGGGCTCCTATGATGTGGTGGCGACTAACGTGGTCGGGCCGGTGGTTTCGACGCCGGTCACTCTGACGGTGACGCCGCAGCCCGGCGATCTCTTCGGGACGGGCTTGTCGCAGTATGGCTCCCTCGGTGATTTATCGATGCGTGGCAATTGGACCACCGCGGCGCTGGCCCTTTGGCCGGGCAGTGGCACGGAGTCGTTGATCAACCTGGTGGCGACGGCCAGCCATTCGCTGATTCTGACCGCGGACGGAAAGACCTACGGTCTGGGCGACAATTACAGCGCGGCGTTGGGTGCGGCGTCGAATCAGCTGAGTTATCCCGTGCCGCAGGCGATTCTCGACAATGTACGGATGGTCGCGGTGGCGGACAACCAGAGTTATTTCCTGCGGCGGGACGGCACGCTGTGGGGCACCGGCGCGACCCCCGGCGGGATGCTGGGTGAATATTATCCGGGGGCCGGTTCGGTCGTGCCATTCCCGCTCGTGCCTGATCGGACAAATATCACGGCCATCTGGGCGCACGGGCTCAGTGGACAAGGTGGCTGTATTTTCCTGACCCGCGAGGGCGACTTGTTCCTTTTGGGCGGACCCTCCGACTACGAGCCCCGTAAACTCGCTTCCGACGTGATCGATGCGGCGGTCGGTGCCGGTTTCACCTTGTGGGTGCACGCGGATGGCTCGCTCTGGTCCTATGGCACGAACACGTTTGGGCAATTGGGTAACGGCACGACGACCGCCTCCCTCGTGGCAGGGCCGGTGGTGGGCGGTGGCGTGAGCCGGGTGGTGGCGGGACAGGGCGCGGCGTTCTTCCTCAAGCAAGACGGTAGTCTGTGGGGCATGGGGCGAAATACGTTCGGCCAACTCGGAGTAGGCTCGACCGTCAATCAACTGACTCCCGTTCAGGTCATGACTGCGGTCCGCGATATCGCGTTGGGTGAGCGGCACGCCGTGGTCTTGAAGGCCGATGGCACCGTCTGGACGATGGGCAATAATTATTATGGCCAGCTCGGCGACGGTTCGACTGCGCCACGCGCTTCCCCGGTGTGGATTGCGGCGCATGCCACGGCCGTTGCGGCCGGCAGCTACACGACGCTCTATTTGGCGGCGACTGCGCCGACGATTCAGCAAGGCCCGGTGGGCCGCGCAGCGGTGGTGGGCGAAACCGTGGTGCTGAGCGTGGGGGCGACGGGCACGCCAACGTTAGGTTATGCTTGGTTGAAAGACGGTGCGTCGGTGGCCGGGGCCAGTGGGGCGAGGCTGACACTGCCAGCGGTCACGCCGGGTGCGGCGGGCAGTTACCGCGTGGTGGTGAGCAACGGCGCGGGCACGGTGACGAGCGGGGTGGCCGAGCTGACGGTGGCTCCGGTGCCCATCGCGCCGACCATTGTGACCCAGCCGCTCAATCGAATTGTGCAAGCGGGGATGGACGTGACCTTCCCGGTGGAAGTGACCGGTACGGATCCGTTGCGTTATCAGTGGCGCAAAGGTGGCGTGGCCATCGTCGGGGCCACCAACGCCAGCCTCGTGCTGCGTGCGGTGCAGTTCGCCAATGTGGGCTCGTATGACCTCGTGGTCACTAACGCGGTGGGCAACGCCACTTCGGCCCCAGCCACGCTCAGCCTAACCAGTGTGTTGCTGCCCGAAATCACGGTGGGTCCGGTTTCCCTCTCGGCCAATCCGGGTGCGCCGGTGTCGTTTACGGTGACCGCCAAGGGTTCTGGTTTGGACTACCAATGGCGCCGCAATGGCGTGGCGCTCCTCGGCGAGACGCGAGCGACGCTGGCGTTTGCGGGCGTTCAAATCTCCGATGCGGGCGTTTACACGGTCGCGGTTTCCAATCTCGGCGGCACCGTGACATCGGCGCCGGCAACCTTGACGGTGGATGCCGTGCTCGGGGAACTGAAGTTGATCGAGGCTCCCGTGGTCTATTCGGCAGGGGGGAGTCTGACGATGGAAATTGGTTCTACCTATAGTGGCGCGGCACCCCAGCAGCTCGCTTGGTCGATTATTCTTCCCGCCGGATTCTCCTACCAAGGGGGGCAAAATGAGCCGAGCGTGAAGCCTCAGGTCGGTGCTACCGGCACGCTGGAATGGGCGTATTCCACGATTCCGGCCAGCGGCGCGGTGTTTACGGTTCGTTTGGCTTATGCGGCTGGCTTGGGCGGCATCCAACCCATCTATGCCACGCTCATTTATCGCACCACGGCAATGCTGTCGACGGTCACCTTGCCGGCGCTGGTGTTGGCCCGCGTGGATTCTCCGATCATTCTGCGGCACCCAGCGGGTCTCACCTTGGCGGCGGGCACGTCGGGCTCGCTCAGTGTGAGTGCGCAGGGCGGCGGTCTCTCCTACCAATGGTATCTGAACAATCAGGCCATCAGCGGTGCCACCTTGGCCACGCTGCCACTGCGCAGCGTGACCCTGGCCGACGGGGGTGCTTACAAGGTTCGGGTCACCAACGCGGTGACGGTGGTTGAGTCGAACGTAGCGCAGGTGTCCGTCTTTCAGGTGGCGGCGACTCAGCAGCTGGTGGGCATCGGCTATGTGGACGGCCAGACCATGCAGGTGGTCAACACCATCACTTTCAGCGGCGGCGATGCCACGATGGGCTGGCAGACGTTGCTTCCGGCGGGCTGGAGCTTTGCGGGCAGTGCGGGCGATACCGCTGAGGTCAGGCCTGCGCCCGGGAGCACCGAGCTGCTCGAATGGGCCTGGACCTCCTTCCCGGTCAGTCCGGTGAGTTTCAGCGTCACGCTTAACGTGCCGTCCGGAGCGACCGGGCCTCAGGAGATCACCTCGCTGGTGAGCTTCGTTCGGTCCGGGGCCTCCGCGCAGATTCTGGCGACGCCGGATCCCCTGGTGGCTCTGCCCGTGGGCTGGCATTCAGCCGATCTCAACCGCGACAGCCGGATCGGCCTGCTGGAGTTGCTCCGGGTAATTGAATTGTACAACACGCGCAACGGCACGAGTCGGACCGGTGCGTATGCGGTCAATCGCCAAGGCGAGGACGGCTTCGCGCCGGCCTTCGACCGGCAGGCGGGGCAGGCCGCGTTGCTGACCTCGTACCACAGTGCCGACACCAACCAGGACGGCCGGATTGCATTGCTCGAACTCCTCCGGGTTATCGAGCTCTACAACTTCCTGTCCGATCGGGTCAGAACGGGTCAATATTACCGTAGCGCGGCCTCCGAGGACGGCTTTGCGAGCGGCCCCGGCCCGTGATGACAGGCATGGCAACCGACCGCAGTGCCTTGCCCGGACGGTTAATCCAACGGTTAGAAAATTACCTTAGCGGCTTGGGCGGCGAAACGGCCAACGTGGGGGTCGTCTCCGCTGCCACCCTCGGTTTCCGCCCTTGCGGCGATGCCTTGCGCGCGGACCGCTTTCTCGACGTCGGCGAGCCAAAGTTTTGCGACGGAAAAGACGGTCCTTTCAAGGCCGCGCCATTTCTGCTTGCCGTTGACTTTGACGCGGGCGTAGTAAGGCCCGCTCTGACGGTTTCGAAGCAGGTTCGTGACGTTGGTTGTTTCCCACACAGTCTCACTTTTGCTCAGTTCCATGAGCAAAGTGCAGAAAGACGGTGTAGAAAAAGCCATCTAGCAAAAACGCTCGGTTTCGTAAGTAGATAATAAAAAGTGTAATAGCGCCCATGCCCGGGTGGTGGAATTGGTAGACACGCAGGTCTCAGAAGCCTGTGCCGTAAGGTGTAGCGGTTCGAGTCCGCTCCCGGGCACCATGCGCACTCAATGAGGTGCGCGGTCCGTCAGAACAACGTATTGAATGGCTGGCGATTGTCGCGGGCGAAGGCGTCGCCGCTGCCGGGGGCTGCGGTGAGCTCGGACCAAGCGCCGACGGCAATAGTTCCGGTGGCCGTGGAGGAACTCGCTCCTGGTGTCGGCCCCCCTGGGATGGCGGCGTTGAGCAGATTTACATCATAGTGGATCGCGGATGACCCAGCAATGGTGACCGTTTTTCCAACGACGGCTCCGAATAAACCGGCGGAGCCGTTGAGCTGAATCACGGCGTTGGGCGCATAGATAGTCCCGACGAAGGAGGCGTTGCCGTTGATCTCCATTGCTTGCGAGCCGGAGGAGGGCTTGGTGCCCCAGATCGTGGCTTTCGCGGGATTGTTGGTGTTGTTCACCATCCCGGCGCCATTGAGCGTGATGGTGCCAGCGCTGTAGAGATTGAAGTTGGCGTTGGTGCTATTGCTGATCGTGATTTGTGCCGAGCCATTCACGGTCGCATCGGAGTTTACGATGATGTCGACCGGACCATTGATCGTGAGGGTTGAGTTGCCGTTCAATTCCATGCCGGAAGCAACGTAGAGGTAGCGGCCGTTGGGGCCCGGTAAGTCGGAGGCCCGCGGCAAGGTGAGCGTGCTATTGAGATTGCCGAGAGAGGTGGTCGTGCCGGTGGGTGCGGTGGCATCCGTGATGTTGGTGTTGAAATCGGTGCGCACCCGGGAGGGATCCACCAAGGGGGTGCCGGGGGAGGTCGCCCCGTAGATCCGGCCGGAACCGCCCACGGTGGGGGCAACTCCGTTGGTGGCGACGAAACCGTAGATCGACGCGGACCCGGTGATTTGTAGAGTTGAGTCAGTGCCAATCGTGGCCCGGTCATTGCAGTTCGTGGCGGAATTCCACGCACCAAGGCTGGAATTGTAGGCGTCGACACTTGCGGAACCTGAAAACGTAATTGAGCCCTTTGTCATCAGTGCGTTGGAGAAAACGGCGCGGGTGCCCCGGCCGGATATGCGCAGCTGTTTCACGAGGCGGGGTTGGTTCGGAATGGAGATGACTCCGGTGGCGGTGATGGCAGGCGTGCTGCCGGTGGCTCCATCGGCTCGGATGTAAATCGCGCCCGAGGCTTGGATAAAGTCCAGTCCGGTGGTGATGATCTTTTGGTAGTCGGCCGTGCTGCCGCTCACGAGCGTCCAACCGTTGGCCGAAGTCAGTGAGTTGGTGTTGGCGGCATAGAGGCCTTCCTCAAGTCCTGCTTCAGCGAGATTTAGCGCGGCGGCTTGGAAAAACGATCGCGTGGCGAGCCTCGCCTCCTGCGAAGAGCGAAAGAGAAAGCCGGAGGCGATGACCGCGGTGACGGCGGCGAGGATGAGAACGGTGATGACGGCACTGCCACGGTCAGTGCGCCGTCGATTTGGCGCGCATGGTGAATTGAGAGGAGATGACATATTCGGATGTGATGGTGCCGGCGACGAGGCGGAGCATGCGCAGTTTGAGCTGCACCTGCTTTACCTCGACGAGGCTGGTGGTTTCGGCGGACGGGCTAGCACTGTTGTAATAGTAAATCGAAAAGGTATCGACGTCGCGGGCGTAGACTGCGGTGGCGGTGCCGTCCGTTCGCGCCACGGTCTTGGTGACGCTGTTAAAATCCCACATGATATCCTGGGTGGTGGTGCCGGCGGCATTGGTCGGCACAGTCAGATGAACCGTGGTGGCGTTGAAATTCGTGACGTCGGTCGCGGATCGTAAATCCTGGCCGAGCCGCTCGAGGAGTTTGCGGGCTTGAGCGTTCATCTCGCCGTAGTTTTGGAGCGAGCGATCACCGCGTGCGATGAAGGTGAACGACGTGAGCAGAGCCAGCGTGAGCAGCATGATCAGCGTCAGCGAGATCATCAGCTCAACGAGCGAGAATCCGGTCGTACGACCGGAGTGTTTAGGGGGCCCAGCCGACATAGTAGTAATCGCTGAGACCTTTTTCTCCAAAATAGGTGATGAGCTTCCGTCGGAACGTGGAACCGTTCTCCGTCCATGAGACCGTGAGGGCTACGGTTATTCGGTCGTAAGGCGCGCCGGACGGTCGCGGCAACGTGGCGAAGTTGCCGCTGAGGGAGAAGTCGCTCGTAAAGCTCGAGGCGAACCTTTCGCTGCTGAGCATCGAGGCAAAATCCACGGGTTGGGCTTGGGCGGCGTAGGCCTTGAGTTCGGTGAAATTCCGCAGGCGTAAGTCCTCCATGACCGACTGGACGATCTGGCCGGCGAGGGTGGTCATGCGCGCATGACGGGTGAACCCGTAGGCCCGCGAAAGCGCCGTCAGGCTACTCATGATGACAAAGCTCAGCAGCGTCGCGGCGATCAATACTTCGACCATGGTCATGCCGCTGTGCAGCTGCCAACCGCGAGGCGGCGGAAGGTTCGTGGGACCAAGGCGGCCGAAAGTTTTCTGCGGAAGCTTCATCGGACCGTTTGTTTTTCTCGAAATACAGTGAGCCTGTCGATCTGGGAGATTGCCTAGCCGCTGAGTAGTGTTCCCGGGGAGAAGACCCGTGTAGTTTGATTCGAGCTTGGCCTAACGTGTGCTGACTGAGACAACGTGTCTATGCCCCACGCGTCCCCTGACCCCGATGTGCCTGCGCCTAAAGCCTGGTGGCGCCTGAATCTCACGCAGCAAATTATCCTTGGCCTAATAGTCGGATGCCTGGTCGGCTGGTGGATGAGCGTGATGCCGGTCGAGGCAAGGAAGTCATGGGATGTTTGGCTGAAAGTGCCGCGCGACGTGTTTCTCCATTTGATCAAGGCGATGATCGCGCCGCTGATTTTCGCGAGCGTGGTGCAGGGGTTCGCCGGCACCGGAGACATGAAGAAGGCGAGTCGGATCGGGTGGAAGGCGCTGCTCTATTTCGAAATTGTTACGACGCTCGCGCTCGTCGTGGGTCTGGGGGCGGTAAATTTCCTGAAGCCCGGTGCGGGCGTGGTCTTGCCTACCGACGCCGGCAGCGTCGCCAACCTCGCAAAGCCCCAAACCTTGCCTGAAATTATCCTGCATATTTTCCCGACGAGCCTGATCGAAGCGATGGCGAAGAACGATGTGCTGCAGATCGTCGCCTTTGCCGTGATTTTCGCAATGGCGGTGATTGCCGCCGGCGATGCGGGGAAGCCGGTTTTTGAGTTTTGCTCCAGTCTCACGCAGGTGATGTTCAAGTTTGCTGGCGTCATTATGAAGTTCGCTCCCTTTGGGGTGGGCGCGGCGATTGCAGTTACGGTCGGGCAACAGGGGCTCGGCTCAATCATCACGCTCGGGAAACTCGTGCTCACACTCTACGCGGCCCTCGTGGTCTTCGTGGTCTTCGTGCTTGGGGCGGTGATTTGGATCACCAAGGTTCCGCTGAAGCCGTTTGTGCGCGCCGTGCGCGAGCCCTTCACGCTGGCGTTTGCGACAGCCAACAGCGAAGCGGCCTTGCCCAAAGCATTCGAACTGATGGAGCGCCTTGGCGTGCCGCGTGGCATCGTGGGCTTTGTGCTCCCGGCGGGTTACTCCTTTAATCTCGACGGCTCGACGCTCCACTTGGCGGTCGCCTCGGTTTTTGTCGCCCAGGCTGCAGAGGCGACGATTCCGGGCTTTCATTTCGATCTCGGTCAGCAAATCACCATGATGCTGATGTTGATGCTCACATCAAAAGGCGTGGCGGCTGTGCCTCGCGCCTCGTTTGTGGTGCTCGTCGCGGCGTTGGAGTCGTTTAAGCTGCCGGTCGCCGGCGCGTTTCTCATTCTCGGGGTCGATGCGCTCCTCGACATGGCGCGGACCTCGGTGAACGTGTTGGGTAACTGTCTGGCCAGTGTCGTCGTCGCGCGATGGGAAGGTGAATTTGACGATGCGAAGGCGGAGCGCGAATTCGGCGACAGTGCGAAGTCTACCTGAGTTCAGTGCGGTGCTTTTGGCCGGCGGGCGATCGACCCGGATGGGGCGGGACAAAGCGATGCTGGGTCTCGCGGACGTGCCGCTCTGGCGACGGCAACACGAGGTGTTGGTGCAGGCGGGTGCGGTCGAGGTTTTTGTCTCAGCACGCGAAGAGCAGACTTGGGCCGTGGGACCGAACGTGGTGCGTGATTCATTGCCTCATTGCGGCCCGCTTGGAGGCATCGTGGCTGCTGCTGATCGGGCTGCCTGCGCTCATCTCGCGGTGCTGGCCGTCGATCTTCCTCTGATCGAGGTCTCGTGGTTTACAGGCTTGCTGGCCGAATCCGGGGCGAACGTCGGCGTTGTCGCTCGGCAGAGTGGGGTCGGAGGTTTTTTCGAGCCACTCGCGGCAATTTATCCTCACGGGTTTTTCGCCATGGCGCGGGAGGCATTGGGCACCGGGGATTTTTCGATGCAACGGTTGGTGCGGGCGGCCGTGGCACGAGGCTTGTTGAGCGTGCATCTGCTCTCTGCGTCGGAATCCGCCCGGTTCATAAACTGGAATGTCCCGACGAAGTAGTGCGTTGCTTCGGGTCGTTTTTTGAGTGGCTCGGTGCGGAGCCCTCGTGATGCTGAGGGAGTGAGCGATTTGCCGGAGAAGAAGCACCCATGGGCCAAGTTCCGCGCCAAGCAAGGCGTTGAGCTACCCCGTGTCGGAACGCCGACCCTGCGGCCGCGGGCGACGCCACCTGAGCCTGCGTTACCAACCGCAGCAACGAAGCCGCCGCCCGTTGAGCCCGTGGTGACGCCCCCGCCCGCACTCGCCGCCACTCCCGAGCCCACGGCGAAGCCCGAGCCGGCGGCCAAACCAAAGGCCGTGGCGAAAAAGATGCCGCGTGCGCCGGTGGCGAAAGGGGCGGTCAAACGGACGCCGCGGCCGGTGGTCGAGCAAAGTGAGTTGACGCCACTCGCCAAATCGTCGCCACCCGAGACCGCCGCGACCCAGCCAACCGACAAGCCAGGTGCGCGACAGGATTCGCCCGTTTCGGATGACCTGGCCTCGGCGCTCGCGTCGCTGGCGAAAGAATATGCGCCGGTGGCCGCGGGCTCGACGCCGTTTGTCAGCGTCAAAGATAAGGAAGCAGAGGTGCGTGCACTTCGCCGTCTGGCCATGCGGAAGCTCGGGAAGATCGCCTGCGGGATCGTCGGGGGTCTCGTGATCAGTTACTTCTTGATTGGGTTCATTTTCTATCGCCGCCCCTCCGCTGATGAACTGCAGGCGGCGGTGAACGAAACGGCGCAGGCCGTACTCCTGCTGGAAACCAACGAGCTGCGTCCGCTGGCGATCGAAAGCGCAGAGCCCGTCTTGCGCGACGTCATAGACTCGCGACATGTGCGCTACTATGCCGAGATCACACTGCGGCTGCGGCAGTCGCTTTACGCTCCTATCCAGAGCAACGGCACGGTGGTTTACGACATGCTCCGGGAAAGTCTGCGCTGGGCGGAGAATCAAGAATTGAAGTTCAATTTTTTTTCCTTTGGCAACGGGCCGAAGCCTCCGGTGCTCCCGCGTTTGATCCAGCTCGTGCATCGGGTCGGGGAACCGATGGTTGTGCGGGTGCCGATTGAGACTGAGCGGTTTGGCTGGCGTTGGCGGTTGAAGCCTGGGTCGCTGGCCAATCGGACCGCGAACCGAACGTTTGAAGGGGAAATCATCGATGCCTTCGACGATGTTCCTTATCTGGTTTTCGGATTGCCGAGCACCATGCCCGATATTCGGGCCCGCACCAAAGCGGCGCAGGAATTTATCACGGCGGTCGCGCGGGAGATTCAAAAGCACGCCGACGTCGAAGCCGTCGCCCCCCCGCCCGAGCCGGTGGTGCCCGTGCCCGTGATCGGCTCCGAACCGGTTCCGGCCAATGGGCTGCCGTTCGATCCGAACAAGCCGGCGGTCCTGCCGGGAACCTCACCCAAACCCGACCTGCCGCCACTCGGGCCGCCCTGACCTTTGGCTAATACCGAAAAACGGCCGCGGGGCCGGCGCATCGTCGCGATTCAGGCGTAGCGATCCTCGGTCCACGGATCCGCCGTGTTCGAGTAGCCGCGGACTTCCCAGAAGCCGAGTTTGTCCTCGGCGAGAAAAGAGATGCCGCTGACGAATTTCGCGCCCTTCCATGCGTAGAGTTTCGGCACGATCACGCGGGCTGGGCCGCCGTGTTCACGCGAGACCGGAGCCCCGTCGAAGCGCGTCGCCACGAGCACGTCGTCATCGAGGCACGCGGCCAGCGGGAGGTTGGTCGAGTAACCGTCGTAGCTCGTGAAATAGACGAACTGGGCCTCGGGCACGGGCTGAGCGAGCTCGTAGAGCGTGGTGAAGGCGACGCCACCCCAGTGGCAGTCGTATTTGCTCCACGTGGTCACACAGTGGAAATCGCTTACGTCATCCACTTGCGGCAGTGCCTGCAACGACCCCCACGAAAGCGTGCTCGGCTGGGCGACGAGGCCGTCGAGCGTGAGGGTCCATTTGTCGAGCGAGATCTCCGGTTGCACGCCGAGGTCGAGCACCGGAAAACCGTCGGTGAGTTTCTGGCCCGGTGGCAGGCGATCCTGCGAGGCGACGGTGCGTGCAGTGATGCCGCGGGCTTTTTGTTTCTCAGCCCAACGTTGTTTCGCCTCGATGTAGCGTTCCTTCGACATAAAGCGGACGGTAGCACGAAGCCTCGCGGCGTAAAGCCGCTCCTACACCTCGGTCAGGGCCGTGGTCACGGCCGGGCGGCGCCGGAAATAGTAGATCGCCATGGCCCCTTGGTAGATGAAGGTGGCGAGGGAAAGTCCGAGATAGACGACGCGAAAGACCAGCTCAAGAAACTGGTCGACCGTCCAGCCGATGGACGCGAGTTGTTGCTTCATGTCCTCGGTGATGCCGACCCGGAGTGGTTCCAGTTGCGGATGAGCTAGGCGGATCGCGCTATAGCCGAATAGGGAGAGCATGATCAGACACTGGCTGTTGATCAGCCAGGTCATCCCGCGCGCGTCACCGTGACGCAGGAGCGTGACGCCGTGCAATTCTACCATGCCGGCGCCTGCCACGAGCACGCCGACTCCCGCGCCGACGGGATCACCCGAGGAGGCGGCGAGCACGGCACCGATCGACGCCACCATGACGACGCTCCACCCGTCGAACCGCGCGAGGCGGAGGACGCGTTGGAAAATTTCCTCAGGAAGGAGCGGGGGGGCTTTCATCATTGCCTTGTGATTCTTGGTGCGGCGAAGAAGTTCACCCTCCGCCGCCGTGACCGCACCGTCAAACAAACCCTTTCCTTTCCGTCTGGAGTTCCCGCCCGAACTGCCGATCACGTCGCGCGTAGAGGAAATCACGGCCGCCATTCAAGCGAACCAGGTGGTGATCCTGGCCGGCGAAACGGGCTCGGGAAAAACCACGCAGATTCCGAAAATGTGTCTCGCGGCCGGGCGCGGTTCGCTCGGGCGCATCGCCTGCACGCAGCCGCGCCGCGTGGCCGCGCTCTCGGTCTCGCGCCGCGTGGCGGAAGAACTCGGCGTGCAATGGGGGCGCGAGGTCGGCTGCAAGATCCGGTTCAACGACGAGACCACGCGCGACACCGTCATCAAGTTTCTCACCGACGGCATGCTGCTCGCCGAGGTGCAGGGCGATCCGCTCCTGCGCGGCTACGATACGATCATCATCGACGAGGCGCATGAGCGCTCGCTCAACATCGACTTTCTCCTCGGGCATCTGCGCACGCTGCGCTACAAACGCCCCGAGCTGAAAATCGTCATCACGTCGGCCACGATCGACACGGAGGCCTTCAGCAAGGCGTTCGACGATGCACCGATTATCCAGGTCGAGGGCCGCACCTATCCGGTCGAAGTGATTTACGCGCCGCTCGACGAGTTCGGCACCGATGCCGCTGAAGGCGATGAACGGGAGGCGAAGGCCGAGGCGTTGCACTACATCGACGGGGCCGTCGAGGCCGTCCAACGCATCGTGCGCGAGAGCACGGGCGGCGATGTGCTGGTGTTTCTTCCGAGCGAGCGCGACATCCGTGAACTCGGCGATTTGCTCGACGGCCGACGCCTGGGGAATTGCGAAGTCATCCCGATGTTCGGCCGGCTCTCGAACGTCGAACAGCAGCGGGTGTTCGCGCCGACGCAGCGCAGGAAAATCATTCTCGCGACGAACATTGCGGAGACATCGCTGACGATTCCCGGGATCCGGTTTGTCGTCGACACCGGCCTTGCCCGGCTGAGCCGCTACTCGCCGACGGCACGCACGCGGCGGTTGCCGATCGAGCCGGTCTCGCAGTCGAGCGCCGACCAGCGCAAGGGCCGCAGCGGGCGCGTGGCCGACGGCGTGTGCATCCGGCTCTACTCGGAGAAAGATTTCTTGGAGCGCCCGCGTTTCACGCAGCCGGAAATCCAACGGGCGAATCTCGCCGACGTGATTCTGCGCATGAAGGCCTTCGGCCTCGGCGACATTGAGCGTTTCCCGTTCATCAACATGCCGGCCGCAAAATCCATCCGGGCCGGCTATGCGCTGCTCGAAGAGCTCGGCGCCTTGGATGCCTCGGACCACATCGCCGACTCGGTGCGGGTGCTCACGCCGATTGGCCGGGAACTCGCGCGGCTGCCCGTCGACCCGACCGTAGGGCGTATGATTCTCGAGGCGCGCACGGAGAAGGCGCTGCGCGAAGTCATCATTATCGCCGCCGGCCTCAGCATCCAAGATCCGCGCGAACGGCCGATGGACAAGCAGCAGCAGGCCGACCACGCGCACCGGCGCTTCGTGCATCCCGATTCGGATTTTCTCACGCTGCTCAACATCTGGGAGGCGTATCACGGTGAGTTTGAGACGATGGCGCAGGCGAAATTGCGCCGCTTTTGTCGCGAGCATTTCTTGAGCTACACGCGGATGCGCGAGTGGCGGGACATTTACACGCAGCTCGTGGACACGTTGGAACAGCGGGAGGATTTTCGGCTGACGTCGGTTTGTGACGGCGCAGGAGCGGCTTCACGCCGCGATCCGGCGCCGCCGTCGGCGGGATCGCGGCATAAAGCCGCTCCTACAGAAACCGATCCACTGGTGTTCGCCACGCCGTCGTATCGGGCGATCCACCGGAGCATTTTGGCGGGCTTGCTGGGCAACATTGCGCACCTCGATGAGGAAAACGGCGGCTACAAGGCGACGCACGACCGGCGGGTGACGCTGTTCCCCGGTTCGGTGCTGTTTCGTCGCGAGGAGCCGAAAAAACGTTCGCCGGAGGGCGGACCGCGCGGTGGTGCGCAGAAGGGCGCGCCACCGAAAACGCCGCGCTGGATCATCTCCGCGGAAATCATGGAGACCTCACGGCTCTTTGCCCGCACGTGCGCCCGTTTGGACCCGTTATGGGCGCTGGATCTCGGCGCTCATCTCGTGCGCGTGAGTCACAGTGAACCGTTTTGGGATGTGGAGAAAGGCCGCGTGATGGCCAAGCAGCGGACGCGTCTCTATGGACTGGAGCTGGAGAGCAAGGCGGTCGGCTACGGCAAAATCGACGCCGTGCACGCGCTGGAGATTTTCCTTCGCGAGGGTCTGGTGAACGACACGATTTCTTTCCCGCTCGATTTCATCACGCACAACCGCACGGTCCGCGAGAAGCTCGCCGACGCGCTCACCCGTGCACGCGACAGCGGGTTTCTCAATCTCGACGAGGCCACGTATCGGTTCTACGCCGCGCGCCTGGAAAAAACGCCGGTGTCGGCCGTGGGCGAACTCGTCGACCTGGTGCGCGAACGGCGCGGGGCCGAGCCGCGTTTCCTGATGTTGGAGCCGGAAGACCTGCGTGATCCGGAGACGTGGGAGCACGACGCGGAGGCGTTTCCTGAGGCCTTGCCGCTCGACAATCGGGCGCTGCCGCTCGCTTACGCTTACAAGCCCGGCCAGAGCGACGACGGGGTGACACTCGACGTGAGTGTGCGCGAAGCCGAAACATTGACGCCCGCCGCGCTCGACTGGGCCGTGCCGGGTCACCTTGAGCAAAAGGTCGAGCATTACCTGCGCGCGCTACCGAAGGAATTGCGTCGCGGCTTCGTGCCGCTCGCCGAAACGGCAAAAAGTCTCGCGGAGCAAGTCGCCGCGCGCGACCGGCTGACCGACCGACGCGAGTCGCTCACGCAGGCGCTGGCCGCGCAGATTGCGGAGCGATTCCGCATGACGCTCGATCCTGCGGTGTGGGCCGACAAACCGTTGCCAGACCATCTGCGGGTGCGGGTACGGGTGCTTGATGCGAAAGGGAAGGAGTTGTGCGCGAGCCGCGAGCTCGCCGAGATCGATGCCGCGCTGCACCTGCAAAAAAGGGCCGCCAGTGCGACGGTGGCGCGAGTGGAGCCCGAAGCTTGGCGGCGCGCGCGCGCACAGTGGGAAACGCCGGCGCAGACGACGTGGAAGTTTGGTGACATCCCAGAACGGGTGCTCGTGACCGAGCAGGCGGGCGTGCCTGTCTTCGCATTTCCGGCATTGCAGGCGGAAAAGGAAGGCGTGGCGGTGCGGCTCGCCAAGACGCCGGAGGAGGCGCGTGAGCTTACGCGGCGTGGGTTGGCCGCGTTGCTCGAGCGACAGCTCAGCAATGATCTCGGATGGCTCGAGCGGGATTTGCGTGCGGTGAAAAATCTCGGGCCGTTGATTTCGACGCTCGCGCCGGCCGAGGAGCTGCAGGCGCAGGCGTTCGCGATGCTGCGCGGTTGGTTGTGTGACTCAGGTCGTGTAGCGGCGAGCGCCAGCGAGCCGAAAGGGAATCCACTCGCTGGCGCTCGCGGCTACCGGGCTTCGGCGTTCGCGGCGGCGTTCGAGCAATCGAAGGCCGATCTGCGCGGGATCGTGCCTCGATTCTGCGATCAACTGAGGGAAATTCTCACGCTCCGACAGACGCTCATGGTGCAACCGGGCGCGCACGTGGGCCTCGAACGTGACCTCGCGGCACTGCTCCCAGCGGACTTCTTGCGAACAACCCCCTACGCTCAACTCCCGCATTTTCCGCGTTACCTGAAAGGGATGAAGCTGCGCGCCGAGCGCTGGCGGCAGCATCCGGCGAAGGATGCCGAACGAGCGGCGCAGTTGGCACCCTATGAAAAAGCGCTGCGTGGCTTGGCCGTAGGAGCGGGTTTATCCCGCGATGCATCGGGGCATAAAGCCCCTCCCGCCGCCGACGCATTTCGGTGGCTCGTCGAGGAGTTTCGCGTGAGTCTATTTGCGCAGGAACTCGGCACCGCAGAACCCGTTTCAACGGTTAAACTGGATCGCTCGCTTGCCGCGCTGCAGCCCGGGATCGTCGTGACGCGCGCGGAACCGCCGCCCGTGGCAAAACCAATTCTCTCCGCCGGGGTAACGGAAAAGAAAGTCGCCCCGATTAAGAATTTCGGAGCGCTGGACCGGCTATTTCCGAAATAATGAAACCGACAAACTGAGGCGCGATGCTATGGAGTGACCACGGTTAGTCGCAGCGCTTGCACTTTGGGCGAGGCTTCCGGGGTTAGCGTGAAGAACACGTCGATGCAGCCGGATTCGCCGATCAGAGGAAAGCTTCCGCGTAATTGGTTGAGCGGTTTCAGCTCGCCGACGGATTTGATTTTTCCCGCCGTGGCGAGTGTGGTGCGAGTCTGAGTGATCCAGTCGGTGCGGCTGCGGTCAGGGAAGAAATTTTCCGCAAAGATCTCGGCGCTGAGTTTCTCGTCCCAAGTGGCGTCGGTCAGGATCTGGGCGAGCTGCTGCTTGCGTTGTTCGAGTGTTTTCGAGACGGGCAGGGTGCGTGGCGGGAGTTTGGCTTTTTCGATGAGGAGGGTGGCGACTTTGGCGTTGGTGGCGCCCGTGCCGGCGTAGGTTATGTTGGCAAAGGAGAAAATGCCAAAGCCGTATTCGGGAAAGAACCGATAGTCGCTGCCAAATCCCGGTAGGCCGCCCGCGTGGCGTGAACTCGCGACACTTTGGCTGTCGATGCTGCTCACGAGGCCGAAACCGTAGCCGGAGGCGGAGGGGTTGGGCTCTCCGGCGAGAGACTTGGCGGTCGCGTTTACTCCGGTAGGCTGGGTCGGAGTGTGCATTTCTCGCGCGGTGGAGCGGCGCACCGGACCAGTGTCGGGACCGTCGCGCGGCGGCCAAGCTGAAAGATGATAAGCGATGTAGCGGGTGAAATCTTCGGCGGTGGTGATGAGGCCGCCCATCGCGCCGTAGGCTCCATCGCGTTCCAGCGGTTCCAATTTCCATGCGTTATGCTCCCAGCGATAACCGAGGGCCAGACGGTCGGGTGGGAATTCGGAGTATTCCCAACGCGTGTCCTTCATGCCGAGTGGCTGGAGAATCTCGCGGGTGATGTAGTGCTGATACGGAATCCCGGTGACGCGGGAAACGACGCGGCCGAGGAGGGCGAAACCGAGATTGCTGTATTCGAAGGCGACGCCGGGTGCGTTGGAGAGGGAAATGCCGTTCGAGAGGAAGTCGGCGAACTGCGCATCGGTGATCCCGAGCTGGCGGTCGCCCCACGGGTTATCCTCCGGAAATCCGGCGGCCATGCCGAGCAGATGGCGCAGGGTGATTTTTGGGGCGTCGGTGGTGAGAGGTTTGATCGCGCGAAGTTCCGGGAGATGCTTTTCCACCGAGTCCTCCAGCGAGAGTTGGCCCGCGTCGCGAAGCTTGAGGATGGCTAGCGCAGTGAAGGACTTCGTCATCGAAGCGATCCGAAACGCAGAGCGTGCGTCGGCAGGGATTTTCTTCTCGAGATTGGCGAAACCAACGGAGCCCGTGTGGAGGAGTTGGCCGTCGAGCACGATGCCCCAGACGACACCGGGCGCATGCTTCTCGGCTGCGTAGTCTAGGTAGAGCTTGGTGATCTCAGGAATGAGGGCGGAAACTTTGTTTGCACGGTCGCGGTCGGCGAAACTCGGCGGAGCGTAGTCCTGTGCACGGGCCGCCGAAACCAGGAGGCCGGCGAGGCAGGCAACGAACGAAAGTGGAAATTTCATATTTCTGGAGATTCTCTTCAGGGTTCGACGACGACGGGCAAACCGATCCAAGCGAAGTCGAGCAGGGTGACGGCGTCCCAGTTGGCGAGTCGGAAGCAGCCGTGTGATTCAGTGCGGCCGACCTGCTCGGGTTTGGGTGTGCCGTGGATGCCATAGCCGGGTAGACTTAGTCCGACCCAAGCGAGGCCGACGGGATTGTTGGGGCCGGGCGGCAACATGAGTTTCCGACCGAGCGTGCGCGCTTCCTCCGATTCGGGGAAGGCCTCGGGGTTAAACGTATAGTCGGGATTTGCGACGACGACCGTCACGCGTAGTTCGCCGGCCGGGCGCTTCTCGATGCGACTCGCGATGCTGACGGGAAAGTGCGCCAACATGCCGCCGTCAGCATCGAAGAGTTCGAGGGTGTGGGCGGCGAGCTGGATGATGATACGTGCCGCCTTCTTGGTTTTCGGCAGTCGTGGAATCGCTGGGACGACGAGCGGGGTGCCGGCGGTGGGCTCCGCCCAATCGAATTCGGGGTTGAGTTGGCGGATGAGGTTCGGGCTCGCGTGGGTGCGTTCGGCGACGAGTTCGAGGGCGGTCTCGTAGGCGAGGGCGGACTGTTGGGATTTCCCGAGCCAGGTCGGATCGAGCGGCTGGAGTTGCGCGAGGTCTTCGGCGGTGAGGACAATTTGCGTGAGGGCCGGAGTCGTGAGGACGAGTTTGGCGCTCGTCGCGGAATCGAGCACACCGGTTGCGGGAAGATCGTGGCTTTCTTGATACGCGCGCAAGGCCGTAGCCGATTGGGCGCCGCCGACGCCGTCGATCGGGCCCGAGGAAAATCCCGCACGGGCGAGCGCGATCTGGGCTTCGAGCCAGGAGGTCACGGGAACCGGGGTGGCGAACGTGGCGTCGGCTTCGGCCGGTTCGCGGGCGACGAAAGCGGGTGGGGTCGGATCGGCCTCGAGCACGGGCGGCGCAGGCCGTGGTGTTGGCGGCATTCTGAATTCAACGACTTGGGCAGTGGCACGCGTGAGCGGATGTTGCAAAGCAACGGTGCCGAGAAGGAGGAGCGTGAGGCCCCAACGGGAGAAATGACGCATGGCGGGGAGTGGTCAGAAGTCTTCTCGAATTTGCAGGAGAAACGCTAGGCAGATTCACCGATTGCCGCAGGGGCGGAGCTTGGCGACCTATTTGCTGGTCGCAGTGCGCAACCGCACGGACCGCGGAATCCGCCGCAGGCGCCAGCGTTGGGCGCTGTTTACAATGAAACGGGGGCAGCGAGGGGTGCCACACCGGCACGGGTGGAGCGGCCATTCGGCCAAGGCGAAGCCGTAGTCGAAGGTGAGCTCAGCGCCGGTGGGAATGTCGCGACGGGCGATGATCCAAACGCGACCGCGGATGACTTCGATGCGGCAGTTGGGGGCGCACGAGTGATTGATGAGGCGGGCAACGTTGCGGCGGGTGCGGCCGTCGAGATCGTGACGGCGGTTGAGGTTGAAGATGTAGACGGAGTCGTCGCCGCCGGCGCGCTGCCGGGCGAGGCGTTGGGCTTCGCGCCTGGTCGCCTCGGCCTTGGTGATGCGCTCGCCGGTGTATTCGATCACGGGCGTGCCATCAGGGATCGGTTCGCGGGCGTAAACGCCGCGACCGTGGATCGAGGATTGGCCCGCGGTGATCCAGCGTGAAGCGCTTGCACGCGGCGAATGACGGACCGCAGATGGATTTTTGGAACGAAGAGCCGGCGCACACATGCCGTTTCAATCATGGATCGAGTGAGGCGCGGCAATTGGTTTCGATGGCTGCGCGAAATTGCGAAAGCATCGATGCTGGCATTGGCTGAGGTCGGGAGTAGCAGTTGACCAATGCCCGAAGTGTCTTCGTCTTCGACCAATTGCCCAAATGCCGAGTCCGCAAAAAATTCTTCTGATCGACGACGATGCCACCATCGCCGAAATGATCGGCTTCATGGTTAAGGCATTTCGCCGGGGACCATTTGTGGTCGAGCATCGCGCCACTTATGCGAGTGGGTTGCAGAGCCTCCTCACGGGCGAATACGTGCTATGTTTGCTCGACTATCACCTGGGAGAGCGCGACGGCTTGGAACTCCTGCGAGAGGCGAAAGCACAGCACTGTCCAACCCCGGTCATTTTGCTGACGGGTAGCAATCGCGAGGAGACGGATTTGGCGGCGATGGACAGCGGGGCCGTTGATTTCATGGACAAGGTCGAGTTGAATCCGCGCGGGCTCGAACGGGCGGTCTACTACGCATTGAAAATGTCGGCGGCCCTCGCCCAGCTACGGGAACAAGCGGCGCACGACGAGTTGACCCGCGTTTTGAATCGTCGGGAGTTTGACCGTCGCTTGAACGAGGAATGGCAGCGGGCGGTTCGTTTTGGCCGTCCGCTGTCGCTCGTCACCATGGATCTCAATCGCTTTAAGCAGATCAATGATACCCATGGCCACCCGGTGGGGGACGAAGTTTTGCGCCACGTCGCGCAGTTGCTGTCGGGGCAGATCAGGCAGGTGGATTGTTTGGCGCGCTACGGTGGTGATGAATTTGCCCTGCTCTTGGTCGAGACGGATTTGAGCAGCGCGCGCGCCGTGGCGGCGCGTCTGCGGGCTTTGGTGGCAGCGACGCCCTGTCGGATTGAATCAACGCAACTGGTCGTCGATGTCGGCGTCAGCGCAGGCGTGGCGGCGTGGCCGGATAGTGCCGAGAAACCGCCAGCGCTGCTCGCGGCGGCAGATGCCGATCTCTACGAATCGAAACGACTCGGAGCGAGCAGCCGGGGGTAGCCTTCATCCCGAAGGTGAAAGTGAGTGTTTGAGACGAATGGCGTTGGCGGTGGCTCGGCGAGTGGCCATTACATCGATTGCCCCGGTCGCCTCGTGGTGGCTCGGTTCTCGTATGAAAACCTTCCTGCGCTATGCCCTGTTGACGATGGTCGCACTTCGTTTGCTCTCGGGGCAGACCAACGAGGCCCCCATTGATTTCGATCGCGCGCGCCAGTTAATGGAACGGCAGCGCGGCGGTGCAACGCTGAGCTCTGATGAGCGAGCGTATCTCGCGCGGGCAGTGGCGGCGCGCAACGCCACCGGCGAGGGCCGGGTGGGCAACCAGCGCACGGCTCCGGAGCGGATCACGCCGCTCACGGATCTCGGTGCGGATGGGCGCCATGAGGGTGAGGAGGGCGGGCTTTACGGTGGCGGAAAAAACGTGCCGCCGGAAACGCATCGGCGTGCGGCGCTGGAGCAGCTCGCGGAAATTCGTCCGCTTAATGCGGCGGGCAATGCAGCGGACGACGGACTCATCGGGTTTGTCGCGATCAGCATGTCGAACGCGACGCAGGAGTTTTCTCGGTTCAAGCAGATGGCGGACGGCTCGCCGCTGAAATCACCCCGCGTGACCATTGTAGACTGCGCGCAAGGCGGACAGGCGATGGCACAGTGGGTGCCGGTCGACGGGCGGCCCTGGGCAGAGGCGAAGCGGCGGCTCGCGGTGGCGAATGTTTCCCCGCAGCAAGTGCAGGTCGCATGGATCAAGCTCGCCAACATGGGCCCGTCGGGCTCGTTGCAAGCGCACGGGCGCCAGCTGGAGCGCGACACGCTCGCGGTGTTGCAGCACGCGCGCGCGCTGTTCCCGAATCTCCGCATCGCTTACCTCGGCAGCCGCACCTACGGCGGCTATGCGAAGGGTGGGCTGAACCCCGAGCCCTACGCGTTTGAGGGGGCGTTCGCGGCTCGCTGGTTGATCGAGCGGCAGGTGAAGGGCGATGCGGAGCTCGTACTCGCGAAAGTCCCGCTGCTGCTTTGGGGGCCGTATCTTTGGGCCGATGGCTCGCACGGAAGGAAGACGGATTCGCTCGTGTGGGAGCGGGGCGATTTCGGCGATGACGGCGTGCATCCGAGCAATGCGGGGCGGCAAAAGGTCGCGGAGATGTTGTTGAGTTTTTGCACCACCGATCCGCTCGCGAAATCGTGGTTCGTGGGAAAATAGAGGCCGGTAAGGGCTAAGCCGCCGCCCGATTTTCTCCATAGCTTTGCGGGAGAGGAGTCTGTTTCATGGGGGGCAATCGAACGTTCCATGTCTGATCCCGCATCCACGCCGCCTCCGTCAAATGTTCCGGTTCCCCACCGGCGCCGTCCACGTTACGCGGGCAAGAATCCGCGGCGCTTCGAGGATAAATACAAGGAGCACGATCCCGCGCGTTACGCGGCTGATGTGGCGAAGGTGCTCGCGTCGGGCAAGACGCCGGCGGGCAGCCACCGACCGATTATGGTGGCGGAGATGCTTGAGGTGCTCGCGCTGGAGCGCGGAGATATTGCCGTGGATTGCACGCTTGGTTTCGGCGGGCACGCGCGAGAGATGTTACCGGTGCTCGCGCCGGGCGGCCGGCTGATCGGCCTTGATGTCGATCCGGTCGAGCAGCCGAAAACCACGGCGCGGTTGCGCGCGGCAGGGTGGGGCGAGGACGTTTTGACGACTGTGCGGTCGAATTTCGCGGGACTGCCGAAGGTGCTCGCGGAACTCGGGGTGGCCGGGGCGGATGCAATCCTGGCCGATCTCGGCGTTTCCTCGATGCAGATCGACGATCCGGGGCGCGGCTTCACGTTCAAGTCGGATGGCCCACTCGATTTGCGGCTGAACCCGCAGCGGGCACCGTCGGCCACCGAGTGGCTCGCGCGGGTCTCGGCGCTCGATCTGTCGGTGGCGCTCACGCAGAATGCGGACGAGCCGCAGGCGGAATTGATCGCGCGCGAATTGGTGGCGCGCCGAGCGCGGACGCCGTTCACGCGCACGGTGCAGCTCGCCGATGCGATCCGCTCGATCTTGCAGGAGCACAAACGGCGGCACGATCCGGAGCCCGATGACGACACGGCGCGCCGGGTGTTTCAGGCGATCCGCATCGCGGTGAACGACGAGTTCGGCGTGCTCGACCTCTTTCTGCGCAATTTGCCGTTTTGTTTGAAGGCGGGCGGACGCGTGGCGATTCTGACGTTTCACTCCGGGGAGGACCGGCGGGTGAAGCACGCCTTTCGCGCCGGCGTGGGCGCGGGGCTTTACGCCGCGACGAACGACGAGGTCGTGCGCGCCGGCCCTGAAGAGCGGCGGGCCAACCCGCGCAGTTCCTCGGCGAAACTGCGCTGGGCGGTGCGGGCGTGAGGGGGTGCGGCGAGCGGGAAGGCTTGCCGGCGGGGGCAACGCGCGCAGGCTCCGCGCTCCCGATCATGCGCTTTTCTTTTCCCCGGGCCGCGGTCGGCCTGCTTGCCTTGCTTGTAGGATCGGCGACCGCACTCCGGGCGGCCAACGCCACCGGCACCTTGGTCAATCTCTCGACGCGCATTCGCGTCGCCGAGGGCGGGACGCCGGCGATCGTCGGTTGCGCGTTGAGCGGCGGGGGCACGCGGGCCGTGTTGGTGCGTGCGGTCGGACCGAGTCTTGCGGCCTTCGGCGTCGGCGGCACGCTGGGCGATCCGAAGCTTACGATTTTCGATGCGGCGGGCCGGACCGTGGCGACGAACAACAATTGGGACGCTGGCGGGACGGGCGCGGACATTGTGGCCGCGGGCGGCGGGGTCGGCGCGTTTGGCCTTCTGGCCGGGAGCACCGATGCGGCGGTGGTCGTCAATCTGGGGGCGGGCAGCTACACGGTGCACGTGGCGGGCGCGGACAACGGCGGCGGGGTGGTTTTGATCGAACTGTATGCGCTCGGTGCCGCCGGACCGAAACTGGTGAATCTCTCGGTGCGCGGTCTCGCGGGACAGGGGGCAGACACGTTAACGGCGGGCTTCGTCGTGCGCGGCACGCCGCGCACGCTGCTCACCCGCGCGATCGGGCCGGCGCTCGCGGCGTTCGGCGTGCTCGGCACGTTGCCAAATCCGCGCGTGAGTCTTCTCGACAACGGGCAGAAGCTGCTGGGCGAAAACCGCGACTGGGGCCAGGTGCCGGACCCGGCGGCGCTGAAGACCGCGATGACGACCGTGGGCGCGTTTGCCCTGTCGCCGGGGAGCTTGGACGCGGCGCTGACGTCGGTGATGGGCGCCGGTTCCTATACGGCGCAGGTCGCGGAGGAAACCGGGCGCACGGGTGAGGCGCTGATCGAAGTTTACGATGTGTCGGCGATCGATCCGTATTTGACGAGCCGCGGACAGCTCCTGAGTGCGTTCAACATTCCGCCGGGCACCCCGGCCGGCGCGGTGAAGCTCACGCATCTGCCGTTGGCCCTCGCGGATCTCGGCGACCTGTTGCCCATGGGGCTGGCCATTTTCGAGCACGTGACGCCCGCGGACCACATGTATATCTGGCCGAAGAACCGCGCTTCGGCGCCGGGCACCTACCAGGTGTTCGCGCCGGGCGACGGGTTCATCACGAGTATCTCCCACCGCATCGCGTTCGACGGCGTGGAGCGCAGCGATTACCGCGTCACCTTCGAGCATTCCGGATCGGTGTTCAGTTATTACGACCTGATCGATGTGATGGACGCGGCGGTCATCGCGCAGATTCCCGGCGGCATCCCGCGCGGGGGATCGGTGGCCGCCCGCGTGCCCGTAAAAGGCGGCCAAGCGGTGGGGCGGATCGGCGGGCGCACGCTGGATTTTGCGGTGCTGGATACGGAGCGGCCGAGCGCGGGATTTGTCGTGCCCGACCACTATCTGTCGGAGCCGTGGAAAGTGTTTACGGTCGATCCTTACGAGGCGTTTACGGACGTCACAAAGGCGCAGTTGCTGACGAAGGCGCTCGGAGCGCAGGTGCCGCGCGGTGGCCGGGTCGGCTACGATGTGTCTGGCCGGCTCGTCGGCAATTGGTTTGTCGAGGGCACGAACGGCTACTTTGGGGCCAACGATCCGCGCGGTTACTGGTATGGCCACCTGAGCATCGTTTATCACTTCATCGAGGCGCGATCGATCATCGTCTCCTTTGGGAATTTTGCCGGCCTCAGCGCGCGGCAATTTGGGGTGAAGGGCAATGCGCCGCTCCCGGAATCCGTGGCGAAGGAGGCGGGGCTCGTGAAATACGAACTGCTGAGTCTGGGCCTGATCGACGGACCGGAGCCGTTGGCGGGCAACAACGGCGTCGTGCAGGGCACCGTGCTGTTGCAGGTGCTCGACGACGACCGTCTGCGGGCCGAGACGTTTCCGGGAAAAACGGCCGCGCAGGTGAGCGGCTTCACGAGCGCAGCGGTCGTCTACGAACGTTGAGCGGCGGCGCGGTTCAGTTCGCGCCGTCGGATGCCGGGTCGGACGCTTCGATGGGTGTGGGCGCAAACGCCTCGATCTCGCCGGCGAGGGCCTTGTCGACCCAGCGCTTGATGCGGGTGAGGCCCTCGTTGCGCCGGGGGTCGTCGAGCTTCATCGTGCCGAGCAAATTGATCACGGTCTCGGCGTAGTCGAGGGCGTTGGCCGTGAGCAGCGTGGGGAGCTCGAACGGGTTGATCTCGCCCTTGCGGATCATGGCGCGGGCCTCGCGTTCTAGTTCGGTCGTGCTGCCGCCGACGGCACCGGGGTCGGATTTGCCTTTGGTGAAACCGCCACCGCCCCCGCCGCCGGCGGAAGCGTCGCTCGACTGGCCCTCGGATTTGCCGCGCGGCTGGCGTTGGAGCTTGGCGGGATATTCTTTGCCATCGCGCCCCGTGACGGTCTCGGGGCGGTCAAGTTTACCGGTTTTGGCCATTTCGTTGCGGCAACGGCGCACGAGATCGACCGAGACGCGGCAGAGTTCGGCGAGGACAGGGTTGGCCTTGTCGGGCCATTCTTCGAGGGCGATTTCAGCCGCATTCCGCTTGTCGGCATTCGAACGGTAGACGCCGTTGGTGGCGTTGGCGCCGAGGGCGTGGCGCAGGGCGTCGGTGCGACCGCCAGGCTGGACGGAGGCGAGGATAGTAGGCCGCTCGTTGCGTTTCGTGGCGAGGTAGCGGTGAAAACCGTCGGCGAGCCAATAGGTGGCCCCGTCGAAATAAACTTCGATCGGTGGGAAAACGGTGCCTCGGATCATTTCATCGGCATAGCTTTCGACGGCTTCGTCGGTGGTTTGGACGCGTGCCTGCGTGCCGCCGTAGATGTTGATCAGGTCGAGAGCGAGTTCTTGGGTCTGCATGGGAAAAAAGGGTCGTTGATGCGGGTGAACCGAGGGCGGTCGCAAGGGCAAAACCGTGTGGCTCCGAAAATGGTCGTCGAGGATGGGCGGCGTGCGCGGGAAAATTTTGGCGCACGTCTTTTCGGTTGCCGTGCAACCGCCGGCACACACGCTTCGGAGCACCCCGCCGGGTTCGCCTAGGAACACGGCCTGTTTCCCAAAAACTATGAATACTCCGATCTCCGCCCTCTTGGAGCGCAAGGGCTCTGCCGTGCACTCCGTTCCGCCTACGCTCAGCGTCTACGACGCCGTTGCAGAAATGAATCGTCACCGCATCGGAGCCATCGTCGTGATGGACGGCGCGCGTCTCGTCGGTATTTTCACCGAGCGTGATGTCTTGCTGCGGGTGGTCGGCGCCGGCATCGATCCTCGGCGCTCCCTCGTGGCCGATGTGATGAGCCCGGGTGTGATCACGATCGCGCTTGATGCCACCATCGAGCAGACGATGACGATCTTTACGGAAAAACGGTGCCGCCATCTTCCCGTGGTGCGGGCCGGGCAATTGCTCGGAGTTATTTCCATCGGGGATATTACCCGATGGATGGCGGACGCCAACAAGGCCGAGGCAGAGCACTTGCGAAACTATATCAGCGGCGGTGTCCTCACCTGACGGCGGACGGCGGATAGTTTCGATGGGTGAAAGGCAGTCTAAATCCGAGTCTGCTGATGCTGTGGAAATGTGCACGGCAGCTTGCTTCGCGGCGGGCTTTTCTCTTGCTGGGTTGAATGGAACTCGCCGCCGCCCGCACTCACATCCAAGCCGCCGTGACCCGCGTGGGCGTCGCCTATGGTCAGCCGGTGTTTGACGAGTGGGCGATCCTCGGACTCGGCGGCAACGGTGGTGTCCATGCTTACGTCGGCCCGCGGCCAGACCGTTTTCGCAAGCAGCTGCCGGATGATGCCGCGCCCTTGCGCGCAGAAGCGGCGGCGCAACCGAGTGGAGTGGGGGACATTGTTTTTGCCCTCGAGGCACAGGGGACGCGCTACGATGCGTTCCTGCGGCTCGGCGAAGCAAGTTACCTTGTTTTTAACCACACCACCAAGACGATGGCGGAGATTCGGGCCAATCCTGGTTGGCTCAACGTGCAGCCGATCCTATTCGAGTTGGGTGAAAAATTTCGCGCCGATCCATTGGTCGGATAATCGTTGGGTGGATGGGCCGCACTCACATTAGTCCCGCAGCGACAAAACCCGCGTAAGCAGCGACGAGCGGCCAGCCCATCCAGCGGGGAAGCCCGTCTGCGGTGACGATGCACACGGCGTGCACGACGGCTGCGCCGATGAGAATGGCCAGACCGGTTTCGAAAAACTTTGGCACGGGCAGCGGTGAGATCATCGCCGCGAGGCCGACGCACAGCGGGATGCAAATATGGCCGTCGCCGACCTGTGAGGTGTAGGCGATGTCGGCGCGACGCCGCGCCGCGTAGTAGAACGCGAGGAGCGCATTCGGCAAAACCATGAGCCAGCCGCTCAGCCAGCCGAGCTTGGACGCGTTGACGAAGCCTCCGTGTTGCGCGGCGAGCCAGGTGACGAGCCAGTCGATACTCGTGTAGAGACCAAAGGCGCCGATCATCACGATCACGACATCGATATAAAACCAAGCGCCGAAGGACTGGCGTTGGCGGACGTTGTGTTTCAGGACGTCGAAGACTTGGAAGCACTGCCAAAACAGGAAAAGCGCGATCAGCACGAGCCCGTCGCTGGCGTCGAGTTTCCCGTCCGCCCCGAGTGCCCACGTGACTCCGCTGAAAAAAACGACGGCGGCGAGCGTGAGGAGCAGTGAGAGCCGGTTGAGTTGATTCGCGGTGTCGGCGTCGGCGGATTTCGACGCCGAAGCGTTGGCCTTCGCTTTGCCCGAACCTTTCTTGGGAGATTTCTGTTCGGCGCGCAGCTGGAGACCCCAGAATAGGGCCGGCAGACCGAGCACGATCGTGAGGTTGGTGACATTGTTGACGAGGCAGTTGGTCAATACCTCCGAGACTGGGCCGCGCCCGCTGGCGATTAGAGCGACGAAGATGAGATTTCCCAGGCCCGAGCAATACGGCATCACGAGCGTGCCAAGCGCCGTGCCCTCGAGACCGTGCTTCAGCAGCGCGTCGAGGCGCCAGATCATCAGGAGCGAAGCGACGAGGAAGAGGCTGAGGTAGGTCCAGACGTGGGTGAGCCCGGCGCCGTCGATGATGTCGGGGAGGGGATTCACGCCAACCCGCCGAGGCCGCAGGCTCGCACCATGGCGCGTTTCACCTTCAGTAAATCGGCTGGCGGCAGAACCCCCAGCTTTCTCTCGAAACGGACCGATGGCAGCGCACCGATCGCCTGCACATTGGCGACCGACTCAGGTGTGAGAAAATGCAGGTGACCTAGCGGCACCTCCAGCTCGCTACCGCGGTCTTGCGAGGTGATGGGAACATAGATCACGAGTGAGCGCGGCGCGTCTACGTCGTCGGCGATAAGCACGATCGCCGGTCGCACTTTGCCGACCATGCCGAGGTCGACGCGCCAGACCTCACCGTGGCGCGGGAGCATGACCATCGGCGATATCCAAGGCCTCTTGTTCGACGGCGCGACCGGGTAGAACGTCCGCCCATTCGGCGTCGGCGCGCTGTCGCTCGATGTGCTTCAAATAATGCAGCACTTCCTGCAACACCGGCTCGGGCTGTTTCGCGATTTCCTCCAGTAGTGCTTCCTTGGCGCTCATGCGGAAAAGATGAGTGCATCGCACCTGTTTGCAATCACTCACTCATGCGCCGGCGCTTTCACGCGTTCCGCTCAGGAAAACAGCCTTGGTCACGTCGCTCATTTTTTTCCCGGCGGCTTGGCCTTCAGGAGCGCTTCGAAGCGCGGGTTCCCGCGCAGCGGATCCCAGAGCGGATTGTAGCGGAGGGTCATCCGGTTCGTGCCCGGCGGCAAAGGCTTTCCATAGCGAGCCTCCAGTTCCACGAGCGCTTCCTCCTCTCGGCCGAGATACATCAGTGGGAGGGCGAGATCGAGTTCGGTGAGACCCTGCTCTCCGGCCTTCAGGCGTTGGCGCAGCTCGCGCAAGAGCGGTTCCACAGCAACGCGGTCGCCGAGCGCCGCGAGAATCTCTGCCCGCCACGACAGCAGCACGCCGGAATTGGACTGGGTCGCGAACCGTGCCTCGACGACGCGGAGCGCCGTGTGAAAGTCGGTGCGGGCGGCGTCTTCATTGCCCAGCATTTGATACACCCTCGCCGTCTGGACCGCGCGCGGCGTCCTTGGGATAATAGGCGATGAGCACCGCAAAGTAGACGTTGCGGTCATCGAGCAAAAACGCCGGTGGTTGCTTGGCGAGAAACCCCCCGGGCGCGCGCCAGGTCTTCGTGATAATCGAGCAACAATAACAACTTGGCTCGGCTCGCATTCGGGTAGGTCGGCACCATGGCCAAGGCCTCGTCCACCGCCGCCTCCGCCTCGGCAAAGCGCCCCATCGCTTGGAGGGTCTGCGCGCGATTGAAGATCGTGACCGGATCACGGCCCGGGATCGCCGCCGCCTTGGCGAGGTAGATCAGGCTCTGCTCCAGATCGCCGAAATTCCGCAGCGTGTTGCCGAGCGTGCGCACGACGAGCTTGTTGTTGGGCTGCCGGGCGGCTTCCTCGCGGAGCAGCCGCAGACATTCGTCCTGCGTCTGCGGGTTGAAGCGCAGGCTGAACGCGTGCGCGAAACGCACAAAATCGGAATCGGGAGCAAACTTGAGCGCGCGATCGCCCTGGACGCGCACGGCCAGCCTTCGCTCGTCCGAGGTGTCGAAGCTGATGACGAGTTTGAGGCAGGACAGCAGGGCAGAGTGCGCCCACGCTTCGCCATCGGTCGGGTCGAGGGTCACGGCCTTTTTCAGCAGCTCCTCGGCGAGGTCGAGATCCTCACGCGAGGCGAGGTCCCAGGGTTCATAAAGCTTGCGCGCTTTCTCGACGAACTGACGCGCCTCGGAAAGCGGCGCGGCTGCGGGCTTCGCCGCCACAGCGGGTGGCGGAGACTCCTTCGCGGGCTGGCGTAGGGCGAAAAACGTGACGACGGTGCCGATGACGACGACCGCCGCTACCGCCCAAATCTACCCTGGCACGCCGCGACGCGACAGTGGCGCTGAAGCGGATGATGCGGCGGAAGGCCCGCGGGGCGCGGCTTTGCGGGGGGCTTCGAGGAGGCGTTTGATGTGCTCGACAAATTGCGGCGAGGGCACGCCGTGCGCGAGTCGCGTCCAGTGGTAGCGCATGAACTCCTCCGGCACTGCCGCGTCGGCCTCGCGCGTCTCGTCGATCACGACGGGCACGATAAAGGACTTACCCGAGGCCATGTCGCGCGTGCGCTCCACGGCGAGCAACCACTCGCGCCGAAAGTAACCCTCGGTGCGCTCCTCGGTGCGTTGCGAAACGAGCGGCAGGAACAAGGCGCACGTTTTGATCTGCGTGCGGATCTTCGTATCCCATATGTCGCCGCCGCGGAGCTCGCTCTGGTCAAACCAGACCTCGACCCCGAAGGCGCGCAAGGCATCCGCGATGCGTTTCGCCTCAGCGGTGTCCGCGCGCGCGTAGCTGAGAAAGACAGCGCCGGAGGCGGGTGCGGTTGGAAAATTGTCGGTTGGGGAACTGGCTATGAACGGAGGCGAACGTGACGGTGGTGGCAGTGGGAGACGAGGAGAAAGGCGGGGCGACTGGGGTCGCGCGGAGCTTCAGCCCGCGTCGGGGGCATTCAGACGCGGGCTAAAGCACCGCGCTACCTCAAGGCAAGTTTTCCGCCGCGTCGCACCAGCCGCAGCGGCGCGCCAAACGCGGTCGAAAGATTCTTCGATGTGAGCGTCTCCGCGCGGGGGCCGGCGGCGACGACGCGGCCGGACTTGAGGATCAGCGCATGTGAAAACGCCGGCGTGATTTCTTCGACGTGGTGGGTCACCAGCACGAGTGACGGCGCGCCGCGTTGACGGGCCAGTTTTTCCAAGAAGCGCAGGAAATTTTCGCGCGCCACCGGATCGAGGCCCGCGCAAGGTTCATCCAAGATAAGCAGGCGCGGGCGGGCCATGAGCGCGCGGGCGATGAGGACGCGTTGGCGTTCGCCTTGCGAGAGGTAGGCCCATTCGCGGTCGACGAGCCGGGTGAGGCCGGCGAGCCGGAGAAGGTGGCGCGCGGCGGTGCGGTCGGCGCGGGTGCCGGCGTGCCAGAGGTCGAGCTGCGCGTATTTGCCGCTGATCACGGTGTCGAGGGCGACCTCGGAAGGCGGGACCGAGGCGGCGAACGCACTCGTCACGATGCCGAGATGCATGCGCAGCTCGCGCCAATCGTCCTCGCCGTAGCGGCGGCCGAGCACGGCGAAATCGCCGGCCGTGGGCGAAAGGAAGCCGGTCAGGGCCTTGAGCAAAGTGGTCTTGCCGCAGCCGTTGGCGCCGAGAATCACCCAGTGTTCGCCGGGGGCGATGCGCCAATCGAGGCCGCGGAGGATCGTGGTATTTCCGCGCTCGACGCGCAGACCGGTGACTTCGAGGACAAGCTTCATCAAGCCGGAGTTTGCGCGGGCGTGATTGCGCCGGTCAACCGCGTCTCTCAACGTGCTGCGATGCGTTTCCTGAAATCTCTCCTGCTGGTTTGGGCGGTCGCCAACTTGGCGCAGGCGCGGCCGTTTATGGTCGTGGCCTACAACGTCGAAAACCTCTTCGACCTCGACGGTGTGGCGAGCTACGAGGATTACCAGCCGGCGAAATACACCCGGGCCCACGCGTTGACCAAGCTGCAAAATATCGCGCGGGTGGTGGCAAAATTTGAGGCCGGCCGCGGGCCGGATGTGCTCATGCTGTGTGAACTCGAGGTCGACGCTACGCCGGGAAAAAGCGCCCCGGATTACGACGCGCTGCTCGCCCGTTACGCCGGGGTGCCGCTCGAAGCGATGCTTGGCGCGAAGTTCAACGCCGAAATCGGCGATCTTCCCTCGGAGGTGTTGCTTGCCAAGGCCCTCGCCGATGCCGGGATGAGCGGCTATCACATTGCCATCGGCAACAGTCCCGCAGCACCGGGCGAGCGCGTCCAGGAAATCAAATGCGCGGTGTTCACCCGTTTTCCGATCAAACACGCCCGGTCCCATGCCACGCCCGGGGCACGGGCGATCCTCGAGGTGCTGGTCGAGGTCGACGGTGCGCCGCTTTACCTTTTTGCGAATCATTGGAAATCCGGGGCCGGCGATGCAGAGACGGAAAAGACCCGCGTCGGCAACGCCCGCACCCTGCGCGCGCGACTCGATGAAATTCTGCGGGGTGACCCCAACGCCGACATCGTGATCGGAGGCGACCTAAATTCGCAGTATAACCAAAAGCAGCGTTATCCGAAGATGACGACCACGGGAATCAACGATGTGCTCGGCTCGCAGGGCAACGAACTTGCCGTGCGCGGACCCCAGCGAGATCTCTATAATTTGTGGTATGAACTTCCTCCGTCGGCGCGCGGCAGCGACACCTATCGCGGCGAATGGGGCACGCTCATGCATCTGATCGTGTCGCGGGGGCTCTACGATTTTCGGGGCGTGCATTACATCGATAATTCCTTCGCGGTCGCCAAGTTTCCCGGCCTCAACGCCGACGATCACGGGCAACCGGTCCGGTGGTCGTTTGAGGGGAAAGCGGGGCAGGGGTTTTCCGATCATTTTCCCGTTTCGGCCAAGTTTGCGACGGTCACGGACCAACGCGCGGACAAATACCAGACCTTGCAGAACCCGTCGGTGGAATCAGCCACGGATGCCGCGGTCGTGCTCGCCGTAGATCACGCCAAGGTCGATTTGGCGAAGGTCGCGCTCACGGCGGCAGCACTTCCCCGTGGCGCCAGCCTGCGTTCGGAGGCTTACAAAGGGAAAATAGTCCGCGTGGACGGAGTGGTGGCACCCGGCACGCGGCTCGCCGTCGAGTTCCTGGGTGAGACCTACGATGTGTTCAGCCATAACCCGGAATTCAGGAAGAAGCTGCGGGCGGATTTCCACGCCGGGCGTACCGTGCGTTTTTACGGCGAACTCGGCCAATATAAGGAGCGCTGGCAATTCGTGATCCAAGATCCAAGCTGGGTGAAATGAGTGCGTTGAAAATCTACACCCTCGCGACCTGCGACACGTGCCGGAAGGCCGTGAAGTGGCTGCGCGCTCATGACGTGAAGTTCGTTGAGCACGCGATTCGCGTGACGCCGCCGAGCCCGGCGGAATTGCGCGCGATGCTGGCGGCCTATCGCGGCGAAGTGCGCAGACTGTTCAACACGTCCGGCGGCGACTACCGGGAGCAGAGGCTCGGGGAAAAATTGCCCGACCTGAGCGAGACGGCGGCGCTCGCCCTACTGGCGGGCAACGGGAATCTCGTCAAAAGACCCTTCGCGATTGGCGACGGAGTGGCCTGGGTGGGTTTCGATGAAGTGGCATGGACGGAGGCATTGCTTAAGAAATGAATGCGCTACCGGCCGACGTAGCGACCATCCAGCTACGGCTGCGTGATCTCGCCCAGTTGTTCAACTCGATGGATCCTTCGCCGTTCCATGAGCGCGATCTCGATGCGGATGCGGAGGAGTTCATCGTGGGATGGGCCCGGGAGCACCCCAAAGAGCAGGAGTTTCAACTCGACCTGATTTTGGCGGAAACCCCACGGCCCGAACGTGCAGCCGGGGTGGAGGAGGCGTTGCGGCACTATTTTCGGGTGCGTTCGGAAGCGAAAGAGCGGGAGTTTCGGCAACTGATGCGCCGGGGTCGGGTGAGTTTGATGGTGGGGCTGTTGTTTTTGGCTGCGTGTTTTTTTGCGGGAGAACTCTTGGTTACAGTCGGCTACGGCACTGTGGCGGAGTTGATCCGCGAGAGCCTGACGATTGGCGGCTGGGTGGCCATGTGGCGCCCGTTGGAAATCTATCTTTACGACTGGTGGCCGTTGCGCGATGAGCGACGGCTGCTCGAACGGCTTGCGCGCATCCGCGTGCGCGTCATCCTGCCCACCACTTAAGCTGCCATGACCCACTCTTCACCTGATCCGCTTTTCGATATTGTGCGTTGGCTTGCCACGCACACCCGCTTTCCCGCGAGCCGGCTCGCCACCCAAGCGGAGACGCTCCTGTGCTTCGCGGCGGCAGCAGCAGCAGAGGAGGCCGAGCTGCAGCGGCGGTTTCTGATCAAGTCGCGCGATCCGGCCCAGACTTCCGCGCAGCGGGCTCACGCGATGCGCCGCTCGCAGGTTCATTTTAAGTGCGACAATAGCGCGAAGGTGTAAGGGGCGCAGTCCGGCGCGGCGCTGGCCCCGGCGCTGGCGTTAGCAGTTCGGGTTGGGTTTGGCCCGGTGATTTCCTTTGAGTTGGGTGGGTAGCTGCTCGGCTGAAGAGCAGGATCTGCCTGCGCATCTTTTGCGCGGGGAGAAGGCGTTCCCGGCAAAATATGCACAGCTCTCGACAACTCGTGCGGAGAGAGCGGGGTGGTTTCGGCCTATAGTCGGGCCGAGTAAATCATCGCCATGAAGACCAAACGCACTACCGCCACTCCCCTGCCGGAGCCGTCTGAGCCAGAAATCCAGAACGTCGCCCATCGCCTTTGGATGGAAGGCGGCTGCTTGGAGGGGGTTGAGAAAGACAACTGGTTCGCAGCGCGGGAACTCCTGCGGCACCACCACGGACGAGCTCCGGTCAGGACTCACCAGCCTGCCGTTTCCGAGGCGAAGATCTGACCCACTTCCCACATGGCCGTCGTCCCACTTACCCTCACCATCAGCCTCTGCCTCGTCTTCACCTTTATCGTTTTTTTCCTGCGGGAGCACGCGCGCGGCCGACTAAGTAGCGCGGAACGAGACTCTTTGCTGCCTCTGGCGGACGAGACCCCGTTGGTGGCGATGGCTGGGAGCCCGCCACTCTCAGACCGCGCCCATTCCCACCCTCATCACGCCGACGATAGCGCGTGCGGCTGCCGCTCCGGGGTGCGACCGCCCTGTGCCGGTTGCGTTAAGCGCCACGAGCACGCCTGAACCTGCTTTTCACCTCCATGTCCGATCGTAAAATAATCCTCGAATTCAACGACAAAGTTGTCCGGCAGTTCATGCTGGCGTCCCTGATCTGGGGCGCGGTCGGCATGTTGGTCGGCGTGCTGATTGCGGCCCAGTTGAACTTCTGGCAGCTCAACTTCGGCACCCCGTGGCTGACGTGGTCCCGGCTGCGTCCGCTGCACACCAATGCCGTCATCTTCGCCCTCGTGGGCAACATGATGTTTGCGGGAGTTTACTACTCGACCCAGCGCTTGGTGAAGGCCCGGCTCGCGAGCGATTTTCTCTCGTCGCTGCACTTCTGGGGCTGGCAGACGATCATTCTGGCGGCCGCCTGTACGCTGCCCTTCGGCCTTACGCGCGGCAAGGAATACGCTGAGCTCATCTGGCCGATCAATATCGCGGTCGCGCTGATCTGGGTGGTTTTTGCGGTAAATTTTTTCTGGACGCTGGCCCGGCGTCGCGAGCCCAGCCTCTACGTCGCGATCTGGTTCTATATTTCGACGATTATCACGATCGCGATTCTCTACATCGTGAATCACCTCTCGATTCCGACGAGCATCGCTCACAGTTATCCGGTGTTTGGCGGGGTGCAGGACGCGCTGGTGCAGTGGTGGTATGGGCACAACGCCGTGGCCTTCTTCCTCACGACGCCGATTCTTGGTATCATGTATTACTTCGTGCCGAAGGCCGCCGGGCGGCCGGTGTATTCCTATCGCCTTTCGGTCATCCACTTTTGGTCGCTCGTGTTCCTCTACATCTGGGCCGGACCGCACCACCTCCTCAACACGGCGCTGCCGAGCTGGCTGCAAACCCTCGGGACGACATTCTCGCTCATGCTGTGGGCTCCGTCGTGGGGCGGGATGCTAAACGGCCTGCTCACCCTGCGGGGAGCGTGGCATAAACTCCGCACCGACCCGGTCCTCAAGTTCTTCGCCGCTGCGGTCACCTTCTATGGCATGGCGACGTTTGAAGGGCCGCTCCTCTCGATCAAATCCGTCAGTGCCCTCGCGCACTATACCGATTGGATCATCGGGCACGTCCATGCCGGGGCGTTGGGTTGGAACGGGTTTATGGCGGCCGGCATGATTTATTGGCTGCTCCCGCGGCTCTGGAACAAGCCGCTGCACTCCACGTCGCTGGCCAATGTTCACTTCTGGCTCGGGACGGTCGGCATTCTGCTCTACGTCGCCGCGATGTGGGTGAGCGGTATCACGCAAGGTTTGATGCTCAACGCCACGACTGAAAGCGGCACCGTCCTCGCGTATCCTAATTTCCTTGATACGCTCAATACCATCCGGCCGTTGATGCTGATGCGCGTGATCGGTGGCGGTCTCTACTTGGTTGGTTGGTTGATCATGGCCTACAATGTTTGGCAGACCGTCCGTGGGGCGGTTCCCGTCAATGGCACGATTGAGGTCTTTGAAGACGCGCCAGCGCACGATGAGCCGAAGTCATTTGGCTTCGTTACGGCTTTCATCAATCCCCCGGTACTGTTCACGGTCTTTGGCGTCACCTGCGCCTGCGCTTGGATGTTTGGCGGGGACTTCATCAGCATCGCCGGTTTGGTGGGCACGATCATCTGCGCCATTCTGGCGTATGCGCATCACGAGTCGCGCGGCAAGAAATGGGGCGATTGGTATGACCGCCTGCTTGGGAATACCTTGCCGTTTTCGGTCCTCACGTTTCTCGCGATCGTGGCGGGCGGTTTGATTCAGATTATTCCGACGGTTGTCGCGCACAACGCTTCGAGCAATGAAGACCGCCAGCAGATCCCCTACACTCCGCTCGAACTCGCGGGCCGCGATCTTTACGTCCGTGATGGCTGCTACCTTTGCCATTCCCAGATGATCCGCACGCTGGTGCCGGATGTGCTCCGCTACGGCGACTACTCGCGCCTCGGTGAGTCGATTTACGATCATCCGTATCAATGGGGTTCGAAGCGTAACGGTCCGGATCTCGCCCGCGTGGGCGGTAAATATCCGAACGTTTGGCATCTTCGTCACATGGAAGATCCGCGTTCAATTTCGACTGGTTCCAACATGCCTTCGTTTGCGTGGCTGTTGGCCAATACCCTCGATACTTCGACACTCGCGAGAAAGATTTCCGTGCAGCGCACCCTGGGTGTGCCTTACCCGAATTGGACGCCGGAGCAAATCATGACCCGGGTCGACACGCAGGCGAAAGCCATCGCGGCTGATCTGAAAACGGCCGGAGCCTATGTGGCTCCGGAAAAAGAGGTCATCGCCCTCATCGCCTACCTCCAACAGATGGGCCGGGCCGAAATGACACCGCCGGCTCTGACGACTGCGGTAAAATAACTGACCCTGAATTATCACACGATGTTCAAACGCCTTATTCTCGAAGAGTCTGCCACGCTTTTCACGCTCGTGGCTTTCATCACCGCCTCGTCGATCTTTCTCTCGATCGGCTGGCGAGCGTTGCGCATGAAGCGCCCGCAGCTCGATCGCTTCGAAAACCTGCCCTTCGCCACCGAGACACCTTCCGCCCGCCATGACTCCGAAGCCTAATTCGCCGCACGAAGATCCGATCCGTCCGCATACCTACGATGGTATTTCGGAATACGACAAGCGTCTGCCGAATTGGTGGCTCCTGACGCTCTACGCGAGTATCATCTATTGGGTCGGCTACTGGGGCTACTACGAGTGGTTCCGCATTGGCCTGACCGGCGAACAGGAAGTCGCCCAGGCGCTCGCCCGGATCGAGGTGACGAAGCTTTCTTCGGCCCCCAGCGTGGACGATGCGAGCCTGTGGAAAATGAGCCGGAACGCGACCTTCGTCGACGCCGGCAAAGCCACCTTTCAGTCCAATTGTGTTGCCTGCCACTTGGCGAGCATGCGCGGAAAAAGCGAAAGTCCAGTCGCCATCGGGCCGGACCTGACGGACACGAAGTGGATCAACGGCGGCAAGCCGATGGATCTCTACAACGTCATTACCAAGGGTGTTCTGGTAAAGGGCATGCCCACCTGGGGACCTGTCTTGGGTGCGAACAAGATCGCCGCGACCGTGGCCTACATTCTCAGCAAACACTCCGAAAACGAACCCATCGAGGTTGAGTTGGCTCCGATTCCCCCCGCGAAATAAATCACCGACTGGCGCCCACCCCGGCGCGGCCGTCCCCACACATGGCCGTCTCTGTCCCTCCTCCTCGTCCCAACCGGGACTCTGTCACGACGATCCGCGAGGATGGTTCGCGGCCGTTCATGTTCCCCGCGGACACGCACGGGCGTTTCACGCGGGCGCGGCGGATCTCCGCCTACGTCCTGATCGTATTTTATCTCTCGCTGCCCTGGATCAAAATCAACGGCTATCCCGCGATCCTTCTCGATGTAGCCGAACGTCGGTTTCATCTGTTCGGGCTGACCTTTGCCGCGCAGGACATGTGGCTGTTGTTTTTCGTGATCACGGGCCTCGGGTTTTCCCTGTTCTTTATCACTTCCCTTTTGGGTCGCGTCTGGTGCGGTTGGGCGTGTCCGCAGACAGTTTTTTTGGAGTACATCTTCCGCCGGATTGAGGTTTGGATCGAAGGTGATGCGGTGGCGCGCCGCGCGCTTGATGCGGCCCCGCTTTCGGCGGGAAAAATTGGCAAGCGGGCCTGCAAGCACGCGGTCTATCTCGTGGTTTCCGCCGTGCTTACCCATCTGTTTCTCGCCTACTTTGTATCGGTGCCGGAAGTATGGGCTATGGTGCGCGCCGCGCCTTCTGAACATTGGAGCACGTTTGTGTTCATGACGGCCTACACTGGGCTGACCTACTTCATCTTTTGCTGGTTCCGCGAGCAGGTGTGTATCGTCATTTGCCCCTACGGGCGAATTCAGTCGGCGCTGACCGACGACAACACGGTCACCGTCGGCTACGATACGCTGCGAGGGGAACCACGCGGCAAGGCCGGCACGGAAGGCGTGGGTGACTGCGTCGCCTGCAACAAATGTGTGCAGGTCTGCCCGACGGGCATTGATATTCGGCAGGGGCTCCAGCTCGAGTGTGTCGGCTGCACCGCGTGTATCGATGCGTGTGACGATGTGATGACGCGGTTGAACCGTCCGCTGGGGCTGATCCGCTACGCTTCGCAAAATTCCCTTCAGAAAAAGTCCACCCGCTGGGTTCGTCCGCGCACGGTGCTCTACGCGATCCTACTGGCGGTCGGCGCCAGTGTGGCTGGGTGGGCCGTATCGACGATCAAGCCGGCCAACGTGGGCGTCACCCGGATGGTGGGAGCGGCCTACATCATTGATCGGGAGTATATCCGAAATCAGTTTCTCGTTCGGCTCGTCAACAAGCGAAACACGCCGACGCGTTTCGTGCTGGCCTTGGAAGCTGCGCCGCCACACTTGCGGCAGGCCGGTTTTGCGGGCGCAATCGAAGTGCCGCCGCTGGGTGAAGTCGCCGCGCCCTTCGTGCTGCAGCAGCCCCGCCACGACTACACCGGTCCATTTCATTTTACCGTGCGGGTGCAGGACGAAGGCCGGACGTTTTTCGTAGAGCGCAAAGTCGAATTCCTTGGACCCGAAGCCCGCCTCCTGCGGGAAGCAGAGGAAGACGAGAAGGCCGAGCATGCCCACCGAAAAGAAAAGTAAGCTCTGGCTGTTTTTCGTCGCCGCCTTCGCGCTGCAATTCGCCGCCTGGACGGCATGGTTCATCGTCGCCAAGCACCATCCCGTGCAAGAGGTCCCGTTGGTGAAGGCGCGCTGATTCCCATGGAACTCGCTGCCATCAATTCTCCTTCCGCTGCGTTCGTGGCCGGACTCGTCACGAGTTTGCACTGTGCGGGCATGTGCGGCCCACTCGCGTGTTCGCTTATGCCCATAAAGGGCGACCGCTCCGACGCGCAAACCGTGAGCACGGTCTATCATCTCTGTCGGCTCACGAGCTATGCGCTCCTGGGCGGACTGGCAGGTGGTCTCGGCAGTGCGCCGCTCTCGTGGATTTCGCAATCCGCACTGCGCTGGCTGCCCTGGGTGATGGTCGTATTTTTCATCGCGCTGGCGCTGCGCTGGGACCGGCATCTGCCCAAAGTCGCGGTGCTCGGGCGCCTGACCTTCCGTTTGCAGGGCTGGTTGCGCGGACGCTCACGCACATCCGCGGCGGCGGTGTTTGGGTTTGCGACGCCGCTGCTGCCCTGCGGGCCGCTCTATTTTGTTGTCGCACTCGCCTTGCTGGCGGGCTCGGCGGTGCGGGGAGTCGAAGTGATGCTGGCGTTTGGGCTGGGGACCGTACCGCTGTTGTGGCTCGCGCAAACGCAGTTTCATTGGGTGCGGCAAAAACTCTCGCCGCTCTGGCTTGATCGCGCGCGGCTGACCCTCGCCCTGACCACCGCCGGTGTGATTGGCTGGCGCCTGCGCGGCACGCTCGGTTTCGCCGGCCCTGATCCGAGCTCACTGATTTGCTTCTGACATGAGCACTGCCTTCATCGCTGAAGCCCCGACGGTGGCCCGAACGAAACCTGCTTGCCGGCACTGCGGCGCCGCGCTCCTTGACGAGCGCATGGTGGCGTCGGGTTTCTGCTGTGCGGGGTGTTCTTATGTTTTCCGACTCGTGCATGAGCATGGGTTGGACGGTTACTACCGCATCAAAGACGAGATCACTGCGCCGGCCGACGCTGCAGTGTTTCAAGCGAGGGACTACGCTTGGCTGGCGTCCGCCCAGCTGGCGGCGGAGGCGGCGCCAGTGAAAACTCCGGAGTTGAATCTCGACGTGCAGGGAATTTCGTGTGCGGGCTGCGTGTGGTTGATCGAAAAAATGTTTCTGCAACAACCGGGGGCGCGGGAGATTTTTGTGCACGCGCAGTTTGGCACCATGCGGCTTCGTTGGGTGCGAGGGGCGTTCTCAGCTGTGGAATTTGCGCGGAAACTCCAGGCGTTTGGTTATCTGGCGGGACCGGCGGGTGAGTCGGCGGGAGAACCGGAAAGCCGCGGTCTCGTGCGGCGCATCGGGTTGTGCGGAGCGTTTGCGATGAACATCATGCTCTTCGCGTTTCCGGCCTATTTTGGAATGGAGCCGACGGCGGACTACGCGGGATTGTTTGGCGTCTTGGCTCTGGCCTTTGGCACGCTGAGTTTTCTGGTGGGTGGCAGTTATTTTTTAAGCCGGGCGGTGCGGGCTTTGCGAGAAGGCGTGATGCACATCGATCTGCCGATTTCGGTCGGCGTCGTTGGGGCCTACGCCGGGTCGGTCTACGGCTGGTTTGCCCAGGAAGAACGCTATGTCTATTTCGATTTCGTCGGCGCGTTCATCTTGCTGATGCTGATCGGTCGCTGGGCGCAGATCGCGGCGGTTGAACGGAATCGGCGCCGCCTGTTGAGTCAGCAACCCAAGCCACCACGCGTACGGTTGGCCGGCGGTAGTGACGTCGCGACGGAGCAATTGCAGGTCGGTCACGTGATGGTTTTCGCCTCCGGTCAGACGCTGCCGGTCGAGGGTCGGCTGGAAAGCGCGGATGCGGAATTCTCGCTTGCGTCGATCAACGGCGAGGCGGAGCCCCGCTTGTTTCGGGTCGGGCAGCGCGTGTCGGCCGGTTCCGTCAGTTTGAGTCGGGCCGACGTGCGGCTGGTGGCGTTGCAGGCTTGGCCTGAGTCGTTGCTGGCTCAGTTGCTCCAGCCGGGTGAACGCGGCGGTGAGCGGCAGATGTTTCTCGAGAAAATTGTGCGCGGGTATTTGACGGGAATTTTCGTGGTAGCGATTGCCTCTGGAGTTGGCTGGTGGTGGGCGACCCACGATGCCGCGCATACCTGGGCGGTCGTTACCGCGGTGCTTGTGGTGTCGTGTCCCTGTGCGGTGGGGTTGGCGTTTCCGCTGGCCGATGAGCTGGCGACGGTCGCCCTGCGTAAGCGCGGTGTCTTTGTGCGGGAAGGAGACCTCTGGACGCGTTTGGCGCGGACGAGAAAAATCGTCTTCGACAAGACGGGCACGCTGACGTTGGAAACGCCGGTGTTGAAAAATTCGGAGGCGCTGGAGTCGCTCGACGGGGAAGCACGATCTGCGTTGCTCGCGCTCGTGCGGGATAACCCCCATCCGATCAGTCAGGCCTTGTGTGAGCGACTGCTGGCCGGGGGCGCTGATGCACCGTTGGCTGGCGAGGTAAATGAATCCGTCGGATTTGGCGTTGAACTCGGCGGTTGGTCCCTGGGTCGTGCGGGCTGGCGGGAGGGTGGCGCCGAAGGCGAAGGATCGGTGCTGGCGAGGGGTGGGGTGGAAGTCGCGCGGTTTCGGTTTGCTGATCTGCCACGCGCGGACGCTCGCGCGGAAATCGCCGCGCTGACGGCGGCGGGATTTTCTGTGCATATCCTAAGCGGCGATAGCGGCGAAAAAGTGCGCGCACTCGCCGTCGGTCTCGCCTTGCCCGTCGCTCAGGCGCACGGGGATCTCACGCCCCAAGCCAAGGCTAATTGGCTCACGGCGCACGGCGCGGAGGATGCGCTGATGTTGGGCGATGGGGCGAACGACAGCCTCGCGTTTGATCAGGCCCTATGCCGTGGCACGCCGGTGGTGCATCGCGGGGTGTTGGAGCGAAAGGCGGATTTCTATTATCTTGGACGGGGGATCGGCGGGGTGCGGGCGCTATTTGAAGTCGATGTCGTGCGCCGGCGCACGCAGACCATGATTTTGGTGTTTTCGGTTGTCTATAATCTACTCGCGGTTGGGCTCGCCGTGGCGGGACGGATGAGTCCGCTGCTGGCCGCCATTTTGATGCCGGTAAACTCGCTGCTAACACTGCTGATTGTCACCGGTGGGATGAGGAAGGTGTTCTCGCCTCGTCGTTAGTCTGTGCGGCGATTGTCGCGCCGATTCAGCGTCCGCTTGGGGCGCTACGGGAAATCCTGTAACTTTCCCGCGTCCCCACGGGTTCTTGGGCCCATACCCATGAAATCATCACTTCGTTTCCTGTTGGCGGCCGGCTTACTGGCTGCCGCCTCCGTTCAGGCCGCAATCATCCGCGTGGTTGAAAAATCATTCACCGTTCAGCCGGGAGGAACCCTCCACGTGGAGACTTCCGGAGGAGAAATTCGAATTCAGCCCACAAACGACAACGTGGTGAAGGTAACGGCCCGCCAGAAGATCCGGGCGAGTTCCGAGTCCGACGCGGACGAGTTGTTGAAGAAACTGGATCTGACAATCGAGCAGACCGGCAATGACATCAATGCGACAGCGAAATACGAAAAGTCGGCGTTTGGCTTCCATTTTGGTTCGTGGCCGCCGGTCAGCGTGGAGTTTGTCGTGACGTTGCCGGCGAGCTTCATGGCCGATCTGCGCACCTCAGGTGGCGGCATTACGGTTGGCGACCTGGGCGGCAAAGTAGTCGCCCGCACCTCAGGTGGAAGTATCAAGCTCGGGAAAATCGGGTCCGGGGTAGAAGCTCGCACCTCGGGTGGCAGCATAGATCTCGATGCGGCGCGGGGTCCGGTGAAGCTCAGCACTTCCGGAGGCCACATCATGGCCGGCACGGTGAACGGTGCAGCGGACATCACGACGTCGGGCGGGGGTATTCGGATCGATTCGGTCGAGGGAGTGCTGCGGGCTAAAACGAGTGGCGGGAATATTCGCGCAGGATTTACGGGGCCGTTGCAGGACGATTCCTCGCTGAGCACATCAGGCGGGAGTGTCCGGGTGACCGTGGACAAGAGCGCCGCGTTTCGGCTCGATGCCGTAACCAGTGGAGGTTCGGTCGATGCCGAAGGGCTGACGGTCACTCTCGAGAAATCGAGCCGCACACGTTCGCAGATTTGCGGGGCGGTCAATGGAGGCAGTGTTCTGCTCAAACTGCGCTCCAGCGGCGGGGACGTCGTTGTGCGCACGCGATAGATTGCGAGCGTCGGTGCGTAGAGGTGATTTTACGTAGCCTTCACTGGTAAGATTGCCCCGCAACCCAGCTTGCGGTCGCTGAATCTCCGTCGAAGCTCCGGAGGTTTATGAATTCGCGCCGACTCATTGTTTTTGCATTTTTTCGTTGGGAATCCTGGCGGGACAGGCGGCAGATCGGGATTTTACCCGGACCTTCCCGGTGCTGCCCGGGTGCACGCTGAAGGTGGATACCTATCGCGGGCGGATCGAGGTAGTGGAGTCAGACCAGCTCGAAGTCAGGGTTGCCTTGCAGGTGGAAATCGGGGCCGAGACGGAGGTGGAGGCTGATCGAATTTTTTCCGGTTTGAACCTAACGGCCAACGAAGCAGGCAACGTTGTGACGCTGCGGGCCCGGAATCCTCGCGAAACGCGAGTGCGTTTTGTTTGGAATGACAAGAACCAGACCGAGTTGGCGTGGCGGATTTCCGTGCCTCGCCAATGTAACGTCGAGCTGACGACGTTGCGAGGGGGCATCACGGTGGGGAATCTCACCGGTAGGGTCGTCGCCCGTGCGGAGACCGGCGTGATTTCAATAAAGCGAATCGAGGGTTCGATTGACGCAAGCATCGAGACGGGCGACGTGGTGGTGTCACGTTGCAGTGGATCGGTAAAAATCAGGGTGCTGAGCGGACAGATTCAGGTCGGCAGTATTGGCGGATTGGCCGACTTGAAAAATTCCACCGGTAACATCGAGGTGCTGTCGGCGCCGGCCGGGATCGTCGCGGTGGCCGAGGCGGGTGACGTATCGGTGGGTTTCCCGCGGGATACGGTGGGAGATGCCAGGCTATCAACTGCGGGCGGGAGCGTTCATGCGCGGATCGATCCGCGGGCGCGTGGTGCGATCGATGCGTCGGTGGTGTGGGGCAGGGTCGAGAGCCTGCTGCCGCTGGCAATCGAATCCGGGGCTCATGGAAAAAAGAAACTCGTGGGACGGCTCGGGTCGGGTGGGCCGACGCTGACCTTCCATGCCAACGGGGGGCATGTGAAGATTTCGCCCGGTGAGACGTATTTTGAGAACGGGAGTGGATTTCCGGAGACGTCCGTCCCAACGAATCTGCGTTAGGCAAGCGGCGGTGGGTCTGTCCGCGACGTATAGAACCGGCGTTCGACCCCGTGATGAATCAACAGAACAATCACGATGGACGTTGCCATGGTGGCGGCGAGTTGGAGCAGAGAGTTGGTCCAGCCGAGATGGAGCAGGGCCCAGGTCGTCAGCATGATCGCGGGCGTGTGCAATGCGTAGAGGCTGTAGCTCATTTCGCCGCACCAACGGAGCGCCGCAATGGTGGGCGCGTGGCGGACGGTGGGTCGCCGCCGTTCCCAGCCCAATACCCAGAGCAGACCGAGGGTGCAGACGAGGCCCCACGCGGCCTGCTTCATCAGATTTAATCCGTAGAACGAAGGCGTGAGCTTGAGGGCGAGAAAAACCGCCCAGGCGGCGAGCACTGCGACGATTTTGACGTTTGGCTGATTCGTCAGAAAACGATGGGCGGCCCAAGCGCCTGCAAACCAGAAAATTCCCAGCATGAAGACACTGTTGAACACCCAATAAGGGGTCACAAAGTTGAGGGCGAAAATCGAGGCGAGGTGCAGGCCGATAAACGTCAGGCCGAGCATCCGCCATTTCCCACGCCGGGCAAAACGTGAAAATAGTGGGTAGGCTGCGTAGATGGCAATTTCAGCGGCCACGGTGATGAGGATGTAGTTGCCGGCGAAAGTTTCCTTGGGATAGAGCGCGGCGATGCCGGTGAAGCGCACCACGAGGTCTTCGCCGCTGCTCAGGGCGTGGAGGTGTAGCAGCGGGTGGCCGGTGGGATGAAACGCTTCAGCACCGACGAAAATCAGCCCCAGCACGCAGGCGGTCCAATAAACCGGCACAATGCGGCGAAAGCGTCGGGAGAAATAGTCGCGCCAGCGGGGCGCGACCTCGCCGGAGAGCATGCGGCGCTCGAACGGGTAGTGAATGCAAAAACCGCTCAGCACAAAAAACGCGATCACCGCCGGATGATGGCCACCGGTTGGCCAGGTGACCGCGTCGATGGTAAAGTGAACAAAATTCAGGGCGGAGTGCACCGCGCCTTCGAAGGCTCCCTGCGGCGGAAAGGAAGACCAGAGGTGCCAGTGGCTGAGAAAGACGACGAGCGCGCACAGGCCCCGCAGCGCGTCGAGCGACCAAAGGCGAGCGGGTGCGTGGGACGGCACGGTCGTGGGCGGGAGAGGGTCCACGTGCGATGTGTCAGGGCACGGGCGGCGGTCCGCAAGTGAATTTCCATTAGCACAACGCGCTCGCCTGAAGCCCGCAGTGTTGTGCAGCCTGATCACCATGACGATCGACACAGCCTTGGCTGAACTCACGACCCTCCTCAAGCGGGCGCATGCGCTCGGCACGGTGGGTGAACTGCTCGGTTGGGACGAGCAGGTGAACCTGCCCTCTGGTGCAGGCGAACAACGCGCGGCGCAGCATGCGGCCTTGGCTGAAGCGGTGCACGCGGCGGCCAGTGATCGGCGAATCGGGGAATTGCTGGCGACACTCGAGACGGCTGGCGGGGTGTTGACGGGCGATCAACGCGTGGTCGTGACGCAGGCGAGGAAAGATTTCGAGCGGGCGACGAAGCTGCCGGCGGACTTCGTGCGGGAGAAGGCGGCGCAGGGCAGTCGCGGTTATCACGCTTGGGCGAAGGCCAAGGCGAACGACGATTTCGCGAGTTATGCGCCGGTGCTCGAAAAAAATCTGGAGTTTGCGCAGCGCGAGGCCGGGTATCTGGGATGGAGTGGGCGGGAGTATGACTACATGCTCGACAAGCATGACCCGGGATTGACGGCGGTGGCGGTGGAACGTTTGTTCGGCGAATTGAAACGGGAGCTCGTTCCCCTCATGCGCCAGATCACGGCGTCGCCGGCAGCGGCAAGGGCCAAGACGGCCGCCGGAAAATTGCGCGGTTTCCCGCTGGAGGGACAACGGGTGTTCTTGCGCGAGGTGACGGAGAAAATCGGTTTCGACTACGCGCGGGGGCGCATCGACGTATCGTTGCATCCGTTCTGCTCGGGCACGGGTAGCGATGTCCGGATGACGACGCGCTTCAAAGAAGACGAGCCGCTCGACTCGTTGTTCTCTTCGATTCACGAAACGGGGCACGGGCTTTACGAGCAGGGGCTGCCGGCGGGGCAGCTCGGCACGGCGTTGGGCATTCACGCCGGCATGGCGGTGCATGAGTCGCAGAGTCGCTTGTGGGAGAATCAGGTGGCGCGAAGCCGTGGTTTTTGGCGAAATTTTGAGCCGCGCTTTCGCGCACTGTTTCCGGCGCAGACGATGGCGCTCGCGGGGGAGGAGCTCTATCTCGCGGTCAATGCGGTTGAGCCGACGCTGATTCGGGTGGATGCGGATGAGGTCACCTACAATCTGCACATCATTCTGCGCTTCGAGCTCGAGAAGAAACTGTTCACCGGCGAACTCGCGGTGCGTGACCTCCCGGCGGCCTGGCGGGCGGCGTCGCGGGAAATCGTCGGGCTCGAACCAACCAATGACCGCACCGGCGTCTTGCAGGATGTGCACTGGAGCGACGGGGCGTTTGGTTATTTTCCGAGCTATTGTCTCGGCAATATGTTGGCGGCGCAGCTGTGGTATCGGGCCTTGGAATTGCGGCCCGGCTTGGAAGAGGAATTTGTGCGGGGTGATTTCTCGTGGCTGCTGACGTGGTTGCGCGAGCAGGTGCACACGCAGGGACGGCGCTTCGATGCGCTCCAGCTCGCCCAACGAGTGACAGGCGAGTCGTTGTCGCCGCGGGCTTTGTTGCGTTACCTGCGCGAGCGGTATGGCGCGCTTTATTTGCAATAAACATATGGGGCTGATCGACACGCACACACATTTGGAGTCTTTCGCGCGCCAGGGTTCGGAAGTGCTCGCGGCCACGCTGGAGCGAGCTCGGGCGGCAGCCGTGGAGACGTTGATCACGATCGGCACCTCGCCGGACGACTGGGCGCTCTATCGAGGACTGGCGGCGGAATATGCGGCGACGGGCCTGGTGCGCTACACGGTGGGCCTTCATCCGTGCTCAGTTGACGGAGACTGGGAGGCGGCGATGGCCCAGCTCGATAGTTTTTGGCAGGGTGCGGGCGTCCGCCCGGTGGGCGTGGGTGAGATTGGGCTGGATCGCTTTCATTTGCCGAAGAATCCGGACGAGGCGGTGAAAATTTTCGCGTGGCAGCGGGCGGCGTTTGGCGAAGGCCTGAAACTGGCGAAGCGGCTGACGTGTCCGGTGGTGATTCACTCGCGCGGCGCGTTTCAAGAATGTGTGGAGATGATTGACGCGAGCGGGGTTGATTGGGCGCGGGTGGTGTTTCACTGCTTTACTGAAGGTGTGGCTGAAATGGCGGAGCTCACGCGACGTGGGGGCTACGGGTCGTTTACCGGGGTTCTGACCTACAAGAGTGCGGACAGTGTCCGGGCGGCGGCCAAGTCCCAGGGGTTGGCGCGCTTCATGTTGGAGACGGACGCACCCTATCTGACGCCAATGCCCCATCGAGGTAAGCCGAACGAGCCGGCCTTTGTGCGGCATACGGCCGACTATGCCGCGAAGGAGGTGTTCGGGGTTAGCTATGAAGAGGTCGCGGCGGTTTCAACCGCGGCGGCGAAGCATTTTTTTGGGATCTGACGGGCGCCGCTCAGGCTTCGTCGAACTTGCGGGTAAACAGGGCGTCGAGCTCATTCAACATAGCATCCGCGTCGTCACCCGTGGCGATGAACTTGACCTTCGAACCCTTGCCGGCGGCGAGCATCATCAACCCCATAATGCTCTTCCCGTTTACCTGCTCGTCTTTGTTTTCCACGAAGACCTCGGCCTTAAATTTGTTCGTGATACGGACAATCATGGCGGCGGGACGGGCATGGATGCCCATCTTGTTCTGCACAATCAGCTCCTTGGTGCAGGGCTGAGGAGCAGAGGTGGCGGCGCTTTTGTTCATGGTGTCGGAAAGGACCGGCGAACGTCGTTAAGCGGGCACGGGCTTGCAACCCAAAAACCAGCTGGCACCATGCCGACGCATGCTCGAAATCGCGATCATTGTCCCGTGCAGGCTAGAGTCTACACGCTTCCCCCGCAAGTTGTTGCATAAGATAAAGGGGCGCCCGCTGCTCCTTTGGGTAGCCGAGCGAATCGCGCGCGAGGCACCGGAGTTTCCGCTATGGTTTGCGGTGGATCATGAGCTTCTGGCGGAATGTGTGACGGGGGCTGGCTTCAAGGCGATCATGACCAGTGGGGCGCACCAAAGCGGCACGGATCGGATCGCGGAGGCGAACCGGACGGTCGGGGCGGGCAAAGTGATTAATGTGCAGGCCGATGAGCCTTTGGTGACGGGTGGGCAGCTGCGGGCGCTGGCGGGGCTATTGGCGGCGGGTGTGCCGATGGCTACATTGGCCACACCGTTTAAGCGGGCGGCAGACTTTTCTAATCCGAACCAAGTGAAGATTGTCTTGGCACCGGCGGCGCGGCGGGCGCTGTTTTTCTCGCGTGCACCCATGCCGTATGCGCGGGACCGTGCGGGCGTGGTCGACGACGCGTGGGTGGCCGCGAACCCGTGTTTCAAGCACCTCGGGCTCTACGCCTACCGGGCGGACTTACTCGCAAAGTTTGCCCTCTTGCCGATGGGCAAGCTCGAGCAGATCGAGAAACTGGAGCAGCTCCGCGTGCTCGAAAACGGCTACGAAATTGCCTGCGATGTGACCGACGACCCCACCATCGGCGTCGATACACCGGAGGATGCCGTGAAGTTCGAACAGTGGCTGGGTTGACTCAGAGCTTCCCGGCTTTACGCGCTTCGACCATTTTGTAGAAGTCGACGAAGAGCGGATCGGCGTCGTTCGGGCCAGGGGCGGCTTCGGGGTGATATTGGACGCTGAAGATCGGGAGCTGCGTGTGGCGCAGACCTTCGACGGTATTGTCGTTGAGATTGATCTCGGTAACTTTGGCCCCGGTTTTTTCGAGGGACTTCGGGTCGGTGGCGAAACCGTGATTCTGGGCCGTGATCGAAACCTTGCCGGTCTCGATGTTTTTCACGGGCTGATTGCCGCCGCGGTGGCCGAATTTGAGCTTAAACGTCGTGCCGCCCAAGGCGTGCGTGAGCATCTGATGGCCGAGGCAAATGCCGAAGATCGGATAGTCGGGGATGAGGTTTGTGACCGTCTTGTGAATGTAGGGGAGCGCGGAAGGATCACCGGGACCGTTCGAGAGGAAGACGGCGTCGGGCTTGTGCTCACGGACTTGCTCGCCCGTCGCGGTGGCGGGGAAGACCTGCACTTCGAAACCGTGGTTCACGAGTTTGCGGTAGATGCTGTGCTTCGCGCCAAAGTCGAAAGCCGCGACGCGGAACTTTTTCGCGGGTATCGCGGGAGCGTTCATCGTCGTGCCGACGGGGAGATACGGGGTGTTGTAGTTCGCCGGGTCGTCAGCTCGCCAGATGAAGGGTTCCTTGCAGGAGACATCCTTTACGTAGTCCGCGCCGGCCATGTCCTGCCACGCTTTCGCACGTTGGACGGCCTCGGCGTCCGAAATCGGCAGCGTGCTCAGGCAGCACTTCATCGCGCCGTCGACGCGAAGTTTCTTGGTGAGGGCGCGGGTGTCGATTTCGCTGATGCCGGGAATGCCGTTCTGGCGGAGGTAATCCCCGAGTGAAAGGCGGCTGCGCCAGTTGCTGACGATCGGTGAGAGTTCGCGCACGACGAAGCCGGAGCACTTCGGGGCCTTGGCCTCGGTGTCTTCCGGACTGATGCCGTAGTTGCCGATTTGCACGGCAGTCATCGTGACGATTTGGCCGAAATAGGAGGGGTCCGTGAGGATCTCCTGGTAGCCGGTCATCGACGTGTTGAACACGCACTCACCGGCTATGGTGGCGTCGGCCCCGAAAGCGAGGCCGCGGAAAATGGAACCGTCTTCGAGCGCGAGAACTGCGGGTATGGACGTGGACATTAAAGCCGAACGAAAAGGTGTCGGCTGTCCGGTGCCAAGGGCAAACGCGTGCGAGGCACGCGAAAAATTAACTCTGAACTGGCGCGCGTCGGGAAGCAGCGAGCCCGGGGTCGATCCCGGGCGTTTCCTCGTCCGCCTGAACCAAGGCGGGTTCGGTCACGGACTGACGCTGGCGGCGGCGCTTGATCGACTGGTCGGCTCGTTGGTCTAACCAACGGATAAACGCGAACCGAGGGCGTGGACTCACAAATTCCTTGGGTTCGGCCGTGCGGCCGTGGGTGTAGAGGGTCTCTGGGTCGATGTAGGTGCCCAAAATCAAATCGGGGAGGGGCAGTCCGAAAATACCGGAGATCGATTCGTTGCAACGGATGTCGGCGTGATGCCGAAGGTGAAAGGCGTAGGCCTTGCGCCAGAAGGGTCCCGTGGTCGGCTGGGCGACCAAACGGTCCCAAGTGGCTTGCGGCCAGTGCTCAATCGCGTGGATAATTTCGTAAAGGCAGAGCGAAAATGTGATGCCGAGGAAGCCACCAAGGAAGATGGGATACTGCGGAAACAGCCACTGGGCCGGGGCAAATACGATGCAGCCGAGGCCGACGAAGATCGCCAGGGTATACCATGGGAAATAGGAGGCCTCGAATTGTTTCTCGTGTTCGATGGGGTAGTGATTTTCTACGAGATAAGGCATGGCGGGCTGGCCCTTCTTCGCTTTCTGGAAACCGACGCGGGTGAGGGCGTGGTGGAGCGTGTGTTGCTTATAGAAACGGCTGAGGAATGGGAGCAAGGGGGCGTGCAGCACGTAGCGGTGGAAGAAGAACTCGAAAACGCCGGCGGCGCAGTGTGCCGCCAGGATCACGATGGCCAACATCCACCACGGTGCAAGGAGTTGGGCGCGCCAGACGCTAGGCGCCACATAGGCGAGAATGCCGCAGAGGCCGGCAAACGTGAGGGCAATGGTGATGGCAAACAGCGTAACCGAGAATTTCGGTTCGGCTTTGCCCCCGTGATGGTGATGCGACATGAATTTTTTCGGGGTGTGAGTGGTGCAAATCCGTCAGGAAGACTTCATCGCACGTGCCACGATCTAGCAAAGAGATCAGCTTGGGTGGTCGCTTGCGAGCAGGGTTTCTGTAAAAAAAGGGCTGCGCGCTTTTTGGCCATCTGGCATCACCATTTGACAGAATATCGTTAGCTCCCTAACTGTCCTCGAAACCGATGCCCTACATTGAAGATCGCGCCACGTGGTTCGAAGGCCAAGGACTCTGGCAGCACATTCCCGAGAAAGATTGGCGCGACTGGACCTGGCAGTTGAAGAATCGCATTACGACGGTGGCGCAGCTTGGGCAGTTAATGACGCTGACCGCCGAGGAGCAGGCCGGTTGTGCTTTTGCAAATCAGAAGCTCGCGCTCGCGATCACGCCCTATTTTTTCAATCTAATCGATCGCCACGATCCGAATTGTCCGTTGCGCAAGCAGGTCATTCCGCGGTCGGGTGAGATGCTAGTGAGCGAAGAAGAGCGCCTCGACTCACTGGGTGAAGATGAGCATTCGCCCGTCCCGGGGCTGGTGCACCGCTATCCTGACCGGGTGTTGTTCCTCGTGACGGACCGCTGTGCGGCTTATTGTCGCTATTGCACGCGGAGTAGGTTGGTTTCGAACGCGCAGGACTATAATTTTCATCCGGAATATGAGCAGGGTTTGCGCTATATCGAGTCGCACCCGGAGGTGCGTGACGTGCTGCTCTCCGGTGGCGATCCGTTGCTATTGTCCGACAAGAAACTGGAGCACCTGTTGTCACGCTTGCGGGCGATCAAGCATGTGGAGTTTATCCGCATCGGCTCCCGGATTCCGGTTTTTCTCCCTCAACGGATCACTCCTGAGCTATGCGAGATCTTTAAGAAATACGGACCGATTTGGATGAGTATTCATGTGAATCATCCAAAGGAGACCACGGCCGAACTGAAAGCCGCGTGCGAACGTCTCTCGTTTGCCGGCGTGCCGCTCGGGAACCAGAGCGTGCTGCTGGCCGGCGTGAATGATGATGTGGACGTGATGAAGGCGCTGGTCCACCGACTGCTCCGGATGCGGGTGCGGCCCTACTATATCTATCAGATGGACCTCATCACGGGTGGTGCCCACTTCAAGGTCGATGTCCGGAAGGGTATTGAGATCATTCGGGCGCTTCGTGGGCACACGACGGGTTATGCCGTCCCGCAATACGTTATCGATGCACCCGGTGGCGGGGGCAAAGTTCCGATCAATCCTGACTACGTGGAAAAGATCACCGATACGGAGGTCGTATTCCGCAACTACGAGGGGCAGACGTTCAGTTATCCTTTGACGAGCACTCCACCGAAGGTGACTGCCGCCGGTGCATCGATGAACGCAACAGGGATTGAATCGATGGTCGTGGGTTGATTTTTCGGCGAGCGCTCACGCCAGATAGTAACATTGATTGGGCGTTAGGATTTGATGGTATGTTGTTTGTGTAATTTTAGTGCAGGCCTGAAAATCTTTCCCCTTTTTTTGAGCGTTTCGCTGCTTTGCGCATCTATCTCGGTGTAGTCAGTGCTGTGCTGGTAACACAGTGCTTAGTAGTTCTTAAGGTTTGCTTGGTGTTAGGTCATACGAGCCGCCCCTTTTAGAGGGGCGGCTCTTGTGTTTTACGAGGTCGGTCGCGGGCTCCGAATATTTCGCTGAGGTTGCGCTGACACACATTCCGCTTGCGCGGCGGAGCGGTGCGCCGTTTGGTGCGCATGCCTGTAGGGGTGTCTTCCGCGGAAGACTGAGATTGCGGTGCGCTCGACCGCTCGACCCTTCGAACCTGGACGGATCATGCCGACGAAGGAAACAGCAGGCGCTGACACCGCGCCATTTTGGGCGCGCAGCGCCCCTTCTGTCGGGAGTTCGTGTAGGGCGCAGGCTCATCGCCACCATGAAACTCCTGCATCAAAACCTAATCCTCGCCGCCCTGCTCATGCTGGGTGGATCTGCCATCGCTCAACCCGGGTCGGTTGCGCCTGCCACGTCGGCGTCCTCGACGCAGGCGAATGCCGAAGCCGTGAAGCTCGCCGCCGTCCGCGTTGCGAGCGATCTCTGGGAATCTCCGCTCGCGCGCATTCCGGCGAGCGTGACCGTCTTCGACGAAACCGCGCTGCGCGCCGGGGTCGTGCGGCACTTTGGCGATCTGACCGATCAGATTCCCAACCTAACGTTTACCGGCGGAACGTCGCGTCCGCGGTATTTCCAGATCCGCGGCATCGGGGAAAATTCGCAGTTTGAAGGCGAGACGCCCGACTCCACGGTGCGTTTTCTGGTCGACGATCTCGATTTCACGGGTCTCGGCACGCTGGGCAGCACGTTTGACGTTCGCCAAGTGGAAGTCCTGCGCGGACCCCAGGCCGGGGCGTTTGGCGCCAACGCTGCGGGCGGTGTCGTCCGGCTGCTCACGAATGCCCCCACACCGTATTGGACTGGTCGGATCGAGGCCAGTGCCGGTGGCGATGCGTTGCGCGAAGGCGGCTTTGCGGTCGGCGGCTCACTCTCCCCGGGTAATCCGGAGCGGCTGATGGCCCGCGTCGCGATCCACCAGAGCAACAGCGACGGCTTTCGCCGCAACCTCACACTCAATCGCGACACGAATGCCCGCGACGAATTCAACGCGCGTCTGCGTCTCACCGCTAATCCCTCGTCTGTCCTGCGGTTCGACAGCACGCTCTTGTTCTCCGAAGTGAGCAACGGCTACGACGAGTTTGCCTTGAACAACAACGGCAAGCTCACTTATAGCGACCAACCTGGGCGCGATGACCAGCGCTCCCGGTCCGCCAGCCTCCGCGCCACGTTCACCGGGCTCGACGGCGCACGGCTCACCTCGGTCACGAGCGCCACCTGGGTGAAATCCCGCTACGCCTACGACGACGATTGGACCGCTGCCTCGTATCAGGGCTTCAGTGACCTCCGCCGCGATCGAACCGTTTTCAATCAAGAGCTCCGGCTCGACTCCACGCTCACCCGCGGCGCGCTCGGCTGGATCGACCGCTGGACCCTGGGCGCTTTCCTCGCCAACACCCGCGAAACTGGCGCCTACACGGATGCCGATCCCGACAACATCCGAGGGCTCCGCACCCGCTACGGCGCAGACAACACCGCGCTCTTCGGCCAAATCGCGCACAATATCTCCGCGCAGACCCGCCTCGTGGTCGGCCTCCGCAGCGAGTGGGTCGATCTCGACGGTCGTGGCACCAAGACGCGCTACCGTGCCGCGCGCAAAGCGTTCGATCCCGAAGTCACGTTTCACCCCGTCTTCGACGACGCGTTGTTCGGCGGCAAGGTCACCCTGGAGCACGATCTGAACGCGAATCAACTCGTCTTCGCCTCCATCACGCGCGGCTACAAAGCCGGCGGCATCAATATCGATGCGCGCATCAGCCCGCCGGCCGACCCACTCACCTACGGCACGGAAACACTCTGGAACTACGAAGCGGGCCTTCGCGGCAATTGGCTCGACCACGCGCTGACCGGTGAACTCACGGCGTTCTACCTCGACCGCCGCGACACGCAGGTGCGCGACTCCGCCGGCTTCGGCGGCAACTACCGCTTCTTTACCGCCAACGCCAAAAGTGCAAACGTCGCCGGGCTCGAAGCCTCCGCTGCCTACGCGCTCACGAGAGAACTTTCCCTCCACGCTACGCTCGCGCAGATGGGTTCGCAGCTCGACCGCTTCACGCTCACCAATGGGAACACCGGTGGCGGTCGCCGTCTCGCGAATACGCCGCGCTACGGCTACACGCTGGGCGCGCGTTACCGCGATGCGTCGGGCTTTTTCGCCAACGCCGAACTCGTCGGCCGCGCCGAGCAGTTTGATTCCAATAATCAGAACGAAGCCCGCCGCGCCTTTCGTCTCGTCAATACCAGCCTCGGCTACGCGTGGCAGCAGTGGACGTTTACGGTGTGGGGCCGCAACATCGCCAACACGCGCTACGAAAAACGCGTTTATTTTTTCGGCAACGAAGACCCGAACTATATCGACACGCGCTACGAAGACCGTGCCGATCCGCGCCAAATTGGGGTCAGCGCGGCGTATCGGTTCTGAGGTCGCCTTTCCTCTCGTCACGGCTATCGGCCGCCGCCACGTTCCGCTTCGGTCATGGCAGATTCTTCCCCTCCAAATCCGATTGTTGCGCCGCATGGAGCCGTCTTTCTGAGCTACGCGTCGCAGGACGCGGTGGTGGCGCGGTGCATGTGCGAGACACTCCAAGCCGCCGGCATCGAGGTGTGGTTCGACCAGAGCGAACTGCGTGGCGGCGACCAGTGGGATGCGAAGATCAAGAAACAGATCCGCGACTGCGTGTTGTTTATGCCGGTGATTTCGGCGGCCACGCAGGCGCGGGCCGAGGGATATTTCCGCCGCGAGTGGAAACTCGCCGTCGAGCGCACGCAGGACATGGCGGACCATGTGGCGTTTCTGCTGCCCGTCGTGCTTGACGATACGAAGGACCGCGATGCGCACGTGCCGGAAGCGTTTTTCAAAGTTCAGTGGACGCGACTGCCCGGCGGTGAAATGCCGTCGGCCTTCGTCGAGCGGGTGCGTGCGCTGCTCGGTGGTGGTGCCGGCGTGGGACGCGACGAGGGCGTCGCATCCCCAGCGAGGCGTGCCACCCATGGAACGGTGGGCCGCCATCGCGTTTCTGCGGCGGCATGGGGTGTGACGGCGGTGGCGACCGCACTCCTCGCGACGGGATATTTTTGGTCGCAGCGCACGGCGGGTCCTGCGCCGAGTCTGCCGCTTCAGGCGACCGCCGGGACGCGTCCGCCCATCACGGAAAAATCCGCGCCGCTTTCGCCTGCTCGTGTATTGATCGCCAAGGCGCGGGTGCTCTACGAACCGTGGGATCTCGCCGCGCAGGACGATTTCAAACAGGCCGAGGAATTTCTCAGCCGGGCGCTCGCCCTGGACCCCTCCGACGGTGAGGCGTGGACCGCCCAAGCGATGGTGTCGGTCGGACATGTTGTTTCTGGTTTGGACACCACCACCGCGCGCAGAAACGACGCGAGAAAGCAGGCCGACCGTGCGGTGAAACTGGCACCGGCCTCGGACCATGCCCTTTTCGCCCAGGCCTTCGCGATGCGTGTTGACCCCAGCACCTTGCCGGAGGCGATCCGGCTCTTGCGCGAGCTCGTCGGGCGGAATCCCCGCGACAAGTTCATGCTGCGTGTGCTTGGCGCGGCGTTGGGCCGGGCGGCCGAAACCGAAGAGGAGGGAATTGAGTTTGTGCGGCGCGCGGCAGCGCTCCCGGGCGGAGATCCCATCGCCGAATATATTTACAGCTGGGTGATCGTTGCGCGACACCCCGAGCGAGCCGGTGAAGCGATTGCGGCTCTGGATCGCTCGCTCGCGTTGGCGCCGTCCTTTGGCACCGCGCACGCCTACAAAATTGGATTGTTACTTGGACTGCTGGGCGATCCTCCAGCGGCGCGCGACGCGCTCGCCAACGCGCCCCCGGCGGTGTCGCGCGAGGACCGGGTGGCGGCCGTGGTCGTAAAGGTCTGGTTTGCGCTCGATCAGCCGGAGCAGGTGTTGCGGGCGTTGGGGCCTACCAGCGCCTATCTCGCGACAAATGCTTTCAACGGGCCTACGGCCTACCTGAAAGGGCTCGCGCATCGTCGCGCAGGCCGGGTCCCGGCGGCCCAAACCGAATGGCGCGTCGCGCTCCGCGCGGTGCAGCTTCGCCTCGAGGCTGAACCCACCGCCACGCGCGAACTGCTCTGGAAAGCGCGGCTGCTCGCCTTGCTCGGCGAGCGCACCGAAGCCGAAACCGCATTTAAACTCTACCTCCAGTTCGCGGGATCAAGCCGGGGCGGTTCCGCACTCCTCGACGAAATGGACGTGAGGGTCTTGTTGGGCCAACGCGAGGACGTGCTCCAAGATCTCTCCCGCTGGGTGGCGAGCCGCAGCCCAAATACGTGGAGAATGGCGGCGCTCGTGCTGTTTAGTCCCGAATTGGATCCCCTGGGCGATGACCCGGCGTTTCCGGCGTTGGCGGAAAAAGCGAGGGCGTATTATGCCGAACTGAGAGCAGGCGCGCCCGAAAAGAAGTGAGCGGCGCGGGCTACGGCCACCCCCGGCTTGCGCGTCGCCGCTTCGATCGTTCAACTCGCGCCCTTCCATGATCGGTCTCCACGAAGGCAAGGGTTCGCCCCTCAAGAAAAAACCCGTTGAACGGGTGTTCTCGCTGCGCATGAACGTGATTGCGTGTCGGCCGGTCATTTGGCGGCGGCTGTTGGTGAAAGAGTCGATGTGGCTCTCGCGGCTGCACGACACGATCCAGATCGCGTTTGATTGGTTCGATTATCAGACGCATGCGTTCAATCTCGATGACCTGCGGTTTGGCAATCCGCTCAAGCGGGATGAGCTGACGATCGAGGATGATCGCGATGTGACGCTCGCCGACTTGGATCTGGAGCACCGCGGGCGGTTTACCTACGGCTACCATTTTGGGGAAGGCTGGCAGATCGAGATCAAGGTCGAGAAGAGCGCCCCGGTCGAAAAGGGTGTGTTCTTCCCTGCGTGTGTTGGCGGCGAACGCGCCGGCCCACCCGAGGACTGCGGTGGCCTCGAGGCGTTTCATGATATGCTGGCCTGCATCAAGGAACCACACACGGAGCTCGGTCGGGAGTGGCTCGAATGGTTGGGACCGGAATACAATCCGGAGGCGTGTGACCTGGAGAAGATCAACAAGGCGCTTAAAAAGCTCGGAAAGTAACCTGAACGTTTCCGGCCATGGCTGGAGATGTGGCCTGTCACCTGCTAAGTTAGGCGGGTTCTTTGGTGGTTTCGTGGTCAGCCAGGAGGGCTCGGACATTTTCCGTCCGTGGTCTCCATCTGATCATGAAGCACAACATCCGATACCATCAGATGGTGCTTCCCGGCATCGTGTCCGGAGTGGCGTTTGTGACCGCGTACGAAGTCGAACATTTCCACGCAACCGCAAGCGACGATCTCCCGGACATTACCGCAGTCGGCGCACCATCGGAGTCAGCGTTAGCTCCGTGGACCCGCACCATGGGACGCCTTTCTAGCGCGTTCCGCCGGTGGGCAACACGGACGCTCCGGCCCAAAGCCGCAGCCTAATACCAAGAAAACTACGCCGGGGCGGAGGAGCGATCCTGCGCCCCGGACCATTTTCGGCCCAGCAGGAAAATTCCCGCTGATTGGCTCAATGTGACTCGGCAAAGCTCGTGATCGAGTGCCACTCGAGGACTTCCTGGAGCAGGGCGCGCTCCGTCTTGAGGACGATGCGCTCGAGGCTGTTCCACGTTTGGCAGAACGTTACCCGTTTGCGGCTATCTTCGAGCATCAACTGCATCTCGCGGAACCGCGCTACGCGGCGTTGAAGGTCGTTGATCGAGATCAGAGAGATGAACGAGGCCGCGATGACCGGCAGCGAGATCGGGAGAAAATAGAAGAGCGAGGTCTGCATCCACGCTGGCACCTCGAAATGACCGGTATGGCAAACCGCGTAGGCGAGGGTGCAGGCCATCGCGAGAATCGTCGCGATCCAGAAACCCATTTTCAACCGGCTAAACAAAGGCAAGGCGCGCGCCTCTTGACGACGGTAGTAGGTGAGTTGGTCGTCGATGCGCTTTTCGAGGTAAATCCGGCGAAACTCGTCCATCGGCACCGGTTGGGCGTTGGCCGAACGGCTGTGCAAAATATGCAGCGAGCGAGTGAGGCCGCGCACGCCCGGAAGGTCGAGGTCCTCGAACAGCGGGGCGGCACGCGGCAGTCCCCAGGTGGCCAAGGACGACCGGCAAAATTCTGCCGCGAGCCGGCAGCGGACCCAGCTGTGGTGTGAGTGGTGGTGGTGACGCAACACGAGCGCCACGCCGAGGGCGCCGGCGAGGCAGAGGAGCTTGAGCCACGGAATCGCCGTGAAGTGGAGGTCGAAGGAAAGTCCCGCCGCGGCGATCAGCGTCGCAATGACGTGGAGGACGACTGTCAGCACGATCAGCCGCCGAAACTGGGGTGCTCCGTGGCTTGCGGCAAAATCACACTTTTGCTGAAAGGCGAAAATATGGCTCGGCGCCTTGAAAGGATTTTCGCCCCAACCGGCCGATTTCGCCGGGAGTTTGTTCAGGTTGGCGAGAGTTTTGTCGGTGCGGTCGAGTCGGTCGAAATTATGGCGCCGAACTTCCAGCGTAATCGCATCGATGATCAAAAAGGGTTTGCCGAGGGATTTGGCGTAGTCGACGACGTCGGCCGTGCCGCCTTTGCCGCGGGCCGGTTGACCGTCCCACACTGCGAGGAGGACGTCGGCACCGTTGACCGTCTCCATCCCGCAATCGAGGTAAGCATCTTCGCGCGTGCCGTTTTCGGTGATTACGCGCACGTGTTCGGCGTGCGTCAGCATCGTTTCGACGGCGTTCCAGTCGGCCGACGAAAAATCCTTCTGAAACTCCGCTTTTGGCAGCGGCAGAATCGCATGCCACGAGAAGCCGAGGGAACGAGCCTCGGCGACGAACATCTGGTCGCTGCCATCGGCCACCGACGAGAGTGCGAGCCACTCGCCCCGGACTTCTTTGCGGAGCATTTCCAGCGCCGTGATGATGGCACGCGCGACGCCCGCGGGGTTTTCGATATTGCGGTGACCGGAAAACCCGACGACGTGGAACAACGGCAGCTCAGAGGACTCGCTCATGCGGCAAGGGCGCATCGCACGCCGCCGAGTGCCGCACGTCAACGGCGAAGCCAAACGAATAATGCACCCGGCGCCGCCTTTTCAGGGGAGATAGGCCGCGTGGTCGCAGTTTTCTCATGGGTGGTTGCCGCCTGCCTGTCCCGCACGACGGCTGATACGCCGGTGCCCGCGCCGGTGCCCGCGCTGGTGACCGCGATGCGATTGGGCGCCGCGGCGATCTGGCGGGCGCTGGTGCAGACGAAAACTGGATTCCTGCGCACCCAATTCGACGACGGCTCGTGGTGGGTGAAGAGCCGCACGTGGCCATGGCAACCGCACTTCGACGGCCAGTTTCCGCATGGCAAAGACCAGTGGATCTCCGCCGGAGCGACCGCTTGGGCCGCGATGGCGCTGCTCTTCACGATCGAACCGGTGAAACCTGCGGCGGCGGCGCCGATCAAGGCGGAGCAGGAATAGCCCGTGCTTTTCGTTAGCTCTTGGTGGGTTTCGCCGGGGCAGCTTTGACGGGCGGCTTGCCCGTCTTAACGGCGTCGGGATAGGCGGGGGCCGACGGGAACCACGGAGCGATAAAATCGATGGCTGGTTTGAGAAAAGCCGGTTCCGTCCGGGTGAAGGTCCAATGCATCACGAGAATGCCGAAGATGAGCACGAGAATAAACGCGACGAGGGCCGGGCTGATGCTTTTTAGGAACCGATAAAAACTGAGCGTCATCAATATGGCGAAGAACGCACAGATGATCGTGAGGAAGGCGTGGTCCGCCATCAGCGGATGAATTAGGCTCGAAAATGAGTCCCACGCTTTGGCGAGGGGAGAGAGTTCGGGTTCTTTCACGTTATTAAGGCAGGACCGTGGGGCAGGACGATGGATTGCGTCAAAAACAAAGCCCGTTGGCAGACGACCCCGCGGTGCATCGTGGCGCACGGTTCGCGGCCGCGAAGCATTGCCTTCATTTTGCCCCTGGGACGGTGCCGGCTTTGATCAGCACCATTTTTTCGGGGGCCAGGTATTGCTTGATAGCGCCGTTGACGATCGCGGGAGTGAGGGCGTTTACGCGGTCGGCGAAGTCGTCGAGCGACGCGAGAGGGCGACCGCGCTGCACCGTGGCGAGGAGGGTATCGGCGAGGCCTTCGGTCGTCGCGAGGCTGAGTTTGAATTCGCCGATGAGATTTCCTTTGCGCTGTTCCAGTTCGGTGGCGGTGACGCCGTCTTTGGACCAGGCGTTCAGTTCGCGGCGGACAGCAGCGAGTCCTTTTTCCAACAACTCCGGCGCGAAGCTCGCGTAGATTTCGAAGTCGCCATCGACGAGCGTGTTTTTGGACACGAAGGCCTCGGTGGAATAGGTGAGCCCTGCTTGATCCCGCACGGTGGCCATGAGCCGGCCGGTGAAGCCGCCCCCCAAAACCGCGGTGCCGACCGCGAGCGGCAGGCTGTCGGCGTCCCGGTAGAGTAGGCCGGTGGTTTGGCCGATGAGCACCGTCACGCTGGTCTTTTCGGGCATGAAGACGGTCTGCTCGCGAGGGCTGTCGGTTGAGGTGGACCTCGCGGCGGTGGGTAGCTTCTGACCGCCCGTCCAACCGGTGAAAGCACGGGTGATCTCGGTCTGGAGTTGCGGCACGTCGAGATCGCCGACGGCGACGAAGGTGAATTGGGCGGGGCCGAAATATTTTGCGTGAAACGCCCGCACTTCCTCCACGGTCGTCGCCTGGGCGGAGGAGAGGAGTTCCTTTGGCTCAGTCTGGCGATTGGGGTGGCCCACGGGGTAGACGGCGCGGGTGAAGCTGTCGCTGGCGCGAAAATCGGTGTCGTCGAGCGCGCGCTGGAGATTGCCGGCGAATTGTTTCTGCACCTTGGCAAATTCGGCGGGCGCGAAGGCGGGCGCGCGGAGCTGTTCGGCAATGAGCGCGATCACGAGCGGCACGTCCTTTTTGAGGCACTTGGCGGAGACCGTGAGCAGCTGGCTGCCGGCGCTGAATCGAATGTTGGCGCCGACGCTCTCGAGGGCCTGCGCAATCGCGAACTTGTCGCGCGTGGTCGTGCCCTTGTCCAGCATTGCGGCGGTCAACGCTGCGAGAGCGGGATTGGTCGCGGGGCTGAGGGCTTTGCCGGCGGGAAAAGAGGCGCGCAGGGTGACGACGTCTTTCACGCCGGTCGGGTAGGCGAGGAGATCGATGCCGGCGACGGTCGTGCGAGTGACGTTGGGCGCGATCGCGGCGGAGAGCACGTGGGCGAAAAAGGCGGCGGCGGCGCAGTAAATCGAAAGACGTTTCATGGCGGATGGTCGGAGCGGATTATTTGGCGGCGGGGCTGGCGGCGAGTGGGACGAACCAGCCGGTGGTGCTCTGATCGTAGTCGAGATACTTTTCGGCGACGCGGAGGACATCGGCCGGAGTCACTTTTTTCAGCGCCTCGTCGAGGGTGTAGTAGAGGGTCCAGTTGGTGGCCGCGATGCACTCGTTGAGGCTGCTGGCGATCGCGAACGAGCCGTCGCGGCGAAAGGCCGTGGCGGCGAGGCTCTTCGCGACGGCGGTTTGGACCTCGGTGGCGGTGACGCCGTCTTTTCTCAGTCGCGTGATTTCCTCGAGGAGCCGGCGCTCGACCTCGTCGTGTTTGGCGCCGGGGGCAAGCGACGCGTAAAAGGTAAGGAGAGAGTTGTCGCGGTTGAAACCGGTGTTGGCTGAGACGCTGGTCGTGAGACTGCGATCGGTGAGGGCGCGGTAGAGCCGGGCGTTTTTGCCGTCGGCGAGGATGTCGCCGAGGACGCTCAGGGCGGGAAAATCCGGCGAGGAGGCGGGGCAGATCTTGTAGGCGAGGCCGACGACGCCGAGTTCGCCGGCGCGCTTCACCCCGACGCGGCGGGGGAACGTCTGCGCGGGCTCCTCGGTGTAGACCTGCGGGATGGGTTTCGGCGCACGCGGGATGGGGCCGTAGAACTTGGCGATCAGCGCGAGCGCGGCGGCGGTTTGAAAGTCGCCGATGACGGAAACGGTGGCGTTGTCGGGCCAGTAAAACGTGTCGTAGAACTCGCGCAGTTTCGCGATGGAGACTTTCTCGATGTCACTGCGCCAGCCGATGGTGGAGTGGTGGTAGGGGTGAGCGATGAAGGCGGCGGCGTTGATCTCGACGTCGAGGGCTTGGACTGGGTCGTTTTCGCCGCGTTCGAATTCGTTGCGCACGACGGTCATCTCGGGTTGGCGATCGGTCTCGAGGAGCAGGAGATTGCGCATCGTGTCGGCGAGGAGTTCGACGACGACGGGGAGTTGGTCGCTGGCGGCGTTGACGTAGTAGTTGGTGCGGTCGAGCCAGGTGGTCGCATTGTTGATGGCGCCGAGCGGGGCGAGGACTTGGTCAAAGCCCTTGCCCGTGGTGCGATTGTGTTTCGCGGTGCCCTTGAACATGAGGTGCTCGAGCAGGTGGGTCGCGCCGGTGGTGCCGGTGACCTCGTTGCGCGAGCCGACGCGATAGGTGACCATAAACGTCAGCTCGGGCGCGGCGTGCGCGGGCATGAGGAGGACGCTGAGTCCATTGGCATCGAGCGTGTATTCGGAGATGGCGCCGAGGGTGCGGACGTAGGTGAAGCCCTCGGCTTTGACGGGCGCGGCGGCGAGCTGGTCGGCGGCGCGGAGGGAGGGGAACGCGGTGGCGACGGCGAGGAAGGCGAGAGCGAAGCGGTGCATCAGATGAAGCGAGATTATTGGAACTGGCGCGTGGCCTTCCACGCATGGCGATCGGTGAAGGAAGGAGTGATCGGTGCGGCGGGGGGATGTTCCTTGCTGTGGAGGAGAATCGTGCGACGGGGATTGGCGGGGGCGAGGGCGGCGGTGAGGAGCGCGACGGCTTGTTCCTTGGTGAGTGTGGCGAGGGCGTTCACGGCGGCCTGGCGGCGCTCCCAATCGCCGTCGTAGATGTAGGCGCTGGCGAAGAACAGTTCGGCCTTGTCGCGGATGCTCTTGGGTTTCTCCTCGAGGGTGGAGCGGGCGCCGGCGAGGAGGGTGGCCCATTGCTGATCGTCCACGGCTGAGAGCAGCGCGGGGAGCGTGGCGATCATGGTTTCGGCGCGGCGGCGGAGTTCGTCGGGGGCGTAGCCGCTGGATTGGATGATGAAGCTGAAGTAGCGTTGGCGGAGCGAGGCACCGGCGTTCGAGCCGACGATGTAGCCGAGTTGCTGTTTCGTGCGGAGCTCGGAGTAGAACGGCTCGCCGAAAAAATTGGCGAGGACGACAGCGGCGGCGCGCGTGGCGGGCGAATCGTCGGGGAGGAGATAATCGCGGATGAACGCCGAGTTTACGCCGGCGACGAGGCCGGCGTCGACGATGTCTTCTTTCGCGCCGATCGTGAGGTGGCGGCGGCGCAGGAGGGAAGACTCGGGGGCAGGCTTGGCGCCGATCTTTTCGGCGATGGTGCGGGTAACGGCGATGGCGGCGTCGGGCGCCAGGTGGCCGTGGACGACGACTTCGAGTTTGCCGGCGGCAAAGAATTTTTGCGCGAAGGTCTGCACGTCGGCCCAGGTCGCGGAAGTCGTGCGGGCGAGCAGTTCAGGGGGAAGGAAACTGAATTCGCGGGCCAGGGCGTCGCGGCGGTCGCGGCCGAGGAGGTAGGCCTCGTTTTCTTCGTAGCTGCGGAGACCGCGGAGGCTGGCTTCCTTGACGGCCTCGAAGCGTTGGGGCGACGGGGTGAAGGTGCGGAGTTTTCCGGCGACGAGCTGCGCGTAGCGCACGGGCGAATCGGCGAAGCCGGTCACGCTCAACCTGAGGCCTTCGAGGGTGGTCTCGCTGGAGAATTCCAACCCGGCGAGGGACGCGTCGCCGGCGGCGGCGTCGAGCGAGTCGGACAGAAGCGAGCCGTAGAGGCGGAGCAGCGCGGCTTGGTCGGCGGAAGCGAGTGAGCGCACCGGCACGAAGCGGAAAATCAGCGAGGTCTGCGGGCGCTGGAACTCGGTGTCGGTGGCGTAGAAGAGTTTCACGCCGGGCTCGTCGATGAGCGGCAGCGGGCGCTCGGCGACGAGTGAGGCTTCGCCGGGCATGAACGGATTGGCGCCGGGGAGCGCGAAAGGGAGTTTCGTTGGTCGGACCAGAGCGTCGTAGGCGGGGCCGGTCTCATCGCGGTAGGAATACGCGGTGGTGTAGATGCGCTCGTGTTTGTCGGTGGGCAGGCCCTTGGCGGTAAGGGTCACGAGAAGGTTGTCGGGCGTGAGGGCGGCGAGCAGGCGGCGGTAGGCGGCCTCGTCGGGGGCGCCCCAAGCATCGGTGACGCGCTCGGCGACGGCGAGTGGGTAAAAGAGCGCTTGGTTGGCGAGCTTGGTCGCGAGAGCGGAGCCTTCGCCGCGGTCGCTGTAGGTTTCATTGAGAGCGGCAATGCGAGCCCGGTCGCGGTAAAAATCGGCGGGGAACGGGGAGGCGCGCAGGTGTTCGAGATAACTCATCGTGGCCTGGAGCACGCGGGCGTAGTCCTTTTGGCCGGCGGGAGTGAGTGAGATGCCCACCATAAACGAGCCGTAGCTACCGGTGCGCTCCCAGACCCCGCCGCCGAGGGTGTTCGCGAGGCCTTCGCTCTTGAGGTAAGCGAGGAGACCGCCCGGGCCGGGGTAGGACAGGAGCTGGCTGACGAGTTCGTCGGGCTTGCTGGCGAAATCCGGGCGCGTGGCGGGGGCGACGAACTCGAGTTGGAGCGAGCGGAGTTCCTTCACGGGTTCGATGAAGGCGAGGCGCAGGGCGGGTTTGCGCGGCAGGAACGTTGCCTCGCGCACGACGGCGGGGACGTTCCGGCGCGGGATTGCGTTGAAGAGGCTGCGCGCGTGTTTCTCGAGTTCGTCGAGCGGGGCCTTGCCGGCGAGGCAGAGCGCCATGTGATCGGAGGTGTAGTGGGCTTCGTAGAAGGCGCGGACTTTTTGCGGGTTGGCGCCGGCGAGAGTATCCTTCGTACCGGTGGAGAATTTGCTCTCGCCGCTGCCGGGGGCGTAGAGCTCGCGGGAGACGCCGGCGATGCGGCGGGTGTCATTTTGCACGTGGCGCATGGCCTCGTTGTGCACGGCGTTGACCTCGCGGCCGGTGAACTCGGGATTGAATTTGGGGGCGATGAAGAACTGCGCGAAACGGTCGAGCCCGCCGGCGAAGGCCTCGTGGCGAATTTCGAACTGGTAGTTGGTATGGTCGCTGGTGGTGTAGGCGTTGTTGTTGCCGCCGTTTTGGCGCATGTAGTTTCCGTATTCGGCGACGTCCGGATATTTCTCGGTGCCGAGGAAGAGCATGTGTTCGAGGAAATGCGCGAGGCCCTCGGTGTCGGCGGGATCGTCGATCTGGCCGACGTTCACGACGAGGGAGGCGCCGGATTTGTTGAACTTGGCGTCGGAAACGAGGAGGACGCGCAGGCCGTTATCGAGGACGAAGCGGCGGAACTGTGCGGTGTCAGTCGGCGCAACGACCCGTGGTGACAGGGTGGGGGCGGGTGTGGCCGCGAAGAGGCCGGGACAGAGCAGTGCGACGATTACGATACAGGCGGGGATGAGGGGGTGAAGGAAACGCATGGTAAAAAAAGGAGGTGGTTGGAAAGTGGTGAGAAGGGCAAGAAAGTCCAAAGTGATCGCCACGAACGGTAAGATCGAACGGTCTCTTTGACAGGCACGGCAGTAGTAGGCACGGCAGGCACCTCGCGCATCTTATCAGTCGCGGGCGTGCGACAGTCGGGCAAAACTACGCTGGCGCAGGGCCGAGGAGTGCCCCGACCAACGCAAAGGCGGGGCCTTGACCCGGGTTTTAGCCGGCACAAATATGTTTTTATGAGAACGACCATCGATTTACCCGATCCGCTGTTCAAAGAAGCCAAGTCTGCCGCCGCGCTGCGCGGGCAGTCGTTGAAGGACATGGTGGTGGTGGCGCTCCGGCGGGAGCTGCGTCACGGCCGCGCGACCCCGGCGGGCCGCGCCCGCGCGAAGCGGAGCGCGTTCCCGGTGCTCGCCTGCAAGGGCGATTTCGTGATCAACCCCACTCCGGAGCAGCTCAATGACTGGCTCTGAGTCCGTGCTGCCGGACGCCAATGTCTGGCTCGCGCTTTTCTTGCCGAAGCATGCCGCGCATGCGGTGGCCCGCCGTTGGCTGGACGGGCGTGACGGCGCCCCTTTGGTTTTTTGCCGCGTGACGCAAATGGCCTTTCTCCGTCATCTGACGACCGAGGCCATCATGGGGCCGAACGTGCTCACGCAGGCCGCAGCGTGGAAGGAATATGAACGGCTGCTGGCGCGGGAAGAGGTCATCTTTCTCGCCGAGCCCAACGGACTGGAAATCCGCTGGCGGGACTACACCGGACTGCGCGTGCCGGCCGCCAAGCTTTGGACCGATGCCTACCTTGCGGCCTTTGCCCAGGGTCATGGGCTCACGGTGGCAACCTTCGACCACGGGTTCACCCGGTATGCCGGCGCCGAGGTGCTCGTGCTCTCAGGATTGAAATGAGTGCCGCTGATTATGACGGAACGTCCAACACCCAACGTTTAACTCTTAACGCCCGATGACCAAACCACGCAGCCAAATCCGGAGGGCCGCCCCTTGAGCGTTGAAGGTTCAGCGTTGAACGTTGCGCGTTCCGTGCCGCGCGGTGCGGTCTTCCTCAGCTACGCGTCGCAGGACGCGGAGGCGGTGCTGCGCATCGCGGAGGCGTTGCGAGCGGCGGGCATCGTGGTGTGGTTTGATCAGGATGAGCTCGTGGGCGGCGATGCGTGGGATGCGAAGATCCGCGGGCAAATCGCCTCGTGTGCGTTGTTCGTGCCGGTGATTTCGGCGGCGACGCAGGCAAGGCTGGAGGGGTATTTCCGGCTCGAATGGAAACTCGCGGCGCAGCGGACACACGCGATGGCGGAGGAGAAGGCATTTTTGTTGCCCGTGGTGATCGACGACACCCGCGACGCGGAGGCGAAGGTGCCTGCGGAGTTTAAGGTCGTGCAGTGGACGCGGCTGCCGGGCGGGGAGGGCGCTGCGGTGGAGAAGTTTTGCGCGCGGGTGAAGGTATTGCTCGGTGGATCGGACGTGGCACGGGCTTTCCAGCCCGTGATGGAGGACTCCGAGCCCGGGCTGAAGCACCGGGCTACGCAAAAGGTGAGTCGCCGCCTTCCTGCGGCGTGGGGAGTCGCAGTGGCGGTGATAGCGGTCGCGCTCGCAGTGGGCGGATGGTTCTGGCTGCGGCGTGGGCCGGTTGAGTCCTCGCCCCGGCCGGCCATCGTGGCGCCGGTCGCTCCAGCGGTCGCGCCGGCGGACAAAGATTTGGTGCGCGCGGAGCAATTGATGACGGCGCCGGACGCCATCGTGGCGGATGTCATGCTCGCCGAAGAGTTGTGCAAAGGCATCCTCGCCCAGCGGTCCACCGATGCGGCGGCTACTGTGATGATGGCGCGGGTGCAGACCTATTTGCTCTTGCGCGGCTTTGACCGGAGCGAGGCCCGTTTTGCCGTGGCGAAGCAGGTCAGCGAGCGCGCTGTTGCCCTCGCGCCCGACGACGTGGAGGCGCAGGCGGCCTTGGGCACCTACCTCTACACGCGCAATGTCGAGCTGCCCCGCGCGGCGAAACTGTTCCGCGCGGCCATTGCGGCGCGCCCCGCCGAGCCACGCTTTCACCGGATGCTCGACAACGTGCTCGCCAACGATCCTGCCGTGCCGCAGGCGGAGTTGCTCGCCAGCACCAAGCGCACCGCGGACCGCTTTCCGACGGACGGACTCGCGCAATATGAGGCCGCCCGCCACTTCCGGGACGCCGCCAACTTGGAGGAGACCGACCGCTACCTGGACCTGGCGATCAAGCACGGGTCCGTCGCCAATGCGATCATCGCCAAAGCCCGTCTCGCGCTCACCGTCCGGGGCGAGACGGCGGTCGTGCGGAAGCTGCTCGACCAACTGCCCGAGCGCTACCGCGCCACGGACCGCGCTGTGTTCAGTGAGTTCGTCTACGCGCTCGCCGGCGGTGACTACGAACTCGGGTTGCGCGCCTTGCGGTCGAAGCCGGAGCCCTGGATGGTGGATTTCGAGTTCACGGGGCCGAAGGCGCTGCTCGAAGGCGAATTGCTGCTGCTGCAGGGCAAGGCCGAGCTCGCGCGCCTCAGCTTCGAAGCCGCGCACAAGGAATATGCGCAACACGCGGCCGTGAACAGCGTGGGCTTCCGCTCCATGTGGCTGGAGGCGTGGCTGCTCGCCCGGCTCGGGCGGGTGGAAGAGGCCCGCACGCGCAACGCGGTGATATTCCCCGAGTATCAGCGGCCGTTCCAAATGTATCTTGGGCAAGGCTGGTGGTTCAATCCGGTCGCCCTCAATCTCATGCTTGGCGAGCGGGCCAAGGCCTACGATCTCATGCGGGAGGCGGTCGATTTTCAGGAGGGCCGCCGCATCCTTCGCGTCGCGCTCGGGCTCGATCCGCGGTTGGCGGTCTACCGCACCGACCCGCAAATCCGCGCCCTGCTCGATGCGCCCGACTCCACCAAGTCGGCCAAGATCGCGCTGTCCACCCGTGACTGGCCGAAGAAAGCCGAGCTCAAGCGCGCCATCGCCCTCATCGACGGGCTCGATACGATCCGCGACGACTTCGTCCTCGCCGAGGAAATCACCAAGCGCGAACTCGACCTCAGCCCCGCCGATCCCGAGGCCGTGACCGTGATGGCCCGCATCCAGAGCCAGTATCTTCTGCGCGGCTTTGATCGGCGCGATGCCCGCGCGGCGCTGGCCGGACAATATTCCGAGCGGGCCATGCAACTCGCGCCCGACGAACCGGAGGCGCTCTTCGCCCTCGCCAACTACCTCGGTGCCCGCGGGGTCGATGCTGCCCGCGCGGAGGTGCTCATCAAGAGAGCCTGTGCCCTCGACCCCGGCCAGCCCCGCTACTGGCGGGTCGCCGCCCTCACCTTGACCGACTCCGCCGCGGGCCTCGCGTTGGCCGAGGAAAACGTGCGCCGCTTTCCGGCCGATCCTTTGACCCGTTACGATCTTTCCATCCGCGACCGTAACTTGGGCCGTTGGGCGGACTTTGAGCGGGAGATCGATGCCACGCTCGCGCTCGCCCCCGTCGCCAACGCCACGGTTTGGAAAGCCCGCGCGATGCTCGGGCTGCACGGCGATCTCCCCGGCATGCGGACGTGGCTCGACAAGGTGCCGGTGCGGGTGAGCGGGCAGGAACGCACGGTTTTCAGCCGCTTCCTCTACGCGGCCCTGAGCGGCGACCACGACTACGGCTTTGCGGCGCTCCGGAGTTACAACGAGCCGTGGTTTCTTGATGTCGCCGAATATGGCGGACCGGCGGCGCTGCTCCACGCGACGTTGCTCGAACTGCAGGGCAAGCCCGCGCTCGCCCGCGTGCACTACGATGCCGCCCTCGTCGAAGTGCAGCGCCAGAAAATCGCCATGCCGACGGATCTTTGGGTGCGACGGGCGGAGATCTGGGTGATGCGCGGACTGGGCGGGCTCGACGAAGCCCGCGCGCTCAACCGCGCATTCGTAGAAATTATCCCACGCCCAATCGTGCTCTCGCCGGTCGGCGGCTGGTTTTTCAATCCAATCGTAGCTGCCCTGCTTTTGGACGATCGTCCGCTGGCGCTCGCCTTGCTGCGTGAAGGGACTAACGGACCATTTGGCCGCGAAGCCCTGCGGGTCCATGTCCGCACGGATCCGCGCATGAAACCGTTCCTTGCCGATCCCGAGATCAATACCTTTTTTCAGGCGACCACCGTGCCGAAATGAGCGCCGCCGAAAGCAAAGCCGGCTTCCTCAGCTACGGGTCGCAAGACGCGGAAGTGGCGAAGTGTGGTGCGAGGGGGGCGCGAGCGGGCGGTTTCCTCGTGAAACCATACTTTACAAATAGTCGGACCATTTGCTAAGCATGCTGTCATGATTGCGCGTCCCTTATGGCAAGCACGGCTGGAGCAGGCGTGGCGGCAGGCGCCGATCGTCTGGCTCGCGGGGGTGCGGCGTTCCGGCAAAACCACGCTCGCGCAGAGCCTCGGGGCCGACCGTTGTCTCGTGGTGAACTGCGACCTGCCGGCCACGGAAGACGTGCTGCGCGACCCGATGTTGTTTTTCAAAAGCTGCGATCGACGGGTGGTGGTGTTTGATGAGATTCACCAGCTCAGCGATCCGAGCCGGGTGCTGAAGATCGCGGCGGACGAGTTCCCGAAACTGCGCGTGCTGGCGACGGGGTCGTCCACGCTCGCGGCGAGCAAGAAATTTCGCGACACGCTGACGGGGCGGAAGCGGCAATTGCGTTTTGTGCCCGTGCTCACGGGGGAGCTGGAGGCGTTTGGGGTCACGCTGGAGAAGCGGCTCTACCACGGCGGGCTGCCGCCGGCGCTGCTCGCGGAGCGGAAAGAGCCCGGGTTTTACCGCGAGTGGCTCGATTCGTTTTTCGCGCGCGACATCCAGCGGCTGTTTGGGTTTCGGGACATCAACCGTTTCAATGCGCTCTTCGAATACGTGCTGCGTCAGAGTGGCGGCCAGTTGGAGACCTCGCGCACGGCGACGGCGTTGGGAATCTCCCGCGCCACGGTGGACAGCCACCTGCAGGCGCTGGAGATCACGCAGGCGCTGACGCTGGTGCGGCCATTTCACGGCGGCGGGCAGGGCGAGATCGTGCGCCAGCCCAAGGCGTATGCGTTCGACACGGGTTTCGTGAGTTTCGCGCGCGGCTGGGACCCGCTGCGGGCGAGCGACCGGGGCGTGCTGTGGGAACACCTGGCGCTGGAGGCGATGCAGGCGCAGTGGCCCGACGAGCCGGTGCGCTACTGGCGGGACAAGGCGGGGCACGAAGTGGATTTCGTGCGCCCGCGGGCGCGCGATGCGGTCGATGCCTATGAGTGCAAGTGGGACGCGGGGGCTTTCGATGCGACGGCACTGAAGGTGTTTCGCGAGGCCTACCCCAAGGGCGAAAACTACCTCCTGAGTCCGCTGACGGGCCGAGCCTACGTGAAAAAGGCGGCCGGGATGGAGATCGCCGTGCGTGGGTTGGAGGGTTTGAAATAAGTGATGAGCGCCGCAGCAAACCACGCCGTCTTTCTCAGCTACGCGTCGCAAGACGCGGTGGCGGTGCTGCGCATCGCGGAGGCGCTGCGAGCGGCGGGGATCGTGGTGTGGTTTGACAAGGACGAACTCGTCGGTGGCGACGCGTGGGACCAGAAAATCCGGCGCCAGATCAAGGAGTGCGCGATCTTCGTGCCCGTGATTTCGGCAAACACGAATGCACGGGCTGAGGGGTATTTTCGACTGGAGTGGAAGCTGGCGGTGGATCGCTCACACCTGATGGCGGACGATGCGCCGTTTCTGTTCCCGATCGTGATCGACGACACCAGCGATGCGGCGGCGCGGGTGCCGGATCGTTTCCGCGAGGTGCAGTGGACTCGGCTCAACGTGAAGGACACCCCGGAGACGCTCGCGAAGCGCGTGCAAAAATTGCTCGGTGGGGACTTGGCCGTTGGGGCGCGGCTCGACCGCGCCCAGGGGGAAGGGCGTGGACGAGCCACGCCCCTACCCGGTAAAGGCCCGGCATGGATCAGGAATATCGCCATGGTCGGCGGCTTGATCATCGGTTTGGTCTACGCGCTGCGCCCGATGTGGTCGCCGCAGCGTCGGGCAGAGGCGAAGCCGGCGGCAATTCCGACTCCGGCGCAGGCTGCGCCGATCGAGTCGATGTCGCCGGCCCGGCAGCTGGCGGAGAAGGCGCGGCTGCTGCTCGATGCGATCGATTCCACGGCGGACGACTATGCGACGGCGGAAGGATTGGTGAAGCGCGCGCTCGAGCTGGAGCAGAACGACGGCGATATTTGGGCGATTTCCTCGCGGCTCAACAGCATGTTCATGTCGCGCGCGTTCGACAATTCGGGCGCCCGGCGCGAACCTGCGCGCAGCCAGGCGGAGCGGGCCGCGAAGCTGGCTCCGGATTCGGTGGAGACCTTGCTCGCGATCGCGCGGGCGAATCGGCGCGAGGATGTCGGACGGGCCGAGGCGGCGCTACGCAAGGCGCTGACACTCGCGCCGCGCGACGGCCGATTGACGCTCAACCTCGGTTCCTTGTATCGGGTGCAGAATCGGCTGGACGAGGCGATGGCGTTTTACGAACAGGCCGCCGGTTCGCCGGACGTGATGCCGCTGGCGCGCTACGACCAGTTTCTCGTGAGCTTCTACCAGCGGAAATTTGGCGATGCGGAACGTTATGTCCGCGAGTCCGTAGCCGCCCTGCCGACGACCAACTCGGTGACCGGACAGGCGATGGTGGAACTCACCTGGCGCGGCCAGCCGGACTCGGCGCTGCGCGTGCTGGCGGCTGCTCCGGGCAATGTGCGGGCCGAGCCGCGAACCGTGATCGTGACCGTGTTGGCCGCGCAGATGAAGCGCTCGCCGGAGGAGGGCTTGGCGGCGCTGCGCCGGTTCCCGGCCGACTACGTCAACGACGCGTGGTATGTAGGACCGAAGGCGCTGCTCGTGGGGCTCTGCGAGGCGCAGGCGGATCGGCCGGAGGCGGCGCGGGTCGCGTGGGAATCCGGCATCGCTCTCATGCAGAAACGACTGGAAGCGGCCCCGAACAACCCTGACCTGCATCTGCGGCTCGGCGAGTTGTTCGCCTGGTCGGGACAGGGCGACGCGGCGCTCCGGGAGGTCAAGATCTACGAACAACTCACGAGCGGCCAGCAGACGGATTGGACTTGGTCGGCAGTGCGCATCTATGCGGCGCTGGGCCGGGCGGCGGAGGCCGTGCCGCTGTTGGCGCACGAACTCAGCGCCCCGCCGTCGGGCCGCTGGCCGCTGACACCCGCGCTGCTGCGGCTCGATCCATTGTGGGACAAGTTGCGCGGTGACCCGCGGTTTCAGGCGCTGTGCGCGGAGACGCCGGAAAAGAAATGACGGAGCCCGCGAACCAAGCCGTCTTCGTGCGCGCTGCTTCGCAAGACGCGGGGGAGGTGCTGCGCTGGGACTTGGCGCAGCACGATGCAGCGCTGGGCGACGGGGCGAACGCGGTGCCTGATCTGCGGCCAGGGCTGAATCGCGCCGTGCTGAACTTTATACCGCCATCTGTGGGGTAGGGGGCTTTGGTTGTCGCGAGGTGGGTGAAGCGCGCTGTGGCGATCCAGCTGGAGGGCGTCGTCGCTTCGCTCCTCGCCATGACTGTCCGAATATTTTCAAACGTGGGTAGGATACCAACAGCTCTAAAATTTTGGACTTTGGGCCAGTTGAGGTAGAGCCGCGACCTCAGGGCGCGGCTACCCGATAAAAACATCCGAACCCGTCGCGCCCAAAGGTCACGACGCTACCCGAACAATTCCAAATCTCACCAGCCGCTGGTATTATTTCTGACCGAGAAAGTGTTCGAGGAAACGGTAGAGGACGGCGTTGGAGTCTGCGGTCGGATCATGCTTGGGGCGGTTCGTCATGGCGACGCGGTCGGTGAAACCGAGCAGTTGATTCACGGCCATCGAGTGAGCGAGGGCGGGCCAGCGGGCGGGCTGGTCTTCGGCGCCGCCGCTGACGAGGAAGGGCCGGGGAGCCATGAGGGCGTGGAGCTCGGGGAGGTCGTGACCGGCGGCGATCAGTTGGGCGTAGGCTCCGGTGCGGGGTGCGGTTGAGGAGACGAGGCCGCGGGGGCGCGTGGTAGTCGGGTCGAGGCCAAGATACCACGGTTCCTGATAATTGATGCTCGGGCGCATCTCGTCGAAGACGATGCCGGGGTCGGACCAGACGGCGCAGGCGAATTTGTCGTAGAGACACGACGCGAACAGCGCCCACTTGCCGCCATAGGAGTGGCCGACGATGCCGATGCGCGCCGGATCGACGTTGGGTAGATGAGTGAGGGCGGTGTGCGCATTGGCGGCGAGGTAGGCGAGGAAGGCGAGCGGTTGACACTGCGCGCCGCCCAACTCGGGGTGATAGGCGTCGCCGCCGGGCGAGCCCAGACAAAGGGCGACGAAGCCGCGGCGGGCGAGTTGATAGCCGAAGTCGCGGAGCGGGAGGGTGGCTTTGCCGGCGGGAGTGGTCGCGAGACCTGCGCTCGTGGCGGGTTCGTAGAAGGGGACGACAACGGCGGGAAACGGGCCGGGGCCGCGGGGGACGAGGAGGATGGCGTCTTGGAAGTAACCGGGGGCGAGTTCGAGGCGGATGAAACGCTGCTCGATGTTTTCCCGGGACTCGGTGCGGATGACCTCGAGCTTCGGTGCGGGGAGCAGTTCCGGCCACGGGCCGAGGAGGGCGAACCAACGTTGGCGGATCGCGGTGCGTTCGCGGGCCCAGTCGGCGGCGGAGGTAATGCGCGTGCCGTCGGGCCGGACGAGGGGAGAGCGGCGTGGGTCGGGCTGGGCGAGGACGGAGGCAGGTGGCTGGAAATAAGGGGCGAGGTCGGCGGGCACGGCCGCGGCGTAGCCGACGCCGAGGGCAACGACGGGGAGGAGGAGAAGGCGTGCGTGCAGGAGCATAAAAAAGCCGCGCCGGTGGTCGGCGCGGCGGGAAGCGATGGGGTGGACGTTTATTTCAACTCGCGGATTTTGATGTTTCGATACCAGCAGTTGTCCTGATGGTAGGTCAGCATGATATGGCCGTCGATCTTGGTGCCGAAGTCCGGGTATTTGGCGAATTTGCTCTTGGCGAGACCGGCTTTGACGAGGTCGCTGCCGAGTTCGTAGGTGAGGACGTTCTTGCCGTTGAGCCAGTGTTCGACGCGATTGCCTTTGACGACAATGCGCGACGCATTCCATTCGCCCACGGGCTTGGTCGGGCGGTCGGCGGCGGGGATGACGTCGTAGAAGGCGGCCGTCTGGCGGTGCGGCCCGATCTTGCCATCGGGGTGACGGGCGTCGTCGAGCATCTGGTATTCGTGACCGGGGGCGCCGGGGCGGGCCTCGGTGACGAAGTATTTTACGCCGTTGTTGCCGGCTTCGGGGAGTTTCCATTCCCACGAGAATTCAAAGTCGTGAAATTTTTTCTCGGTGATGAGTTCGACGCCCTTGACCTTGGCGATGGCGTGGAGGGTGCCATCGACGACTTCCCAACCGCCGGCGGGTTTGTGATTGTAGGGGCGCCAGCCGTTCAGGGTTTTTCCATCGAAGAGCAAGGTCCAGCCGGCGGATTTTTCAGCGGGGCTGAGTTCGTTGTCGGCAGCGTGCGTGGTGACAGCGCAGGCGGCGAGGGAGAGAACGGCGGTGAATGAGCGGAGGTTAAGCATGGGGGAGTTGAATCGAGTTTACGTGAGAGGTTAGACGGCTAACCGGCGAAACGGTTGGGTCTCTTCATCTCGGGGGCGAGGCGCGCGGGCAACGGGAAACTTATGTTTATGCCAAGAGCTGTGATTTTCGCGGCCGCCGGCTTCTGCGGTTTGTGGAGGGGCGGTAGTGAAACGAAATTGCATCTGGCTCTTGCACCTCGGTCGAAGCGTTGGCACAAAACGGATTATGATCACGCGCTTTTCCCGCCCGTTGTCGTTAGAGCGCCCCGCAAACGTTCCGGCCACCCAACGTGACCAAATGCCTTCCACAGAGGGCACGGAGCCCAGCCCACAGAGGGCACGGAGCGCACGCGCTGCACCTGCTTGCGACTTGCGCTCCAACCTTCGCGGCGCAACCGCGCCATGATCCGGCGGAAGCCAAAAACTGGATTTCGGGCAACCAATGCGATCTGCTGATAACGGATATCTTGATGCCTGATTCCGACGGGCTCGAAGTCATTCGCTGGTGTCGGACCAATCAGCCTCGCGTAAAAATTATCGCGATGTCTGGAACCGATCCATGGGGGCATTCGCATCTGCGGGTAGCCGGCCTACTGGGGGCGTCGCGGTTGGTGCAGAAGCCGTTTGATCTGGCGAGCCTCGCCGACGTGGTGGGAGAAGTTCTGCTCGTGCGCGCGCTAGCGAAGCGCCCGACGGCGATTCAGCCCTAGCGATGCCGGTGACCCGTTTTGCAAGACGTGGTCGCGGTGCTCGCGAAAACAGCTTGTTCCGGAGGCGGATTGTCCGTTCTCTCGCGAGGCATGCCCGCCAAAGTCATCGTCCGCGACCTCTCCAAACGCTACGGCGGAGTGGAGGCGGTGTGCGGTGTGAGTTTTGAAATTGAGCAGGGAGAAATCTTTGGGCTGCTTGGTCCAAACGGAGCGGGCAAGACAACGACCTTGGAGTGCCTCGTGGGATTGCGGGAGGCAGACGCCGGAATGCTGGAGGTCTGTGGGCTCGATGCGCGCAAGGAGCCACGCGAGGTCAAACAGCGCATCGGTGTGGCGCTGCAGAGCACGGCGCTGCAGGATAAGATTACGCCGCGCGAGGCGCTGAAGTTATTTGCATCATTTTATCGCGAGCGGGCGGATCCGGCAGTGTTGTTGGAGCGATTTGCCCTCACGGAAAAAGCCGATGCGCGTTTCGACACCCTCTCAGGTGGTCAACGCCAACGGCTCGCGTTGGCGTTGGCCTTTGTGAACAATCCCGAGCTCGTGCTGCTGGACGAACCAACGACCGGGCTCGATCCGCAGGCGAGGCGAGAACTGCATGCGGAAATTCTGCAGATGAAGCGTGACGGTCACACCGTGCTGTTGAGCACGCACTATTTGGACGAAGCGGAGCAACTCTGCGATCGCATCGCGATCATCGATCACGGTCGCGTGATCGCGACGGGGGCGCCGCGGGAATTGATCGCACGGTCGAGCGGCTCTCAAAGCGTGACGCTGGTGACGAAACCTGCGGTGATGGCGGAGCAGTTGGTGCGTTTGCCGGGAGTGAAAGAATTGCGTTGTGACGGAACGACTGTGCGGTTCCGCACGGAACACCCTACGGAGACGCTGACGGCGCTCGCCGCGCTGCTCGCGGAGCGGCGCGTTGAGTTGGTCGAGCTGGTCGTGAAGAAGGCGTCGTTGGAAGATGTGTTTGTCGGTCTTACGAAGTCGACGGCGGAGGGCGAAAAATCATGAGCGCGTTCACCGAGCACTTCGGGATTTCCCTCCGTCTGCATTTTCGGAACAAGATGGCGCTGCTTTATGGTTATCTTTTTCCGCTGATATTCCTCGCGGCGTTTTGGGTGTTGTATCGTTACGACAAGGTTCCGCTGCTGCGACACATGGGCGAATTGCTCACGGTGAGCGTGCTGGGCGGAGCATGTTTCGGGCTGCCGTCGACGTTGGTGAGCGAGCGCGAGCGTGGCGTGTGGCGGCGCTACCGGCTCGCACCGGTGCCGACTTGGACCTTGGTGCTGAGCACGATTGTGGCGCGCTATGTGATTTTGCTCTCGGCGGGATTGCTGCAGCTCGGGGTCGCGCTCGCCGTCGGGATGACCATGCCGGCGCACCCGGTGGATTTGTGGGTGGCGTTCACGGCGGTGTCGTTCGCCTTCATCGGCCTTGGCCTCGTGATCGCAATGATGGCGGACAGCGTGCCGGCGGTGCAGGCGTTGGGGCAGTGCATTTTTCTGCCAATGCTGATCATCGGTGGAGTGGCGGTGCAGCTCGCGAGTTTGCCGGAATGGGCGCAGCACGTATCGGCGTTTTTCCCGGGACGATATGCCGTAGAGGCGTTGCAAGCGAGTGTGACGGGCGGAGGGTTGGGCGCTTCGCGCTTCAGTCTGCTCGCGCTGGCGCTCACGGGTGCGGCGGGCTGCGTGGCGGGTGCGAGACTTTTCCGATGGGATGCGCAGCAACGATTCCTCGCGAGCGCGGGCAAGAGGTGGATCGGACCAGTCCTCGCGGCGTGGCTCGCGGTCGGCGGACTCGCCGAGTGGCGCGGGCGAATTGCGCTTGCGGCTGATGCCCCCGAGCCGGCGATCAAAGTGAATCTTCCGCCCGTCAACGTCGCGGTGGCGGTCAATGTTACGGTCGAGCCGGCCAAGCCGCTTCCCCTGCCCCCGCCGCCGGCGCCATGGGAGAAAATTACGGCGCAGGATATCGCGGGCTTGGACTACCGGGTGCCGCCGGACGGAGGCGTGGTCTCGCCAATTGCGCCGGAGGACGACCTGCCGGAAGACCAAACGAAAACCGAGGTCGACGGGGTGCGGGACGGCTTGATTGATTGGCCGATGGCGAAAACGGCGGACGACATCCAGAACGTGCGCTACCTCCTCTGTGTCGCGGCGGTGCCGGATGCGATTCAGATGCCGGTCGAGCGCTACCTGCCGCGGGTGGTCTACAACCATCTCATCGACAAATATCCGAAGGAAAAACTCACCAAGATTCTCACGTGGATCGTGCTGCACCCCGAAGACGGTGCGGCCGTGGATAGTATTTCAGATCTGGGGATCGACGGCGCGGCGGGCGATCCGTCGATTGTGCGCGAACGCTCCTATCTCTATGCGATCAAGTTTATCGGGCGGTTGACGGGAAAGTTCGAGCCGTGAGGGGAGGCCGCCGCGCAGGAATTTTTACGAGAGGATGTCTCTCACGACTTGTCCGTGCACGTCGGTGAGGCGGAACTGGCGGCCCTGAAATTTGTAGGTGAGCTTCTCGTGGTTGATGCCGAGTTGGTGCAAAATCGTCGCCTGCATGTCGTGCACGTGAACCCGGTTCTCCACGGCGTTGAAACCGAACTCGTCGGTCGCGCCGTAACTGATACCGGGCTTCACGCCGCCGCCGGCCATGAACTGCGTGAACGCGTAGGGATGGTGGTCGCGGCCCCACCCTTTGGTGTCTTCGATCTTACCCTGCAAAAACGGCGTGCGGCCGAATTCGCCGCCCCAGATTACGAGGGTGTCCTCTAGGAGGCCGCGTTGTTTCAGATCGCGGATCAGGGCGGCGGACGGAGCATCCGTGTCTTCGCACTGAATCTTCAGCTGGGTGTTGAGATTGCGGTGTTGATCCCAACCGGCGTGCATGACTTGGATGAAGCGCACGCCGCGTTCGGCGAGACGGCGGGCCATGAGGCAGTTGTAGGCGTAGCTGCCTTGGCGGCGGACTTCGGGGCCGTAGGCGGCGAGGGTGGCGGCGGATTCTTTGGAGAAATCGGTGAGCTCGGGGACACTGGCCTGCATCTTGTAAGCCATCTCGTATTGGGCGATGCGGGTGGTGATCTCGGGATCCCCGAAGTCTTCGCGTTTGATTTCGTTGAGGTGCGCGAGGTCGTCGAGGAGGCCGCGGCGGACCTGGCGGCTCATGCCGGCGGGATTCGAAAGATAGAGGACCGGATCGCCGGCGCCGCGAAACGCGACGCCCTGATACTTCGTTGGGAGGAAGCCGCTGCCCCAGTAAAAGTCGTAGAAGATCTGGCCGCAGCTCGCCTCTTTGTCGCGCGAGGTCATCACGACGAACGAGGGAAGTTCTTCGGTCTCGTTGCCCAAGCCGTAGCTGAGCCACGCGCCCATCGAGGGACGTCCCGCCATCTCGGAGCCGGTGAGAAAATACGTGATCGCGGGGGCGTGATTGACGGCTTCGGTGTGCAGCGATTTCACGAAGCAGAGATCGTCGGAAATGGAAGCGATCTGTGGGAGGAAGTCGGAGACCCAGGCTCCAGATTTTCCGTGTTGGGAAAATTTTGAAATCTCGCCGAGCACGGGCCGCGCGGTCTGGCCGCCAGTCATCGTCGAAAAACGTTTCCCGCCGGCGAGCTCATCGGGGATTTGCTTGCCGTGCCATTCCCGGAGCTTCGGTTTGTAGTCGAAGAGGTCGACGTGGGAAGGCGCGCCGTTTTGGAAAAGATAGATGACGCGTTTGGCTTTCGGAGCGAAGTGCGGGAGTTCGGGCAGACCGGGGACGGGGCGGCGCACGGCAGGTGCCGCGGAGGCGAGGGCGTCGCGGCCGAGGAGAGAGGCGAGGGCGGCCGTGCCTACCCCCATGGCGCTACGGCCGAAAAATTGACGTCGTGTGTAGAGCGCTTGGCCGGCGAGCAAAGGGTTCATGGGAACAGGGAGGGCGCGTCGGGATACCGCACGGCCTTACTCTTTCGAAAGCGTTTCATCGAGATTAAGGATCAGTAGACAGAGCGTGGTCCACGCGGCGTGTTCGGCGGGTGCGAGCGAGGCTGGGCGGGCAAACTCACCGATGGCGGAGAGTTGGAGCGCGGCGGTGGGATCGGCCGCGAAACTAGCGCGCAGGTTCGCGAGGCGAGTCATGAGGATTTTTTGTTCGGCGAGGGTCGGAGTGCGAGCCGTGGCAAGACGGAAGGCGGCCGTCAGCCGGCCGGCATCTTCGGTGGACGAGGCGAGGACCCGCTGCGCCAATACGCGGGCGGCTTCGACGTACGCGGGATCGTTGAGGGTGGCGAGAGCGTGCAGCGGTGTATTGGTGCGCGCGGTTTTCACCGTGCAGACCTGGCGGGCCCCGGCGTCGAAGAATGAGGTCGGGCCGACGATGCGGCGCCAGAAAACATAGAGGCTGCGGCGGTAGAGCGCATCGCCGTGGTCTTGGGTGTAGGTTTTTTTTCCGAAGGTCGCTTCCTCCCAAATGCCAGACGGCTGGTAGGGTTTGATCGAGGGACCACCGGGTTGATCGACGAGCAGGCCGGAGGCGGCGAGGGCTTGGTCGCGGATCAGCCACGATGGAAGGCGGAAGCGCGGCCCGCGGGCGAGCAGCCGATTCTCGGGGTCGCGTTCGTGGGCGGCCGGGGTGACGCGCGACGACTGGCGATAGGTGGCGCTGGTCACGATCAGGCGATGGAGCGCTTTGGTGTCCCAGCCGCTGGCGACATATTCGGCGGCGAGCCAATCGAGCAACTCGGGGTGCGAGGGGCGTTCGCCCTGCACGCCGAAATCTTCAGCCGTCTTAACGAACCCGGTGCCGAAAAACGCCTGCCACGCGCGGTTGACGGCGGTGCGGGCGGCGAGCGGATTGGCGGGCGAAACCAGCCAGCGGGCGAGATCGAGTCGGTTGAGGCGGGCAGGGGATTCGGTTTTCGTCGGCTCACTGGCACCCGCCGCAGTCGTGGTGTGTTGGAAAACTTCCGGCACTTGGCCCAAGACGCGGACGTCGGTCTTAGCTTCATAGTTGCCCTTGTTGAGAACAAAGGTCTCACGGGGTTGGGCGAGCTGATCCATGATCATCACTTTGGTAATGTTCGCCTCCGCCGTATCGCGGGCGCGAACCGCCACGATATGACGGTTGAGCAGGGCAACGTAAGCAGGATCGGGATCGGTATCGCGAAAATGAGGCAGTGCCTCGAGTAGGCCATTGAGGTCGCGGCGGGAGGGCGCGACTTTGGCGTGCGTGGCAAAGAGGTTACCGGGAAGTTTGATCGCCTCGGGGGAATCGGCCACCGGTTTACCCTCGGGGCGCGGGAATTTTTGGACCTCGAATGCGTCGATCTCCCGCACCACCTCCAGAATTTTAGCGGAGGCAGAACTGAGCGCTTCGCGCTCGGCGTCGGTCGTGAGATCGATGGTTGGCGCAAGCTTTCCGCGGCCACCCCCCTGGCCGGTCTCCGACATCTGGTTGAAGATGTCGTAGAGCGCATAGTAGTCGGTTTGTTTGAGGGGATCGAATTTATGGTCGTGGCACCGGTTGCACGTGAATGTAAGTCCAAGCCAGACGGTCGCGGTCGTCTCGACCCGATCGAAGACATTTTCGACGCGGGTTTCCTCCGCGATGCGTCCGCCCTCGCCGTTGAACATATTGTTGCGGTGAAAACCGCTGGCGATCTTCTGCTCGCGCGTGGCTTTGGGGAGGAGGTCGCCGGCGAGTTGTTCGATCGTGAATTGATCAAACGGCATGTTCGCGTTGAGCGCGTTGACGACCCAATCGCGCCACGGCCACATGGTTCGCTCGGGGTCCCCTTGGAAACCGTTGGTGTCGGCGTAGCGCGCGAGGTCGAGCCAGTCCCAAGCCCAACGTTCGCCATAGCGGGGCGAGGCGAGCAAGCGGTCGACGAGTTTTTCGTAGGCGTCGGGCGAGCGGTCGGCGATGAAGGCGTCGACTTCGGCCGGCGTAGGGGGGAGCCCGTTGAGATCGAGGCTGACGCGACGGACGAGGGCGGCGCGGTCGGCTTCGGTGGTGGGAGGAATTTTTTCCGACGTAAGTCGGGCGCGAACGAACGCGTCGATGGGGTTGCGGATCGTCGCGGCCGGAGAAGCGATTGCTGGAACGATGGGGCGCTGCGGCGGAGAAAATGCCCAGTGTTCCTGCCATACCGCTCCTTCGGTGATCCAGCGTTTGAGGAGGTTTTTCTGCCCGACGGAGAGGGTGCGGTTAGACTTGGGCGAGGGCATGACCTCGTCCGGATCGTCGCTGAAAATCCGGGCAACCAATTCGCTGTCGTCGGGCTTGCCGGGGACGATTGCGATGGCGCCGGATTTTGCGGGGCCGAGTGCACTGTCACGGCGATCAAGCCGAAGCTTGGCTTTGCGGGCCTCACCGTCGGGGCCGTGACAGTGGTAACAATTTTCCGAGAGAATCGGCTGAATGTCGCGTGCGAAGCTGATCGGCGGTTCGGCGCGGAGGCCAAGTGCAGCGAGAGTCGAAAACGCGGCGGGGCAAAGCTGGGAAATGAGACGCAGGGTGAGGCGCACGGGTGAAGTGCGAGTGATTACGGAAATTTTTTGCAGCGGGCGAGCTAACAAAATAGTAGCGGGAGCTACCTTCCACTAGGGGTGACGAGGGTTTCGACCGAGACTTGGGTGATGCCGGCGAGGCGCACGGCGTCCAGCGCGACCACCGTGGACCCCAAGCGGGATTTGTGGTCACCGCGAACAAGGACACGGGTGAAAGGCTGGCCGCGGCAGTAGGCGGCGCGGCGGGCGGGGAGTTCGGCGGCGGTGAGAAGTTCAGGCACAAGGACGCCGCCGTGTTTCCAGAAAAACATGCCGCCGTCGGTGGCTTGGAGGTAGATAGTTCGGTCTTCATGGCGGGAACAGGAAAGGCAGACTCGATCGATTTGATTTTGTTCAGCGAGAGTGTGAACCGCACGAAGCTGGCGAGGAGGAAGCAGATCACGTCGATGAGCGGGATGATTTCGAGGCGGACCTGCTTCGTCGCGGGGGCGTAGATGGTGGTGGTGGGGGATGCATGGCGGGCGGGGTTGCTCTATACCTACCCGACGCGGCAAACGGTGGTTTCTTTGGAAATCAGACTGCAAATTTACCGCGCCGATTGGCCAAACCGAAAAGGCGTGCGGATGATTCTGCGTGGGGGAAGATTTTGGTTGCGTGGGTTTGGAGCTAGGGAGAAATTTTCGGCGTTTCACTTCCCCTCTGAATTGACCGTCGCGACTCATCCCCTGGGTTGCGGCAATTTGCCCTCCCCTGCTCAGCTAATTCGCGCCGACAATTTTCGTCTGCGAGTAGTCTTTTTTACTATGAAAACCCGCCCATGGTCCCTTGCTCTGTCTGCGTTGCGTCGAGCTACTCTAGTGGTCTGCTCGGTGGTGAGTCTGCTTGCACTCGTTGTGCCACCGTCCCAAGCCGCAGAAAGTGGTGTGATCAGCGGCGCTGTGAGCAACGCCGCGACGCGCAATCAGCTCGAGGGGGCCGTTGTCGCCGTGCCGGTTTTGAGCCTCCAGACGCTGACGGACAACTCGGGGCATTACACGTTTTCCGCTGTGCCGGCGGGCACCTACGAAATGGTCGTGACCTATATCGGCCTTGATACTGTGCGTCAGGTCGTGACGGTCGGCGCCGGGCAGCGCGCCGTGCGCGATTTCGACCTGACTACCGGTATTTACCTGTTGAGTTCATTTAAGGTCACCGGCGAGCGCGAGGGCAACGCGGCCATGATCACCGAAAAACGCAATGCCGACAACGTGAAGGACGTCATCGCGATGGATGCGTTTGGTTACTTGCCGAACATGAGCGCAGGAGAAGTGGTCATGCGACTGCCCGGGGTCGCCGGCAGCCCGACCGACGAAGGCCTCGCCTATCGTTTCAACATTCGCGGCATGGACCCGACGCTGAACAACGTCACCGTCGACGGCGGTTCGCTGACCACGCTCGGCACGAATCGCAGCTTCGAGCTCCAATCGATCACGGGGGCCATGTTCGAGGGTATGGAGCTGATCAAAGGCCAAACACCCGACAAGGGCGCGGATTCCCTCGGTGGCACGATCAACTTCAAGACCCGGTCGACCTTCAGCATGAAGGAGGACAGCCGCACCAACTACAATTTCAGCATGCGGATGGCGCCGGGTTTCTTCGAACAGACCCCTTGGCGATCTGGCCACCGTTCCCACCCGATCCTCAACCTCACACACCAGCAGGTCTTCAGTGTTTTTGGCGGCCATCGCAATCTCGGCACGTCGGTCAATTTGTTCTACTCTGAAAACGCAGTGGGTGGCTTTGAGGCGATCTTTGATCGCACGAGCGCCCTCAATGGACCTGCGCCGATTTTCAACTACCAGACCTGGGACAATATTAACAACCGCAAGCAACAGAGCATCGCGCTCAAAACGGACTACAAGTGGTCACCGACGACCAAGTTTTCGCTCACCGTCACCGAAAACGACAACTTCGAACGGATGCGCCGGCGCGTGCGCGTGACCGCGGCGGCGTCTGGGAACAGCAACACGCAGGTGCCGAGTGCCACGACGGGTATCGTCCCCGGATTGTTTACCAATACCGTCACGGTGCTGAAGGCCATTCCGAGCACGTCGGCCGCCGGCACGAACACGAACAACATCGATGTGCAGATGGACGGCCCGCTCAATTACTACGTGCGCATGGGGCGCGTGGACTTCAACGGTGAGCACACCTACTCGAATCTAAATATTGAATATACTGCCAGCATCTCTCGCACGACGCTCAACGCCGGCAACGGTCGCGGCGGCACGCTGAACATGCGCCTCTTCGACCCGGCCGCGCAGGTGCCCGGACGCGCCGTGTTCTTCGGGGGCGCGGGCTGGATCATCGACCAGACCCAGAATGAGCTTTATCCGAAGTTTATCCAAAATGGCGGTCCTGATTTTAACAATCCCAACAACTATCTCCCGCGCGCAACCGACGGCCTGACCCAGGCGCGCAACGAGCAGGATCAATTGCAGAAACAATTCCGCTTCGATGCGAAATATAAATTGTCGTTCGCCGCGCCGACGGCCCTGAAGGCCGGCTTCCATTGGCGCTCGCTGCAAATGGATCAATGGGGCAAAGATCGCCACCGCTGGGTGCCCAAGGCCACGGCCGCCTACGATCCCAATTTTCGCTTCGCGCCAGATACGAGCTACGTGAGCTACGACCGAGTAAAGACGGGCCGGGCAATTCCCGTTTGGCAGGCCGCCAGTCTGACCAACGATGGTCGTCCGGCTGATCCAGCGCTGTGGAACGAGGATATCTATTTTTATGAGAGCCAAAAATTCATCGGCACGAACGGTGTCACCGAATGGATTCCCGCGACCTATGTCATGGCGCAAGGCCGACTCGGCCGCGACGGTTGGCTCGGCCGGACGGGCTACTTGGCCGGCGTGCGGTTTGAACAAGTGCGCACGGAGAGTTGGGGCTGGGTTCGCGCCCGCATCCTCAGCACGGGTGCCCAACAACTCGCGGATCCGGTGGGCTCCGCGAAGCGCGACTATGAAGTCAACTACCGCAATCTCCCCGGTAGCTTTAGCCAAAAATTCCCGAGCGCCCATGTTTTCCACGACATCACGCCGAACCTGAAGGCGCGGGCCAGTTGGTCGACCGGTTATGGCCGCGCCCCGTTGGGCAGTCTGCTGCCGGGAGAAACGCCCAATGACACCACCCAAGTCCTCACCATCAATAACGTTGGTCTCAAACCTCAGCAGGCCTCGAACTGGGATACGACGCTCGAATACTACTTCGAACCCGTCGGCAGTCTCACGTTTGGGTGGTTTCACAAGACCATCACCGATTACATCGTGTCCGGTTTGGACCGAGGCATTATCGGGACCGGCCCGAATAACGGCTATGACGGCCAGTATGAAGGCTACATCGAACGTACGTCGATGAATGCGGGCACCGTGTACGTGCAAGGCTGGGAATTTGCCTACAACCAGCAGTTCACGTTTTTGCCCGGGGTGCTCAAAGGGCTTTCCGCCTCGTTTAATTATACTTGGATCAACCAGCATGGGGTGGGTAGTGCCGCCACTCCGGGTGGAACGCCGATCTTGGGCCGTGAGCCGACACCGACGACCCCGGCGGTTTATTTTTCACGTCGCGACATTGCGAACTTCATCCCGGCGGCGATGAACGCCTCGCTCAGTTGGCGCTACCGGAAGTTCAACACGAGCCTGCTCTATAATTTCACGGGAGAGAATCCTACGTCGATCAGCATATTGACCCCTGCGCTGAACCAATACCGTTACGCGATGAAAACGCTCAATGTTTCCGCTGGTTACCAGTATCGCCCGAATCTCACCTTTACGATCAACGCCTCCAATATCCTCAACGAACCGCAGCGCTGGTATGTCGGCTACAAGGACCGCATGCGCCGGACGACGATCAATTTCGTGACGGTTACGGCCGGCGTGACCGGGCGATTCTAGCGGCGATGCGCGTTGGCTGCCAGCCCTCGAGTGGTTGGCGGCCTATGACCCCGGGGCGAGGGCGACGCGGAAGCACCGCGCCGGCCGTTAGAAATTCAGCTGGCTGCTGTAAGCGTTTCGCTCGGCGGCGGTTTGTAGTTCCTTCCACTGGGCGACGGCGACACCGGTGCCGGAACCGAGCGTGCCGAGTGTTTCGTCGTAGTGAAAATTAACGCCACCGCGGAGGGTGCATGACTTCATGATCACCGAGCCGCGGAAGTCGCCGCCGCTATCGATATTGAACGCGGTGTTCGGTCCGTAGATGCAGGCCGACCACGTGCCGCCGCCAGCGGTGTGAAACTGCGATCCCGAGGCAGCCGTGAAATAGATCATGCAGCGCGAGGGCACCCCGTTGGCGAAGAAGCTCGCGCCGGAATCAAAATACATGCTGCCGGCCGTGTAAATTTCCACTGTGGCCGTGGAATTGCCGTAGGCCCACGTCGCACTGCTGCTGGTTGTGATGGTGTTGGTGGTCTCTGCCACGGGCGACATGATGAAGACGCAGGGCGCGGTGATGGTCATCGTCGCCGAGGCGTAGCTGTTTATTTTGGTGCCCCAGTTGTAATAATATTTTCCGTCGGCGTTCATGTAGTCGCCGGAGCGGGGAAAGGACACGTTGGCGGTGACATTGGCGGCGAGCGTGTTTACGGTGGCGGGGGTGGGCACGGTCACGGCGGGAAAGGTAAAGGCAAAGTCGTGTGTTTCCAATGCACTGCTCCAACCGCTGCCACCCACGGTGCTGGTGAGCTTGGCCGAGCCTGTTTTGCTGACGTTGCCGCCGCCGGTTTTGGCCGATCCGTAGAGCGCGGGATTGTCACCCACATTCAATGCGCCGCCGGTGGATGCGACGACGCCGATTGGGCCGTTGGCATTGCGGACGCCAGTGGCGTAGAGCGTGGGCGGAATGGTGGCGCCGGACTGCCAGCTATCGACCACGAGGTTGCTGTCTCCAGTGATCGAGTCTTTCGCGACAATCCCGTTGCTCCAGAGGGAGCGGCTGCGGAGTGTAACCTCCACGAACTTGTCGATCGTCGGGCCATCTGGCGGCGTGATGGTCGATTTGGCTACAATGACGGGGATGCCGCCGGAGTTGGTGTAGTAGTTCACGTAGACGCGCACGACGCCGGTCGCGTTGGGTCCGGGGGTGAATCCGCTAAATGTGCGCGTCGCGGTGGCCCCCGACAATGTCCAGCCGCTCCAAGCGGTCGCCGAGGCGACGCCGGTAGATTGCGTGTAGAAACACGCCATAGCCTGCTCGACACCGCTTTCGGCAAAGTTGATATTGCTGCTCGAGAGGAAGGTGCGGTCCGCCGTCTTGAGGGAGGTGGCGGCGAGCTTGTAATAGCTGACCAGCGAAATGCCGATGATTGCGCAAAGCAGCATGGCGACGATGAGGAAGGTGCCCCGCCGGCGGTCTGCGAACGTGGATGTTTTCATGTCAGATAGCGGTTTTGTTGCGCAGGATGAACGAGGCGGAAATGGTGGTGTCGGTGGCATTGACGAGTGTGTTTTTCGACATCGTCACGGTCATGTTGATTTGGAGGCGCTTGGTGGCTGCGTCGGTGGTCGTGGCGGTGTTGAGCCGGTCGTAGCGGTAGAAAGTGAAACCGGTGACGTTTGCAATGTAGGTGGTCTTAGCGTTGTTCGCGCCAACGGCACCGGGCATGCGGTAGAAGTATCGGTAGGTGGCGCTGCCGCTCGTGGTATCCCAAGCGTAAGTGACCAAGTTGCTGGTCGTGGTGTAGTTGGCCGGGACGGTCAGCGTGACCGAGGTTGCGCTGTTCCACGTAATGCCGCTGGACATGCGCACGTCCTGGGCGAAGTCCTCCAAGGCCCGCCGCGTCTGGGCGTCCATCGTCGTGTAGTTGGAGAGGATTACGCCGCTTCGGCCCAGCATCAAAAAGGTCGTGAGCACGCCCAGCATCACGAAAGAGCCGATACTGGTGGCGACCAGCAACTCGACGAGGGTGAAGGCCAATGATTGCCGGTTACGAGCCATTGTAGATATAGTCGTGCATACCGTAGCGGGCGTAGTAGGTGGTCATCGTCCGCGAAGTCTGGCGCCCGTCCATGCCGGACCAGGTCATCGTAAAAGTAACTTCGAGCACGTTCGTGGACTGGGTCGAAACGGTGCGGGTCAGTGTGAATCGACTGCCAACGGAGGAGTTGCCGGAGAACACAGAGTCCAAGCTGACGGGGGTGGCAGCGGTCGGATAGGCGGCGACCGTGGCCCAGTCGAGCATGCGGACCTGCTCCAGTTGGCTGGTCATGATCTGGCCTGCGGTCGTGAGGTTGCGTGCTGAATCGATCATGCGAAAGCCGCGTTGCATGACAGGAATCGAGGTGCCGATCCCCATCGCCATGACGGCGGTGGCGAGCGCGACCTCCAGAATGGTGAAGCCTCGGCAGGCGGACCGGAGGCGAGCTCGACGGAGGAATGAGGTGGGCGGGTGGCGTTTCATCCCCGCCATCCTACTGGAAAATCGCACTGGCCGTGAGAGCCAAACAGACTGCGCATTTTGGTGCCTGGTGGCACTAGTCCATTCGGACCTATTTGTCGTCTTGAACTGACTGAGCGAAGAGCGCGGCGGCCTGCGACCGCCGCTTGACGTTTAGTTTTCCAAACACGCTCACGAGATAATTTTTGACGGTGAACTCACTCAGCCCAAGTTGGTCGCCGATTTTTCGATTGGTTTGGCCGGCGGAGACAAGGGCGAGGACGCGGTGTTCCTGCCGCGAGAGTTTAGCCAGATCCGTCTGGGCGGGAGGTGGGCCGCTGCGGAGCAATCGCAGGACGCGCGCCGTGAGGTCGGTGGTCAGCACGGCGCGACCTTCCGCGGCGTTGACGATCGATTCCATAAATCGGTCCGGATCGATCTCCTTCATCAGGTAGCCCTTGGCGCCGGCCACGACGGATTCGTAGAGGAGCTTGTCCCCGGCGAATGAAGTGAGCATGAGCACGGCGGCCTCGGGTTGCCGTTTGATGATTTCGCGGCAGGCATCGACGCCAGAGCCATCCGGCAGCCGGATATCCAGAAGGATGACATCGGGTTTCGCCTTCGTCGCCGTGCGCACCGCGCTGGCGACATCGATCGCTTCGGCGACGACCTCGATAGGGCGGGTGCTGCGATGCGTGGAAATCACGGCGCGGATGCCGCGGCGCACCAGCAGGCTGTCGTCGACGATCATGACACGGATTGCTTTTTTGGAATCAGGCATGATGGACCTGGGGCGGACGTTTGAGCCTGACGGTGGTCCCGCCGCCCGCGTTCCGAAAAACGGATATGTCAGCTCCAAGGTCCTTCGCCCGGGCCTGAAAATTGGCAAGGCCGCGGCCGGCATCGGAGACCTCGAGGGGATCGAAACCGTGGCCGTCATCGCTGATTTCGAGCACCACATCGGTGGCTTCGCTCTGGAGGCGGATGATCACAGTGCTCGCTCCACTGTGGCGCGCGGCATTGCTGACAGCTTCTCGGACGATCTGCAGAAATTGCGTGCGCTCGGCGACCGGAAGGCCGGCTGCGACCGTGTCATCGATTTGTAGCGTGAAACCCAAGGCGCGGGTGGATTCCACCAGGCTGGTCATCGACAACACTGAATCGCTGAATTTCCGATCGGGCAATGTCACGGTCTCCAAGTCCAGCAAGAATCCGCGCAGGTCGGCGATGGTGGCGTTGAGCTCCGCGCGTGTGTCGTCAAGTATGCGTTCCGCCGCAGCGGGCTCAGCGCGCATCGTCGCGCTCGCAGCGGCGAGCGCCATCCCGGCAGCATAGAGGGTTTGGAGTGCTCCATCGTGAAGCTCTCTTCCGAGTCGGGCCCGATCGTCGAGCGTGTGCTCGAGCCGGGTCTGGGTTTCCATCGACTGCTGGACCAGCTGAGCGAGCTCGCTGGTGTAGCCGCCCGCTGCGATCAGGGGTGCAAGTGCGGTCGGATCGCGCTGCTCCAGAATGGCTCGGAGCGCCCCGGCGGGCTGGAGCACCCAGCGCACAAGGCACACCGCCAGCACTCCGAGCATGATGAGTCCAAAACACGTCATGACGAGCACCTCAAGCCAGTCTGACGCTTCGGCCACGTCGAGCGGACTGGGGCGGTATTCAAATCGCAACAGGCGAAGTGGACGAAGTTCGAAGTCCCGTAAAATCCGTTCGACGCGCACTGGCTTCTCTTCGGTTCCAGGCTGGCCGACCTCGGCCGGCGGCAGGAGCGAAATCTGTCCTTCAAGGGAGTTTTGGGCTATCCTAAGGTCGGACTCCTCCCAGCGCAGCACGGCAAAAAGCCAGCCGGGCGGTTGGTCTCGACGGGTGGCGTCGGGGGACAGCCGCACGCCGCGCACTCGGTAGAGGACTGATGCCCGTTCCAAATAAAACGCCACGGCCGGTTCAACCAGACTCTTGATTTGAGCCGGACTCAGCGGTGGTGGACCAGCCAGAATGGTCGCGTCGTTTCCCTCCATCAGGCGCACGCTTCCGTCGGCCTCGAGCACCCAGGCGGCGTGGATTTCAAACGTTTTCAGGCCGGCGAGCAGGGTGCGGAGGGGAGGTGCGCCGACAGGATTGTTCAGCGGCCGGGTGAAGGAGGTTCGTCGGGCATAGCTCTCCGTAAAGAGCCGCAGCGGTTTGCCTTTCTGGGTGAGCAACAGGTCCAGCAGACGACTATGTTTCTCCGTTTCATCGGCGACGATTTCATGCCAGCCCCGGCGCTCGATCAAATGCAGGGCGCCCAAGGCGCAGAAAAAAACCGCGAGTAGGCTCAACAGAAGCCAGCCAATTCGGGTGAGGATCTGGTGCGGGGCATTCGAAATCAAAACGAAGAACGGTGCCGCGAGTGAATCGCGATGCCAAGGACTACTTGAGTTGAACGAAGGAAGGGGGCCCTCCTCTGCAGCCAAGTGTGGGTGGGCGCTAATTGCTCGCCGCGAGGGCGACGCGGAAGCCGATGTTGAGCGTGTGGATGCTGATCATGTGTCCGCTGTTGCTGTTGTGGGCGGTTTCGACCATCGGGTCGCCCATGCCGCGCGCGGAGAAACGCAAGAACGCGGGGCTTACGGCGCAACTCCCGCCGCGGCGAACGTGCACCGATCCCTTGGTGCCGATGGGGTCGTTAACGCTGCCGCCGTGTAGCTTTGTCGAGTAGAGGTCGGCGCACCATTCCCAGACGTTGCCGTGCATGTCATAAAATCCCCACGCATTGGCTTTCAGGCTGGCGACCGGATGGAGGGTTTCCCCGCTGTTCTTGGCGTGCCAAGACGACTCAGCAATGTCGGCCGGAGCTGCGCCCATATCGCCGGCGCGGGAGGCATGTTCCCACTGCGCCTCGGTCGGCAGCGTGTAGACGTAGCCCGGCGGAAGCCGGCCGGCTGTGCGTTCGCGATCGGTGAGTTTTTTGCAGAATGCGATGGCCTCTGCCCACGAGACATTGCTGACCGGTAGTTGCTCACCGGGAGAGGTCGACGGATTTGTCTCCATCAGCGCGGTCCAATTGCGCTGGGTGACCTCCGTTTTCCCAAGCCAAAAAGGCTTGGTGATGGTGACCTGAGTGACCGGACGTTCGTTCAATTCACCGGTCGCCGAACCCATGGTGAATTTCCCGACGGGGACGGGCAGTAGGGTAAGACCGAGCTCTGGGATGGTCCACGGCTGCCCGACTTCGGCCACGGCGACCTTGGTCATAATGAGAGTGATCTTCTCTTTGCCTTTGGCTGGGAGGGTGAGCTTGCGGAAGTCGGGTTTGTATCCAATGGCGCTGATCGCGAGTGAGAGTTCTTCGCCAGCGGGCACCGTGGCCCGATTGTTTTTCACAGCCACGGCCTTGCCGTTGGCGGTGACGGTAAAGGTCGGCGGTCCGGTGACAGCGAAGGTAAGTTCGGCGGGTTTCGCGACCAGCTTCACGGCAACTGTAACGGGCTTTCGGTCGAGCACGGTCACGGTTTGTTTCCAGGTCTCAAAATCCGGGTGTTGGATTTCCACCTCGCGCTTGCCGACTTCGACGCCGTCGAGTTTGCCTCCCTTGATGGTCACATCGTGACCATCGACGCGAACGAGGGCACGGGGGAGTCGCCATTCCGCAGTGCCGTCTGTAAAGTGAATCGCGCCGGATTCGAGCGTGAGAGAGCCGACATCGAGGCTTTGGGTTTCGCGGGGCTTGAGTGTGATGGTGCGCGGTTCCCGATGATAGCCGGGGGCGAATACCTCGACGGCGAGCGGCTTTTCGCTGGGCTGGCCGGGTAAGGTCGCGGGTGTGACGCCGACCTTGGTTCCATTGACCAAAACGCTGGCGCCATCGGGCACGGAGAACACGCGTAGTTCGCCGGGATAGCCGACTTGAACTGGGGAGAGGTTGGTGACACGGGCGGCCGCAATCGCAACGTTGGCCTGCTGCACGGGAGAGCAGTCCGGATGGTCAAATTCGAAGACGTAGGTCCCGACCGTCAGCACATTATCGACGCGCAATTTTCCTCCGGCGGGGACCGTGCCGACGGAGCGTTCGCGGTTACGGGCATCCGTCGCGGTCACGAGGGTGCCGGCACGAGCGGTAATCTGGACCGAGCCAAAGATGGGGATCAACTTTACCTCGATGGTTCCTTTGCCATCGGAAATTTTTAGGCGGATGGGGTGGACGTAGTTTTTGTAGCCGGGCGCATTGACCGTCAGCTGGTGTTCGCCATCGGGGATGCCGGTGAGGGCGAGCGCGCCGTTGTCGGGCACGAGCCGGTCGGAGACGTTGGCCAGCCAAACGTGGGCGCCGACGTCCGGCGGGGAAACGGTGACGACGAATTCGGGTTGGGGTGCGGCCGGGACGACCGGCGTAGGCGCGGCGGACGAAAGGTTGGCGGCGCTTGCGGTTGGCTTCACGGCAGTGGCAGAGCGCGGCCAGAGAATCGCCGCAACCACGAGCGCGGCGGCTGCGAGGCCGGCCGCAATGACTGACTTTTTCTGGAAGGATTTTTCCGGACCGACTTTGACGTCGGGTCGAGACGTGGTGGTACTCTCGAGAAAACGGGTGGGGCTGCTGAGGGGGAAGCCGAGGCGATGGGCAACTTCTGCGGCAGACTGGGGACGGTCGGCGGTTTTTTTGGCGAGGCACGCCGCGATGGTTTCTTCCCAAGCGGCGGGGATGGGTTCGCGGGTGGTTACCCCCAGCGCCGCACGGCGGGCCGTCATCGACGGAGGGACGACCTCGCGCAGTTGAGTGATGATGTCGCCCTCGTAGAAGGGCGGCTTGCCGGTCAAAAGTTCGTAGACGGTGGCGCCGAGTGAATAGATATCGTCGGTGACGGCTGCAGGTTCGCCCATGACTTGCTGCGGACCGGCGTAACCGATCGAAACAGAGACGGCCTTGGCGCTGACAGAAAGACGTGTGCCGCTGTTGAGCAGGCTGCGCGCGATGCCGAAATCGACGACCTTCAGGTCGCCCTCGGTATTGACGAGCAAATTGAGCGGCTTGAGATCGCGGTGGACGATGCGGACTTTCGTGTGCGCATAGTCGAGGGCGGAGCAGAGTTGCGCGATCCAAGGAGAGATCGTCGAAACTGAAAAGCAGCGATCGAGTTGCTCCAGTTTTCGGCCGGCGAGCGAGCCGCCGTCGACGAGCTCCATGCTGATGGCCGCGCGGTCGCCTTCTTCGACGAGGTCGTAGACGCGGACGATGTTGGGGTGGGTCAGATCCAGGCAGCGCCGGGTTTCGGCGGCGAGGTCGGCCATCGCTTCACGGTCGCGGACAACGTAGTCGGGGAGAAACTTGAGCGCGACGTCGCGCTGGAGCTTAGTGTCCTCGGCGCGCCAGACGATACCCATGCCGCCGCGCCCGAGTTCGGCCTTCATACGATAGCGCGAGAAGAAGGCGGGAGCCTGCGGCGGGAGTGGTTGGGTTTGGTCGAGGTTGGGAGTGTCGGCCACGGCACGGGATTCAGGCGGTTGGGCGCCCCTTGGCAAGGATGCGTCCGACGGCGAAACTACTGAGCAGAGGCCCGGCCGGGGTTCCGTGATCAGGCGTTGAACCCGGGCGGCAACGTGAAGAACGAAAAGGTGCCCGTCATGCCCTCGATCGTCGACTGGCCGCAGGCGGGGCATTGGCCCGCGAGACCGAGGGTTTGCACGGCAGCTTCACTCAGCAAGGCGGAGGCGCCGAGGGTCTTGGCGAGTTTCTCGCTGCGGAAAACGAAATTCACGTCCTGCCCGGTGAGTTCTTCGCCCCGGTCGCTGTGCGTAAAGAGCACTTTGCCGTGATGCACGACGAGGCGGAAGACGAGCGGGCTGGTGGGACGCCATTGTTCGATCGCACGCAGGGCGGCAAGGAGCGCGGTCGGTGGCTGGGCATCGCCGTGCCAATAGGCGAAAATCGCGTCACCGAGGTAGCCGTTGATGTGACCATCGTGCTTTTCGATCAGCGGGCGGACGGCAGTGATCCAGGCCTGCATTTGGCGCACCGCGGCCTCGCTGCCGAGCTGATCGTTGAGGGCGGTGAAGCCGACGACGTCGACGAGCAGCAGCCAAGCGGCGCGTTCGCGGACGTTGTCGAGGCGTTGCGTAGCCGCGTAGTCGGTCGGCGCCAAAATGGGTTCGAGGCGGCGCGTACAGCGATAGCGAATGGTGGCGTCACCCAATTGAATTTCGTCGCCGTCGCGCAGCGGCACGGGACGGGTGATCACCGCGCGGTTGACGAAGGTGCCGTTGCGGCTGCGCAGATCGCTCACGGTGTAGCTGTCACCGTCTTCAGCGATGAGCGAGTGATGCCGGGAGAGGGCGGGCTGTTCGAGGACGAGGTCGTTGTCCAATTGGCGTCCGATCGTGCACCGGCCTTTGAGCCAAAAAAGTCGGCCGTCGGGGAGTTCAAGCCACGAGCGAGGAGGGGCGGTGGAAGTGGACGGAGCCATGCGGTGAATGTTCCGGCGCAACCGGTGGACGGCGGGCGGAAGTGCGTGTGTGCGTAAACCGGGGAGGGGAGGCAATCCACAATTCGGGCGGGCAATGCGGAGGTCCCACGGCGCGCCGGGCACCGACGGTTGTTTACATTGCGACTCCGTTCGCGGATCAACACAGACGCCGTCGGGGAAAAAAACATTCCGATGGTGAGACAACCCTCATTGAAAGGATACCCACCATGGGCGATAGATCTCCGAAATCGGTTCAGAAAAATGCTTCGCAAAAGCAGTCCAAGAACAGCGTCGTAGCCGGCAAGAAAGCTGCGATCGTCACCTCCCAGCAGGCGACCAAGGCAAAAGCAGCCGCAGCCAAGAAAAAGTAAGCGGCCTGCCTAGCCTATTTCTGAATCGTCACCGGGAGCCTAGGCTGCCGGTGATTTTTTTTGCCCTGCGCGCCGGAGTCGAGTTAACGGCGAGCGGAATTTCTTTTCAACATCTCTGCCCGGGCCGAATCAAGTTGGGCGCGTTCTTTCGATGTGAGACTGCCGAAACCCGATTGAGCGATCTTATCGAGCAACGCGTCGACCTCGGCCATGGTGGCGGATTGCGGGGCGGCGGCGGGTGGAGCGTTCTTTGCCGGGAGTGCGGGCAGGACGCGCAGCTTGGGTTTGCGCCGCCAGAAATTTAGCTTCGGCAATTCGAAGTGTCCCTGATGGTGGCGGACGAAGGCGTAGGCGAAGCCGCAAGTGGCCCAGAGTGTGATCAGGCCTTGCACGTCGCGGTAATTGAGGGCGATTAGCGTGAAGATGCCGACGAGGATGAGCGCCGCCCATCTGGCGAGGAGGTTGAACATCATCATCGCCTCCGGGTAGATGGTCGCGAACGCCACGAACAGGGCCAGGGCGCCCGTCTCACCGGCGCGGGTTAGCGGCAGCCAAAGTCCGAGGGCGGTGAAGAGCACGGGCGTGACGAGGTAAATCCCCGCGTAGAGCCAGAGGAATGAACGCCGGCCAAAGGCGCGCTCCACATCGCGGCCGAACCAGGCGATCATGAGCATGTCGAAAACGAAATCGAGGCTCGGCGGGTTGTAGAGTCCGTAGGTGAAAACGCGCCAGACTTGTCCATGCAGCACCTTGCCGCTCATGAAGGGCAACCACTCGGCGTGGGCGCTGATGTGCAAGAAATTCAGCAGCGTCGTGACGAGCATCGACCCCACAAACACGAGCACGATGAAGTGCGCAGCATAGAGGGGGTAGCCCCGCAGCCAAATCACGGGGGTGTGTTCTTCGGAGTCAGAATAGGTCGAGCCGTAGCGTTCCATGTGGCGAGAAACGCGACGCTGGCCCACTGCCGGCGTATCCGCAAGCTGCGAGCGGGGGAAATTGTGTGGATTGCCAACCCGGCGGTTTGCACCACGCTGGCGAAATGAATCGTCGTGAATTTGTGCAATCGGCTGCGGGGTTGGCGGGAGTGGCGTTGGTCGCAGGACCGCTCGGGGCGGAGACCGCCCTTGACCTGAAAATGCGCATCGCACTCACGCCCGGGAGCATCGGTGTGAATGTGAAGAGTCAGGCGGAACTCAATGAACTCGCGCAACGGCATCGCTTCCAGGCGGTCGAACCCAGGGCGGACGAAATCGCCGCCATGTCACCCGACCAATCGGCGGCGTTGATCGCGGATTTGAAGTCAAAGGGGCTGACGTGGGCGGCGGCGGGATTGACCGTGGATTTTCGCAAAGATGAGGCGACGTTTCGGACCGGCTTGGGCCGGCTCCCGAAGATCGCGGCAGGGCTGCAGGCGGCGGGCGTCACCCGGGTGGGCACTTGGCTTTCCCCCAGTCACGCGGAGCTGACCTATCGTGCCAACTACCGGTTGCACGTGGCGCGGTTGACGGAGGTCGCGCGGGTGTTGCAGGACCACGGGCTGCGCTTCGGATTGGAGTATGTCGGCACGCAGCTCTCGCTGGTCGGCAAGAAATATCCGTTTGTCCACACGATGGCGGAGGCGCGTGAACTCATCGCCGATTTGGGCACGGGCAATGTGGGACTGGTGCTCGACACCTGGCACTGGTGGACAGCGGGCGATACGCTTGCGGACCTGCGGGCTTTGACGAAGGCGGACGTGGTGAGCGTCGACCTCAACGATGCGCCCAAGGATACCGCCAAGGCGCAGCAAAAGGACAACGAACGCGAGCTTCCGGGTGCGACTGGCGTGATCGATCTCGCTGGGTTTATTGCGGCGCTCGCTGCCATTGGCTACGATGGACCGGTGCGCCCCGAACCGTTTAACCAGGCGCTGAACGCCCTCGACAACGACCCAGCCTGCGCGGCGGCATCGGCGGCGATGCACCGGGCGATGGGGACGGTTCGGGGTTGAGCGGAGGGACACCGAGCGTCGCGTCGAGCGGTTGCTGGTTCGGTCGGAGGCCGGCTAAAGTCCGTTGCCGATCGGGTGTATTGTAAGTTTCTTACGGCGCTCCAGCCGCAGAACAGCCAACGGTGGCATGCGACGGGGTTTGAGTGGAGCGCGGAGTATTTGAAGAAATCGGCGGAAAAGCTGAGACCAGAGAGCTGAGTGCTGCGCGACCGGAAGCCGAACATTTCCTAAGTTTGACCCGGCAGCCGGAGAAAATGCTTTACTCGTCCGCGGGCGGCGGCTCATAGCCATCGCCCGTGCCCCCGCAAGATCCTGAGACCGCCCGCTGGCTCGCCGAGCAGGTGCAGCCCCACGAACCGATGTTGCGTGCGTGGCTGCACAGCCGGTTTCCCCAGCTCACCGATGCGGACGATATCGTGCAGGACGCCTATGCGCGGCTCATCGCGGCGCGCGGCAAACGCGAGGTCCGTCTGCCCAAGGCGTTTTTCTTCGCGACGGCACGCAACCTCGCGCTCGATTTTTTCCGCCGCCGGCGCATCACGCACGCGGAACCTTTAGGGGGTTGGGACGAGTTGTGCGTCTTGGAGGCGGGCGAAGATGTCGCGGAGACCGTCGCCCGTAATCAGGAAATCGAACTCATGACCCAGGCCATTCACGCTTTGCCCGACCGTTGCCGTCAGGTCATGACGCTGCGCAATGTCTACGGCCTGCCACAGAAGGAAATCGCGGCGCAACTCGGTATCTCGGTGCGCACGGTCGAGGCGCAGGTGACCATCGGGATCAGGCGCTGCACGGAATTCGTGCGCCGTCGCTGCTCGGGCTGAATCCGCCGTGGACGTTCGCTCCTCCAGTCCGGGCCGCGAGGCCGAGATCGAACACCGCGCCGCCGCGTGGCTCGCGAAACGCGACCGCGGGCTTACGGCGACGGAGCAGGATGAGCTGTTTCTATGGCTGGCCGAGGACCCGCGCCACGGCGAGTGGTTCGCGCGGCATCAGCAGACCGAGCAGGGGTTGAAACGCCTTGCGCAATGGCGGCCTGAGCACGGGGCGTGGCCAAATCCTGATTTGCTGGCGCAGCCCCGCCCGCGACCTACGGCGCGTGCGTCGCGGTGGTGGGGCGCAGGCGCGCTCGCGGCGGTGGCGGGCTTTGCGCTCGCTTTCATCGGGTGGCCGGAGAGCGCCGCGCCGCAGGGGGGGGAAATCCCGGAGACGCCGCCCCTCGCGGCCGAAATCGCGCCGGTGCTCCGGCGATTGCTCGAGGATGGCTCGACCATCGATTTGAACCGCGGCGCGGAAGTCGAAGTGCGGTTTACCGCCGAGGAGCGGTTGGTGCGGCTGGTGCGCGGCGAAGCGCATTTCACCGTCGCGAAAAATCCTCTGCGGCCATTCGTCGTCGAGGCGCATCGCGTGCGCGTGCGGGCCGTCGGCACGGCGTTCGATGTGCGGTTGCAGCCGGAAAACGTGGAGGTGCTCGTGACGGAAGGACGGGTGAGCGTGAATCGGCCGCCGGCCTCCACGGCGGCGGTGGAGATGCGTGCGCCGGCGCTCGTGACGGTCGGCGAGCGCGCGGTGGTATCGTTGGTTGAGCCCGACGCGGTGCCGAAGATCACCCCGGTTGCTCCGGCGGAAATGGCGCGCCTGCTCGCCTGGCAACCGAGGCAACTCGAGTTTGTCGATGCGCCGCTCGCGCAGGTCGTCGCGGAATTCAATCGCGACAATCGCGTGAAGCTCGTTGTCGCCGATCCGATTCTCGCCGCGCTGCCCATCGGCGCGACACTGCGGTCGGACAACGTCGAGGGTTTTGTGCGCCTCCTGGAGACTAGCTTCCATGTGGCGGTCGAGCGTCGCGCCGACGGCGTGATCGTGTTGCGCCGGTCGGCGGCGGCGGGCGCGCCGCGCTGAATGTCGGACCTCGTCCGGCGACGGCGGAAAGAATTCCGACGATTTCGTTACGGGGTTCGGCGCCGGAACGCGTCTTGGTAGCAGCTCAACCCCATCCCATGACCAGTCCCCGCCCGTTTCTTCCGTTCGCCGCCCTCGGTGCCGCCGCCCGCTTTGCGCTGGGCGGCCCGCTCGTGGTTGCGATTTTCTCGCTGCTACTCGCGCTGCCGGTGACCGCCGCCGAGGCCAGAAAGACCTTTGCCGTTCCGGCGGGAGACGCGAGCGAGACGCTGAAACGTTTCGCGCAGCAGGCGGGCCAGCAGGTCGTCTATCCGGCCAACGAAGTGCGCGGCGTGCGCACGGCGGCGGTGGAAGGTGAGTTCACCGTGCGCGACGGTATCGGCCGGCTGCTCGCGGGCACGGAGCTGCGCGTGACCTTCGACGAGCGGAGTGGCACGTTTGCCGTGGCGAGGGCCCCTGACCCAAACGCCCCGGCGGCGGCGCCAGCTCCGGCGACCGCCGTCCGCGCTAGTGGCGCGGGCACGCTGGAGGGCCGCGTGCTGAATCTCACGAGCCAGAGCTATCTCACCAACGCGCGCATCACCGTCGATGGCACGACGCTGGAAGCATTCACCGACGAGGCGGGAGAATTTCGCCTCGCGGGCGTGCCGGCGGGTGAGGTGAGCGTGCGGGTATTTTTCACCGGCCTCGCGCCGCAGATGATGCGGGTCGCCGTATCGGCCGGGCAGACGGTGCGCCGCGATTTCGAACTCGATCGCACGCCGCGCTTGGGCGACGCGAGTGTCGTGGCGCTCGGCGAATTCGTCGTCGCCGAGGCGCGCGAGACGAATGCGACGGCGCTTGCGATCAACGAGCAGCGCTTCGCGGGGAACATCAAAAGCGTCGTCTCTGGCGACGAGTATGGCGACATCGGCGAGGGCAACGTCGGCGCGTTTTTGAAATTCGTGCCGGGCGTGACGATCGACATGGCGGGCTTTCAACCGAATACTGTTTCCGTGCGCGGCGTGCCGGCGAACAACACGCCGCTCACCGTGGACGGCAATCCCATTGCCTCCGCCGCCACGAGCGGCACGAACCGCAATTTCGAACTCGTCGGTCTGTCGATGAACAACATCGCGCGCGTTGAGGTCAGCAAGACGCCCACGCCCGACATGGCGGCAAATTCCCTCGGAGGAGCCGTCAACGTGATCAGTAAAAGCGCCTTCGAATTGGCGCGCCCGCAGTTCAACTACCACGTGTTCGAATCGGCGAACGGCATGTATCTCGCGCTCGGTGAGAAGTCAGGTCCGGGCAAGGGCGCAACCGGCTGGCGCATTCGTCCCGGCCTGGATTTTTCTTACATCGTTCCCGTGTCAAAGGCGTTTGGATTCACCTTCAACGGCACGTATTTTTCGCGCTTCCAGCAGTCCTACTCGTCGCAGCCCACCTGGTCACCCACGGGCACGAATAACGCCGCCGGCACTGCGGCGAGTCCCGCGCTGCTCAGCTACCGGCTGCCGAGCGCGCCCGCGATCTTGTCCCGCGAATCGTTCAGTGTGACCGCCGATTGGAAATTCACGCCGCGCGATGTGCTCTCGGTCGGCGCTTCGTATTCGGGCACGAACCAGTTCACCGACATCGTCGATCAGACGTGGACGGTTGGGACGGTCGCGGCTTACGGGCCGGACTTCACGCGCGGCAATTCCGGCGCGGGCTCCGTGGCCTACTCGACGCAGTCGCGTCGCAAGGCGGGGGCGACGATCTTCACCAACGCCAGGTGGCGCCACCCCGGTCCTGTCTGGAAACTCGACGCGGGCGGGGCGTATTCCACCTCGACCGTGCACTACCGCGATGTGGACGAAGGATTTTTCGAGCAGGCCGCCTACTCGTTGCGGACCGTGACCGTGAACTTTTCCGGCATTAACGCGATCCGCCCCACCACCATGTCGGCCGCCACGCCGGCGGGCGTGCCGGCGGACGGCACAACGATCAACAATGCCACCATCGGTAGCGCGCGCAGCAACCAGGCCAACGTGCTCGCCGTCGTCGGCAACTTCAACGTGAACGCGCGCCGCGATTTCGACCTGGGCATTCCGCTTACGCTCAAGACCGGCCTCGATCTGCGCCGCGAAGACCGTGATATGCGCAATCCGCAACTCTCGCGAAATTTTGTCGGCCCGGACAAAATCGCAAACACGGCCGACGACGTCGTCGGCCGCTACGACCTTGAGGCCACCGGCTACTCCGGCCAGCACATGGCGTGGGGTCTTGAGCCGCGCCGGTGGCAGAGCACCGCGAAACTGTGGGCGCTCTATCAGCAACACCCGGACTACTTCGTCCTGAACGAGACCTCGGCGATCAGCACGAGTGCGAACAACTCGCGCAAGATCACCGAGGCCGTCTCTGCCGGTTACCTCCGGGCCGACGCGCGGGTGTGGCAAAACCGCCTCTGGCTCGTGGGCGGTGCGCGTTACGAGCGCACGGACGACGACGGCTACGGCGTGCTCAACGATCTTCGTGCGACTTACCAGCAGGACGCTCAGGGCAACCTCATTCTCGTCAGCGGCCGCCCGGTGCGGGTCACCACCGACGCAAGCGCGCTCGCCCGGTTGCAATACAAAGATCGCGGCGCCCATTCGAAACGCCACTACGCCGACTGGTATCCGAGCTTCAACGCGACGCTCAACCTGCGGGAGAATCTCATCGCGCGGTTTGCTTACGCGAAGACGCTCGGCCGGCCGAATTTTGTGCAGATCATCCCCGGCACGACGGTGAGCGATCCCACCGCAGCGACGCGCACGGTCACGGTCAACAACACTGGCCTCACGCCATGGACGGCGGACAACTGGGATGTGACGCTCGAATACTATCCGAACAAGGGCGGGCTGTTCTCGGTCGGTGCGTTTCGCAAGGATGTTGCGGATTTCTTCGGCAGTGTGACGACGATCGCCACCGCCGAACAGCTGGAGCAATACGGTCTGAGCGACGACTATGTCGGCTACAACCTCGTGTCGCAGTTCAACGTGGGCGACGCCCGCGTGACCGGTGTCGAGTATGCATGGCGCCAGCGGTTGGATTTTTTGCCGAACTGGGCGCGGGGCGTCGGCGTGTTTTTTAATGGAACAGAGATGCAGCTCACCGGTGCGACGACGGCGGACTTCAGCGGCTTCACCGACCGCACGATCAACTGGGGGGTGAGCCTGGACCGCCCGCGTTTAAGCACGAAGCTGAACTGGAATTACACCGGCCCGCGCCGCCAGACCGCCGTCGTCGGTGCCAACGTGCCCGCGGGCACCTACACCTATTTGAAATCGCGGCTCCAGATCGACGTGAACGTCGAGTGGCGGCTCTCCCGCCGCCTTGGCGTTTACGCGACGGTCCGCAATCTCACGAACATGTCGAACGTGACTGAGGCCTACGCGCCCAACACGCCGGCGTATGCGCGCACGCGGCAGATCGATCTCTTTGGCGCTGCCTACACGTTTGGGATTAAGGGGAGCTTCTGACGGAGCGACGATTTCAGTCCCCCGATGCTTTCGATGACCCGCCGCCATTTTATCGCCACGACCGCGACCGTTGCCGGCACCGCTCTGGCGTTACCGACCAGCCGTGCCGCGACCGCCCGTCCGCCGCGCATTCTCCTGCGCGAGGCACTCCAGTATGAGAATATCGGCGACGTCGGCCGCGTGCCCGGCACGATCCGGCTGCTCGAGCGTTATCTGCCCGGCGCCGAAATCACGCTCTGGCCGTGGAGTCTCCACCAGCGCGAGCGGGACATGCTGCGCACGGCGTTCCCGGAGCTCCGCATCGCCGAGGGCGAAGTCGATGCGCGGGGCCGCGCCTCCACGCCCGCCTTGGCGGAGGCGTGGACGCAGGCCGACTTCTTGCTTTCACCAACGAAGAACGCGCGCAGCTACACGGAGTGGGCCGCGACCGGACGGCCCTTCGGGTTGTTCGGCGCGTCGTTCGATCCGATTACGGACCGGCGCACGCGGCCGGCCGGCCTCACGTTGCGCGAACTGCGCGCGGAGATCGAGCGGCTGCCTCGGGGCGTGCTGGAAAAGAAGTTTGGCCCGCGGGCATTTTACGAGAAGGCGGCCTTCATCTACGCGCGCGACACGCTCGGGCTGGGTTTCCTGCAAAAGGAAGGGCTGAAGCCCGGCGTGCTCGAGTTCGGACCGGAAGGGTGTTTCGCGCTCGATCTCCGCGACGAGGCACGCGCGGCGGATTGGCGGAAGCGCCACGGTCTCGCTGACGACGACTATCTTTGCGTGATCCCGCGGCTGCGTTACACGCCGTATTACCGGATGAAGAATCTGCCGCGCAGTGCCGCCGACTACGAACTCGACGCGCTGAACGCCGCCTCGGCGACGTCCGATCACGCGGCGCTGCGCGAGGTGATCGTGCGCTGGGTCCGGCAGACCGGGGCGCGCGTCGTCGCCTGCCCGGAGATGACCTACCAGATCGCCACGGCGAAAGAGCAGTTGATCGATCCGCTGCCGGACGACGTGAAGAAGCGCGTGGTGTGGCGCGATACGTTCTGGCTGCCCGACGAGGCGGCAGCGCTCTACGCGAAGGCGCGCGTGGTGATTAGCGCGGAGTGCCATTCGCCGATCATCGCGCTCGCCGCCGGCACGCCGATCCTGCACGTCCGCAATCCGGTCGATGGGACCAAGGGTCAGATGTTCGCCGACCTCGGCCTCGGCGACTGGTTGTTTGAATCGACGGAGGCGACCGCGGATCAGCTCTGGGCGACACTCCGGGCGATCCACGACGATCTCCCGCGCGCCCGCACGCGGGTGCGCGACGCGATGACGAAGGTGGCCGCCATTCAGCAGGGGATGACCGAAGCCATCGGACGCACCGTGAACTCTCCATGAAACGCCGCACCTTTCTCCAACTCGCCGCCGCCACGGGCGCACTGGCGGCGCGCCCGCTCTACGCCGCAACCGCGCGCGCTCCACGCGTGCTCGTCCGCTCGGCGTGGCAGAGCGTGAACATCGGCGACATCGCGCACACGCCCGGCGCGCTCGCGCTGCTCCAGCGCCATTTCCCGGAGGCCGAGCTTACGCTCTGGCCGCGCAATCTTGAATTCGGCGCGCGCGAACTGCTCGTGAAGGCGTTTCCGAAAGTGCGCTGCGTGGACGGCATCATCGAGAAAGACGGAACGCCCTCGACACCGGAACTCGCGCGCGCCTTCGCGGAGTGTGATATCGCGGTGCATGCTTCGGCCGCGCATTTTTCTGCATCGGCGGATTTCACCGCGTGGAAGAAAATCACGGGCAAACCTTACGGGGTGCTCGGGATCACATTTGACCCCGTTTCCCGGATCGGCGCCGGCCGTGAATCGGAGGGTGGAACGCTCCGCGAACTGCGTGCGCTGATGGAGCAACGTCCGCTGGGTGGAATCGAC
>Ga0209829_10000038_pt1 | contig 107802 bp, 74 predicted proteins | sample C_140205_EF_Meta_FD_187311 | JGI IMG/M metagenome (GOLD analysis project Ga0209829, IMG submission 187311) | Freshwater microbial communities from Lake Croche, Canada to study carbon cycling - C_140205_EF_MetaG (SPAdes) (version 2) | ecosystem: Environmental > Aquatic > Freshwater > Lake...
GCGCCGGCGGTGAGGCCGCGGAGGGAGAAGGCGGCGTTGAGGACGAAGGTGACTTCCCGGGTGAGCCACGCGGTGCCGACGAGGACGGCGGCCCAGAAGACGGTCGAGGCTTTGCTGAACTTGAGGAAGTAGTCCTCGTCGCGGCCTTTCACGATTTGCCGGATGAAATCCATCGTGGAAACGGACGCGAGCGACGTGATGGCGGAGCTGATCGACGACATCGCGGCGGAGAGGATCGCGACGATGAGGAAGCCTTTCAGGATGTGCGGCACCTCGGTCATCATGAAGATGGGGAAAATAAAATCGTTGGACTTGATGCCGGGGCGCGCCTCGGGGAGTGGGATTTGAAACGGGTGGCCGGTGCCGGTGTAGAAGACCCAGAGCATCACGCCCACGAGCAGGAAAATCAGGAAGAGCGGGAAAATGAGGACGGCACTGAGGGCGAGGGCCTTGCGGCCGTCGGCGACATCGCGGCAGGCGAGGACGCGCTGGACGATGAGTTGTTCGGCGCCGTGGGTGGAGAGGACCATCACGGTGCCGCCGATGACGCCCATCCAGATGTTGAAGGGGGCGGAGAACGTGAAGTTCGTGTTGAGCCAGACGAGTTTTCCGGCGTCGCCGGCGATCTTCAGGGCGTTGGTCCAACCGCCGTCGACGAGCGTTGGGATATAGAAGAGCGCGAAGAGACCGCCGAGGAGGAAGAGACCGAACTGCACGGCATCGGTCCAAATGACGGCTTTGACGCCGCCGATGTAGGTGTAGAGCAGGGACAGGCCAACAAAGAGGATAATGGCACCGAGGATTGGGTCGACGAGGCCGCCGAGGCTGCAGACGGACTCGCCGAGGAGGAGACGGATGGGAATGCAGGCGACGTAGACGCGCACGCCGGCGGCCATCGTTTCAAGGAAGAGGAAGAAGCCGGCGGCGAGTTTGCGGGGACCTGTGCCGAGGTTTTGCTCGAGCAGCTGATAGGGAGAATAGATTTCGCCCTTCAGGTAGTGCGGTACCATGACGACGGCCAAGATCACCCGGGCGATCACGTAGCCGACAATCATCTGGATGAACATGAGGTTGCCGCCCTGCGCGAACGCATACGCGGGAACGCCGATGATCGTGAGCGCGCTCGTCTCGGCGGCGACGATGGAGACGCCGATGCCCCACCAGGGGATGTTGCGGCTGCCGAGAAAGTAGTCGCGGGTGTTGCGCTGGTCTTTGCCGAACCAGATGCCGAGGCCGATGATGCCGCCGAGATAGGCGATGATGACGAGCCAGTCGGCAGAGTTAAAATAACTGTTCATGGGGTGACGGCATCACGGGAAGAGAGGATTTGGTTGGCGAGGAGAAACGAGTGGCTGGAACCAAGCGAGGAGGGGCGGGTAGGCTGCGCATGAAAAAAGGCGGCCGCAATGGCCGCCCGAGAGAGGGTGCGCGGGAAAACGAAAATCAGTTCGTGATATCGAACGTGGTACTCTCTTCGCGGATCGGGAGATAGAGCTTATACCAGTCTTTTTGGGCCGGGCTGTCGGCGTAGGCTTTGAGCGCGGCCTCGTCGGCGAACTCCATGACGATGGCGTGGGATTTGCCGCCCTGGACTTTGATCGCGCGGGTCCAGACGCGGGTGATGCCCTTGTAAGCTGCCGGGAGGGCTTTGACGCCGTCGAGAGCGGCTTTGATCTGCTCGGGTTTGGCGTCCGACTTGAATGAAACGGTCACGACGTGAATGACGGACTTCGGCGCGGAGTCGGCCATCGGTGCGGCAGTGACCGGGGCTGCGGCGAAGGCGAGCAGGCCGGCGGTGGTGAGGGAGAGGAGGAGTTTTTTCATAGGCTGACGGAGGATGGGATTGTGCCGGATGACCGGCGGTTCGGACGGGACTAAAGACAGGTTGCCGAAAATGTCCAATCGTCGGCGACGGAGAATCGGTTGCAACGGCCGGGACGCTGCAACACGGTGGCGGCAATTCCTTTCGGTATGCCCCCAAACCGCACCGTCTTTTTGTTTCGCACTTTTCGCGTGATATTCTTGGTGGCGCTCGGCGTGGCCCACGGAACGGCGCAGACGAAACCGGCGCCATGGCCGGAGCTAAAGACAGTCGAGGAGTTGCGGACGCGACTCGAAGCGCACGTCACGCAACCGCGATTTAGCAGCGGACTCTGGGGTGTGAAGATTGTGTCGCTCGATGCGGGGCGCACGTTGTTTGAGCACCACGCGGACCGGCTGATGAGCCCGGCTTCGAACACCAAACTCTATACCGGGGCGCTCGCGTTGGATGTGCTGGGTGGTGACTATCGGATCACTACGCCAATTTTTGCGGCGACGAAACCCGATCGGACGGGCGTGGTGAAGGGCGATGTGGTGGTGAGCGGACGCGGCGATCCAAGTTGGAAGACGCGGGGAGCGAGCGGCGCGGCCAAGGAAGCGGGCAAGGATTTTTGGAGCACGTTTGAGCCGTTCGTCGTGGCGATCGAAAAAGCCGGCGTGCGGCGCATCACGGGTGACGTGGTGGCGGATGCGACGTGGTGGCGGGGCGTGCCACAGGGCGCGGGTTGGACGGCGGACGATTTGAATGAGTATTACGGTGCGGAGATTTCCGCGATTACACTCGAGGAGAATTATGCGGAGTTGCGACTGATACCCGGTGCGAAGGCGGGCGAGTCCGTTGGGTTTTCGCTCGTGCAGCCGCACACGGGACTCGTGATCGACAACCGCGCGACGACAGTCGCCAAGGAGGGTCCACGCAAGATTGAGGTGACCCGGGTGATCGGGGAAAATGTGGTCCATGTTTTTGGAACGCTGCCGGTGGGCGGCAAAGCCGAGGTGGTGGATGTGCCGGTGCCGCGGCCGGCGATCTGGTTTGCGGCGGCGTTGCGGGAGGCGTTGGCGAAGCGCGGCATTGTCGTCGATGGTGGAGCGCGCAGCGTGCGGTGGCCGGAGGCATCGCCGGTCACTGCGACGAGTTTCAAGGTCGGCGAGATCGTGTCGCCGCCGATGCGCGACCTCGTCACTGCGTTCATGAAGCCGTCGCAGAATTTGGAGACGGATTTAATTTTTGCGCAGGTCGGCGAGGTGCGGCGAGCGGCGGATGCACCCGAGCTACGAACGACGGAGGAGAGCGCCGTGCTGGTGCTCGGAGCATTTTTGAAAAACAACGGACTGCCGGCGGCTGACGTGCGCTTCGAGGAAGGCTCAGGCCTGTCGCGCAACAATCTGACGACGGCGAACGCGACGGTGGCACTGCTGAAATTCATGGCGACGCACCGGGAGGCGAAAGTGTTCGCGGACTCGCTGCCGATCGCGGGCGTGGATGGCTCGCTGCGGCGACGCATGAAGGGCACGCCGGCCGAGGGCAACGTGCGCGCCAAGACGGGCACGCTGCGTTACGCGACCTCGCTCTCGGGCTATGTCACGACGGCAGCGGGGGAGCGGTTGGCGTTTAGCCTGATGTTGAATCGGGTAACGACGCAGGGTGGGCGGAGCGCGGCGGCCGAGTTGGACGATATCGCGGTGTGGCTCGCGGGGTTGTCGGGGCGGAGCGAGGGAGCGGGAAAGTAGTTTGTGCGCTGAAGGTAGCTGGCCAACGAGCGGGGAGACCCTGATTTTTCGCGCAAAAAAAACGCCGCGCGGTGAGGCGCGGCGTTTGGAAAGGATGCGGGTGCGGACGAATTAGTCGCGACCGCGGAGATTGGAGAGGAGGCGGAGGATCGAGATGTAGAGCCAGATCAGGCCGACGAGCAGACTGAAGGCGAAGTGCCAGCCTTGTTTCGGGTCGACGCCCTGCTCGATCGCTTCCTCGATGGCGGCGAAATCGATCACGAAGCAGAGGGCGGCCACGACGACGATCACGGCGCTGATGCCGATGGCCATCCCGGACGAGCCGCGGATCAGCCCGAGTTCCGTGCCAAAGAGGCTGGCGACGATATCCACCAAGTAGAGCGCCATAATGCCGAGCAACGCAGCGGTGATGACTTTGACGAAGACGGGCGTCGCGCGCAGGACCTTCATCGAGTAGAGCCAAAGCACGATGGAGAAACAGCCGACGGTGCCGGCGACGGCTTGGAAAGCGATGCCCGGATATTTCAAGTTGGCGAAGTAGCTGATCGTGCCGAGGGCGACGCCTTGGGCGAGCGCGTAGCTGCCGATCAAAATCGGATTGGTCGCGCGGGTGAAAATGATCACGAGCGCCAGCACGAGACCGACAATGGTGCCGATGAGGCCGGCGCCGGCGGAAAGTTCTCCGCTCCAAAGTCCGCGCCACGTCATGGCGAACGAGACGCCGGTGACGAGGAGGAGCGCGCCGGTGCGGTGAATTACACCGTTAAACGTGAGCGTATCGCCCGTGATGCTCTCGTTGGACAGGCGCCGGATGGTAGGATTGGCTTCGAACATAGTGTGTGAGGGTTAAAGAGTGCTGCATAGGGAATGGGCCGAACCGGATTCGTCAAGGCGACAGGCGACCTTGACTTCGGTTTCAGCGACGGCTTCGTCGGCCGATATGACCTCTCCCGAACTCACCATCGGCTTCGATGCCGACGACACGCTTTGGCACAACGAGGTTTACTTTGAGCGGGTGCATGAACGTTACCGCGAGTTGCTCGCCCACCATCACGATGCGGCGACGGTGGATCGCACGCTGTTTGCGACGGAGATGCGCAACCTGCCGCTCTATGGCTACGGAGCGAAAGGGTTTACGCTTTCGGCCATCGAGACGGCGGTGGAATTGTCGCAGGGGAAAATCAGCGCCGAAGAAATTCGCGAGCTGATTGTGCTCGGGCAGGGCATGCTGGCCCATCCGGTGGAGCTGTTGGACGGCGTGGCGGAAACGTTGGCGGAGCTCGCGGGCGGGTATCGCTTGCTCGTGATCACGAAAGGAGACTTGCACCATCAAGAGCGGAAGTTGGCGCGATCCGGGATCGCGGCGCATTTCCGGCACGTGGAAATCGTGTCGGAGAAGGACGAGGGGACGTATGCGACGATCTGGCGTCGGCACGGGATCGAGGCGCGGCGTTTCTTGATGGTCGGGAACTCGCTGAAGTCGGATATCGCGCCGGTGCTCGCGCTGGGCGGAGCGGGGGTGCACGTGCCGTATCACCTCACGTGGGCGGCGGAACACGTGGAAAAGGCGCCGGAGGCGGGTAATGATTTTTTCCAGATCAAAACACTGCGGGAGTTGCCGGCGGTGGTGAGGACGTGGGCGGCGGGAAGGGCGTAGCAAAGGAGCAGGGCGGACGCGGCTACTTTCCGAAGCCGTCGACGATGACTTGGGCGACGGTGTGGATGATCGTGCGCTCGTTGGCGTGGTCGGTGGTGAAGACGACGAGCAGGAACTTGGCGCCGTTGGGGAGTTCGATGTAGGCGGAGTCGTGGCGGGTCTGACTCGTCCAGCCGGCTTTCGACCACAACTTCGCTCCGACCGGCAGAACGGGGCCGGTGAACTTGGCTTGGTTGTCGGGATCGGGATCTTTCGTGGCGGGGTCGCGGGCGAGGAGTGTCATCATCTCTGCACTACGGGCGGCGGTCACGCATTGACCCGTGGCGATCTCGGTGAAGAGGCGCGCGGTAGCGTCCGTGGTGAGCAGGTTGCGCTTCGGATCGAAGAGCCGGATGGCCTGCGACTCGCGGCCATAGGGACCGTCGCCCCACGGTTTCTTGTGCGCGAAGACACCGGTGTAGCCGAGGGAGGCGAAGTAGCGGGTGACGGCGTTGCGACGATCGAACCACGTTTTGATTTCAGCGTCGGAAAGTTCGGGGCCGCTGGTGGTGCCCGTGAGAACGTCGATAACGTAGTGCGTGGCGTCGTTGGAGGAATCGACGATCATGTCCTTCATCGCGCGGCGCAGTTCGGGAGTATCGGTGAGTTTACCGTCTTCCATCCAGCGGTGGGCGGCGGCGAGGTAGAAGAGTTTGATGACACTCGCGGGGTAGATCTGGACATCTCCGCGGTAGCTGGCGCGAGGGAAGGAAGACGCGGAAGACTTGGAAGACGCGGAAGACTTGGAAGACGCGGAAGACTTGGGGGCGGAGAGATCGACGAGGGTGATCGCGAGTTGGGAGGGGAGAAGTTTTTGCGCGGAGAATTTATCGAAGGCGGCTTGGGCGGCGCGATCGACGAGGGGTTGGAGCGCGGGAGATTGGGCGTGGGTGAGGGACACGGGGGCGGAAGCGAGCGCGACGAGAGCGAGAAAAAATCTCATGGGATTGGCGGAAGAACGACCTCGCCCATGGCGATCTTGGCCATGAAGCGGGAGGTGAGGCGGGCGCGGTCGAAGAGGCTGCCGAGGCGCACGAACTCCTCGGCACTGTGCAGGCGGTCACCGATCGGGCCGAGGGCGTCGAGGTTGGGGAGGCCGGCAGCCGCGAGGTTGTTGCCGTCGGAAGCGCCGCCGGTGTGGACGGAACTGAAGGGAGCGAGGCCGAGTTCGTGGGCGGAGAGTTGATAGGCGCCGAGGGCGGCGACTTCCACGGGTCCGCTCTCTTTGGGCGGACGATTGAAGGCGCCGGTGATTTCAAGGCGGATCCCGTCGCGGGCGTTGATGGGTGCAGCGAGTTCGTGGAGGCGAGCGAGGAACGGAGCGCGGTCGGTCATCCGGGTGACGCGGAGATCGAGCTGCGACTCGGCGAAATCGGGGACGACGTTCGTGGCGGGGCCGCCGCCGCGGATGTTGCCGATGTTGAGCATGACGCCGGGCATCTCGTCGGGGATGCGATGGGCGGCGACGAGGAACTCGGCGAGCGCGGCGATGGCATTGCGACCGGCGCGGGTGGGGCTCGCGGCGTGGGCAGCGCGGCCGTGGCAGGTGGCGACGAAGTTGCCGGTGCCCTTGCGGGAATGAACGACGTCGCCGTTGGGGCGGGCGGGCTCGTAGACGAGGCCGAGGGCAAATTTGCGGGAGGCGCCGGCGGCTTCGAAGAGCGCGCCGCTGCCAAAGGAGCCGGTCTCCTCGTCTGGTGTGAGGAGGACTTCGTAGCCAAGACGCGCAGTGGCGGCGGGGGGCGCGGATCTTTCGAAGGCACGCAGGGCGGCAAGAATGACGACGAGGCCGCCCTTCATGTCGGCCACGCCGGGGCCGCGCAGGGTGTCGGCGTCGAGGAGCGTGCAGGTTTGAAACGGGTGGCTCGCCTCGTAGACCGTGTCGTAGTGACCGGAGAACAGGAGTTGCACCGGCGCCTCGGGACGGACGCGGATGCGGACGGCTTGGGCGGGCGTGCCGGTGAGCGGAACGTGCTCCACGGTTGCGCCGGGAAGCGAGGCGAACTCGGCGGCGAGCGCGTGGCGCATGCGCTCGAGGCCGGGGAAGTTGTCGGAGCCCGAGCTGATATTGGCCCAAGAGATGAGGAGGTCGCGGAGCGCGGCGGAATCCATCTAGGGAGTCAGGCGGGGACGAGGGTGGGGCGCAAGCGTGGGGGTGGAGGGGGGTTACAGCGGCAGGTAGCAGACAGTGTTCGAGAGGAGGATCATGATGAAGACGAGGCAGGTGGTCATCGGGCCGAGGTAAATGCGGCCGGTCAGCCGGAAGAAGATGCGGTTGAAATACGGGAGCACGAACATCATCGGGACGACGGCGAAGAGCAGGTTCACATAGAGCCAGCTGTCGGTCCAACGCACGGTGCCGGTGAGGGCAAAGGTGAGATATTGCGCGGCGAGAATGAAGACGAGACCGAGGGAGTTGCCGAGTCCGGCGAGAAGGAGGCTGCGCCACTCGGGTTGGCCGGCGAAGCGCAGGCCGGCGTTGACGCGCAGAGAATTCGAGAGGAAGAAAACGAAAAAGAACGGGGCATACATCGGGACGAGCAGCAGTAGTGCGGGTTGAAATACGCGGGCGCCGAGGAAGAGGAAGCGGTAGTCGACATGGAAGACGGCATAGACGACGAAGAGCGTGAGGAAAAACGCAGACCACAAGACGGCGGCGAGCACGGCGGTGCGGAAGAGTTCGCGCGGATTCGTGGCGACACCCCACGCGGCGGGCGCGGCCCCATTGGCGCGGCCGTGGAGGAGATAACCGAGACCGAAGAGCGTGAAGCCGATGAGGCCATTGCAAAAGGCCCAGAGGACGACGGCGTTGTTCATGCGTTGCGGGAAAAACCAAGTGGGCTCGCGGCCGGCCGCTTCCGTGAAGAGCCGTTGGGAGAGTTCGCAGAACGGAATGTAAGTGAGGCAGGCAATGAGCGCGCCAGTGAGGAAGAACGCCCAAAAGATGATGCGGCCACGGCCCGAGGGCGCGGCGGGGGCGGGCGAAACGGGGTGAATGAGGCCCTGGAAAAATGAGACGTGGGCGAGCAGGAGGTGCGCGAGCGGGACGAGGGAGACGAAGGCGGCGACGAGGGCGGCGAGGGAGAAAATTTCCTTCCAGGGCCAGACTTGTTCGGAGGGCGGCAGGGACTTTTCGAGGCCGAAGACTTTTTGAAAATAGGCTACCTGATCGGCGACGTCGGCGGGGCTGTAGGGTTGAAACGGGTGCAGGACGGGCGGGTTGTGCACGACGCGGAGCGTGCGGGCGGAGGCGTCGCCGTAGTAGCGGCCGAGCTCAACCGCGTCGATCTTGGCGCCGGCAGGGAGGCCGGAGTTGACGGTGCGCATCGCTTCGGGGGCGCGGCGCATATCGCCATTTTTGAGTTCGTTGCGGTAGGCGCCCTCGTCGTGGAAGGCGTAACTGATGCCAACATTGGAACGGATGGGACGGAGGATTTTTTCGGTGAGCGTGAGGACGTAGCCGGAAACAAAGACGGAGTGAACCTTACTCGGCGTTTTGGACTTGATGGCTTCGGCTCCGAAATACGAGGCGGCCTGAATCGCGGCGTTGCCGCCGGCAGAGTGGCCGGTGACGCCGATGCGGGCTTGGTCGATGTAGTTGAGGTTGTCGGTTTCGGCGGCGTAGTTGACGACGGCGAACATGCCGTAGCCCTCGTTGGTGGCGGAGCGCGGGTTGGTGGAGGAGCTCGACGAGCCCTGCGAATAGGGATCGATGGCGATCACGACCATGCCGCGGCGGGCGAGCTCGAGGGAGATGTTGGCCTGGGTTTCCTTGGCGCGCTGGAAGCCGGGCACAACGACGACGAGAGGCGCAGGGCTTTCGGCGGTGGCGGAGAGCGGGCGGAAAAGATCGGCAACGATCCACTGGCCGTTTTGCGTGGGTAACCGGATCTCGGTGACGCGCACGCGGCCGAACGAGGTTTGCACCTGCGAGGCGAGCCAGCTCGCGATGAAAATGACGACGAGGCACGTGGCGAGCAGCCGGCGGCTCGCGGCGAGACGCGGTGCAGACATCGATTCGGGAGAATGAACAGAGGACATCGGAATAGTGTCGGCGGAGACGGGGATGCGCTGTCAGGAGGTGGGCGGGCGCGTCCCTGCGCCCGCATGAGAGTGGTCTAGTGATGAGGCGGGGACGAATGCGGGCACAGGGACGTGCCCGCCCACCTCGGGCAGGGGACGAGGCAATGGGGGCACAGGCCCCGGTTTGCGTTGCTCAGGGCAGGCTGCTCCTTCGCCCAACTCGGGCGCGTGAGAAATTAATGCGGGCACAGGGACGTGCCCGCCCACCTCGGAGGCGTGGCGTTCGCAAAACCACGGCCAGTCAGAGGCGCGGGCACAGAGGTTTTTTACGACGGGGTTTTGCCGGAGGTAGTTCGCTTTGAGTTCGAACTGGACGTCATTGCGGATGCGGTGGTCGAAATATCCATCCTGCCATTCGACGTCGCGGGTGCGTTTGTGCCAGCTCTTCCAGTCGTGCACGACGGTGGACATGGCTTCGGCCTGCGGAAATGCGATGAGCGCGTGCAGATGGTCGGGCATGAGCACGAATAGAAAGCAGCACCAGCGGCGGCGGGAGTGATAAAAGTGGGCGGAGTCGAGGAGCGCGCGGGCGAGGGGTGGAGTGATGAGCGAGGCGCGCGCGAGTTGAGTCGTTGCGCAGCGGATGCGGAGGTGAAACGTGGCGCCGTCGGCGACCCACGCAGGCGCGCGATGGGGGAGGCGATCTTTGAGCGGCGGGGGCGTCACACGGCGCAATCAGGAGAGGGCTGGGAGGGGAGTCAAATGTCGGCGCGGGGTTTTCGTGGGCGTCGAAATGCGGGCACAGGGACGTGCCCGCCCACCTCGGAGAAAAATAACGAAGAAAACGGGGACGGATGCGATCAGGTTTTGTTGTGCCGGTGGAGCTGCCAGGAGTTCCAGAGGTTGTGCCAGAGGACGTAGAACGTGGGGCCGAGGGCGACGAGGGGGTTGGCATAGGTCATCGCGAGGTAGATGGTGAAGGTGGTGTTTTTCTGGCCGAGGGACTGGCTGGCTTCGCGCGGGAATTCGCGGCCGCCAATCAGCCGGCCGAGCGTGAAGTTAGTGGCGCAGATGAGCAGGGAGACGGCGGCGACTTCGAAGAGGACGGTGGGCGAGAGATTGGTTTGGTGGCGGAGAAATTCCGAGGCGTTCGCGGTGATCAGGAAAATGGCAATGACCCACGCGGAGAACGTCACGTTGCCCAGGCGTTGCGGCCAGTGGGAGGCGGGGGGGTGAATTCGGCGGATCAGCCAGGCGAGGGCAAGCGGGGCGAAGACGAGCAGGCCGACGCTGCGAGTGACTTGGGCGAAGGCATCGGGCGTGGGGTGGCCGAGCACGAAAGGGAGCACCACGGGAAACAACGCAGCTATGATGACGTTGGAGAGGAGAAACGCGGCGACGACGTAGGAGACGCGTCCGCCGAGGAAACTTGTGATGACGGGCGCGGCGGTGGCGGTGGGCGTGATGCCGCAGAAAAACGCGGCGAGCGCGACCTCGCGTCCGCCGACGAGAAATCCGACGACCCACGCGGCGGCGGCGACCACGAGATTGGCGGCGAGCAAGACGGCGTGGCTGCGGTGGAGTGATTCGCGGGAGAAGCGGGTCTGTAGAAAAACGACAAAGAGCATGCCGATCACGAGCCAACGGATCAGCCACGCGGCGGTATGCGCCTGCGGGAGCAAGGCGCCGAGCGCGATGGCGGCGAGGATGGCGACGGTGCGCGAGAAACCAGGTTTCAAGAGGAAAGTGGAGGCGTCACCGTCAGTCGGATAAGGCCGTGATGAGAGACAGGAGGAGGGGGGACGCATTGGCGGCGGGCCACATCAAGGTGAGCTCGATGCCGCCGAGGCGCGGATGAAAAGGTCGGAAGACCACGTCGCGCGGCGCAGTCGCGACGAGCGAGGCCGGGTAGGGGCAGGCACCGAGTCCGGCCGAGACGAGCCAAATGAGCGTGGCGAGATCGTCGGCGGCGTAGTTGACGAGTGGTTGCACGTCCCGTTCGGCGCACAGGCCGAGCAGGCGTTGCCCGTAGTGCGGATTAAACTCCGGGCTGATGAGGAGCAGAGGCAGGTTGTGGAGGGCACGCAGGGGAATGCGCGGCCGAGCGGCCAAGGGGTGATCGTGTGGGAGCGCGAGGACTTGTTCCTGATCGGCGAGTTTGCGTTGGCGGAGTTGCGGACCGGACTGGAGTGGCCGCGTGAGGGCGAGATCGAGTTCGTCGGCCTCCAGCAGGCGATGGAGGGTGGCGACCGGCTCTTGGCGCACGCGGAGCTGCACGTGGGGAAATTCCCGGTGAAATCGTTTCACGCGGGCGGCGATTTCGGGCGTGGCGGCGGGAGAGATGAGGCCGAGCCGGAGGACGCCGGTCTTGCCATCGGCGACGAGCCGGGCGGCGTCGGCGGCGCGTTGGGCGGACGCGAGCGTTTCGCGGGCGGCGGGCAGGAGGGCGCGGCCGGCCTTGGTGAGGGCGACGCCGCGGGAACTGCGATCGAAGAGCCGGGCGCCGAGTTCGTCTTCGAGGGAACGGATCTGCGCGGAGAGCGGCGGTTGGGCGAGACGGAGCAGACGGGCGGCCTGGGAAAAATTGAGAGTTTCCGCGACGGCGACGAAGTAGCGGAGGTGGCGAAGTTCCATGGCGGCCATACTTGGGGCGTATGGCGGCGGAAGGAAAGTTGTATTAGTCGGCGTCGGTGGATGGCGGTAGAGTGGGGCATGTCCTCCACACCCTCCTCTGCCTCTTCCGCGAAACGCGTGCTCATGCTCATCGCCAACCCGGCGATTTCTCCCGTGACAGGCTGGCCCATTGGTTTCTGGGCGGCCGAGTTGACCCATCCGTGGATCGAGTTCGTCAAAGCCGGCTACACGATTGACCTGGCGAGTCCCGCCGGCGGAAAGACGGCGGTGGACAGCTACAGCGATCCGCGCGATGCGAGCGGCTACTCAAAATTTGATGTCATTAGTATGGGTGTGCTGAGTACACCGGCGATGGCGGCGATGCTGGAAACAACGAAGGCGTTGGCGGACGTGAAGGCGGCGGACTACGACGCGATCTTCGTGTGCGGCGGGCAGTCGCCGATGGTGACGTTTATCGACAACCCGGTGGTGCACGGGTTTGTCGCACAGGCCTACGAGGCCGGCAAGGTTGTGGGCCTCGTGTGTCACGGCACGTGCGTGTTGCTCAAAGTGCGCACGAGCGACGGCAAGCTGCTGGTCGAGGGGAAAACGTGGACGGGGTTTGCCAACAGCGAGGAGCGTTTCGCGGAGCAGGCGGTGGGCGGAAAAATCCAGCCGTTTTGGATCGAAACGGAGGCGAAGAAAATCGCGGGGACGAATTTCATCACGCACAACGCGTTCGAGGAATTTGCCGTGCGCGACGGACGACTCATCACGGGGCAGCAGCAGAATTCGGGTGCGGCGGCCGCACGCTTGGTCGTCGAAGCGCTCGGGAAATAAGCGCGCGACCAACGCCGCGGAGAATTTTACCATGAACATTGCAATCATCGGAGCAGGCAACGTCGGGGGCGCGCTCGGACGCAGTTGGGCCAAGGCCGGGCACACGATTGTCTACGGCGTGCGCGATCCGCAGGCCGAGAAAACACGGGCACTCGTGGCGGAGACGGCGGGTGGGTCGACGGCCGTGAGCGTGGAGGCGGCGGCGCGGGCGGCCGACGTGGTCGCGCTGGCCACACCGTGGCCTGCGACGGAGGCGGCGCTGCGGAGCGCCGGGGACGGTGCGCTGCGGGGAAAGATCCTGATCGACGCGACCAATCCGCTGAAGTTTACGCCGGCCGTGGGGCTCGAACTCGCGTTGGGATTCTCGGATTCGGGGGCGGAGAATGTCGCGCGCTGGGCGGCGGGCGCGCGCGTCGTCAAAGCGTTCAACACCTATGGATGGGAAAACTTCGCGGATGCGGCGTATCCGAATGCGGCGGGGCTGCGGCCGGTGATGTTTCTCGCGGGCGACGACGCGGCGGCGAAAGGCACGGTCGCGGGCCTCGCGGGCGAGATCGGGTTCGAAGCGTTCGACGCGGGCGCTCTGCGGGCGGCGCGAGAACTGGAACCGCTGGCGCTGATTTGGATTCGCGCGGCGATGAGCGGTGAGCGGAGCGCGAACTTCACGTGGGCGCGGTTGCGACGGTAGGCCGGTGCGGCGACGGACCCTGCTGGACGGTGGAAACGTGGGCTTGAGCTTCAAGCCGCGAACACATTATCGGCCGCGCCTCAGAAGCGCACGCCGGTGGTGACGCGCCACACGACGGGAGTGTTGATCGGGTAGATCAGGAGGTTGGTAAACGACGTCTCGTTGAGGTATTTTTTCGTCTTCAGGAGATTGTCGGCATTGAACTGCACCCAGGCATCCTGCCGGCGAATCTTGAAGCTGTATTTGGTGAAGAACCCGAGGGTCTTCGCTGCCGGTTGCCAGTAGTCGACGAAGGGCGAACCGACGACATTGGCGTTTTGCCGCACGCGGCTCAGATAGCGGTCGGACGTATAACGGTAGCCGCTGCCGACCATCAATCCCTTGAGGAGACCGGTGGGAAAGCGGTCGCTCACCACGGTGCCGAAATTGCGTTTGGCGAAGCCGCCCTGACGCGAGCCGACCTGGCTTGGGTTTGGATCGTCGACGACCTTGGCTTCGACGAAGGTGGCGGAGAGCGTCGCCTGGAAGCCGCGACCGGGGGAGAGGATGAGTTCATAATCCCAACCCTTCGAGTTATATTCGCCGACTGCGACCGTGTCGCCGCGCGGCGTGTTGGGGGCGAGCGCGTTTTCGTTGAATCCGGGGTGGCGCGGGCCGTTGCCGTTGATGTCGCGCGTGTTGATGTTGAAGGCGCTCGAATCGGTCACGGCGTGATTTTTGTCGGTGGTGTTGAAGTAACTCAGCGTGCCCGTGACCTTGCGGTCGAAGCAGTCGAGCTTCACCCCGGTTTCATAGCTCACGCCCTCGACCTGACGCCGGGCGTCCTTGATTTCGTTGGCGGAGACCAAACCGGTGAGCGGGTGAGAGGGAGGCCGGACGTTGAGGTCTGGAGTTTTGCGCGAGGCGCGCCGGGGCAATGCAGATGAACTGCTTCGCCTCGGCGTTTCGCGCACTTATGCGGTTACCTTACGGCAGGACGTGGCGGTAGCTGACGAAAGCGATTTGCGTGCTGTCGGGGGACCAGGAGGGGACGTTGATGGTGCCTTGGCCGCCGAAGAGCGTGGCAATGACTTTAGGCTTTCCGCCGGCGAGCGGCATTAGACGGAGCGTGACGGTTTCGTTCGCGGGGTGTCCCTTCACGGATTTGTCGAAGGAGACGAAGACGAGCCACTTTCCATCGGGCGACGGGTGGGCGAACCAGTCGGCGAAGTTAGGATCGGTCGTGACTTGCGCTTGCGCGGAGCCGTCGGGATTCATGCGCCAGATCTGCATGACGCCGGTGCGCTCGGAGTTGAAATAGATCTTGGTGCCGTCGGCGGTGTATTCGCTGCCGTCGTCGAGTCCCTCGGCGGTGGTGAGGCGCGTCTCGGTGCCACCGGCGGTGGGGATGGTGTAAATGTCGAAGTTGCCATTGCGTTTGGCGCAGTAGGCGAGGGTCTGGCCGTCCGGTGACCAACCGTGCCAGTAGGACGGACCCGTGGGGGTGATCAGGCGAGGCTCGCCGCCGGCGGAAGGGACGACGTAGATTTTGGAGCCGTCTTTGCCTTCGTTGGAACTGATGGCGAGCCACCGGCCGTCGAAGGAGAGGCCGTGGTCGTTGTTGCATTTTTGGGCGACGCCGGTGGCGAGGCGCTGCGGTTCTCCGCCGGTGACGGGCAGGGTCCAGATGCCACCGGCGCGGTTGATGAGGAATTGTTGGCCGTCGCGGGACCAGTTGGGGGCTTCAAAAAGCGAACGGTCGCGGTAGATGAGTTTTCGTTCGCCGGTGGCGACGACAAGGGTTTCCAGGCTGGACTCGCGGAGACGTTTTTCCGTGGCGAGGGCGACACGGGTTTTCAAGACGACGTTGGAAATGAGCGCGGTCTCCAAGTTTTTCGCGTTGTGGGCGGAGACGCCCAGGCCGACGTAAACCGGAGCGGGCATCGCGAGTGACAAGCTGCCGACCGGCTGGAAGGGACCGGCGTTTTTCGCAACCGAGACGGTGAATACGTCGCCATCGCGTTCGAGTTTCACGGTCGCCGGGGCGAGGATCGGGGTGCGCACGCCGATCGTATCGGCGCCCTTGGTTTTGCGATACTGAAGTTCGATCAGGCCGTCGCCATGCACGGCGACATCCACGTAGACATCATCGGGCTCAAGCCCCGCGCGCACGATGGCGCAGGCCTTGCGGTGCGCTTCCTTGCCGGCTTCAGGCCAAGCGACGTCCAGGGTGAAGGAGAGATCGCCCGTGAGTTTTTTGTAGAGGAAATGAAAGGCATCCTCTTTGAACCACATGTTGGTGCCGCTGCCAGTGAGGCGGTATTGCTGGGTGGCCGGAAGAAACTCGGACGAGCCCGCGAGCGTGATTTTGCCGATGTCGGCGGTGTGGGTAAATTCGCCGAGTGAGGCGGCGCCGAGCGGGCCAAAGGCGAAGCAGCAGAGGAGCACGGCGACGGTGCGCAGGGCCGGTGGGGTAGGCATGGGGGGAGGAAATAAGTGGCCGGAAGGGACTGCAAGCCGGCGCCTACTTTAGCGTAAAGATTTTGAAGAACGCGGCTTCGCCGGCGTTGCAGGTCGACGCGAAGTGTTCGGTGGCCAGGGAGGAAAGGAGGCTCGTGCGAATTTGGCGGGCGACCGGATTTTCGCCGGTGGAGACCCTCAGATCGAGGTTGCACGCGAGGAGACGGCCGCGGCGCACGCGGGCTGCGGTGACGAGGCCACGGGCGAGCGAGGCCGGCGTGCTGCTGATTGCCGCGCGAGTGCAGCTGGCAGGGAGAGAAACTTGACCTTGATAGCGAAGTGATATCACATTGCTATCTACGAAACAAATCCCCTATGAAAACCTCCGATGCCTCGCTCCAGTTTTCGAATCACGACCAGCCGGCCAATGTCGCGACCGGCTGGGTTGGTCTGATGGTCACGATCGCGCTGTATGTTGCGGTGCCGCTCTTGATCGTCGCCGGCGTCAGTAATCACGTTCCGCTGCTGATGATTGGCGGGGTCGTGGTGCTTATCTTCGCGGTCGGTTTGTCGTGTGGTTTTTTCACGCTGCAACCGAACGAAGGCATGGTGCTGATTCTTTTCGGCGCTTACAAAGGCACGGTGCGCGACAGCGGGTTTTTCTTGGCGAACCCGTTTTGCAAGCGCGTGAAAATTTCACTGCGCACGCGGAATTTCAACAGCGACAAGATCAAGGTAAACGAGAAGCGCGGCAATCCGATCGAGATCGCCGCCGTGGTGGTGTGGCGGGTGCAAGACACCGCGCAGGCCTGCTTCGATGTGGATAATTACGAGAACTACGTGCGGGTGCAGAGCGAGTCGGCGGTGCGCCATGTCGCGAGCAGTTATGCGTATGACGATGGCGAGCCGAACGAGATCACGTTGCGCGGCGGCAGTGACGACGTCTCGGCGGCGTTGACGCGGGAACTGCAGGTGCGCCTCGCGAAGGCGGGCGTCTATGTGGAAGAGGCGCGGCTGACGCACCTCGCTTACGCACCCGAGATTGCGCAGGCGATGCTGCGTCGCCAACAGGCGGAGGCGGTGATCGCCGCGCGGCAGAAGATCGTCCACGGCGCCGTCAGCATGGTGGAGATGGCGCTCAACGAATTGTCGGCCAAGAAGGTCGTGCACCTCGATGAAGAGCGAAAGGCCGCGATGGTGTCCAATCTGCTCGTCGTGCTTTGCGGCGAAGGTGAGGCGCATCCGGTGATCAACACGGGCACGCTCTACAACTGATCATGCGCGTTTTCCTCCGGGTGGCGGCTGCGGTGGGCGGTGCGCTGCGCGCCGGCGCTCCTGAGGATTTTGCGGGCGCAATGGGTCGTTACGTGCGTTTGAAAAACTGATTTATGGCCGAAGAACGCAAAGCCTTTCTGCTCCGCATCGACCCCGAAGTGTGGGCCGAACTGGAGGCTTGGGCGGGGGATGAATTGCGGAGTGTGAACGGGCAGGTTGAGTATCTGCTGCGCCAGGCGGTGCAAAAACGGAAGAAGACGGCAGCGGCGGAGGACGACTCCGCTCGCCCGGCAAAGTAAGGTGGTGAGGTGGCGGGCACAATGAACTCGCCACCGGCGAGGAGCCTTTGGAAGGTGGGGCATTTCCGATCCCACTGACCGTACTCCGCGTCTTTTTGGCTCAAGAAAATAAAACCAAACCCACCCCACCCGTGAAATCCCTCGTCCTCTTTCTCGCCTTGTTCGCTGCCGTTGCTCACGCCGCTGAATCGTGGCCGCAGTTTCGCGGGCCCAATGGCGCCGGCCTGGCCGCCGAGGACGCGCGCCCGCCGGTCGCGTTTGGTCCGGAAAAAAACGTCCGCTGGAAAACCGTCGTGCCGCGCGGCGTGTCGTCGCCCATCGTGTGGGGCGATCGCATCTTTGTCACCGGCGCCGCCGACGGCGCGATTCTCACGCTCGCGCTCGATGCGAAGGACGGTCGTGAGCTGTGGCGCAAGGCGCTGCCCGCGGAGCAGCTCGAGAAGCCGCATGCTTTCAGTTCGCCCGCGGCGGCCACGCCCTGCACCGACGGCGAGCGCGTCTATGTCTACGCGAACTCGTTCGGCGTGGTGGCCTACGATTTCGCGGGTAAGGAACTCTGGCAGCGGCCGCTGCCGATGCAGAAGATCGAATACGGCTCGGGCAATTCGCCCGTGCTGGCCGGCGGCAAGTTGATCGTGCTGCGGGACGGCACCAACGCCGAGTCGCACCTGCTTGCCCTCGATCCGGCGACGGGCGCGACGGTGTGGGATTCGCCGCGCCCTTTCGCGCGCAGCAGTCATTCGACTCCGATGGTGTGGCGGCACGACGGCATCGAGGAACTCATCGTGAAGGGCCGCGGCCGCGTCGCCAGTTACGACCTCGCGAACGGCGAGACGCGCTGGTGGGTCAACGGCTGGGGCCGCGCCTCAATCGCGACCGCGGTCGTCGGCGACGGGCTGCTGTTCACCGGCTCGAAAGGCATGGGTGACCCGAGCGAACCGCCGCCGCCCGAACTCAACTGGGAAAAACTGCTCGCCGCCTACGACGCCAACCACGACGGCATCCTCGCGGTCGAGGAAGTTCCCGCAGACTTGCTGTTTCACATTCGGAAGGAAATCCCGATCACGGTCATGGGGAATTCGATGGCCATGCGGAATGTGCTGAAGTCATACATTGATGGAAACAAGGACGGTCGGGTGACCAAGGCCGAATGGGACGCCGTGATGACCAGCTTCAACAGTCCCCAGAACAGCGATCGCTTCGTCGCCATCCGGCCAGGCGGCACGGGAGATATTAGCGACACCCACATTGCGTGGGAAACGACGAAGGGCCTGAATGAAATGCCGTCGCCGCTCTATTATCGCGGCCGGGTTTATGTGGTGGCGGACGGTGGGCGGGTGACGGCGTTTCGGCCCGCGTCCGGAGAGCGCCTGCTCGATCGCCAGTCCCTCGAAGCACCGGGGCAATATGTCGGCTCACCGATCGCGGCCAACGGATTCGTCTACACGGTGAGCGAAGCGGGGACGGTCGTCGTGTTGCGCGCGGCTGACACGCTCGAGATCGTGGCGCGCAATCCACTCGGCGAAAGCGTGCGCAGCACCCCGGCGATCGTCGGGCGCACGATTTATGTGCGCGCGCTGGAGCGACTGTGGGCGTTCGGGGAATGAGCCGCGGAAGAAAACGCTCAACGTTCAATGTGTAACGCTTAACGCTCGATGATCCGAATCCACAGGCCGAGTGAGGGGAGGGCCGGCGCTCGTCGCCGAGCCGGCTGGGGGCTGAGGTTATCGTATGACGCGGCGTCCCGGCGAGCGGCAGCCCTACTGCGGAGAAGGATGACTTGAACGTTCAGCGTTGAACTTGGAGCGTTCCGGTGCTGGCACGACTATCGAGTGGGCCGCAGCAGTTCTACTTCTTCATAACTTGATCGAAGATCATTTCGAAGGAGTCCGGGCCCACGCTGAATTCGCCGCGAAACGGGAAATCCATTACGGCGAGCAGGAATACGAGCAGGCCCAGCAGGCACGCGAGAATAGCGGTGAGCAGGTCGTGGAGCCGTTTGTTTTCCACGACGAACAACCACATGAGCGACAAGTTTAACACGGAGCCGCCGAAGACGACACCCCAGATGATGGGGGGCAGCTGGGTGGAAACGCTCGCCAGCCGCTCGCGGCGCGACTCGATCATGTTGCTGAACTGGCGGAGAGCTTCGCCGTGCAGCGCCTTCTGTCCTTCGCTCGTGGGCTCGATGTGCGTCAAATAGGCGCTGAATGCCTTGATGCTGGCGGTGCCGACGGCATGCGCGCTGAGGCCTTTGCGCTGCAGGGGCCACGCCTTCTCGATTTCATCGCGCGTGTAGACCCGCAATTGGTCGGTCAACTTCGTCCGATGTGGCTCAGGGTAGTTTTCCACGGTGCGGTAGAGGACGCCGATGGCCGTGGCTTCTTTCGTCACCGCGGCATCGACGGCCGAATAGTTCTCCCAGGCGCCGACGGACAGCAAACCCAAGGTGATGCCGAAAAACACGCCCGAGGCGGAGAGAAATTGGCCGACGATATCGTTGTAATCTTGGTCGCCAAACCAGCGGGGCAAAAAGGGGCGCACCACGATTTGGCCGAGGAGGGCAAAGCCAATGAAGGCGCCCACGACGACGGAGCAAAATAGCCAATTCGGCAGTTCGTAGAGCCAAAGTAGACCGAGCAGGGAGTGGGAGTTCATGAAACGAGAGATGACAGGATGCGGGGAATGGTTGGGCCGTGAGTTTTGCGGCAGAATCGCGACCGTTTGGGCGTGGGGCGCAAGATAATCTGAATGGGCGCGGCGGGTTGGATTGCGCCGAGGTCGACTGATGCGAGGTCATGAACCGCGAACGGCCTGACGGATCTTAGGAGAGATCGTAGATTTCGATTAAAACGACGCCGGCGCCACCGTCGGAGCCGGAGACTTGGACGGTGTAGGCGCCGGCGGAGAGCGTGACGAGCAGGGCGGCGTCGCTCTGGCCGGGCTGGAGGGCGAAGGCGCCGGCGCGGGTGGCGGCGGCAGCGAGGGCGGCGGGATCGGCGGAGGTTTCCCAGCCGCTGTTGGCGGCGACGGGAGTCTGGCCCTGGACGACGACGAGCGACGGTTTGGCAAGCGGGCCGCTGACGCCAAAGGCGCTCAGCCCGGGGCCGATGGCGCGGACGAGGAGGGTGCGGGTGTTGGCGCCGGTGATGACGAGTCCGGGGATCGCCACCTGCTGGCCCGGGCCGACCCGCGCACGAGTGGAGAGGTTGCGGAGCCGGCCCGGTTCGGCTGCGTCCACCTCGTAGGCTTCGACGAGGGCGATGCCGGAGGTGTCGTCGAGTGTGGTGACGGGCGCGGTGTAGGCGCCGGGCGGCAGTGAAACGAGCAAGGCGGTGTCCGCACTGCCTCGCGTGAGGGCGAAGGCGCCGGTGCGGATGGCGGCCTCGACGAGGGCCGTGGAGTCGGCAGCGGTGCCGGTGTCCCAGCCGCGATTGACCGCGACGATTGTGCCGTCGGCGCGGCGCAAGGTGAGCTCCATGCGTCCCAGCGTGGGGGTGACCCCAAAGGGGACGAGACCGGCGCCGACGCCGCGGAGTAAGACGCGTTTGGGCGCGACGCCGTCGATGACGAAACCAGGGATGAGGGTGGCGTCGCCCGTGCCGGCGTTGGCCCGGGTGGAGAGATTGGTGAGGCGCGGCTTGGTCAGTGGCACGCGCACGGTGGTAGGCGTCGTGCCGGGGCGAACGGAAAATGTTTGCTCGAAGGATTGGCCGTTGAATTCGACGGTGACGAGGTAGTCGCCGTGGAAGCCGCGGCCGTGCCACGTGCCTTGGGCGTCGGTCGTGCCGATGGCCCGGGTGCGCCATTGGTCGAGGACGAGCGACTGGTAGGCGCGAGCGTTGGGTTTTTCTGACCAGTCGGCGCGGTACATGGCGGCCTTCGGAATCCAGTGGGCGGTTTCCCAGAAACCCCAGGTCTGAAAACCAACGACAGTCGCGTGGCTGTAGAGCGCGATCAGGAAATCGCGGGTGTAGTCGGCCTGGAGTTGTTCGTCGTCGGTGTTCACGTCGAATTCCGTGATGCGCACCGGGAGGCCGAGGGCGGCGTAGCGGTCGAGCACGGCGAGGACGTTGGCCGGCGGCGAAGGATTGGCGCTGATGTGGGCTTGCAGGCCAAGTCCGCCGAGCGGTGCGCCCTGCGTCTTGAGGTAACGCGCGGTGGTTTCAAAATGCGCGACGTGACCGGCGTCGAGCGAGGCGTCGTGGTTGCTGTAGTCGTTGAGAAAAAGCGGTGCAGTCGGATGGGCGGCGCGGGTGGCTTGATACCAATCGACCTGAATTGAGGGACCGAAGAGATCCATGAGGTCGTGGTTGGCGTAGGGCTCGTTGAGGACATCCCACTCGTCGACGAGATCGCGGGTGGCGGTGACGATGTCGGTGATGTGCGCGAGCGTGCGGGCGGGGATTTCGCTTTGGCGAGCGGTGCCGCGGAGCGCGGTGATGGCGTTGGGGAGGTTGCGCCAGCCGGGCCAGACGAGGACGTGGCCGCGCACGTGGAAGCCGTGGTTTTTCAGCCACGTGAGGCCGGTGACGGTCTGGGTCTTCGCGAAGCTGCCGCCCCACTCGCCGTCCCAAGGCGGCCACTTCAAATCGTTTTCGGTGCTGGCGGCGTTGAACAACTCGAGGACCTTTTGCCGGTAGCGGCGATTGTCGGGGCTGTCGGTGACGATCCGGGACATCTGCAACGCGGAGCCGAAATGAAAGGCCGATTTCGTCTGCGAGACGCGAGCGGTGGCACCCGGCACGGGGCGCCCCTGCGCATCCACGACGACGATGGAGAAATCTCCTTTGCGCAGGGTCTCGATGCGGGCGAGGGCGGCCGTGCGCCACGGGGCGCCGGCCTCGCTGCCCGCGTAAGTGGCCCGCGTCCGGGGTAGGGCGCTGAGCGCGATGTTTTTTGCGTAGTAGACGAACTCAAATCCACTCAGCTCGACGGTCTGGCGCTTGAAGCCGAAGCCGAACACGACTTCGACGGCGCGCGCCGCGTAGTCGGCTCCGAAGGTGAACGGCAGAAAAAACTCCTGCCACTCGGGGGTGAGGCTTTGGGTGGTCTGGAGACTCTTGTCGTAGTCGGGCGAGGCTTTTTGCGTAACGACCTGGAGAAACGCCGCGCCAGATTCGTCGGTGATGGTGACGGCGCGCGCGAGAAACCGCAGCAGGGCCACGTCGCCCTTCGCGACGGCGCGGGTGACGGGCGTGCGGAATTCGATGGCGTAGCTCGGAGACGAGTCGGCGACGGTGGTGATGCGCCACGCCTGCGAGATGCCGGGGCCGGTGACGTCGACGAGGGCGGCCTGACCGTTGGCGCCGCTGAGCCGCCAGGCGCTCATGGGCGTCGCGCTAATCAAGGCTTCGCCTGAGGGGTAGGACGATTGCGCGGAGAGTGGCGAGGGGACCGCGCAAAGCGAGGCGAGGGCGAGGGCGAGCGAGGTGAGATGCCGGGCGAGGGCGGACGCGGGGGGCGGGCTAATGACGAGCAGCCAGAGAAAACGTGAGCGCAGCCGGAGCATGAGGGGAGAGCAGCCACGACCATCGTGCGGGGCACCCAGCCGACGCCATGTTTTTTTGAAGAACCGCATCAGGCGGTTGAAAGGGTAAGTGGGCGTGCCGCTGTTCATGAGGAAATTTCGGCGACGCTGACCTCGGTGCGCCATCCGTTGATGCGGATCTTGTTCATCCGAATCTAGGGACGGATGAGCACCCTCGAAGCGCCGGTCGTGCCGATGACGTTGGCGATGATGGCGCCGATCGCGAGGAAGGTGATATTCGCGAGGGGAGTGGCTTCGTCGCGGACTTTAAGGTGGATGCCTCCGGCGACGACGAAGAGCGATCCGATCAGGCAGATGAACGAAAAATATTCGCCGAGGGTGGGTCCGACCACCTCGCGACCGCCGCCGATCTTCAGCAGGTAAAACGCGATCACCGCGAGGCCGAGGCCGACGGCGGTGTGGGCGGAGAACTTGTCCCAGTAGTGTTTCACGCCCGGCGGCGTGAGCGGCATCACGGCGATGAGCAGCAGCAGCGCGAAAGGCGCTGCCAGCCAGAGGGGAATGACCGCGCCGTCTCCGGCGGCGGTGGCGAAGAGGGCGGGCGTTGGCATGGGAGGAAGCGGCGCGGTCGCGGGGTAAACCCGCTCCTACGGGGTTAGCGGTCGCGGGGTAAACCCGCTCCTACGGGGTTAGTCGCGGGGTAAACCCGCTCCTACGGGGGGATTAATGCTTCACGTGGAGGGCGGTGCCGCGGGGCTGGCCGATGCCGGTGAGCAGTTCGGCGAACCACGGCGTCGCGGGGTCGAAGGGCTTGCCGCCTTTGATGCGCGGGAACTCGATGGCGCGCAAAATGCCGCCGCGGTCTTCGTCGTGGCCGATGACGCCGCTCTCGCGACGGAGGGCGCATTCGACGGCAAGGTCGGTGCAACTCTTGATGAGGCGGAGGTCGTCGGCGTTGGCGGCGGCGGCGCGGGCGAAGTAGCCGGATTTTTGGACCAACGTTTTTTCGGCGCCGAGCATTTTGGCGAACTGGTCGCCGAACCATTTTCCCGGATTGATGGCGTCGAGTTTCACGTGGCCGAAAGCGTCCCGCGGGACTTCCTGCCCCTTGGCTTGCAGCTCAGAGACGATGGATTCCACGCCGGCGCCCTCACTGATGAAGATGTTCACGTTGTCGACGCGGTCCATGATGCCCTTGAGGCGGGCGGCCTCGGCGGCGAGATCGACGGCCATTTCGGGGATGAACACGGCGTGCACGTCGAGGTTGGCGCGGGAGAGGCCGAGCCCGGGGACGAATGCTTCGCGGTCGAGGAGCTGCCGGTAGTCCGCGGCGGTGGCGGCGGTGAGCCAGCCGCAGTTGCGGCCCATGACCTCGTGGATGATGAGCATGCGTGGGTTGGCATTGTGTTCGGCGACGACGTTGCGGAAGTAGCGCGCGCCCTGCTCGGCGGCAGTCCAAGCGCCGAGGGATTGGCGGATGGGATAGACGTCGTTATCGATCGTCTTGGGGAGGCCGATGACGGTGAGCGGGTAGTTATTTTTAGCGAGGAAGGCAGCGAGGTCAGCGGCGGCAGTGTTGGTGTCGTCGCCCCCGATGGTGTGGAGGATGTCGACGCCGTCTTTGATGAGCTGGTCGGCGGCGGTTTTTTGCGGGTCCTGGCCTTCTTTGACCAGGCCGCGCTTCACGCAGTCTTTGACGTTGGTGAGTTTAACGCGGCTGTTGCCGATAGGGCTGCCGCCGTGACGGTGAAGAAGGGAAGCGGCGGCGCGCTCGGCGGGGCCGATCTTGTAGCTGTCGCCGAGGAGCAGGCCCTGGTAGCCGCTGCGGTAGGCGATGAGTTCGATGTCGGGCGCGATTTCGGTGTAGCGCTCAATGAGACCGCCGACGGCGGAGCTGAGGCAGGGCGCGAGGCCACCGGCGGTGAGGAGGGCGACTTTCTTGGGACGGAGCGGGTGATGCATAGAGAAGAAAGTCGAACAGCAGAAAGCTTACGCTTTCGGTGGCAACCCGCGAGTCGGGAGGCGGCGCAGTTTTTGAAAAAAGATGGGCGGTGCTGGGTGGTGGCGGTGGCGGCCGCAGGGTGAGGTCAGCCGGGCGGAGAAAGCAGCGAAAGTTGGCTCGCGATGGGGTGAAGGCCGTGGCATCGAGGTGCGATGTTTTTGATAAAACGAATGGGGGGCTATGGGCTGAGCGGCTTGGTCTTGGTCGGTGCGTTGTGGGCGGCGGAGAATCCGCCGGCGGTGGTGTGGCGCATCGAGGATGTGCGGAAAATTGGCGGGCAGGCGACCGAAGTGATCGGCGCGCCACGGGTGACGGAGGGTGCGGTGGGGTTTAACGGGGAGGACGACGGCTTGCTGGTGGCGGCAAATCCGCTGGAGGGGTTGCGGGCGTTTACCCTGGAAGTGCTATTTTATCCGGCGGAAAACGGCCTGCCGGAGCAGCGGTTTTGGCATGCACAAGACGTGGACGGGGCGAGGGCGTTGCTGGAGACTCGGCTCAACGGGAGCGGCGGCTGGTGGCTCGACACCTATCTGGCGAATGGTCGGACGGCGGGATTGCCGCTGATCGATCCGAAGAAAGTGCATCCGACGAACGCGTGGTATTGGGTGGCGCTGCGCTACGATGGAAAAACGATGACCCACTTCGTCAACGGCGTGAAAGAGCGCGAAGGTGTCGTGGAGTTCGGGCCGATGGGGGCGGGGAAGCTTTCACTCGGCGTGAGGCAGAATCGCGTGCACTGGTTCAAGGGAGCGATCCGTGAAGTGAGAGTGACCCCGGCGGTGTTGGCGGATGAGGCCCTGCAGCGGGTGAAGTAGCTCCGCCGGTGGTGCCGAGGAAGGGGTGGACGAGCCAAGCGGACTTGCGTCAGCGCGGAGAATGAGACGGTTCGCTGCCAGCGAGCCGTTGGATGCATATTTCTCACCTGCGCCCGTAATGCCTTGCTTGGGCCGGGAAGCGTGGACTCTGCTCAGGGCTGATCACGATGAAAGCCACCGCGCCCACTCCAGACGACGTCACCCTGCTGCAGGCAGTGGCGCGGCGCGACGAGGCGGCCTTTGCAACGCTCTATGATCGGATGGCGCGGCCGATTTTTTCCATGATCCTGCGGATCGTGCGCGGACGGGCGGAGGCGGAGGAGATTTTGCAGGAGGCGTTTTGGCAAATCTGGGAGAGTGCACCGAGTTTTCAAGCGGAGCTGGGGTCGCCGTTTTGCTGGATCGTGACGATTGCGCGGCGGAAGGCGATCGACCGGCTGCGAGCAAATTCCCGGCAGGTGCAGCGCATCGCCGAGGCGCAGGCGCTGCGGGTGGAAGACGAGTATGCCCGACCGGCGGTGTGGGATGAGCTCGCTGTGGGGGAGCGGAGCGCGACAGTGAAGGCGGCGCTGGCGCGGCTCGGGCCGGATGAGCGCCGCGCCATCGTGCTGGCGTTCTTTGACGGACTTACACACGAGGAAATTGCGAAGGCGCTCCGCGCACCCGTCGGCACGGTGAAGGCGCGGATCCGACGCGGCCTGGTGAAATTAAAACCATCGCTAGCCGGCCTCGAACTGGCGGCCGCGAATTGAGGACGACCATGACACATAAAGAAACGAAACCAAAATCGCGGTCAACGCGGCGGGAGTTTGCGGATGTGTTCGATTCAGCTGCGGCGTTGCCTGCGACGGTCGCACTGTTGGCCCTGGCGGCGAAGGATGCGGCGGCACCATCGGTAAAGGTTAAACAAGGATTGCTCGCGCGCATCCGTGCAGAGCGCAACCGGGCTCCGCAGGTGAAGGCTGCAGCGGTGCCGGCGGGCTGGCGCTTTGAGTCGGCGCGAACCGCAGCAGGCTGGCTGCAGACGTTTCCTGGCGTGCGGTTCAAGGAACTTTCGGTGGATGCGAAACGGGACGTGGCCATGCTGCTGGTCGAGTTGGCCCCGGGCGCGAGTTTCCCGGATCATCCGCACGAAACAGGCATGGAAGAGGGCATCGTGATTTCCGGTGATGTTACCTCGGGTGGCCGGCTGTTGTTGGCGGGCGATTACTATCGAGCCGAGGCAGGCACGGAGCACACGGATGTGATGAGCCCGAGCGGTTGCGTCGCGCTGTTGTCGATGCGGTCGGTCGTGTGGCGGCAGTTGCAAGCGAGCTTTAGCCCGTGAAGCGAAGCTGGCGTTTGCGGTGCGGTGGGTTGGCCACGTGGCTGATGGCGATCGGTGTCGCGTGGGCGCACGATCCGGGAATCAGCACGGCGCAAGGGGCCCTCCGCGTGGGAACGCTGGAGGTGACCGTTGGTTTTGCCCCGGCGGATGCCGAGCAATTATTGCCGCCGGAAGCACGGACCGCGGGGAAGTGGACCCAGGCGGAGTTTGTCGCGGCGCAACCTCTGCTGGCGGGTCTGGCCCCGCAGATGCTCGAATTGCGCACGAGTGCGGGGAGCGTCGCGCCGAGCGAGACGCGGGTGGAACTCTCCGCGGGCGATGCGTTGAATTTCTTTCTCGTTTATCCACGGCCGCCGCCCGGCGTGGTGACGTTGCGTGCACCCCAGCTCGGAGCGCTGCCGGCGGGGCATCGGCAATTTGTGATCATCGTCGATGAGCGCGGCTCGACGTTAGCGAAGAAACTATTGAGCGCGAAAGATGACGGGATCGAACTAGCGGTTCCGGCGGGCAGCGGTGAAGCGGGGGCGGGTGAAAGTGCTCCCGTGACGGCCGAGCCTGCGGAGGCACCGACGTTTTGGGGGTTTCTCCGGCTCGGCGTGGAGCACATCTGGACCGGCTATGATCACCTGTTGTTTCTCTTTGCGCTGCTCGTGGTGTGCCGGAGTTTTCGCTCGATCGTGGCGATCATCACCTGCTTCACGCTCGCTCATTCGATCACCCTGGCGCTGGCGACGCTGAATGTCGTGAATCTGCCGAGTCGTTTCGTGGAGCCGGCGATCGCCGCGTCGATCGTGTTTGTGGGGCTGGAGAATTTAGTGCGCCGTGGCGACGAGCCGAAAGGACGCTGGGCGCTGACGTTTGCCTTTGGGCTCATCCATGGCTTCGGGTTTGCGAGCGTGCTGAAAGAACTTGGCGTGGGGCACGGCGGGCAAGGACTCGCGATGCCGTTGTTTTCCTTCAATGCCGGAGTCGAGCTCGGGCAGGTGGTGGTGGCGGCGATCGTACTGCCGCTCGTCTGGAAGCTGCGGAAAAACGAGACGTTTCTGCGGCGCGGCGTGCCGGCGCTGTCGGCCATCGTGGCAGCTGCCGGGTCGTATTGGTTTTTGGAGCGGACGCTTTTTTCCTGAGAAATCAGGAGAGGGCGCGGCGCGCTACGCTGTCGGCGGCGGAGCAGATGCAAAAAGTTTTTGATTGTTGAGGGCGCGCGTCCGCGCGGCGTGCGCGGGCGAATGATGGGCGATGAAAAACTCATGGACCCTCGTTTTGATCGCGCTCGGTGGAGTCGTTGCGCCGGCGGCGCCGGCGGGCGAACTCGCGGAACTGATCGTGCTTACGGCGCAGGGAGGGAACGAGCGGGAGGACCGCGCGATCGCGCGGTGGCAGCAGAGTGCGGGGGCGAAGGACGCCAAAGCGGAAGCGTTTGAGCGGTTGGGCTGGGCGTTCGTGGCGAAAGCGCGGCGGACCTTGGATGCAGGCTTCTACAAACTCGCGGAGAAAACCGCGGACGCGATGGACGCGCGCTTTGGCGTGACGCCCGAGGCTCGGCTGCTGCGGGGCCATGTGCTGCACAATGTGCACCGCTTTCGTGAGGCGGAGGCCGTCGCGCGCGGTCTGGTCGAGGAGCGCGGAGCGGCAGCGGATCTCGGACTGTTGAGCGACGTGCTAATGGAGCAGGGGAACCTGGCGGAAGCGGTGCCGGTGTTGCAGCAGATGGTGAATCTGAAACCGGGATCCAGTGCGTTTGGTCGGATCGCCCACGTGCGTTGGTTAAGAGGTGATTTGGGCGGCGCGATCGCGGCCATGGAGCAGGCAATGCAGGCGGCGCCGGCCCACGATGCCGAGACGCGAGCTTGGACGCAGGTGCGGCTCGCGGGCTACTATTTGCAGGCGGGCCGGACGACGACCGCACTGGCGGCGGCCGATGCGGCGGAGAATCTGGTCGGTGATTACGCGCCGGCGCTGCTCGCGCGGGGGCGTGCGTTGGTTGCGCTGGGACGCGTCGACGAGGCGGCGGTGGTGCTGCGGCGAGCCGTCGCGCTAAACCCGCTGCCAGAGTATCAATGGTGGTTGGCCGATACGCTGCGAGCGGGCGGATGCAACGACGAGGCGGTGAAGATCGAGGCGGAATTGACGTTGCACGGGGAGAGCGGTGATCCGCGCACGCTGGCGCTATTTTTGGCGACACGTGGGGGCGATGTCGTGACGGCGCTGCGTTTGGCGCGGGCGGAATTGGGCGAGCGATCCGACGGCTTCACGCACGACGCGGTCGCGTGGGCCTTGGCGGCGAGCGGCGATTTTGTGGCGGCGGAGGTCGCCATGCGCGCGGCATTGGCCGAGGGCACGCAAGATGCGCGGCTCTATTTTCACGCCGGCGAAATTGCCGTGGGGCGCGGAGAGCGCGAGGCGGCGCAGACGTATTTCGCCCAGGCTTGGCCCTCGGCCGCATCGCTCACCCCGGGCGAGCAGTCGCGGCTCAAGCGTCGATTAGAGGGCGGCGCGCATCGCGCCAAAGCCGAGTGAACTTTTCCTCGTTGGAAATCAGCAACACACCTACCCATGAAATCAAAGATCAGTCTCAAATCCGCGGGCCTTTCCGGTCTGCTCGCTCTCGCCACTGCGCTCGGACCTATTCCGGTCAGTGCCTCCAGTCACATGGATGCGCCGCTCATCACGCTCGATCCGGCGGCCAATACGACCGACGTCTACGCATTCGTCACGCAGCGCAACGGCGTGAAGTTCCTCGACGTAGCGCTCGCGGTCTACCCGCATCAGGAGCCGGGCGTAGGGCCGAACAAATATGGCTTTGATGCGAATGTCCTCTACCAACTGTTCCTCGCCAATCCCACGACTGGCGCGGACTTGGTGGCCTATCAGTTTCAGTTTGCAGACAGCTACAAGACGCAGGGCACGATTCTGCAGGCTTACGCGGGAGTGGTCGCGGCGAATGGCGACGCTGCGCAAAATTTCACCCAGACTTACACGGTAACAAAGGTCGCAGGCGGAACCAGCACGGTGCTGGGCAACGGCATCGTGCCGCCGAACAATCAGGGTGTGGCGACGCCGAAGTATAACAAAGGGGACAACGGCAACAATCCCGCCAAAGACGGTGTGGCGACGGCGGCGGAGCTTGACGGCTACACGGCCGGAGCCGTGGTGACGCTCGGCACGAGCGCCTATCGGGCCTTTGCCGGCCAGCGCGACGACGCGTTCTACGGCGACATCAACGCGATCTTCGATCTGCTCGCACTGAAGTCGGGCACGCAACGGTTCGACAGCCAGGGTGGCTTCAACGTCCATTTCATGATCTTGGAGATTCCGCTCGCGGACATCGCGGGCGGTGATCAGCAGACGCTCGGCGTTTATGCGACGACGAGTCGTCGCGCGACGACGGTGTTGACCGATGGCGTGGGTTCGGCCGGCACGACGCCGACCGGCCCTTGGGTGCAGGTTGGACGGCAAGGCAATCCGCTATTCTGCGAGGCGTTCGTCGCGATCAAGGACAAGGATCTCTACAACCGGACGAAGCCGACGAGTGACGCGACGCTGTTCAAAACTTACGCGGAAAATCCCGAGCTCGGCACGTTGATCAACGCGCTCGTCTTGAAGGGCAATGTGGCGCCGACGACCAATCGCGGCGATCTCGCGGCGATTTTTATTCCGGACGTGATCAAGATCGATCTTTCGACGGCGCGGGCGCGTTTGCCCGGCGGCGGCGCGACCAACAGCGTGCTCGCGGACGACGCAGGTTATTCGCGCTTGAGCATTTTCGGCGGCGATGTGCTCGAGAGCCCGGTGGCGGGCCATCCCTTTCGTCTGCCGGGCAGCGCGATCGGGGCGGATGCAACGAAGTCTTACGTCCCCGGTGGCTGGCCGAACGGTCGTCGCATCGGCGAGGACGTAATCGATATCGGGGTGACCGCGGTGATCAGCGATCTGCGCACGCTCCCACTCGTGATTCGCTCCGCGGCGGGCATTGATAACGTGGATAGCAACGACATGATTTTCAGCAAAGTATTCCCGTATTCGGCGACGCCGCACAACGGGCGCAACTTTGACCACAATCCGCGGCAGGTGGCTTCACCTCTGCTCAACATCTCGGCGCGTGGCGTCGCGGGAGCGGGCGCGAACTCGCTCATCGGTGGATTCGTCATTCGCGGCAACCAGCCCGTGTCGGTGGTCGTCCGGGCGCAGGGCGCATCGCTGGCGGCCTTCGGCGTGACGGGGAATCTGACGGATACCGTGCTCGAGCTTTGGCAAGGTGGCGCGATGATCCAGTCGAACGACGATTGGAAATCGACTCAGCAAGCTGCGATTCAGAGCACCGGTTTCGCGCCGGGCAGCGACTCGGATTCTGCGATGGTGATGACGCTCCAGCCGGGCGCCTACACGACGATCGTGCGCGGGAAAAATGCGGCGACGGGAGTCGCGCTCGTTGAGGCGTTTTTGACGCAGTAATGCGGTGGACCCGTGTGATGGGGCCGGGTTGGACCCGACGTTTCACAATGGCGAGACCCGCGGAAACGCGGGTCTTTTTTTTGGTGAAATGTCAGCGCTGAGAATTTGGTCAGCCGTTTTATCGGCGTTCTATTTTCGCGCCGGCGACCACACTTTTTCGTGCAACCAGGACTCGTCCGGTGGGCAACACATGGCTTCGAGATCACGGTAGTCGAACTGGAGGCGGACGAGTTCGGCGCCCCAGGCGCCGTGAAGGGTGAGGGGCGGTTGCCCGAAGGTAAACGTCTCGCGTGTGCCAACCAGCGCGACGAGCTCGCTCCACGTGTCGAGCGCGGTTTTGGTTTCGAGGGTCGCCGCGTAGAGTTCGGCGAGGCGACGGCCGCGGAGGAAGAGGTTGTAGTGCACTGCGGCGAGAATGCGGTGGGAGTGAAAGCGCGCCAAATGCGCGGTCGCACGGAGGCCGAGCGAGAGCGATGCGAAGTCTGGAGGCTGCAAATCTGCGCGCAGGGCGCCAATAGTGCGGCCGTGGGCTTGCAGCGATTCGGCGAGTTCGGCGAGCCGTTGGCTCGTGGATTCAGGCGTGCGCAAACTGGTCGTGCTCTCGGCGAGGATGCGGCGGGCGGCGGGCTCCAGTCCTTCGTAGCGGGAGGCGTCGGTGCCGGCGTTCTTCGCGTAAAGCGCCAGCGTGGCTCCGAGGGAGGGATGCGCCGGGTCGGGCGCGGCGAGCGCTGTAGCGAGGAGCGCGATGACTTCGTGCGCGTCGCGTTGGGCCACGTCGAGTGAGAGCGGGGCGGATTCGGCGGCGCGGGCTTCGTGCGCGCTGAGGGCGAACGAGCAGAGAACGACGAAAAATTGCAGGAGAAAACGGGCGCACATGGGATCGGCGGGCGGAAGGGAGGGGCGGAGACCGTGCCCTACTTCAGAAGGGTTTGGTGCGCTGGCAGAGCTGGAGGGCGACGCCCCAGGGGTCGCGGAGCATAATGAGCAGCGAGCCGTCGGGTTGGGGGGCTTCGACAAAAAGCGTGGCGCCGGCTTTTTCGAGGCGGGCGCGGTCGGCAGGGGCGTCGGCGGAAACGAGGGCGAAGTGGAAGACGAGCGGATGTTGTGACGAGAAATCCGTCATCGCGGCGCTGGGATTCGAGTAGAGTTCGACGACGGTGCGGCCGGTGCCGTCGGCGAGGAAGGTCATGTAGGGAGCCTCGGTTTGTTGGCGCGCGTAGGTGAAGCCGACGTGGGCGACATACCAAGCGGCGTGGGCGCGGGCGTCGGGGACGTTGAGCGCGAAGTGTTCGAATTTCATAGGAAAGAGCAGAGGGGAAGAATCAGAGAGAAAAATCGGTGCGGCCGTTGTCGAGTAAGACGGAGGCTTCGCGGACCAGATCCATCGCGGCGGCGAGATTGAGGTCGGCGAGTTTTTTGAAACGGATGCAGGCTTTGCCGACGGAGACTTTGCCCAACGTGGACTTGGCGGACTCGGCGAGCGTCTTACCGTTGCGATGGCCGGAGATGTAGAGGCTGATGCCTTGGGCGCGGTTGGAGAGGCCCACGATGGATGCGTCGCCTTCGTGGCCGCTGGCGTATTGGTAGTGGTAAGGGCCGTAGCCAATGATCGTGCCGGAGTAGGCCATGAAGGGCTTGAGGCGAGGGGCGGCCTGGCGAATCGCGGCGTGCAATGCTTTGACGTCGGCGCGGCGGTTGGCGGGGAGGCGGGCGAAGTAAGCGGTCGGAGTCGTGGAGGCGGATGCACTCATGCGGTGGAACGGTGGTTGCGCCAAAGGTTGCGGTCAACGCAGGGAAGCACAGGTTGGGCTTTTGCTTTCCCCTCATTCCTTATGAAAATATTCTCACGCCTCAGGTCTTATGGGCTGGTCGGTCTGGCGTTGGCCATCGGCGAGCCGGCGATGATCGCGGCCGATACCGCAAACGCTGCGCGGCCGAAGCAAGACGCCAAGGGCAATCCGCTCCGCTATGCGGCAACCGGTCATGTTTCCAACTTCGACGAGGCCAAGGTTGGAGCTTACTCCCTGCCTGATCCGCTCGTGATGAACAACGGGAAGCCGGTGACGGATGCGGCGGCGTGGGCCAAGGTGCGGCGGCCGGAGTTGATCGCGCTTTATGAGCGGGAGATTTTTGGGGCGGTGCCGGCCGGAGCGCCGAAGGCGACGTTTGAGGTAGTGTCGACCGATGTGGCGGCGATGGACGGAACGGCGGTGCGGAAGCACGTGGTCATGCGCTTGGGGGAGGGCGAGCGGGCAGTGAAGGTAAACGTGGTGCTGCTCGTGCCGGCAAAGGCGGCGGGTCCGGTGCCGGTCGTGTTGCACGTGCTGTTCGCCGATCCACCGGGAGTCACGCCACCCGCAGCGCCGACCGCAGACGGCAAAGCGGCCGCGCCACGTCAGACGCGTAGCGATGTAGGTCCGGTGGCGGAGATCCTCGCGCGCGGTTATGCTTATGCCACGCTGCGCTACACGGAGATTCAGCCGGATGCGGCGACGACGTTTGGCTCGGGCGTGATGGCGCTCGCGTATGTAGCCGGGCAGACGAAACCGTCGCCGGGTGAGTGGGGTGCGATCACGGCTTGGGCGTGGGGTGCGAGCCGGGTGCTGGACTATTTGGAAACAGACCGGGCCGTAGATGCGAAGCGCGTGGCGCTCGTGGGGCACTCGCGGCTCGGGAAGATGGCGTTGTGGGCGGGCGCGCGGGACGTGCGGTTCGCGGCAGTGTTTGCGAGTTGCTCGGGCGAAATGGGGGCGTCGTTGGCGCGGCGCGATTTCGGCGAGAGTGTGGACGACGTGGCGGCGAATTTTCCGTGGTGGTTGGTCTCGACGTTTCCGAAGTATGCCGGGAGATGGAACGACCTGCCGGTGGACAGCCATACGGTGATCGCTCTGCATGCGCCTCGTCCGGTGTTTGTAACGGGTGGCACGGAAGACCTCTGGGCTGATCCGCACGGAGAGTTTCAAGCGCTGGTGGCGGCGGGTCCGGTCTACCGGTTACTGGGGAAAAAGGATGTCGGCGCCACGGTATTGCCGGCGCTCGATACTCCGCTGATCGGCGGGTCACTCGGATTCCTCTACCACACCGGGAAACACACGATCACCGATGGCGATTGGAAGGCGTTTTTCGAGTTCGCCGGACGGCATTTCCATTAGCCGCACGGCGACGCAGACGCGTGGTTGACCTTCCGGCAGAAGCTGTGCGTAAGTTTCGCGGTTTCTTTTCCCCCGCACCCTCGTCTGGCGGGAGTCTTCTCCTGCCTATTCGATCCATCCTCAAAAAAATTAGTCTCATGAAAAATTGGTCCCGCAAAGATTTCCTCAAGGCCTCGCTGCTTGGTGGCGGCGCGGCGCTCATCGCCGGTCAAACCCGGCTTTATGGCCAAGCCGGCACTTCCGTCCGCAGTGCCAATGGCGACATTCGCATCGGTATCGTCGGCTTCAACTCCCAAGGAATGGGGCACCTGCAGAACTATCTCCCAGGGAGCAAGAGCAAGCTCGATGGCGCGATCCTCGTGGCGATCTGCGATGTCGATGACAAGGTGCTGGCGAAGGGCCGCGATGCGGCGAACAAGGCCGGGCTGAAGGTCGCCGAATACAAGGATTATCGAAAGATGTTTGAGAGCAAAGATATCGACGCCGTCGTGCTCGCGCCGCCGAATCACCAGCACTCGATCATGACGATCGCGGCCCTGCAGGCCGGCAAGGACGTCTACGTGGAGAAGCCGCTCTCGCACAATATTTGGGAAGGTCGTCAGGCGGTGGAAGCCGCCCGGAAAAACACCAAGAACATCGCGCTGATCGGCACGCAGAACCGCTCGTCCGAGCAGATCATGAACGCGATCAAGATGCTGCGCTCCGGCAAGCTCGGGAAAATCAAGTGGGTCACGGGCACCTGCTACAAGCCGCGCGACAGCATCGGTCTCCATTCAGGTCCGCAGGTCGTCGATGCAGGCATCGACTACGATCTTTGGACGGGTCCGGCGACGCTTACGCCGCCGACGCGCAACGGTCCGAAGGGAACGGTGCACTACGATTGGCACTGGTTCTGGAACTACGGTGGTGGCGACATCACCAACCAAGGCATCCACCAAATGGATGTCGCCCGCTGGATGCTCGGCGCAAACGGCCTGCCGGACACGGTGATGTCCTTCGGCGGTCGTTTCGGCTACCGCGACGACGCGGAAACGCCCAACACCCTCGTCTCCGTCATGAATTGGAAAGATCAGGCCCCGTTGATTTTCGAGGTCCGCGGATTGGGCCGCAAGAAGGGCATGCGGGCGATGGACGTTTATCGGAAGTCGTCAGTCGGCGTCGTGGTCCAATGCGAGCAGGGCTACATCAATGTCGCTGAGAACGGTGGTTCGATCGCCTACGACAACGATGGAAAGAAGATCCAGGCGTTCGACGGCTCCGACAACGGGGCCCACCGCAAGAATTGGATCACGGCACTGCGGTCGCGCAAAGTCGTGCATGGGCTCCTCGAAGAAGGCCACTACTCGACCTCGCTCTGCCATCTCGCGAATCTCTCGTTTTTGGCGGGTACCGAGAAAGCCAACGCCCAGTTGGCGGACGCCGTCGGTTCCGATTTGGCGGCGAAGGATGCCTATTGGCGCGCGCTCGACCACCTCAAGTCGAACGAAGTGGATCTCGATGCGACGAAGCCGATCGTCGGGCCGGTGCTGACGGTGGACCGGAAGACCGAAACGCTCGGGCACGCGGACAAAGTCGTCGCCGACGCGGCGAACAACCACCCGCTGCGCAAGCGCACGGGCCGTGGCGCATTCACGATTCCGCAGATCGCGTAAGGTCGGACCAGACATAACCGAAACGGTTTTCGAATTCGAACCGCGGTGTGAGGCGCAGGCCCGCACCGCGGTTTTTTGTGGGCAGGGTGGAGCCCGGCCGGCGGCCGGGCCTACAAACTAGCGGAACGGGCGTATAACCCTCGCACGGCGGCGGGTGGTGTGCCTATGTCGTCGCCCGAATGTCGATCCCTCCTGTCGTTGTCCCTCCCTGTGCCGGTTGCGGCGTGTGCTGTCACCTGTTGGTGGAGCTGCTGCCGGGCGACGAGCACGTGCCGGAGGAGTTGGTCGTCGAGCACACTGGCGTGCGCTGCATGGATCAACACGGCGACGGTGCCTGTGTGGCGCTCGATCCGGCGACGCGGCTCTGCACGATCTATGAACTGCGCCCGCAAACGTGTCGCACGTTTGAACGAGGCGGGGAGTTATGCCGGAGAGTTTTGAAATTGCCGGGAGCGGCGGTGATCGCGGCGAGCTAAGCAAACCGGCGAATTTTCCTGCGATTATGGCCCGGAGCGTTGTTTTTAAAAAATCCCTGAGGTGCGAGTTGTGTCGGCTGGCGCCGCGTTGGTGTGTATGCGCGGCGCACCGCGTGATCGAAAGCCCGCTCAAGGTCGACGTGCTCATGCATCACATGGAGGCGTGGCGGCCGAGCAGCACGGGGCATTTGATTAACCGGGTGGTGGCGAATACGGGGCTGCACATTTACCGCAAGGAGCGCCCGCTGATCCGCGAGGAGATCGTGCAACCCGGGCGGGAGCTGTGGGTCTTGCATCCGACGGGGGAAGAGCTGCCGACGAGTGTGCCGCCGGCGGGCTTGCAAGTGCTGCTGCTCGACGGGAGCTGGATCCAGTCGACAGGCATGATGCGCAGCGTGGAGTCGTGGGGGCGGCGCATGAGTTTACCGATGGCAGGGGAAAGCCGCTACTGGTTGCGGTCGCAGGCGGCGGACGACCGATTTTCGACGATCGAGGCGCTGATGTTTCTCATGCAAGGGCTCGGGATGACGGAGCAGCATGCGCAGTTGCAGCTGCAGTTCGAGTTGCACGTCTATGCGGGGCTCTGTGCTCGCGGAAAAAAAGCGGAGGCCGCCAACTATTTGTTTTCATCGCCGCGGGACGGAGAACTGAAGCAACTGATTCCGACTTTACAGCCCTGGTCAAAGCCGTCGCGGCGAGATCGGTAGCGGGGGTGAGGCCCGCTGCTATCCGAAGGCCAGCAGCGGCGATCCGCCCTTGGCTGCGGTGGGCGTGCTTCAGGAATCGCGGCGGACGGCGAGCCGGGCGTTTTCGGTTTCGAGCGTTTCCTGCCGTCGACGGAATTTTTCGACCATGGCGCCGAGCGCGCCGCACATGCGGGAGAATTCGCTGTCGCCGTGGGGTTGGGGCAGGAGCGCGAGGACGTCGCCCTGGCTGATGCGATCGGCGGCCGTGCCCACGGCGTGGAGCCGGCGCTCGAAGCGCGCGGCGAAAATCCAGCACAGGATGCACAGCGCGACGACGAGCCCCGTGCCGAGGCGCACGACAAGCTGGCGCAGATCTTGGACAGCGGCGAAGGCGTCGCTCACCGGTTGGCGCACGACGATGAGCCAGCCTTGTCCACGATAGTCGCGGAACCCGCGCGAACGGGCATAACCGGTGAGGTAGACGGTGCCGCCGGAAGTATTTTCGGTGAGGGTCCCCCGGGTGCCCGGACGTTCAGAGAGGTTGGCAGGGAGGTCGGGCGGTGTGGTCCAACCGGAACCGCCGGAGTCGAGCAGGACGTTCCGGTCGGAGGCGTAGACCGTGACGCCGAGATGCTCGCGTCGGGCGGACTCGGGAATCACGGAGAGTTGCACATCGCGCGCCCATGACCAGCGAACCTGCGCGCCGAGCACGCCGAGGAGGGCGCCTTGGGCGGAGGTGACAGGCACGCCGAGATCAAGGAAACGTGGCATCGCCGCGCCGATCGATGGAATCTCGCTCGCGAGCTCGGGGAACTCGCGCACCCCGCCGACAAAGGTCTGCTGGCGGCCGCCGCGAAACCACGCGGCGTCCTGGGTTTTTTCTCCGATAAACAAATGTTGCGAGGCAGCGAGGATTTGGCCCTTGGGTTCGGCGAAGCCGATCCACGCGTAGTCTGCGGAAGCATCGTGGAGGGATTCGAGGATGGCCTGCCGCTCGGCGAGCGGGGCATCGGCCGAGCGAAACGCGGCGAGACCGGCGGTGAACTGAAGTTGGCGGGTGCGTTCGTAGACGGTGCGGTCGAGTTTGTCGCTGATCTGGAAGGCGAGATTTTCGAAGGCGGGGCCGAGTTGGCGTTCGATTTGGGCGTGGAGAATTCTTCCGGCTCCGGCGGTGAGAACCAACACGAGCACGAAACCGCAGCCGCCGAATAAAAGAGTGGCGGCGGCTGGCAGGCTGCGGCGCGGGTCGAGCCGCTCCCACCACGAGGGCGTTGGAGAAGGGGTGGGAGAAGTCATGGAGAGGAGGACGCGCCGCGATAGCGGGCGGATGCGCATCTTTGTGCCGCGCCGCGAGCGGCGGTTCAATCTGCGTTTACAACGGCAAACCTAAGCTCCCGGCGGAATGGCTACGGGGTGGGCGCGGTGAGGGTGCTCGATTTACGATTGTTCGTCGGCACGGAATCGGTACGACCGGGGGGATTGGCAAGCTGCGTGGTGTAGGTGAGCGTGCCAGCGGATTTCAGCGCGGTCCGATCGACTGGCACGGTCGCGACGTAGGATTCGCCGGCAGCGAGCGGAGGAATCGTAAAAAGGATCGACGCGGAATTAGAGCCGGCGGTGGTCGCGACATTGAGCTGGAGTCCGGCGGCGGCGGCCCCGCTGCGGTTTTGCACGACGAACTGCATTTGGCTGTTCGCCGCGTCGAAGTAGTGGCTCGCGATCGCGGGGTCGTAGTAGGCGGGGTTGTTCCGATTGAGCGCCCAGGCGACGTTGAGGATGCCGCGGCCGTAATTGGCGTCGGACCCGGGGGCGCCGGCATCGCTCGCCGATGAGAGGAGGAGTTGTGCCGCCGTTGCGGGGGTGAGGGAAGTGTTTTGCGAGAGGACAGCGGCGATGGCGCCGGCGACGAGCGGGGCGCTGGCGGAGGTGCCGTCGACGGTGACGCGTTGGCTGTCCTGCCACGCGGTTTGGACGCCGTAGCCGGGTGCGGTGAGCGAGAGGGTCGGACCGGAATTGGAAAACGTGACCTGCTGGCCGGCGCCGTCGACGGCGCCGACGGAAATCACGCGGGGATCGGCGGCGGGCCAGACAAGCTGGGCGGCCTGATCATTGCCGGCGGCGGCGACGATAATCGAGCCGCGCTCGACGGCGTAGCCGATGGCGGCGGTGAGCGTGGCAGACGTGGAATAGCCGCCGAGACTGACGTTGATGACTTTCGCGCCGGCATCGACGGCGGCGACGATGGCTTGGGCAATGGTGAAGGTGTCGCTGGTGCTCGTGGCGTCTGTGACGCGGATGCTCAGGATGTTCGCCGAGGGAGCGACGCCGGGGGCGTCGGAAGAGGAGCCGGCGGCGAGCGCGGCGACGGCGGTGCCGTGGCCATCGTCTTCGCGACGACCGGCAACCGTGCCGAGGCCGATGTCGAGGGTGCGGAGACGGCCGGTGCCGAAGGTCGCATCGGGCAGCACGCCGGTGTCGAGGATCGCGAGGGTGACGCCCTGGCCCCACTGGTTGTGCTCGGCGGGGACGCCGAGGAAGGCCAGCGCGGTATTGCCGAAAGGGATTTGGTCGAGTGCGGCGCGGTCTTCCTTCGGCGGCAAGGCCGGCGCGGACGGGACGTGGATGAGGCTGTTAGCCGAGAGGTCGGTGTAGTCGGCGGCGTTAGTGGAGAGCTCGGCGAGGAGTGCGTCAGGCGACTCGTAGCGCACGCGGATGCTGCGGAGATCGGGGAGTTCGCCGAGGAGGGTGAAGCCGGCGGCTTTGGCGCGGGCGAGGAAATTTCGGTAGGCGTCGGCGTCTTTGAAGGTGAGCAGGGCTTCGTTGGCGCGGGCGTCGCGGCTGGCGAGGAGTTGCTGCAGTGCGGTGAGCAGCGATTGGGTGAAGGGGTCGACGGCGGTGGCGGCTGGAGCGGAGGGGAATGGCGGGGTCGGCATCGAAGAAACGGCGGCGGGCGTAGTCGCGGAGCTGACGGGGGACTGGTAGTGGAGGTCGGAGCGGTTTTCCTGCCAGAGCCAGAGGAGGAGCGCAGCGCACGTGAGACCCACTCCGAGGACGGCAAGAAAGGAGCGGAATTTTTTCATGAATGCGTGGCTAGAGAGACCGGTGAGCCCAGCCGGAGTCTCCGAAAAGCGACGCGGTATGGCAAATTTGTCGCACGCGGTTGACGGGAAATAGTGGGCGGAGCGGGTGGGGACCGTGGCGGCGACGAAGGATCGGGAAGTTTTCCTGCCAATAAATTTTCCTATCCAAACTTCCGTTCGGTGAGTGGCCGGGACGGAGAACTACGATGGGGTAGGAAGATTGTTTTGGTAGGAATATTTTTTTGGAGACGGAGAATGGGGGGGCGAGGCGGCTTGCCCAATTTCGCGCGTGACGCGTGGGCGCGGGCGGATTCGGATGGGGACCATGAAATTACCCCGATTGCGGTTGGTTGGATCGTTAGGAATGGTTGCCCTCGTTGCGTCGCTGGCGCACGGGACGGAAATCGCCGATCCGGCGAAGGCGGGATTTGATGCCGGGCGCCTCGGGCGGCTCGATGCGGTGATCCAATCCCAAGTGGAGCAAAAGAAGATCGCGGGCGTGGTGCTTTACGTCGCGCGCGACGGGAAAGAGGTGCGCCACCGCGGTTACGGGATGAGTGACGTCGCGGCAGGCAAAGCGATGACGACGGATGCGATCTTCCGCATCGCGTCGATGAGCAAGGCCGTGACGACGACCGCAATCATGATGCTCTATGAGGAGGGCAAGTTCATGCTGCACGATCCGGTTTCGAAATATATTCCCGAGTTTAAAAATTCAGTGGTGGCGGTGCCGGCGCCCGAGGGAGCCTTGGAGAAATTTGTCACCGTGAAGGCGAAGCGGCCGATGCAGATCCGTGATTTGCTCACGCACACGGCGGGGCTCACGTATGGCACGGGGCCGGCGGCGGACGTGTATAAGCAGGCGAAGTTCACGCGCTGGTATTTTGCCGATCGCGACGAGACAATTGGCGATGCGATCAAGCGCCTCGCGGCGCTCCCGCTCAACGGCCAGCCGGGTGAAGTTTATCAATATGGTTACTCGAGCGATGTGCTCGGGTATCTGGTGGAAGTGGTTTCGGGGATGCCATTGGACCAGTTTTTCGCGGACCGAATTTTCGGGCCACTAAAGATGGTGGATTCGTGCTTCTTCCTGCCGCCGGAGAAGGCCTCGCGCCTCGCGCCGGTGTATGGCGTGGAGGGTGGAAAACTGGGGCTCGGTGACCAGGGCGACTACGTGACGGGGCCGCGGAAATGTTTCTCGGGCGGGGCGGGTGTGCTCTCGACTGCAAGCGACTACGGGCGTCTGTTGCAGATGTTTTTGAACGGCGGCGAACTTGACGGCGTGCGATTGCTCTCGCCGAAAACAGTTGAGTTGATGCGGTCGAATCACACGGGCACGAAATACGTGAAGGACACGGATGCGTTTGGCCTCGGATTCTGGGTGATGCAGGATCTCGGCTATTTTGGAGAACTCGGCAGTGTGGGCTCGTATGGCTGGGGCAGCGCGTATTTCCCGCAGTATCTCGTCGACCCGAAAGAAAAAATCGTGGCGCTGATGATGACCCAGTTAATGCCGTCCGGCGGAAATGATCTGAACCAGAAGTTTAAAGTGATGATGTATCAGGCCCTGGTGAAGTGAGGGGGCGCTTAAGACACGGCGCTTGCGGCGAACGACAGGAGTCGTCACGGTGTGATCATGAACGAGCTGGTTTTCCATGTCACACAAGAGGGCGATGGCGGCTTTGTGGCCGAGGCGCTGGGGGAAAGCATTTTCACCCAAGCGGACACTTGGGATGAGTTGCGGACGAATGTGCGCGAGGCGGTGACGGCGTTTTATTTCGACCGGCCGGCACCCGCCCGCGTGCGGCTGCATTTGGTGCGGGACGAAGTGCTGGCGTGAAGATTCCCCGCGATCTTTATGGACGCCAGCTTGCGGCCGTATTGTGCAGGGATTGGGGCTACCAGAAGGTGAACCAAGTCGGCAGCCACGTCATTTTGCAGACGGAAAATCCGGTGCATCACCGGTTGTCCGTGCCGGATCACAAGCCGCTGCGGCTTGGGACGCTCAACGCGATTTTGCGCGATGTCGCAGTGGCGAAACAGGTCACCCGCGAGCAGATTCTGGCGTCGCTATGAAGGGACGACTTTCGGCGGCTGTAAACCGACTCTCCGCGGCTTGGCCGCTCAGCCCATGAAACCCAAATTAGGTTTCGCGAAGCGGCCGATGTTGGGGAGGACGGTCGGGAGGTTGGTCGGACTGACGCCGAACCAGGTGGCGAGGGTGGCGTTGTATTCGTCGACGCTGGTCGAGGGAATCCAGCGGCCGCGGCCGGTGTCGTCGTCTGAGTTCACGGCGAGGCTGGGCATCTTGCCATAGATGTTTCCGCCCTGCACGGCGCCGCCCATAATCAATTGCTGGTTGCCCCAGCCGTGATCGGTGCCGCCGGCATTCGGCGTGTAGGTGCGGCCAAAGTCGGAGGCGGTAAACGTCGTGACCTGATTCGCCACGCCAAGCTCCACCGTCGCGTCGTAGAACGCCCTCATCGCGGTGCTGAGTTCCGCGAGCAGCGGGCCGTAGGCGCTCGCCTGCGAGCCGTGCATGTCCCACCCGCCGAGCTGCACGAAGAACACCTGGCGGCGCAACCCGAGTCCCTGCGAGATGGAGATGAGCTTCGCGACCATCGCGAGGCGCGCAGCGGTGTTGTTGGAGGGAAACGCTGTCTTCAGCGTCGGCGCAGAGCGCAGCGCCGTGCCGAGGAGGTCGCCGTCGCTGATCGATTCCTTGGTGATGGTGCCGAAGGCGGCAGCGAGCGCGTTTTCCTGCGGGTTGGCCACGAGGGCTTTGAAGCCATTGGAGCGCGCGTTGAACACGCCGTTGGAGGTGGTCGGTTGCGTGAAGAAGTTCATCGAGTTCACGCCGCCGGAATTCACCGAGTAGGGCTGGATCGTCTTGCCGCGCTGGAAGGAGTTCGCGCCGTTGAGCGAGATCGACATCGAGATTTCGTTGTTCGAATTCAGCGCGTCGAGCAGGTCGGCCAGGCGTCCGCCCCAGCCGGTTTCGAAGGGCTTGTCGGGCACGCTGCTTTGCCACTGGAGCAATTGGTCGCTGTGCGAATAGAGCTGCGGCGGAAGGTTCTTGCCGGATTTGTAGTCGGCGAGCGTCGTCGGGCGGACGAGCATGCCGACGTTGGCCAGGAGGCCGACCTTGCCTTGGCTGAACAGACCATGGAGGCCACTCGCTGACGGGTGCAGGCCATAGTTGCGTCCGTCGGCATAGGTTTTCGGCGCGAGCGGCAGCAGGCCGTCGCGGGCCACGGCCAGGTCGCTGCGCGCGGTGGCGTAGGCGGTGTAGGCGGCGGCGTCGGTGGGAATGATGAGGCTCGTGCCATCGTTGCCGCCCTGGAGGAAGAGGCACACGAGGGCCTTGTAGTCGGGCAGGACGGCGGCCGCGGTGTTGCGCGGGAGGGAATCGCCGGCGAGGGCGGCCATGAGGCGGAGCTGGCCAAGGGCTGAGAGCACACCGGTGGTGCCGACGGCGGCACAGCAGGACTGGCGGAGAAACGCGCGGCGGGAGAGATCAGGCAGGGGAGTGTTCATGGCGTTACTTTTGGAGGGCTCCATCAGGCGAGCAGATCGTGAACTGGATGGCCGTGGTTACGCGTTCGAGGTCGGTCGCGGTGGCGGCAAACGAATTTAGTGTCGCGATGATTTGGGTGCGGGTGGCGGCAGTCATCTGATTGGCGCAGAAAATCAGGTTCAGTTGATCGACTAGGGCGGTGGGGTTCTTCGCATTGGGCAGCAGCGGCGAGTAGTCCACGACGAGGAAGGGGGAGGGCCCGCTCGGCGGTTCCTTTAGGATCGCACGATTGCGATACATGAGGTCGACGAGCTGGTTGGGCACCTGGATGGCGTAGTTGGAATCGGTGATTTCCAGTTCGGGGGCGACGAGCCCGGCGGCGGCCATCGCGCCGGGGGGCGAGTAGGTCGACGAGAAGAAATTGAACACGGTGGGCGAGTCGAGGGGCTGCTGGCCGAGCGAGTAGCCCGGACCCGAGAAGGTGCCGGTGGCAGTGTATTGGGGGCCGTAGCGGCCTTCGCCGAAGTAGCTGTCCAAGTAGCGGCCGTTGGGCGCAGCGATGTTGAGGCCGCGGAGGAATCCTGTCATGCGCAGCAGCGGTTCTTTGATTTTGCCGTAGCCGAAATTGCCGAGGACTGCAGGCGAGCGCGCCTCGTAGTCGGTGAGGATCGCGCGCACGACGGCGGCGAGGTCGCCGCGCACGCCGCTGCCGTTGTTGGCGAATTTCTGCGCGACGCGGTAGATGTAGCCGGGGCTCGGGTTGCTGGTGACAAGGCGCTGGATGAGCTGGCGGGAGAGAAACGGGCCCGTGTTCGGGTGGTTGAAGAGCGTATCGAGGAGAATTTTCAGATCCGCCGGGCCGGCCTGGCCCGCAGGCACGACCGTGGGCTGGGCGGAGGCGGGAGAGACCTGTTGCAGGCTCACGATGCGCTTCTCGGTTTTGTCGTGAAAATTGTCGTAGTAGCTCATGGGCGCGAGCCACGGGTTGTCGTCGGGCAGCGACTTCGGATACCAGCCCCTGTGAGTGAACGGCGCGTAGAAGTTCGTGAAGTTCGCTTCGTTGGTCAGGTTCGCCGCGTAGCCCGAGTAGGTCCAGCCGGTCAGGACCTTGGCCGTCTCGGAGATCATCGTCTGGTCGTAGGTGGCGATCGGTTGTCCGGAAGCATCGAGCAGCAGCGTGCCGTCGGGCTGAAGTTGTACGAGGCCGATGGAGAAGAGCTGCTGGACTTCGCGCGCGTAGTTTTCGTCGGGGGCGGTGCCCTTGGCCGGGTTGGCCTTGGTGTTGCCGCGGTGGCTGAGCCAGAGGCCCATGACCGGATTCAGGGTGACTTCTTCAAGCAGGGCGCGGTAGTTGCCGAGAGCGCCCTTCACGAGGAGGTCGTAATACCTGGCCTTCGACTCCAGGTGAAAATCGATATCGTCCTGCTGGCCGACCACGAGGATTTCGCTGAGAGCAAACGCCACGCGCTGCCGGAGTTGGTCGGGAGCGGTGACGGCGACTTTCCACCAAGCCGCGTGCCAGTTGTCTTTCCAAGCGAAGCGCTCATCGCCCATGATCGCGGGCACGGGGCCGTTCGGGAACGTAGCGACATCTGCCCGGAGGGCGGCGAGCGGAGAGGTGACGGCTAACGCGAGTTGGTCGTCGATCCAGCCGTTGATGCCGCGCGACTGGAGGGCGGTGATCGCCGCCGTAGTCGGCCCGAAGGTGGCCTGCGTGAGGAAGCGCGCCGCGTCCGTCGCCGTGGGATTGGTGAGGGCCGTAGCGGCGAGGGCCGGAGGGGCGGATGGCGCGACGAACGTCTGCGAGCCGGTGGTCGGAACGAAGTTGCCGCGCAACTCGCCGCCGGGGAAACGCGCGGAGTCGAGGCCGACGAAGATGTTGCCGCCATTGAGGGCGTTGATGAGGTCGTTGGTCGTCGAGGCACCGACCGGTGCAAACGTCCAAGGGCGGGCGGCGACCTGACCGAGCGGGAGATTGAGCACGTAGTCGCGCGAGGTGGCGCCGATCTGCAGGTGCGCGGCGGACTGAGCGGACGTGAGATTGGTGAATGTGACGTTGACGGTCGCGGTGCCGTCGGGGGCGATCAAAATGGTCGCGTAACCGATGCGTTCGAACCGGCGGCGCTGGGATCGGGGCGGAGCTGCGCGACGAAGAGCGAGGAACTCGGCACGGCGCCGGTCTGGTTGGGCGGCGTGAGATCGTAAACTTCGACGAGGGCGGCGCCCGTGGTGTCGCCAACGCCACTGACTTGGAGCGTGTAGTTACCCGCGCCGAGATTAAGGAGGAGCGCGGCGTCCTTGCTGCCGGCCCCGAGCGCGAAGGCGCCATTGGCGGCAAAGGCGGCAGCGAGCGTCGCTGCGTCCGCTGCGCTGGATCCGACCGGCGTGCCCCAGTTGTCGTTTTCCGCGATCTTGGTGCTGCCTGAATAGAGCTCGAGCTTGGGATCGACAATGGTGCCGGGGACGCCGAAGGCGCCGAGGGTGGGACCGACGGCGCGGAGCAGGAGCCGACGCGAACCCGAGCCGGGCGCGATGCTGATGCCGGGAATGAGAATATTGGCGCCGGTGCCGACCTGCGCACGGGTCGAGAGATTGATGAGGCGCGTGATACCACCACTGACTTCGTAAACTTCCACCAGTGCCACGCCGCTGGCTCCGCCGATACCGCTCACTTGCACGGAATAACTACCCGACGGTAGCGTGGCCACCAGCGCGGCATCGCGGGCGCCGGCATTGAGGGGAAACGCGCCCACGGAAGCGAAGGTCGCAGCATCGGCGGAGTTGAAGTTGTCGTTCTCCGCGATCTTCACGCTGGAGGAATTGTAGAGCTCAAGCTTCGGGTCGGAGAGCGTGCCGGCTACGCCGAAGGCACCGAGCGTCGGTCCGACCGCGCGCACCAACACGGTCTTGCTCGGACCGGGACCAATGGTGAAACCGGTGATGAGGATATCGGCTCCACCAGCGGAGGTGCGGACGGAGACGTTGGCGAGGCGGGTGTCCTGGGCCCAGAGGGTGGCGCAAAGAACTGAGAGTGTCAGCGTGGAGAAAAGGGCGCGAATCGATTTCATGGAGTGGGAGCGAGCGCAAGGGGAAGAGCCGGAATTGTGCCGGATGTAGGAAAATGGCAGCGGATTTGCAAACGTGTTTTCGGCGTAAACGAGAAGGGCGGAATGGGGAGGCGCGTCCACTCGCTGGCGCTCGCGGCTGCGGGCTGGGGTCGTAAAAGAGCACGAGCGAGAGAGCTCGTGCTGGTGCGACGGAGAGGGCGGGTCGGAGACCTCGCCCTACTTTGCCGAGCGGCGTGTCGCGGGGCTGCTGGGCTCAGGCGACGAAGGAGAAATTCTTGGCGGTGATCTCGCCGCGACCAGTGACGGCGTTGTATTGGGCGATCTTCTTGGCCACGCCTTTGCCTTTGCCGTCGGCGTCGTAGAAGACTTCACCGGTGGACGTGTTCACCACAATTTTTGTAGCGGACTTCGTGGCGGTAGTGCCGAACTCGATATTGCCGGCGGCGAGGGTGCCGAAAAAAGAAGTCTTCAGGTTGATCTTGTCGTCGGTCGCGTCGAACGCGTTGATCGTGTTGAAGGTGCCGTCCGCGAAGGCGCGGTTGAGGGTCACGGTTTCGGCGACGCCCTGCGTGGACGAGAGGGTGACTTGGTTGAGCTTGCTCCCGTTGGCGATGCCGATGTTTTTGTTGCCGGAGTAGGTCGTGCGGCCGGTGGTGGGCGCCAGGATGTTGATGCTGGAGTAGGCGCCGGCGTTGAGGTCGACGTTGCTGGAGCGCGTCATCTGGCTGAGGTCGATGGTGTCGGTGCCCTTGGCGGACCAAAGCGTTTGCAGGTAATTTTTGTCGCTCGTGAAGACGAACGCACCGTCGGCGTTGGCCGTGGAGGCGTTCTTGTTGGCTCCGTAAAGGTATTGGAGGGCGGCCACGTCGTAGACCATGCCGGTCGAAGCGTTCACTCCCCGCGACAGATTATTGTCCTTGTAGGACATGATCGTGTGCTGGTGGTCATCTTCGGCTGCGGGGAGATAGGGGCCGGGGGTGCCACCGCCGCCGGCGTTGTAGTTGCCGGGGTGCTTGAGGCCGAGCGTGTGACCGATTTCGTGGAGCACGGTCGTCCAACCGTAGCCGCCTTCCTGCATGCCGGCATCGCCGTTGGTCGAAACGTTGTTGGCGAGGAAGAGGAAATCCTTGTCCTTCGTGGCGCTGCCGTTGGGTGGATTGGCGTAGCCGGCGCTGCTGGCCTGGTGGTTGGTGCCGAAGTTGATGTCGCCCGCGCCGTCGCCCTGGACCTCGGTGAAGGTGACGTTGATGATTTTCGCGTAGTAATCGAAGGCTTTGCGGACAGCGGCTTTTTGGGCGTCCGTCATCGACTGGAAGCCGGTCATGCTCTGACCGGTGGGCGCCGAGGAGAGGAAGCTGAAGGTGAGGTTTTTCGCGGAACTATTGGCGTCGAGTCCGTTGGCGGCGGGAGTGACTTTTTCGGTGCCCTTGGTGGCGACGGCGTCGGCGTCGTGCCACCACTGATTCGTGCCGCCGGAGATCAGGGCATCAATGCGCGAATCGCCGCTGGACGCCGGCAGCACGGATTTCGCGGTGATGGCGAGGTTGTCGAAATTGGCGGAGTTTTTGAGCGAATAGCCGGCTTGAAAGGATAATTGATAGGCACCGGTTTTGGGGACGGTGAAGCCATTGGCCATATTGACGGCGGTCTTCTTTCCCTTGTCGTCAATCAACGAGACGGTGGGACCGCCGGATTTGAAGTAGAAGGAGAAGGCGTATTTTTGACCGGCCTTGAGATCGAGGCCGAGAGTAAGCTGGTTGGTCGCGGCGTCGAGGTTGGCCTCGCTGAGGCGGGCGACCTGGTCGATGCCGATGGCGCTGGATTTGGCGAACGTCAGATTGGCGGCTTGGGCGGAAACCGGCGGGCCGGCCGCCGGGGTCTTGGCGGCTGCAGCGAGCCGGGCAGTGCGGAGCACCGGGGCGTGTTGGCGCGTGGTAGCGGCAGCAGTATGCATAAATCCTTCCGTGGACTGAGTTCTAAATCCGTTAGGTTGTGTTGCGCGGAGTCCGCAGGGGACCCCGACCGAACAATATCGGACGGCTACAGGATTTCTTTAGCAGCAGAAGGGGCTCCGCTTCGCGCGGCGAGTAGGAGAAGGCGTGCACGAGGCACGCCCCTACGGTGGGGAGATCAGAGGAAGCCGAGGTTGGGCTTCGCGAAGCGGCCGATGTTGGGGAGGACGGTCGAGAGATTGCTGGCGCTGACCCTGCACAAGGTGGCGAGGGTGGCGGCAGCCAGCGACCGCGACCGGTGTCGACAGGGTCGTTGACGGCAAGGACAGTCATCCGCCGTTTTGGGCGCACAGTGAATCACACGCGATGCAGGGAGGTCCGCTCGCTGGCGCTCATGGCTACGGTGCGCAAAAAGCCCGGGCGGGTGGGCCCGGGCTTTTGAGTTGAGGGAGACGGCGGTGGGAAACCGGCGATCCGTGGAGGCGGACTGAAGTCCGCCTTACTTGAACATTTTGTCCTGGGGATTGCCGCCGCTGAGGATGTAGGCGGTGAGGTCTTTGAGTTCCTCGGGATTCAAGGCGTTGATGAGGCCGGGGGGCATCATCGAGATCGGATAGGTTTTGCGGGACTTGATGTCGGAGGACTTCACTTTCGTCTTTTCGTCGGGGGCGAACGGATTGCTCATGATTTGAAGTTCGCCGTTTTCTTCGCCGACGATGCGGCCGACGATGGTAGTGCCGTCGACGAGATCGAATTGCTGGCTGTCGTATTGGTCGCTGATGACCTTCGACGGCTCGATGATGTTTTCCATGAGGTCCTTCACGCTGTAGCGGCTGCCGGCGCCGGAGAGATCGGGACCGATGCCGCCGCCGTCGTTGTTGAAGCGGTGACAGACCATGCAGGCGGTGGCGGTGAAGAGACCTTTGCCTTGGGCGAAATTGCGGCCGGTGAGGCTGCCTTGGAGGAGGGCGGTGGCAGTGGCGACGGAGTAGTCGCGGCCGGGGCCTTTCGGGGTGACTGCGCCGGCGGTGAAGTTGGCCGCGGCGGGTTTGGAGAGGGCGTTGAGGGCGGCGCGCTCGCCAGGATCGGCGACATTGGCGAGGGTCTCGGTGCGGATGTTTTGGATGAAGCCAGTGAAGCTGTTGCCGCCTTTCCAAGGCGCGGTGCGCGCGAACCAAGAGAAGAACTCGACGCGGAGTTTGGGCGTCCAGCCGACGATCGCGTTGCGAAGATTGTAGGCCATGATCATCTGCTGCCGGTCGGAGCGGCTGTCGGAGACGCTGTTGACGACCTTGCCGTAGTTGTCGTTGCGGGCGAGGAGGGACTTGCTGGCCTGTTCCTCGGGGGCGGTGCCGACAGGTTCGGAGACGCTGAGGAGCGGGACGGTCTTGGCGACGACGGTGGGCGAATCGAGGTAGATGAGGAGCGAGACGAGTTCGCGATTCACGAGGCGGTCGGCGTGAGGGAAGAGCGGGTCGAGCTTCTTGGTGAGGGCGGCGCAGGTGGCAGCGTCGGGTTTGCCGGTGCGCGTGAAGATGAGCTGCCAGGCGCGGAGGAGCGGGAGCTGGAGCGCGGTGGGTTGCGCAAAGAAGTCGAGGCGCGAGAGCGCTTCGATGAGGCGCGGTTGGTAGAATTTCTCTCCGACGCGGGCGAGGGCGATGATCGCTTCGATGGAGGCCTGGGGATTCTTTTCGTTGAGGGCGCGGCTGGCCCAGTTTTCGGGGCGCTGACGCTCGAGGGCGGCGCGGGCGGCGAAGCGCACGAAGCGATCCGGGCTGGAGAGGTGCGGCCAGAGGGTGGCGATGGCGTCGGGACCGGTGCCTTCGGCGTGGAGGGTTTCAAGTTTGCGGCGGAGTTCGGCCTGCGGGGTGAGCGGGAGGGCTTTGGCGGGGGCGGTGTTCTCGGTGCCGGTGTAGGTCACGCGATAGAGGGCGGCCTGGGTGCGGCGGCCGCCGACCGTGAAATACATCGCGCCGTCGGTCGGGTGAATGACGAGGTCGGTAAGTGGGAGCGGCTTGCCCGTGATGAATTCTTCCTTCTCGCCGCGATAGGTCGCGCCGTCGGGCGTCAGGTGGATGGCGTAGAGGGTCCCGTAGGTCCAATCGCAGGCGTAGAGAGCGCGTTGATATTTGGCGGGGAATTTCGCGCCGGTGCCGAAGACAGTGCCGGTGGGGCAGCCAGGGCCGATATCGACGACGGCGGGCAGGCTGTCGGCGTAGTAAGCGGGCCAGCGGCCGGCGCCGGAGCGCCACCCGTAGTCACCGGCGTCGACGACGTGATTGATGCGGGTGGGGACATACCAAGGGGAGCCCTGGTCCCACTCCATGTCGGAGTCGTAGGTGAAGAGTTCGCCGTTTTGGTCGAAGGCGATGTCGTAGTGGTTGCGGAAGCCGAGGGCGAAGAGCTCGATGCTTTTGCCTTCGAAGTCGGTGCGGCCAACGTAGCCACCCGGGGAGAACTTGTTTTTCGCGTGGCCGCGGGCGTCCCACATGCGGGGGAGGAGGTGATCTTCATCCCAACGGACGGCGCGGGATTTTTCCATGCGGGCAGGGAGGTCGGTGTGGTTGCCGTTGGCAAAGTAGATGGACTTGCCGTCGGGGCCGAGGACAAGGGCGTGCGGACCGTGCTCGCCGGAGCCCTTCATGTGGCGGAGGAATTTGATCTCATCGAACTGGTCGGTGCCCTTGGTGTCGCGCAGGCGCCAGAGGCCCTGCTTGCCGGGGACCTCGTCAACCATGACGTAGAGGCTGTCGTTGGCGTAGAGGAGGCCGTGCGCACCGATCGCGGGCGATTTGCCGGAGGCGGTTTGGGCGCGTTTCGGCGTGGGCACGGGCTCGAAGTCGGCGACGTCGGGAATCGCGGGAAGGGTGGCGGCGAGTTGTTCGACTTTGGCGCCGGTGGAGGAACCGAGCGCGGGTGGGGTAATGCGATAGAGGCTGCCGTATTGGTCGGCGGCGATGAGGCGGCCCTTATTATCGGGGGTGAGGGCGACCCAGGAGCCTTGTTCGTCCTTCGGGACGGTGTAGATGAGCTCGACCTTGAAGCCGGGGGCGACGGTGAGAGCGGAGGGCTCGGTGGCGCTGCTGATGGCGGCCATGGCGGCACGGGCGGACTGACCGGGCGGCTCGGAGGAAGGCGCGGCGGCTTTTTTCTTGTCGGCGGCCTGCGCGACGAAGGCGGACGCGGTGGCGCCGATCAGGAGCAGCGCGCCGAGGCGGGCAAGCCGAGAGGAGGACGAGTGGGAGGGTGTCATGGATGGGGAAAGGGAACGGTCAGAACTTGTAGGTCGAAGAGAGGAAGTAGGCGCGGGGTTGGACGGGGACGTATTGGAGCATGGTGTCTTTGCCGGTGGAAGGAAGCGACGTATAGCTCTGACGGTCGCCGGGATTTACGCCCCAGCCGCGCCACGTCATGACGCCCTCGCTGTCGGTGAGGTTGTTGATGTTGAAATTAACGGACCACTGACGGGAGAAGTTGTAGCCGGTGCCGAAATCAAACTGGTTGAAGCGGGGGAGGATAATCACGTTCGCGACGTTGCCGGCGCGCTCGCCCATGTGTTTCCACGAGAGGTTGGCGAAAAATTTGGGCATCCGGTAGCTGAGCGTCTGGTTGAGGATAAAGTCGGGATTGTTGTCGGATTTTCTGCCAGTGAAATCGAGGTAGCTGTCGTCATCGCGGCCGTTGGCGCCGGCGACGAAAATCTTCCACACGGTATTCGTGGAGTATTGTTTCGTGAAGACGGACCGGAGGCTCCAGCGATCCGTGATTTTTAGCTGGGCTTCGAGTTCGAGCCCGTAAGAGGTGACGGCGTTATAGATCGGATCGGGGTAGTAGGCGGTGACGCCGTCGGCCTCAAGAGCCTGCGGGTTGCTGTTCACGTTGTTTAACTGCGTCCAGAACGGTGTCGCGGTGAGGGTGATATTTTTTCGTTTCCAGCGGTAGCCGAGCTCGGCCTGCATGATGGATTGGGGGCGGGGCTTCAGGTTGTTGAGGCGGAACTGCGTGGTGTAGTTGCGGAAGAAACCGTAGTCGGGGGCTTTCTCACCGTCGGCGAAGCGGACGTAGAAGGAGTTTTCGTTGTTGATGACGAAATTCGCGGCAGTGGACCACGAGAAGCTGTGGACGTCTTTGTCGTAGTCCCATTTGCCGGTGGGATTCGGGGCGGTGAAGCGATTGTCGGCCATCGTGAAAACGTCGCCGTCGGGGCCGCCGTAGGTCGGATCCCAGTTGCCGCGGGCGTTTTGGGTGCCGGTTTGGTTGAAGCCTTTTACGGCGTAGCGCTCGCCGCGGAACCCCCAGTCGAAACTGAGGCGTTGGCTGAGGTCCCATTTGTGGCCGAAGAAGACGGCGACCTGGCGGGCGAGGGCCTTGTCGCGGGTATAGCCGACGCCGAGGGCGGTGTAGCCCTCGGGATTGGTGAGGAGCACCGGGCGGCCGGCGAAGCCCGCGACCGCAGTGAGGGCGGCGGCGGGTGTGCCGGCGGGGGCGTTCGCAGCGGTGGCGGGAAGCCAGGTGAGGGCGAGCGGTTGGGGCTGCTCGACCAGCGGCGAGGCGGTGCGGCCGCCGCTCGTCTGGCGGTCGGAAATTCCGGCGTATCCAAAATAACTGCCGACGGTGAACGAGTGGCTGCGCCATTTTTTCGTGATGGCGAGGTTTTCCATGATTTCGTTGACGTGCTCGTTGGCGACGCGCCCCGTGTTGGTCCAAAGCGCATTCGGGAGAATCTGGTTGTTGGGCAGCTTCGAGAAATTGAGGACGAGTCCGGGATTGGAGAGCGCGTTGGCGGCGACGGTGAAGTTGCCGTTCGACGTGACCTCGGCGAGGACGGCGCCGGTCGAGCGGTCGGTGAAACGATAGGTGCCGGCGGGGATGCGGCCGTTTTGGCCGCCGCCGCTGAACTGGATCGCCATTGTGCTGTAGAAATTTGGCCAATCAATCGAGCGTGGGGTGATGCCGGAGCTGGAGTTCCAGTCGGCCCAATTGCGCGAGAACTTGACGTTGTGATTGACGGACCAGCCGTCGCCGAACTCGTGTTTCCACTCGGCGCCGAGGTAGCGCTGGCGCGAGCGGACGGCGTCGGTGGTGTCGAAGGTGGAGAATTGGGAGTCGGATTCGCGCGGGTATTGAAACGAAGCTTTGGGCAGCAGATTGGTGCTGTAGCGGCTGAGGCCGGGAAACTGTTTTGGGTCCTCGGGGTTTTTCGCGAGGAGGTATTCATACCAGTGGTTTCGGTCGTCGAGGAATTTGCCGTAGAGTTTGATCGAGCCGTGGCCGTAGTCCTTGAAGAGATTGCCGCGCAGATCGAAGCCGTCGTTCATGGGCCAGCCGTCGGGCGGACGGTGACCTTCGGCGTAGCGGTAGAAGCCGCCGACGTTGTAGACCCAGCCTTTCTCGCCGAGCGCGCCGGGAATCGGTCCGCCCATGGTGAGATCGCTGCGGTATTGCGGGGAGCGCTGACCCTCGAGACCGAGGCGCGTGCGGAGCTCGCCACCGAAGCGGTCGGGGCCGTGGCGCGAAATATAGTTGAAGGCGCCGCCGGGAGAATTGGACGACGTGATGGAGGCGCTGCCACCGCGGACCGCTTCGACGCGTTGGAGCGTGGCATCGGGGCGGTTGAAGTAGCCGGCGCCGTAGTTGCCGAAACTGGCGTTGGTGATCGGCAGCCCGTCTTCCTGCATGGAAACGTAGTAAGTGCCGGTGGCGCCATCGGAACTGTCGGCGGAAATGCCGCGGGAGTAAACCATGCCGCGGATTTCGCCGAGGGAGGAGTTCACGAAAACACCGGCGACGTTGAGCAGCATGTCGTCGGCGCTGATGGCGACTTGTTCGGACAGGAAGTCGGCGTTGAGCGCGGTGATGGCGGTCGTGGCCTTGCGGGCCTCGGTGGCGTTGAAGACCCCGGTGACGACGAACTGATCGAGCTTCACGGCCTCGGCGGTTTCGGCGGACGTCGGGGCTTTGGTGGCGCTGACGGAGGGGGCGGGGGCAGTTTGCGCGAGGAGGAGAGTGGCCGAGAAGGGGAGAAGGAGGCTGGAGGAGAGGGCGAGAAGGCGAGCGGGGGAGAGGGTGAGACGGCGAAGGTGGGGTGGGTAAGGGGTATTCATGGGTTGGGTGGGGTTGGGGGTGACGGCGGGTGGGAAACCGCCGCTCCGTTTTTAGAAGCGACCGTTGACGCCGAAGGTGAGGGTCGTGCCGTTGAGAATGGTGTTCTGCAGCTGGGCGGGAATACCGCGGTAGAAGGCCTGCGGCTCGTTGGTGAGATTGCCGGCGTCGAGCGTGAGCTGGAGGGACGGGCGAACCTGATACGAGACGCCGGCGTTCACGGTGGCGTAGTGGAAGCGGTAGAGATTGCGACCGGGCGTGGCGGCGGTGAACGCAGTGATATATCTGCCGGTGAAATTGTAGAGAAGGCGCGTGCTGAATTTCTGGTAGCGCCAAGAGAGCGTGGCGTTGCCGGTGCGCGGGATGAAGCCGGGGACTTCGTTGGTGCTGCGCGACGTGGCGCCGCCGAAATCGCCGCTCGTGCTGATGAGCGTGTAGTTGGCGGACGCGCCGAAGCCTTGCAGCAGGCCGGGGAGAAAGGTGAATTGCTGCTGGTAGCTGAACTCCCAGCCGGTGACCTTGGCGGTGCCGGCGTTGGAGGAGGTGAGGCGGGTGAAGCCGGGATATTCGCCGTTGTAGCCGTTGTCGGTGCCGGTGCCGATCGTGCCGGCGTTGGTGCCGGTGACGATGTAGTCGGTGATGGTTTTGTTGAACCAGCCGACGGAGAGATTCCCCACGGGCTCAAAGTAATACTCGAGCGTGGCGTCCCACGTAGCAGCGTTTTGCGGAAGGAGGGCGGGGTTGTTGACGGTGAGGGTTTGGTTGGCCTCGGAGATGGTTTCGTTCGGGAGGGCGTTGTTCAGTGGTGGACGGCCGAAGCTGGTGGACCAACTGAGGCGGGCTTTGAGATTGGAGGTAATGTCGCGCGTGAGGTGGGCGCTGGGGAACGATTTCGTGTAGTCGCCACTGAGGAGGCGCTGCGTGCCGGCGTAGTCGCGGGTGGCGGAGCCGACGGGATCGGCGGTTTGTTGGGCGACGGTGCTGCCGGTGCGGGCGCGCACCCAGCCCCAGCTCGACGTTTCCGTTTTTTCGGTGCGCACGCCCGCGATGAGGCCGGTGCGGCCGACGCGGCCCGACGCCATCGCGTAACCGGCGGTGATGGTCTCGGTGACGGCGCGGTTGGCGGTGTATTTGTTTTGCTCGTAGAAGTAGCGGTCCTCGGTCCAGAGCGCCGGCGTGATTGGCTGCCGATCAGCGAAGAATTGGATCGGCTCCCATTGCGGGATGCGGCGGCCGGTTTTGACGGAGTCGAAGGTGATGATGGAGGGATCGGCCGGGAGGGCGGCAGTGCCGGCGTAGTTCCAGCGGCGGGCGACGCTCTGGGCATCGGCGTAGTGCTGGCGCCAGAGTGCGCCGGACTTGAGCGAGAGGGGAAAGGAAACCGGGAGCGTGTAGCGGGCGTTGGCGCGGGCCTCCTTGATCTGGTCGTCGTTTTGGAGAATCGAGTTGTTGTAAGTGGTGGGCCGGTAGTTGGCGGGATTGGTGAAGTCGGGGCCGGCGGTTTGGGTAAAGCGCGGGTAAAGATCGGAGTCGGTGCGGTCGAGGCGCCAGCCGACGGCGGTGATGCGGTTGACCAAGATGCCGCCGCGGCCGCCGCCTCCGCCGTTGATGTTGGTCTGAGTGTAGATGGCGTTGTAGTCGAGTTGGAGCGCGCCGAAGACATGTTCGGCGCCGAGATCGAGGCGGCGCATGCGATTGGCGAAGTTGCCGGGACCGGTGGTCGTTTGGTCGATGGTCGAGCCGACGGCGGCGCGGACCTCGGTGATGCGGTCGGTGTAGCCGGGCAGAATGCCGGCGGTGGCGTTGGTGCCGGTGACGGGGAGCGCGGGATTGAAGACGGCCTGGGTGGTGAAGGCGCGCGTCTCGTATTGGCGACGGAAGGTTTCGACGGCGTCGCTCGCGACCGTGTTGATCGAGAGCTTGGTCGAGGGGGAAAGGCGGTAATCGGCTTTGAGGCTGAGGCTGGCCTGCTTGCGGTTGTTGTAGTTGTCCCAGGTGCGGTAGTCCCAGAGGTAGGCGGGCTGGGCGGTGGTGTTTTCGAAATCGCGCGTGGTGCGGAAGCCGCCGACGGCGTTTTCCGAGTAGAACGCGTTGAGCGAGACGCCGAGGTTGCGCTCGCCGCCGAAGACATCGAAGAGCTCCTGCCAGCCGACATTGAAGAGCGGATGCGCGCGGTGTTTTTCGCGGGTGGGGGTTTGTTCGGTGAACGGGGGAGCGTAACGGACACCGGCACTGTAGGTGATACGGCGGCGCTCCTTCATGCTGAGCGGGGAGCGGCTCTTGAGGTTGATGGTGCCGCCGATGGAGCCGGCTTCCTTGTCGGGCGTGTGGCCCTTGGTGAGCTCCATCTGGTCGAACATGGAACCGGTGAGGTTGTTCATGTTCGTGCTGCGTGCGAGGGCGCCCTGGCTGGTGAGCGGCGAGCCGTCGAGGGTGACGCTGTTGAGGCCCGGGCCGATGCCGCGGATGGTGAAACCGTCCATGAGGTTTTCGTCGGAAGGATTGCCGGCGACACCGGGGAGGCGGATGGCGACTTCGGCGGCGTTCATGTTCGGCAAGTTTCCGAACGAATCCATGGCGACGATGTTCTTCACGTTTTCGGCGTTGCGCTGCGCGGTGATGGCGGCGGCACCGCCCTCGCGCTCGCCGGTGACCTTGAAGGCGTCGAGTGTGTAGACGGCGCTGGTGAGGTCGAAATTCCGCGTGGCGGCGGCGGTGTCGTTGACGGCGACGCTGGTGCGGACGGGGTCGAGACCGACGTAGGTGATGACGATCTCGTGCGTGCCGGTGGGGAGCGACGAGAGGACATAGCGGCCGGTGTTGTCGGTGAACGCGGTGAGGTTGAGCGACGGGACGTCGACGCGGGCGCCCTCGAGGAGATTGCCGGTGGCGACGTTGGAAACGTTGCCGGTGAGGGTGGCGGCTTGCGCGATGGGCGTGGAGAGGGAGAGCAGGAGGGAAAGAGAGAGGGGGAGACGAGGTCGCATGGGAGGGTGGGGTGGGTCGGCGGCTGGAAAGCCGCCGGTCCGTTTTTTAGAAGCGGCCGTTGAGGCCGATGGTGAAGGTGGTGCCGGGGTAGTTGTAGTATTCGACTTGGTCGGCGGAACCGCGGTAGCGCTTTTGTGGGACGTTGTTCAGATTATCGATGTCGAGCGTCACGTTGAGCGAGGGGCGGAGTTGGTAGGAGAAGCCCAGGTTGATGAGGTTGCGTTTCACGCGGTAGAGATTCCGCCACGGAGAGGCGCCGCCGTAGCTCGTGAGAAAGGTGGTCGCGTAGTTCGAGAGGATGCGCGCGCTGAAGGCGCGGTAGCGCCACGAGAGGCTGGCGTTCGCTGTGCGTGGGACGAAGCCGGCGATCTGCCCGCTCGTGAGCGTGGTGTTACCGGTGAATTGTCCGTGGGTGTCGAGCATGGTGTAGTTGAGCATGCCGCTGAGGCCTTTCAGCAGGCCGGGAAGGAACGTGAACTGCTGCTGGTAGCTAAACTCCCAGCCTTGGACGATGGCGGTGCCGGCGTTGGCCGTGGTGAGAATGGTCCAGCCGGGATACTCGCCGTTAAAACCATTGTCGTTGCCGGTACCGATGGTGCCGGACTCGATGCCGCTCACGATGTAGTCGCGGATTTCCTTGTGGAACCAGCCGACCGAAAGATTGCCGACGGGCTCGAAGTAATACTCGAGGGTGGCGTCCCAGTTGCGCGAGTTCTGTGGGAGCAGCGAAGGGTTGTTGATCGTGAGCGAGGGTTTGCCGCCGAGGGAGGCGTTGGCCTCGTTGGGGGTTTCGCCGGGCGTGAGATTGCCGAAACCGGGTCGGCCGAAGCTGGTGGACCAACTGAGGCGGGTTTTGAGGTTGGCGGTGATGTCGTGGGAAAGGTGGATGCTCGGGAACGGCTTCGTGTAATCGCCCTCGGTGGTGCGGCGGTTGTTGGCATAGTCGACCTGCGCGGCGGCGATGGCGGTGGCTTCGCTGGCGGTGGCCGCGGTGCCGCTGAGGCGGCGCGCGCGCACCCAGCCGAAGGCTTCGTTCTCGGTGCGCTCGACGCGCACGCCGCCGAGGAAGCCGGTGCGGGCGAGGAAGCCGTCTTTACCGAGTTTGCCCTGCGCCATCGCGTAGGCGGCGCTAACGGTCTCGGTCGCGTCGGTGAAGCTGGTGTATTTTGTGGTCTCGCGGAAATAGAAGTCTTCGCGCCAGATCGTCGGATCGATGACTTCGCGCGCGCGGATGAAGTGTGAGGCTTCCCATTGTGGAAGCGCGCGGCCGGTCTTCACCTGATCCATCATGAGCAGAGAAGGCTCGGCGCGCAGCGAGCCGGTGCCGGTGTAGTTCCAGCGGCGCGAGGCGCTCGTGGCGCCGACGACCTGCTCGCGCCAGACGAAGCCGCTTTTGAGCATGACGGGAAACGAAAGCGGCAACGTGTAGCGCGCATCGGCCCGCAGTTCGGTGACCTCGTGGAGCTGGGTGTTGTTCTGGTTGGAGAGGGCGTTGGTGGGAGAAGGGCGGTAGTTCGCGGCGTTGGTGAAATCCGCGCCGCCGTTTTGGATGAACTTGGGGAATAGGTCTGACTGCGTGCGATCGAGGATCCAGCCGGCGCCGGTGAGCCGGTTGACGAGCACGCCACCCTCACCGTTGCCAATGTTGATGTGCGTCTGGGTGTAGCGGGCGTTATATTCGAGCTGGAATGGCCCCCAGTTGTGTTCGGCGCCGACGTCGGCGCGGCGCAGTCGGTTGAAGAAGTTGTTCGGGCCGGTCATGGTGATGTCGATGGTGGAGGCCGCGACAGGGCGCACGGTGGTGACGCGGTCAGTGAAGCCGGGGGCGATGCCCGCCGCGGTATTGGCGGCGGTGTTGAGCGCGGGATCGAAGACCACCTGGTTGGTGAAAGCGCGGATATCGTATTGGCGGCGGAAAATCTCCGAGTGGTCGATGTAGCTCGCGAGGAAGGAGAGCTTGGTGGCGGGCGTGAGGCGGTAATCGACTTTGGCGGTGATGTTTTTTTGGCGACGATGGTTGTAGACGTCACCGGTGCGGTAGTCCCAGAGGTAGTTGGGCTGCGTGGCGGTATTTTGGAAATCGCGTTGGGTGGTGAACCAGCCGAGCGCGGTCTCGGAGTTGAAGATGTTGACGGAGACGCCGAGGTTGCGGCTGCCGCCGAAGGCATCGAACACTTCCTGGTAGCCGAGCGAGGCCAGGCCGTGAGTGCGGCGATCCTCGCGGATCGGGATTTGTTGGGTGAAGGACGGCGCAATGCGGGCGGTGAGGGAGTAGGTGATGCGGCGTTTCTCGCGCATGGAGAGCGGGGAGCGGCTCTTGAAATTGATCGTGCCGCCGAGGGAGTCGGCGCCCTTGTCGGGTGTGTGGCCCTTGATGAGTTCGACCTGATCGAACATGGCGCCGGTGATGTTGTTCACGAAAATCGAGCGACCGGCGCCGCCCTGGCCGGTGAGCATCGCACCGTCCATCGTCACGGTGTTGAGGCCGGACGTCATGCCGCGCACGGTGAAGCCGGAGAGATTTCCGCCGGCGTCGAGTTCGCCGTAGATACCGGGGAGACGGATCGCGACCTCGCCCGCATTCATGTTGGGGAGATTGCCGAACGAATCGGTGGCGGCGACGTTCTTGAGATTCTCGGCGTTGCGCGCGGCGGTGATGGCGGCGGCGCCGCCCTCGCGCTCACCGGTGACCTTGAAGGCGTCGAGTTTGTAAATGCCGGTGGTCAGGTCAAAATTGCGGACGGCGGGCTGGTCGGCGGAGACGGCGACGGTGGCCCGTACGGTGTCGAGGCCGGTGTAGGTCACGATGAGTTCGTGGGTGCCGGCGGGGACGGAGGGCAGGATGTAGCGACCGGTCTCGTCGACGAGCGCGGAGACGCCGAGCGCGGGAATCTCGACGCGGGCGCCTTGCAGGAGATTGCCGGTAGCGAGATTGGAGACGTTGCCGGAGATGGTGGCGGCGGTAGCGGCTGAGAGGGAGAAAAGCAGGGAGACGGCGAGAGGCAGGAGCCGAGAGGGGGCGAAACGGGGAGCGAGGTGGTGGGCGCTTGGTGGTGTCATAGGTAAATGGGTTAGGGGGCGCGGAATCGCGGGTGAAGCATGCCGCTCTGTTTTTAGAAGCGGCCGTTGATGCCGGCGGTGAGGGTGGTGCCGCCGTAGAGTTTGAACTGCATCCGGTCGGAGTAGCCGCGGTAGGCGGATTGAGGGGCGTTGGTGAGGTTGTTGACGTCGAGCGAGAAGGAGACGGCGGGGCGCCATTGGTAGCCGAAGCTGACGTTGATGACGGTGCGCGGGGAAAGGTAGCGGCTGCGGGCGGGTGCGCCGTCGGTGAACTCGGTGATGGATTCGCCGGTGTAATTGACGATCACGCGCGAGGTGAAGCCGCGGTGCCGCCAGAAAATGCTGGCGTTGCCGATGCGCGGGACGAAGCCCTCGACATCGCGGGTGTCGCGGCGACCGCGGCCACCGTAGTCGCCGTGGGCCTCGAGAGCGGTGAGGTTGGCGGTGAGGCCGAGGCCCTTGAGCCAGCCGGGTAGTGAAGTGAACTGCTGCTGGTAACTGAGCTCCCAGCCTTGCACGAAGGCGGTGCCGGCATTGGCGCTCGAAAGACGCGTGAAGCCACCGTACTCGCCGGCGTAGCCGTTGTCGGTGCCGGTGCCGATGCTGCCGGTGTTGATACCGCTGACAATGAAGTCGCGGATGGTTTTGTGGAAGAATCCGACGGAGACGTTGCCGACGGGCTCAAAGTAATACTCGAGGGAGGCGTCCCAGTTTTTCGCCGTCTGCGGGAGCAGCGAGGGATTGTTCACGGTCAACGTCTGCGCGGTTTCGTTGACGGTTTCGTTGGGTAAGAGGCCCGTCATCGGCGGTCGGCCGAAGCTCGTGGACCAACTCAGTCGCGCCTTCCAGTTGGGCGAAATGTCCTGCGTGAGGTGCACGCTGGGGAACGACTTCGTGTAGCTACCGCGGAGCTCACGGCGAGTGTTGCTGTAGTCGCGCAGGGCGGAGCCGATGGGGTCGGCGGTTTGCTGCGCGATGGTACTCGGGACCCGGACGCGGACCCAGCCCCAGCTATTCGTAGCGGTGTCCTCGAAGCGAACGCCGGTAAGGAAGCCGGTATTCCCGACCCGGCCCTGCGCCATCGCGTAGCCGGCGGTGACGGCCTCGGTGACGCGGCGGGTGCCGGTGAACTGGCTTTGCTGGGCGAAGTAGCGGTCTTCGCTCCAGAGGGCCGGTGTGATCGGGTTGCGATCGGCGAAAAACTGCGACGCAGACCAGAACGGAACGATGAGGCCGGTCTTCGTGCCGGTAACGTTGAGGATTGAGGGCTCGGACGGGAGGGTGGTGCCGAGGTAGCTCCAGCGGCGGTTGCGGTTGATATCGTGGGCGAACTGTTCGCGCCAGTGGACGCCGGTCTTGAAGAACGTGCGGAGCGTCGGCACGTCGTATTTCAGATTGGCGCGCGCCTCGCGGACCTCGTGGTCGTTGTCGACATTGTTGTTTTGGAAGAAGCCGGTCATCCGGTAGCTTTCCGGCTGGGTGAGGTCAGCTCCGGCGGTCTGCGTGAAACGCGGGTACAGGTCGGACGGCGTGCGATCGAGGATCCAGCCGAGATTGTTCACGCGCATGGTGAACTGGCCGCCGTCGTTGCCGAAGCCGTTGTTGATATGGGTGGCGCTGAACGCGCCGCCATAGTCGAGGCGCAGGCGACCAAGCTCGTGCTCGGCGCCGAGATCGAAGGTGCGCGTGCGGAGGTAAAAATTATTCGGGCCCTGCGTGAGAATGTCGAAATTGGAGGCGGTGGACTGGCGGACCTGCGTGATGCGGTCGGTGTAGCCGGGCATGATGCCGGCGGTGGCGTTGGTGCCGGTGACGGGCAGCGCGGGATTGAAGACGACCTGGTTGGTGAACGCGCGGGTCGTGAACCGCTGTTTGCCCATTTCATTCGCGTCGTTGGCGATGGTGTTGAGGGTGAGTTTCGTGGTGGGCGAAAGGCGGTATTCGGCCTTCACGTTCACGCTGGCCTGCTTGCGATTATTGTATTGGTCGAAGGTGTTGTAGTCCCAGAGAAACGCGGGGCGGTTCGTCGTGTTTTCGAAATCGCGCGTGGTGCTGTGAGCGGCACCGACGTTTTCGCTGTAGAACGTGGTCACCACGACGCCGAGATTGCGCTGACCGCCGGCGACATCGAAGACCTCGGCGTAGCCGACGTTCAGCAGCGGGTGGCTGCGGTGGGCTTCGCGCAGTGGGATTTGGTCGGTGAACGGCGGGGCCCAGCGGACGGCGAAGTTATAGGTGACCCGGCGTTTTTCGCGCATCGAAAGCGGTGACCGGCTCTTGAGGTTGATGGTGCCGCCGAGTGAATCGGCGCCCTTGTCGGGCGTGTGGCCCTTGATCAACTCGAGGCCCTCGAACATCGCGCCCGTGAGATTGTTGATACGGCCCTGCCGGGTCATCGCGCCCTGCGTGGAGAGCATCGCGCCGTCGAGCGTGATGTTGTTCAGGGTGGGGCCCATGCCGCGGACCGTGAAACCGTCGATGCCGTTTTCGAGGTTGAGGGCGGAGGAGACCCCGGGGAGCAAGATCGCGAGTTCGCTCGCGCTCATGTTCGGCAGATTGCCGTAGGAATCCATCGCGACGACGTTCTTCACGTTGGCGGCGTTGCGCTGGGCGGTGATGGCGGCAGCACCTCCCTCGCGTTCGCCGGCGACGGTGAATGCCTCAAGTTTGTAAATTCCCGTGGTCAGGTCGAAATTGCGCGTAGCGGAGATCTGGTCGGAAACGGTGATCGTCGCGCGGCTCGGGTCGAGGCCGAGGTAGGTGACGACGACCTCGTGCGTGCCGGCAGGGAGCGCGGGCAGGACGTAGCGGCCGGTGTTGTCGGTCAGGGTGACGAGGCCGAGAGTCGGGACGGAGACTTGGGCGCCTTCGAGGAGATTGCCGGTGCCGAGGTTGGAGATGTTGCCGGAGAGGGTGGCGGCGGAACCGCTGGCTACGGAGAGGGAGAGAAGAAGGGCGACACGAAGCGGGGGGTTCATAGTGGGCAGGGACGGGGAAGATCCCGCCTCTCCCGGGGCGGGTGCCTTGATAAGGGGGCGCGGCGCGGGAGCGCGGCGAAAGTCGGCGGTTGGAAACCGCCGCTCCGTCGTTCAGGGCAGGGTCTTGAGGTAAATATTTTTGAACTGGATCGTCATGGGCGGGCCTTGGTGTAGCTGGAGAGCGATGACGCCGGACTTGGCGATCGACGTATCGGTGTCGGTGACGTCGGCGGTGACGACGCCATTGACGGTGTGGGTGAGGTGGTTGCCGTTGGCGGTGATGACGAGTTCGTTCCATTCGCCGAGTTTGTAGGCGGCGGCGATGGCGGCGGTGGGCGTGGCACCGGAAAGTTTTTCGACATCGGTTTTCTTTTTCTTCGCGCCGGCTTTCTTCGCGTCGTCGGCCATGGTGGTTTCGCCGATGCGGATTTTTTCACCGGACTTCATGAGGATGCCGCGGCCTTTTTCTTCGTAGAGCATACCGGTGTAGTTGAACGGGGAATCGAGGTCGGCTTGGTAACCGGCGATGACGAACGCGGCGGCATCGACGACTTTGCTGCGATACTGGACCCCCGAGTTGCCCCACGATTTTTCGTTTTGGCCGGTGAGGCGGAAGGTGAGGCGGAGTTCGAAATTGGCGGGCTGGGCGTTTTGATAAACGAGGAACGTATTGGATTTCGTGGGTTTCTCGGCGGTGGTTTGGCCGACGATGGCGCCGTCTTTCACGGACCAGAAATCGAGGCCCTTCCAGCCGGCGAGGGTTTTACCGTCGAAGATTTCTTTGAAGCCGGCGGGTGCGGCGGCGAAGGCGGAGGAAGCGAGCGCGGTGAGTGCGGCGAGGGCGAGGGAGGCGAGACGGGTGTTTTTCATGGGAAAGGAGGGGAAATGGGATGGCGGCGAGTTGAACCGACAATTTACGCTAATTTTTCGGAAGTGCGGAGCGGAGGTGAATCTAAAGGCTCCGCCTGATCGGCGGAGCGTGGAATTTCTATGAGCGAAGATTAGCGCGGATTTGCGGTTTTGAATGCTTAGTGTTTGTGGACGGCGGGAGTGGCGGCGGCGGGCGTGAGCGGGTTGGCTTTGAGGTAAGCTTCGACGTCTTTCGTGACGACGAGTTGACCCCACATGATGGCCCAGTGTCCGGGGAAGGTGCAGACGTATTCGTAAGTGCCTTCGTTGCGGATGGCGGTCATTTTCAGCGTCTCACTTTGACCGGGCTCAAGGAGTTTGGTGGCGGCGATGATCGCGCGATCCTCAGTGACCCAGGCGCGGCCCTGACGATCGGTGTGACCGGCGGGGAGCTCCATCGCAGCGAGGCCCACTTTCTCGCGGCTGCCGGCATTTACGACGACGAGGTTGTGGGGCATGACGTCGGGGTTTTCGAAGATGATTTCGAAGGCGCGGCCGGCGGGCACGACGAGTCGGGTGAGATCGTAGCGCATCTGTTCGTGAACTGAGCGGATGACGAAGACGGGGACGCGGAGGGTGGTGAGTTTCGCGCGGAGCGCCTCGGCCTCTGCGGCGGGGAGCGAGCCGGCGAGCTCGTCGGCGACCTGGATGGTCTCGACGTAATCGCGGCTGGTGCGCTCGCTGGGATGGGTTTTGGCGGCCCAGGCAATCAGCGCGGTGGCGGCGGGCGTGGTTGCTTCCACGGTCCACGCCGAGCGGGGGAGATCGCGGATGCCCTTGGCCGCGGTGGGAACCTGTTCGTTGCGGGCGATGAGGCGGTTGAGGGCGGCGAAGACTTTTTCGGGTTCACGTTTCGACGCGACGGCGCTGCGCATCGCGTCGCGCTGGATGGCGGCGACGATGTGGTCGGGGCCCTGGATGTCGGTGATCGGGAGAGCGAGAATCGGCATTACGCGTTCGAAGGCGGTGGCGCGGAGTTTCGCATCGGGGATGAACGGGAGCCCGCCGAGGAGACTGGCCTGGGAGAGCGGGGACTTGAGTGATTCGGTCCACACCGGATCGAGCGTTCCATCGCCAATCGCGATTGCGGCCCACGCGTAGGAACGGCCCTCAGCGGCGTCGGCTTGGCCGAGTTTCAAGAGCGCGGCACGGTGGACGAGGAGGTCGGCGGAGGGTTGCGCGACGAGGAGACGGCCAACGGACTTGGTATCTACTTCGGCGGGAGAGTTGAGGACGTCGAGGAGGAGGCTGACCTTCGTGACGTTGCGGACCTTCGCGAGGCCGGAGAGGGCGTCGGCACGGACGGAGTCGCTGACACCGGAGCGGCCGAGAATATTTTCGAGGACGTCGGGCGTGGGCGCCATTTTGGTGAGTTCGGCGACGCTCAGGCTGCGGAGTAAGTAGCGGATGCTGGCGGGGTCGCCACCGCCGACCTTGACGCCGTCTTCGATGCCCTTGCGCCAGAAGGGGCGGAGTTGGCGGAGCGTTTCGCCGATGGTGTAGTCGAGGTAGTAGTCGATGGGCTTTTTCGTGGCGGCGAGGGCGACCTCGACGGAATCGAGGGACGAGAAAAAGCTGGCGGCGCGGGCAGCGTGGAGGCGGACGCGGGGGTTCTCATCGGTGGCGCGCTCGCGCAGGAGGGCGAGGGCGTTCGGGACGCGTTCACGCCAGTAGGAGATCACGCGGGTGGCGGCGGCGCGGGCGTCGGCGTTTGGTGAGCGGAGAACGCGGCCGAGAAGGTCGAGATCGACGACGTTGTGCCATTGGTGGAGCCAGAGAGCCTCGGTGAGATGATGCGCGTAGTCGGGGCTAGTGGCGTCAAGCGCGGCGACCCATTTTTTCGCGGCGGCGATGACGGTGGCGGATGGGTGTTTGCCCAGTTCGATCTTGGCGAGGTTGCGGATTTGGTCTTCGCGGCGCTTGAGCAATTCGAGCAGGGCGGGGATGGGCTGGCCGTCGATTTTGGGTGGGACGGCGAGCGGGCGGCCCTCGTAGGTAATGCGGTAAATGCGGCCGTGCACGTGATCGCGGTTGGAATCGCGGAGGTGGCTCTGGAGGTGGCCAATGAGGGGGTTGTGCCAATCGACGATGTAGAGCGCGCCGTCGGGTCCGATGTTGGTGTCGATGGGACGGAAGTTTTTGTCGGACGATTGGACGATGTCGGTTTGGCGGAGGCCTTTGAGGCCGGATCCATCGTCGGTGAGCTTCACCCGGTAGACACCCTGAAATCCGATGACGTTTGGATTGATGTAATTGCCCCAATACTCCTCGGGGAAATGGGTGCTGGTGATGATCGTGCTGCCAGCGCTGGGACGGGACGGGCGGTCCCAGATCGTATTCAGGCGGGGGTGTTTGCCGGGGTAGTCGAGATGGCCGGAAAACGCGGCGCCGAAGTAGGTGTTGTTACCGGTGGCGTCGGTGATGATGTCGTTGCCCCAGTAGTCGAAGGCGCGGCCGTGGGGATTGGCGAAACCGTAGGCGACGTAGGTTTCGAAGCGACCCGTGAGGGGTTCGTAGCGGTAAAGGGCCCCATCGACGTTGCGCACGGGGCCGGTTGCCGTCTCGACCTGGGTGCGGTGAAAGACACCGTCGCTAAGGATGATCGCGCCGCCGGGTTCATAGACGAGCGAGTTGGCGGTGTGGTGGGAGTCGGCGGAGTCGAGTCCCATCAGGACGCGGTCCTTCCAATCGGCTTTGCCGTCCCCATCGGTGTCGCGGACGAACCAGAGGTCGGGTGCCTGCATGACGAGGATGCCGTCTTTGAAAAACTGAAAACCGGTGGGGCAATTCAGGCCGTCGAGGAAGGTGGTGCATTTGTCGGCTTTGCCGTCGCCGTCGGTATCTTCAAGGATGATGATCTTATCCTTGATGGTGGCGGTGGGCGTGAGCTCGGGGTAGCTGGGCCAGACGGAGACCCAGAGGCGGCCCTTGGTGTCCCACGCGAACTGGAGGGCTTTGGCGAGTTCGGGAAATTCTTTCTCGCTGGCGAAGACGTTGGCTTTGAGGCCGGGGGCGAGCGTCATCTTTGTGATGGCCTCCTCGGCGCTGAGGAACTCGTAGGTGCCGTCGGGCTTTGGGCCGGGTTTGTTGGTGCCGAATGGGGTGACGGGCGGCAGGGGAAGATCGTCAGCGGGATTATAGGTCTGGCCTTTGGCGGTGGCCCAGACGCGGCGCTCGAGGTTGGCGGCGATCGTGTCACGCTGCGCCATCTCCTCCATCATGATTTGCGTGTTGGTGATCTTGGGTTCGTCGGGTTTGGATTCGTAGGCGATCTTGGAGCGGTCGCCGTAGACGTTGTAGCCGTCGACCGTGCGGTAGTGGGAACGCCACCACTCGTTTTTCTCGGCGATGAGGGCGCGGAGTTTTTGGGCGTCGGGCGTATCGAGGGCGGGCGCGGCTGAGCCGAAGAGAGTCTTGAATACTTCGGGGGCGAGGGTGGCGTCGCCGGACTCACTGAGGTGAATGCCGTTGATCGTGAGGGATCGGCCTTGGGCGAGCGCGGCGGCGGAGAGTTTTTGCGAAGGGGCGAAGAGATCGACGAAGGTCACGCCGGCTTTGTCGCCGGCGACTTCGGCCATCGCGGCTGAATAGAGGGCGAGATTTTTGTTGTTGGCGGCCGGAACGGCGAACTCGGTTCCGGGGAGTTGCTCGTTGGCGATCGGCGAGAAGAGCACAATGCGGGGAGCGGCGACGCCGTTGTAGGATTTCGAGCGGACGTTGTTCACGTAGGCCTCGAGATCCTGTTTGAACTTAGGCAAACCATCGGGGCCGGCGAAGGATTCATTGTAGCCGAGAAAAACGAAGACGACACTGGGCTGGACTTTCGCCAGCCACTCGTCGGGTGTGCCAAAATCTTTGGAGCGGGCGCGGGTGACGACTTCGTCGCCCGCGGCGGAGAGATTGCGGAAGGTGAGATTATGCTGGGGGAATTTCGCGGTGATCAGCGTTTCCAGATTGTTGTGGTGCTGCATGCGGTCGGCGAGGGTGTTGCCGACAATGGCGATGCGTTCGCCGGGGTTGAGGGAGATGGGGGCGTTGAGGGCGGAGGGGGCAGCCGGAGTGGGGGAGACGGAGAGAGTGGGGGAGACGGAGAGAGGGGGAGAGGAGGAGACTGCGGCCACGGCGGTGGTGGCCGCGGCTTTGGTCGTGGAGGCGGATTTCTTTTGATTGGGGTTGGGTGGGGGCGTCGGCGCGGGGGGAGGGTTGCCGCCGACGGGGACGGTTTGGCCGAGGGCGTAGACGGCGGGGGTGAGTTGATAGCGGTAGCCCTTGAAACCGTATTTACGCGGGGTGTAAGAATCGACGAGGGCGACGTTCGCTTTCGCCGGAATTTCGCGGCCGACACTCCAGAAGACGGCGTTGACGACGAGGCGGCGGAGCGACTCGTTCTCGAAGTCAGTCGCAGCGCCCATGGTCGTCGTGAAGATTTTATTTTCCTGGCCGCTCTCGTGCTTGAACGTGCGCGTCCACGCGATGGGCATCGCCGGGGAATTGAGGCCCTGATCCTGTTTGTCGGTGGAGCGCTTCTTGACGGTTTCGGCGGGAGTGTCGGTTGGGCTCATGCCCTTGAGCACGAGACCGCGAAGGAGAATCTTGGCGTCGGCGGGCGGGTAGGCTTCGTAGACGTCGCTGTCGCCGAAGACATCGCTGACGCCACGGAGGACGGCGTCGGAGGCGGCGGCGGGCTCGGTGACGCCGCGAGTGGCTTCGAACTTGTGTTTGCCCCAGTGGGAAACCCACGTCTCGCCGAGGACGTGTTTGCCGAAACCGCCGGGCCACGGCGCTTTGCTGTTCCAGCTGTATTTCGCCCACTTGCTGTCGGCGGGAAAGTTGAAGGGGTGCGTCGAGGTGCGGAGGGCGATGAGCGGGACGCCGCGTTCGAAGGCGGCGACGAAGCGCTGCATGTCGGCGTCGAGCCAATTGCGGAAACGCAGGCCCATGACGATCGCGTCGGCGGAGTCGAGGGCGGTGGAATCGGCGAGGGATTTTTGGTTGTCGGGGTTGATCGTGCCGTCGGGATCGAGGGCGAAGAGCACGGTGCACTTGAAGCCGTGGCGCTGGCTCAGGATCTTCGCGAGCATGGGCATCGCTTCCTCGCTGCGATATTCTTCGTCGCCCGAGAGGAGGACGATGTGTTTGGCCTGTGCGGTGACGCCGGCGGGCGGTGTGAAGACGAGGCTCGTGGGCGCAGCGGCGCGGAGGAGCGGGGCGAAGACGAGAGCGAGGAGGGCGAGCGTGCGGAGGAACATGGGAGCTGGGGAGCCGAAAAGAGGAGGGCGGGTCCGGGACCCGCCCTGATGGCTGAACTGACGTGGATGAACGCGCGAAGGTGCGCGGAGAAAAAACGCCGCGCCCGGAGGTCGCGGCGGCTACCTTAGGCCTGTTTTACTTTTTGCCACTTGCGAGTCTTGGCGGACTTGAGCACGGCATCGGTCACGTAGTCGGTGGCGAGGCCGTCCTTGAAATCGGGCTTGCAGCCCTTGCCACTTTCGAGGCCGCGCACGAACTCGACCATCGCGTGGACGAAGCTGTGTTCGTAGCCGAGTTGGAGACCGGGAACCCACCAGTTGCCGCAGTAGGGATGGTCGCCGTCGGAGACGTGGATGCTCTTCCAGCCGCGCTCGGGACCTTCATCCGTGTAGTCGAAGACCTGCAGGCGGTGGAGGTCGTGGAGGTCCCACTTGAGGGACATATTCGCGCCGTTGATTTCGAGGGTGTAGAGCGCCTTGTGGCCGCGGGCGTAACGGGTGGACTCGAACAGACCGAGGGAGCCGTTGTTGAAGTGACAGTGAAAGAGGCAGGCGTCGTCGATGCTCACCTTCTCGACTTTGCCGGTGAGGGTGTGTTTGCGCTCTTTGACGAAGGTTTCGGTCATCGCGCTGACATCCTTGATGCCGCCGTTGAGCCACATGGCGGTGTCGATGCAGTGCGCAAGCAAATCGCCGGTGACGCCGGAGCCAGAGACCTTGGCGTCGAGGCGCCAGAGGCCGGTGCCGCCCTGCGGGAGATCGGCATTGATGGTCCAGTCCTGGAGGAAATTCGCGCGGTAGTGGTAGACGCGGCCGAGCTTGCCGGCGTCGATGAACTGCTTGGCGAGGACGACGGCGGGGCAACGGCGGTAGTTATACCAAACCATGTTGGCGACGCCGGCCTTCGTGACGGCCTTGAGCATTTTCTCGGCTTCCGGGCCGTTGAGGGCGAGGGGCTTTTCGCAGAGGATCATCTTGCCGGCTTTGGCGGCGGCGATGACTTGCTCGGCGTGGAGATTGTTGGGGGTCGCGATGTCGACGACGTCGATGTCGTCGCGGGCGATGAGTTTTTTCCAGTCGGTCTCGATGGATTTATAGCCCCATTTGTCGGCGAACTCCTGGGTCTTCGCGGCGTCGCGGCCGCAGACGGCCTGCGGGACGAGCTCGTAGCTGGACGGGAAGAAGTGGTTGACCTGATGAAAGGCGTTGCTGTGGGCGCGGCCCATGAAGCTGTAGCCGATGAGTCCGATGCGGAGTTGTTTTTTGGGCATGGGGGGAGGGGGATGGTGGGTAAAGTAGTGGGTAGCGAGTAGCGGGTAGTGAGTAGGAGAAGGCCGATAGCGTGATGCTCGCTAGTCGCTACCCACTACTCGCTCCTGCGCGCGTAGCGCGTTCAGCCGACCCAGCCGTGGTTGTTGCGAACCTCGATCATGGCGGAGAGAATGTCGTTCCACGTCTGTTGCTTCATGAGCACTTCGTTCGAGAACATGCAGCCGTCCCAGCAGATGTGCTTCATCTTTTTCGTGACCTTGCCCTTGCCGTCGCGGAGCCAGTAGCCGGAGTCGCGGGCGATGTTGAGTTTGCCCTTCGGATCGGTGGCGAGGCAGTGGCGGCCGGTCTTCTCGTGGTCGCCGGAACCGTAAGTGGTGCCGTCGTTTTGGGCGACGTGGAAATCGATCGTCCACGGGCGGAGCGCGTCGGTGAGCTTGGTCATCGCAGCGTGGAAGGCAGCGGGCTCGTAGTGGTAATTTTTCGGGACGATGCGGTGCGCTTCGGCATTGGCGCCGAGCGTGTAGAGGTGGGTGTGGGACATGTCGGCTTGGAAGCCGACGACCTTCGGCATACCGACTGCCTCGAGGAGATTCACCATGTGTTTCCAGGAGTGCATGCCGCCCCAGCAAATTTCGCCTTCGGCGGCGAGGCGCTCGCCGTTGTCCTTGGCGATCTTGCCGGCTTCGCGGAAGGTCTGCGCAATGAGCTTGGTGGTGCCCTTCGGATCTTTGTCCCAAGCGGTTACGCCCGTGGCGCTGTCGATGCGGACGACGCCGTAGGGACGCACGCCGAGCTCGCGGAGTTTCTTCGCAATCCGGATGGCTTTGCGGACATGGGTGACGAAGTTGGCGCGGGCTTTTTCGTCGCCGCCGGCGGACGCGTCGAACCAAACGGGTGCGACGACCGAGCCGACGACCAGGCCCTTTGATTTTACTTTGTGGGCGAGGGCCTTGATGCCGTCATCTGAAATATCGATGTCGGTGTGCGGGTTGTAGAGGAAGAGATCGATACCGTCGAATTTCACGCCGCCGACATCGGCTTTGGCGGTGAAGTCGAGCATCTGGTCCAATTCGATAAACGGCTCGGCGCCGGGAGAGCCTTTACCGACGAGACCGGGCCAGGCTGCGTTATGAAGTTTGGGGAAGTTATTGGCGGGCATGGGAGGAGGGGGATTATGGGTCTAAGATTTAGGATCTGGGATCTGAGTTTTGGGTAGGAGTGGCTTTAGGCCGCGAATTGAAATGGATCGCGATTTGGAGTGGATCGCGGGGTAAACCCGCTCCTACAGTTGGAGGTGATCAGAATTTGTTGTTGCGGTAGGCGCCCATTTTCGGGGCGTTTGGATTTACTTCGGGGCCGAAGTAACGGAGGCAGACCATGGGCTCGGTGCTGCTCGTGTTTTCGAAGGTGACGCCGGCTTTCGCGCCGTCTTCGGTGCAGAAATACTCGTCTTCGGTGAGCTCGTGGAAGCGGATGAGCTTCGGGCTGACGAGGGGCTGGCCGTTGATTTTGCCGGAGCCTTGGACGCAGATGAGGCCGTAGGCGCCGGTGTCTTTGACGGTGCACTTGGTGCCGGGATCGACCGTGAGTTCCTTGGCGGTGAAGAGCTGTTCGCCATCGACCTTGCCGTAAACGATCCAGCGGTCGACGTAGCCCTCGCTGCGCGTGTCGGCGACGGGGACGGGTTCGAGGTAGTGGTTGTCCTTGAAATTTGGATCTACGTTTTTGTCCCAGTCGAGTTGGTCGACGATGAAGTCGATGTCCTTGTGCTTCGACTTGGGCATGTCTTTCACGAGGAGGGACCAGGGCACTTCGCGACCCTCGACGAGGTTTTGATACATGCCGAAGACGTCAGAGCCCCACTGGGGCTCGTAGGTGCAGAGGGACCCGGGGGCGTGGAGGATGCACGGGTCGATGAGCCAGCCGGAGCCGACTTTGAGGCGGTAGGCCTTCGAGAGATCGAGGATGCCGTTGTCGCCCTTGTTCCAGTTGCGGATGCACTGCTTGACCTGCTCCTTGGTCGTGCCGGGCTCGAAGCCCATGAAGGTGTAGGGGAAATTGTTGCCGACGGGATTGTGCTGGGGCGGGAAGTAGTAGGACTCGGGTTTGCCTTCCTGGCCGACGAGCTTCGCCTGCGCGGCGCTCTGGTGCATGTGGTGCGGGATCGGTCCCATGTTATCGAAGAACTTCGAGTAGACGGGCCACTTGCCGTATTTTTTCCAGATGGATTTACCGACGAGGGTCGCGCCGCAGTCTTCGACGGCTTGGGCGAGTGTGAGGCGTTTGTTGCCGATGACGGCGTAGCTGAGGCCTTCGTCGGCCGCGCGGCCTTCGTTGGCGGTGACGGTCGTGGAGGCGAACCAGCGTTCGTCGATTCCGCCGCGATTCAGGCCGTAGGCATAGGTGTCATCGGGATGAAGTTTGATGCGGAGACCGGGCTGCAAAAAGGAGCGCGGCACCCAGGCGGGTGCGAGGCGGAGAAGGCCGCCGGTGGCGGAGAGCTCGGCCTCAACGAGGCTTTGCGTGGATTTCTTGACGATCTTGAGATCGAGGACGGATGGGATGGCCATGGTGTGAGGAAGACGGGGAAGACGCGGGAGACTGGAGAGACGGGGGACTAGGGGGTGCGCTGTTGGATGAAGGCGAAGACGCCGCGTTTGTTGCCAACGGCGATGTCGGGGAGGCCGTCGCCGTTGAGGTCGGCGACGACGAATTGCGTGCCAACGCCGGAATCGTTGTCGATGAGGTGGGGCGTGTAAGTGACGGTTTTCGTCACCGGGTCGCGGCTGAGTTTGAACCAGTAGAGGACGGCGGGGGCGGTCGGTTCGACGTCACCCTTGGAGCCGTGGGCCCAGTGGCGTTTGCCGGTGACGATGTCGAGGAGGCCATCGCCATCGATGTCGGCGAGGATGATCGCGTGGGGTTGGGAAAACTGGACGTCGTTGATTTTCTCGCCGGGCGTGCGGCTAAGAATGACGTGTTCCTTCCATGTGGGTTCGGAGGAGCCGGCGGCGGGCGGAAGTTGTTCAAACCAGCTGAGGCCGTATTTGTGCGCCTCGATGCTGGTGATCACATCGGCCTTGCCGTCGCCGTTGACGTCGTAGGCATACATCTGGGCGCCGCCCTTGCCGAAGTCAGTGGCGTGAAATTTCCAGAGCGGGTCGCCGGTGAGGGACGCGGGCTGTTCCCACCAACCGTTGGCGGTGAGGAGATCGGCGCGGCCGTCGCCGTTGATGTCGCCGGCGCCGATGCCGTGGGTGTAGCGCTGCCATTCGCCCTCGGGCGAGATGGCGTGAAAGGTCCAGGGGGCCTCGGGTTTGCCGGGCTGGCGGGTGGCGTAGCCGAGTTTCTTGCCGGTGGTGAGCAGCAGAACGGCGGGCTGGCCGGCGAGCAGATTGACAAATTCAGGGGACTCGGCGCCGACGGACGGGTGGAGGAGGAAACGCGGCCAGTCGCCGCCGGTCTTTCCGGGATTCTTGAACCATGATCCGGCGCGGCCAGGCCAACCCAATTGGATGGAGTCAACGAGCCCATCGCCGTCGACATCGAAAGCGGAGGAAATGAAGGCGTCGGAATAGCCTTCTTTATCGTAGAAGAGTGCCGCGCGGGTTTCGGTTTTTTTAGTGAAGGCGGGGCCTTCGAACCAATAGGGGCCGACGATGAGGTCCATTTTGCCGTCTTTATTGACGTCCGCAGCGGCGATGCTCTCGGCGAAGAATTTCCCGTCGATGATCTGCTTCTTGAAGGTGATCGTCGGAGCCGCGGCGGCGGCGGTCGCGCAGGCCAGCACGATCGCCGGAGTGACGGTGGCCAAGAGGTAACGGGGGAGCGAGGTCGAGGTCATACGGGGAGGGGGCTGGGCAGACTCAGATGGCTCCGGAGTGGAAGCAGGCGAGGTTGCGGGGGGTGATCCTAGACGAGCGCCGCCGGTAGCGCTAGAAGGGCGACGGCGAGTTTTTGTCGAATTGCGTCGGGGGGCAGCGGGCTGGTCAGTCGTGGGTAGCCGGGGCCCCGCGCTAGCTTTGGCAGCGGGTGCGGTAGGCGCGCGGGGTTTCGCTCATGATGCGGCGAAACTCCTTCGTAAAATGGCTTTGGTCGGCGAAACCGAATTCGTTGGCGACTTCGGCGAGGCTTTTCTTGGAAAACACGAGTGCGCTGCAGCTCATGCGCACGCGGATCTGGCGCACGTAGTCGTGTGGCGAACTATGGTAAGTGGCGCGGAACTGGCGTTCGAAGGCACGCACCGAAAGTCCGCAGGCCTTGGCGAGATCGCGGTTGGTGATGGATTCGTTGAAGTTCTGGCTGACGAAACGGATGGCGGCGCTGAGCGGGGAATCGGCCGGTGTGCCGGGTTTCTGCTCGTTCAATGGACGGGTAACACCGGCGGTGCCAACGACGCGACCCTGAGCGTCGTGGACGGGGATTTTCGAGGTGACGCACCAGCGGGCGGTATGATCGAAGCGGCCGACGAGCTCGACGCGGGAGACGATACGCTCACCGGCGAGGACGCGTTCGTCGTCGATGCGGTATTGGTTGGCGAGGGCGAGACCGCAGAGATCGTAGTCGGTGCGGCCGATGACCTCGGCGCGGGATTGGAGGCCGAAGTTGAGATAGAACGCGACGTTGACCCACTGGTAGTGGCCCGCCTCGTCCTTCATCCAGAGCAGCGAATCGGCGACAAAATCGAAGAGCTCGATCACCTCAGACGCGACGGCGCCGATGCGGCTGAGCGTGGCGAGGGTGTGCGGGTCGCTGTGCATGGATGTAAGGCCTCGGAAAACAATCGCCGTGGCTCGGAGACGCAAATTTTTTGTGTCCGAGGGAGATCGTCGGTGATGCGGTCAGTTGAATCCGCAGGGCTCCCGTCTCTCGGTCAGCGGAGAGGACACGCTCATGAGTTGCCTAAAGAACTGGCCGACACAGGGGGGGAGAGGCGGTTCATGGACATTTCTTGGGGCGCAGAGCACGCCGGGCGAACCTGCGAGCCTGGTCGGCCAAGGCCAGATTTCTGGGCTTGCAGATGCCATGATGACGATGACAGTCATCACTAATGAGAACGATCATCGATTTGTCCGAAGAGCAGTTGCAAGCGCTCGCCCGAGTGTGCGTCCAGGAAAAAATCTCGCGCGCGGAAGCGGTTCGACGGGCGGTGGCCGGATGGGTCGCGGCAGCGGCGCCACCGCCCTCGGCGGAGGTTGGTTTTGGCTTATGGCGCCACAAGAAGCTCAAGGCGCGACTACACGTGGACCGCCTGCGGGCCGAATGGGAACGCGCATGAGAGCCATCATCGACAGCGATGTCCTGATCGATTTTTTGCAGGGAGTGAAGGCCGCGCAAACGGAACTGGCCAAATACCGCCGTCGCGAAATTAGCATCGTCTCGTGGATGGAGATCATGGCCGGTGCGGAGGGAGATGAGGAGGAGGCGGGTTGCCGCGACTTTTTAGCGACGTTTGTGGTGCATCCGGTCACGTCCGAAACGGCGGAGGAAGCGGTGTGTTTGCGCCGGGACCGCCGTTTGCGGCTGCCTGATGCCATTGTCTGGGCGACCGCCCGGGTGCATGGGGCCTTGCTGGTCACAAGGAACACGAAGGATTTTCCGGCGGGCGAGCCGGGTATCCGCGTGCCTTACGTGGTGTGATTGCGGCGAACCATGCGGATGAATCCGCTTGGTGTATTAATGGTGCCTGCTCGGGTTGGGCGGCGCGGCGGCGGAGCTGGCCGCAGGCGGCGTCGATGTCGGGGCCGCGGGAGCGACGGAAGTGGGCGACGAGTTTTTGTTCGCGGAGGAGGGCAGCGAAGGCGTCGGCGGTGTCGTCGGACGAGGGTTCGTAGGTGTGGCCCTTCAGGCTGAGGCCGGTGGGGTTGTAGCGGAGGAGGTTCACGTGCATGCGGCGCGTGCCGAGGACGGCGGCGAGGGTGCGGGCGTGGTCGGGCGTGTCGTTTATGCCGCGCAGGAGGCAATACTGGATCGTGACGGGGCGACCACGGCTGGCTTGAAAGCGGTCGGCGGCGGCGAGGATGTCGGCGATGGGGAAACGTTTGCCCATCGGGAGGAGTTGGGCGCGGGTGGCGTCGTCGGGGGCGTGGAGCGAGACGGCGAGGTGGACGTTGAGACCGGCGGCGGTGAGCGCGTCGATGCCGGGAACGATGCCGACGGTGGAGACGGTGATTTGGCGCCAGCCGAGGGCGCCGAGGCGGTTGTCGGCGAGGCGGTCGATGGCGACGAGGACGTGGTCGAGGTTGAGCATCGGCTCGCCCATGCCCATGAAGACGATCGTCTGGAGTTTGCGCCCGACGGCGAGGGCTTCGCGGCGGAGGGCGAGGAATTGTTCAACGATTTCACCGGCGGTGAGGTTGCGTTCGAAACCGGTCTTGGTGGTTGCGCAGAAATCGCAACCCATGGCGCAACCGACCTGGGAGGAAATGCAGCCGGCGGCCCGGTCGGCGCGGAAGTCGGGCATAAGCACTGACTCGACCGTGCGGCCGTCAGAGAGCCGGAGGAGAAGTTTCGTGGTTCCGTCGGCCGCGACTTGGCGGGCGGCGAGCTGTGAGTTGAGCGTTGAGCGTTGAGCGTTGAGCGCCGGACTGGAGAAGGCGTTGAGGGCGGGCGGCGTGAGCGTTAAGAGTCTTTCGGCGAGGCCGGCCGGGAGGCGGAGATGTTGGGCGGGCGCGGCGGCGGCGTCCGGAGGTGTGGAGTCGGGCGCGGCGCCGCCCTTCGCGTAAAAGGCCCGCAGCACACGGGCGGCGTGAGACGGCTTGTAGCCCCAAGAAACCAATTGGTGTTCGAGGTCGGCGAGGTCGAAGTGGGCGAGGGCGGCGGACACAAAGGTGAGTCACGCAGGGCGGATGGCGAATGCCAAGCACGCTGAGCTTGTCTCCCGGGCGGCGGCGCGGCCATCATCCGCGGATGAAAAGCATCGGAGGAAAAGTGATTTTTTTCGCGGTCAGTGTGTGGTTGATGTCGCGGTGCGGGGCGGCCGACGCAGGACTCGTGGCGCGGGAGTGGACGGTGGACGGGGTCGGGCGAAAGGCTCTCGTGCGGGTGCCGGCCAACGCGGCGCTGACGGCGGCGCCCGTGGTGTTCGCGTTTCACGGGCACGGCGGAAACATGACGCAGGCGGCCCGCTCGTTCTCAGTGCACACGCTGTGGCCGGAGGCCATCGTGGTCTACATGCAGGGGTTGCCGACCTCGGGGATGACCGATCCCGACGGGAAACTGCCCGGTTGGCAAAAGGCGCCGGGGGACTATGCGGACCGTGATCTCAAGTTTTTCGATACGGTGTTCGCGACCTTAAAGCAGGAGTCTAAGGTCGACGCGCGGCGGGTGTTTTCGACGGGGCATTCGAACGGCGGACAGTTCACTTATCTGCTGTGGGCGAAACGCGGGGAGCTGTTTGCCGCAATGGCACCGTCGGCCGCGGCGCCCGGCCCCGGTTGGTACGGGCAGCTCAAGCCAAAGCCCGCGCTGCACGTGGCGGGCACGAATGACGAGTTGGTGAAGTTCATCGTGCAAGAGCGGGCGATGCAAGTCGTGCGGAAGCTCAACGGCTGCGCGGCTGAGGGCGTGGCGTGGGCGAAGTCAGGGCCGGTCACCGGCACGATGTATGCGTCGCCGACGGGCACGCCGTTCGCGTCGTTAATTTATCCAGGGACCCACAAGTATCCGGCGGAGGCGCCGGCATTGATCGTGCGGTTTTTCCAGGAGCAGACAGCGGGTAAATAAGGATCCGGCGGGTGCGCTAATTTCAAATCGGACGCTCCGGTGGCGAATTGCGAAAAGGTGCTTTCCTCGCGCAGTCAGGTTGGTCAACGTGCCGACGATGAAGCCCCGCACTCTCGCAATCGCGTTCTCTTTCTATCTCGCGGCCGCCCTCGGCGGTATCGCAGCCGAGCCGAAACTCGTGCCACTGTTCAACGGCAAGGATCTCGCCAATTTCAAGGCCGAGGGCGCAGCGTCGTTTTGGCGGGTGGAGAGCGGCGTGCTGATCGGCGAGAACGATGCGGCGAAGAAGGGCCACATGCTCTGGACGCAAAAGGAGTATGCGGACTTCGTGATCGAGTTTGATGTGCGGTGGAAGGCGACGACGGAGCGCGGCGTCGATACCGGGGTCGAGATGCGGAAGCCGCACTTGCAGCTGCAGCTCGGAATTTCCGGTAGCCTCAAAGTCGATATGTCGGGCTCGTTCTACACGGGCGGCAAGCCGGCGTATCCCGAGGCGGGCCAGGCGAAGAGCGCGAAGGTGCTGATGAAGCCCGAGGGCGAGTGGAACACGTTTCGCATTCAGGCGAAGGGCGACACGTTCACGTGCTGGATCAACGGCAAGAAGGCGTCCGAATACACGGATGCCAAATTCTCCGGTGCGGCGCCAATCGGTTTGCAGATTCACCCTGGCGTCGTGATGAAGTGCGAGTATCGCAAGGTGAAGCTCGCGGAGCTGTGAGTGACTCGAAGCGCAGATTTTTTTGAAAACAAAAAGGCCGGTCATTTGACCGGCCTTTTTTTCGATCATCATTTCATGATGCGATACAAATTCGCGTTGTCGTCGGTCCAGAGCGCGGCTTTGCGAGGGGAGGAAAGCGGCGGGGGCATGTGTGAACTATCCCATCGGCACAACGCACAGTCCTCGGCGTTCATTTTCGCGACCTCTGACCGATAGTTCACATATCAACTTTTGCTTGGCCCCTTCGTCTGCGCCAACCACGATCCCGCTGTCCTGCGCCCTCGCGCATTCAGTTCTTTTGGTCGAGGAGTTGCTCGGCGATCCAACGACTTGTTTTTGCCATGGCCGCGATCGTAGTGACCAACTCACGCTCCTCCATTGGCAGCACCACACCTTTGCTTTTCAGGAGTCGCCATGCGACGTAGTTTGGATCGGCGAGCGGCTCCAAAATCTCGGCCCCTCGTGCAGTCGGGGTCGCCAGCACGGATTGGGCGATCAGGTGGGCCAGATGCAAGACGGTCACCGTGAGGACGTCTTCCGTCCCTTCCCGCAACCCCGGATCGTAATGCCACGCCGCCGCCGCCTGCGCAGACGAGTGCATTGCCATCACGGCGAGCAATTCGCCGCCCGCCTCGTGATGGGTGAGGCCAAAGAGCCGTTTCTCGACTTCCGGCAGGCCGATTTCCCCGTCCTCCGAAACGGCTAGAGCCAATGCATAGATCCCAGGCTCGCCGATGGCGAACATCCAGCGGCCGGCATCGTGGGCGAGCCCTGCGGCCGCCAGCATGAAGTCGTTGACCAGTTTGAATAGCCGGCCGATTTCAAAAGCCAGCATTGCGCTCGTCAGAGAGTGAACGAACAGCGGACGCAATTTCAGCAGACCGTCTTGCGGCAGGGCGTTTGCCACTCGGGCCGCCGCCGCCAATACCATCGTCTTGGCGATCCCATGCTGCCCCACCACGCGCGGCAACGCCGCCGCCGACTCGAACGAGTAACTGTTCCCGGTCAGTTGCTCCATCACCCGTTGGTAAATTTGCACGAATCCCCGCGTCTCCTGTGCGACCCGCACCGCCTCGGGCACAGCCATCTTTGGCACTCCTTCGAGCAAAATTTGCGTATCGTGCAACGCCCTGAAAAGTACGGTCGCCGCCGCCTTCGACATCATCGCCGACAAACCCGCCCGGTCCATGAGCGGTTGCCGCAGTCGCTCCCGCAGCAACGGGCCAAACTGCCACATCGGACCGCCGACCATCTCCCGCACATAGCTCGCTGCAAACGACGCGGCCGGAATCGTCGGCGTGGCGCTCACCGCTTTCGTGACATTTTCCAGTCGACCCGGGTCCCGCGCGATCGAGTCTTCAATTTTCATCGTCGCGAGCATCCGATGCTGAATCATTCGCAAAAACGAGTCGATGCCCCGCAGACCTTCGACCGCTTCCACTACGTTGGCGTCATGGATCTGCCCCTTGATTTTCTTGATGACCCCTTCGATCACCGCGATCCCGACCGCGCGGCACTGTTGCTCGATATTCTCCAGCGCCGCAAACAACTGAGGATCATTCGGGTTGGTCAACCGGCGCAGCGCCGTGCCCAAACTTTCTTCGATGGTTCGATTCGCAGTCGCCAGCAGACTACAGTATTGGGCCGGAGAAATCTTGAGCCGGCCACACATCGTCTCGGCCCGTTCCATCAACTGTTCAGTCCACTTTGTCTCCACCGCCTTCTTCAACTCGTTAATCAAAACATCGGACTGGTAGGGCTTGATATGAAGACTCTGCACCCCGATCTCCACGTACCGCACCATCGAACTCCGCTCCGCGTGCCCAGTGTAAACAATCACCGGCAAGCCACGATAGGCCGGATTGTCCCGCAGTTTCCGCAAGAACTGCCACCCCCACTCCTGGCGCAATTGATTATCGAGCACCAACATGTCGACCAAGACATGCTCATGCAGCTTGCTCCACGCCTCTTCTGCGGAGTGTGAGGCGATGAACTCGTGGCCTGCATTGGTCAGCACACGCTCAACTACTTTGTGGCTGAGCGTATCATCTTCGAGGACGAGGACTTTGGGCATGGTTGGATAGCGCCGCCCTCCATGCAAACCCCGTGGGTAGAACGATAACTATCCACGGGCCGGCACGATGAAACACGACGTCCCTCCTGATCGTCCAATTCCAGCTTAACTTGAAGCTAATCGAAGAGCATGAATGTGATGTGATTGTCTGCAGGAGACCCTTGCGCGTAGCCACGTTGCCCAGAGAGCGAGCGCCGAACGGGGTCAGCTGACCCCTGCTAGGTGCCCTGTTCGGCGCCCACTGACGTCAAGTTCTCCGGTGCGGCGCCAATCGGTTGGCCGATTCACTCTGGCGTCGTGATGAAGTGCGGGTATCGCAATGTGCAGCGCGCGGAGCGGTGAGTAACGCGAAGCACCGATTTATTTGAAAACAAAAAGGCCGGTCATTTGACCGGCCTTTTTTCCAATCATCATTTCATGATGCTATACAAATTCGCGTTGTCGTCGGTCCAGAGCGCGGCTTTGCGAGCGTCTTTCTTGGGGTCGGCGGTTGCGGCGTAGATTTCGGATTTGGCGAGGAAGGCTTGGTTCTTGGTGAGCAGCATCCACGTCGTGTCGTAGTAATACCAGCTCTCGGTGTAGTCATCGGAGATGCACGCAGAGCTCAGGCCGAATTCGGCGGCGAGACGTTCGACGACGGGTTGGAGGTCGAGGTAGCGGTTGGAAATGTGCACCGCGATCACGCCGTTGGGCTTCAGATGTTGGAGATAGATCGCGAAAGCCTCTTTCGTCAGGAGGTGCACGGGAATGGCGTCGCTGCTGAACGCATCGAGCGCGAGGAGATCCAGGTTTTGGGGCTGCTGGTTGGCCAACTCATGCTCCATCTCGAGACGGGCGTCGCCCATGATAACATCGAGTTTGGCGGGGCATTGTTCGAGATAGGTGAACGGATCACGCGCGAGTTTTTCGACGGCGGGGTTGATTTCGTAAAGCCGGACGTAGTCGCCGGCTTTACCATAAACGGCGAGCGAGCCGGTGCCGAGGCCGACGACGGCGTAGCGTTTATTTTTTTGCGCGGGCAGGTGGGCGAAGGCGAGGCCGATGCCGCTGCCGGGACCATAGTAGGAGGTGGGGGAAAAACTGCGGTCCGTGCCGACGAACTGAAGGCCATGGGTCGTCGCGCCGTGCATCAGCAGGTGATAGTGTTCGTCGGGGTTGTCCGGAGAGTAGTCGAAAACTTTCAGTGTGCCGTAGAAATTGCGGGAGGAACGGATCACGGAGGTCGATTCCTTGCTGCGCATCTGCTCGAAGAGTTGATAGCCGAGTCCACCGGCGAGCAGGAGCACCACGAGGCCGAGGGAGAGGCGCCATTCGCCGACGATGCGGCGGCGCTTGAGATCGAACGCGCACGCGAGAAAGGCAGCGAGGGCGGCGGCGATTTTCCACGCGTGGTTTTTGTAGAAATCCATGAGCTCCTTGCTCACGCCGCCGCTGCCGTCGAACGTGGCCTCGAGCGCGGGCACGGCGAAGGTGGCGAGCATGGCGCCGATCGTTGCCCCGAGGACCAAGGTGCGGCTGCGGTGGCGGAAACAGACCAGGGCGAAAACGACGGCGAGGACGGCGAGGCCGATCTGAAGCTCGCGATATTCCTTGAAGACCGCGGGCGCGACGACGGCGACGAGCAGGCCACCGAGGGCACCACCGGCGGAAATAAAGAGGAAATACGAGGTGAGGTAGCGCGGCGCGGGCTTCAGTTGATAGAGCTCGCCGTGGCAAATCATGCAGACGACGAAGAGGGTGCCGGTATAGCCGGCGATCTGCAGCTTCATCGGCGCGTCGCTTCCGGCGTCAAGCAGGCGGATGAGGCAGGCGATACCGATGATGAGCAGGGCGGAGAAAATTCCGCGGTGATACCAACGTGCGTGGTCAAAACAAATGACGAAGGTGAGCAAGTAGAGCGCGAGTGGGAGCACCCAGAGAAAGGGAATCACGGCGACCTCCTGACAAAGCTTGTTGGTGATCGCGAGGAGGAGGACAGACGCCAGCGCGGGGAGGGCAATCCAGAGTGCCTTGTCCCGCCACAGGGCGGTGTCGGGAGCGGCGCTGGACGTCGCCTCGGTTTCGCCGGAGGAGGAGGCCGGTTCCGAAGTGGGCCGGTGTTTCCAGACACGTAGTGCGCAGAATCCGCAAAGCAGCACGAACAGGCCGAGGCCGACGGACCACATGACGGCTTGTTCTTGGCGGGAGTAGCGGACCTCGAAGAAAATTGGGTAGCTCAGCAGTGCGAGCAGGGAGCCGATGTTCGAGAGAGCGTAGAGCCGATACGGAGAGACGCCGGGGTTGGTGACGCTGAACCATTGTTGCATCAATGGACCGGTGGCAGAGAGGACGAAGTAGGGCAGGCCGATGGTGACGGTGAGCAGGAGTAGAATGTGCCAGGTGGGATCCCCCGTGACGTGGGATTTCCATGCTTCGTTCGGGGTGATGGGTAGCAGAGCCAGCGAGAGCAAGAGGAGGCAGAAGTGGAGGACCGCCTGCCCGCGGGGCTTGAGCAGCGTCGAGGAGAAATGCGCGTAGGCGTAGCCGCCAAGGAGCACGGTTTGGAAAAAGAGGAGGCACGCCGTCCAAACGCCGGGACTTCCGCCGAACCACGGGAGGATATATTTGCCGATGAGCGGCTGGACTTGGAAGAGGAGGAAAGCACCGGTGAAAATGCTAAGGGCAAAGGGTAACATGAAGGCGAAGAAAAAGAGGCAGAGCCGCGCCACGGGCGAGACTCAAAACGAGGAAAATAAAATACAGGCAGACGCACCGGGAGTGCGCTTGGTTCGGAGAAAATTGTCTTGGATGCCGGGTCCGCGTTTCCGGCTGGGCGCGCACCGTGGGTGAACCTATGTCGGATGGCACGGCTCCTGCAAAATAATCGATCAGACCGAGCCCTTCCTGTTGCGCGTCGTCGCCCTGCGCGCCCGCCGGGCGATGCGGTCAAATTTCCAAAAGAGCACGGGAGCGAGTAAACGATTGAGCCAAGCCAGTGCCGTGACTTGCCAGCCTGGAGTAATGGCAAAACGTCGCCGCGCGAGTCCGGCCAGCGTCACCCGTGCGACGGCTTCGGCCGTCCACAGGCCTCCGCTGGCGGTGATCGCCTGGGTCTCAATCGGTTTCGTGAGGTTTTCTTGGGCGAGTTGCGGGGTGTCGGTGTCGGGCGGATAAACGATCATCACGTGGACTCCGGTGCCGTTGAGCTCGGCGCGCAGGGATTCGGCGAGACCGCGCAAGGCGAACTTGGTGGGCGCATACGACGTGTAGCCAAAAAAGCCGTGCAACCCAACGGCGGATGAGACGAGCACGACCGCGCCGCGACCGCGGGCGCGCATCCCGGGCACCACGGCTTTTAACGCGTAAACCGTGCCGAAATAGTTCACGGCCATCGTGCGTTCAAAGTTCGATACGGGGATGGCTTCGAAATAACCCGGCTGTGCTACTCCGGCGGACGCGACCAGCACATCCACTGGACCATGGACCTTCTCTGCTGCGGTCAGTGCGCTCAAGAGTTGCGCCTCAACGGCGACATCCGCCAGCGCAGAAAAAGTCTGTCCGCCGACGGAGCGGCGGGCGGCGGCAAGTTTGTCGGGATCACGTGCCACCAAGCTCACCCGCGCGCCTGCGGCGGCGGCCTGGCGGGCGATAGCCAAGCCAATCCCGCTCGAGCCGCCGGTGATGAGCACGTGTTGATCGTGGAATTGCATGGAGCGTGCTCCACAGCCGCACGCAGGCGAAGGGATTTCAATCGGTAAAAGTCCGGCTCTCGGAGCGAGCTGCGTCGGGATCAACTCGCGCGCGTGGTCCGTCCCGGGAGGACTGGCCGGCGCCATCAACCCCGGAGCTGGAGTTGCGAAAGTCAGTCGTCACCGGGAGCGAAGAGGTCGCTGACGGGCGCCCCAAATGGGTGTGATCGTAGAGGCGGTTGGTGATCGGGCGCAGGTCCGCCATGAGAGCTTCGCGGGAAGGATTGCAGGCAGGAGCGGCGCGGCAGGCGCGGGAGAAAATGGGGCCAGCTTGACGAGACGCTCCCGGTTTGGATTCGCTGCCGAGCAGGGCGAGAATGAGGAGGCAGGGGCGAAGGAGTTTTATGGGTCGGAAGCGGGCGGGCGGAATCGCAGTGAATATGAATGGGGCGTAATGGCGTGGCGCGTGCTCGGAACTCGCGATTGTAGAAAAACCCGATTCTTTCGGCGCCATGCCAAAGCAATTTTTAGCCGGATGTTTCGTTTGGATGTTGGTCGCGATTGCGATGCCAGGTGCTGAGGTGGCGGGCCGGGTGAAGGCGCTGAAGATCACGATTCTTTCCACGATGCTGGCGGACGGCGATGAACTGGGGGAATGGGGTTTCTCGGCCCTGGTCGAAGCGGACGGGCATCGCATACTCTTCGATACGGGTCAGCACACCGACGTGGTGCTGAAGAATGCGCGGTCACTGGAGGTGGATCTCAGCACGGTGCCGGAGGTCGTGCTGAGTCATTCCCACTCGGATCACGTCGGTGGTTTTGTGACCTTGCGGCGGTCGGTGGTTGCCAAAACGCCGGCGGCACTGGCGAAAACCCACGTGGGGGAAGGGATGTTTTATCCCCGCACGTCCGGTGTGCCGCGGGTGGAAGGCAACCCGATGATTGCGATCAAAGGTGCGTATGAGGAAACGGGCGGGGCCTTCGTCGTGCACACGAAACCGGTGCAACTCTACCCGGGCGTGTGGCTGACCGGGCCGGTGCCGCGGAAATATCCGGAGCGCAATTGGAGCGGTCAGGGACAGGTGACGACCCCGGCGGGGGTCGTGGAAGATAATTTGCCGGAGGACATGGCGCTCGTGGTCGACACCGAGCAAGGCCTGGTGGTGCTCGCGGGCTGCGGCCACGCGGGAGTGGTGAATACGATCGACCACGCGCGGACCGTGGTGCGGCCAGCGCGAGTGCACGCGCTGATCGGCGGGTTGCACTTGTTTGCGGCGAAGGAGGAGACGTTGGGGTGGACGGCGGAGAAATTGCGGGGCTTCGGGGTAAATCATCTGATCGGTGCGCACTGCACGGGAATCGAAACGGTTTTTCGGCTGCGGACCGAGCTCGGTCTCGACCGCGCGCGTGCCGTGGTCGGAGCGGTCGGGGCTAAGTTCGAATTGGGACGAGGCATTGATCCGCGTACTATCGCGAAATGAACGGGCGCGTCTGACCGTCTGAGTGGAGGAGTAGCTTCATGGAGGGAGGGAGCGTTAGGCTTGGCTGCATGTCTTTCATGATACAGCGATTTGCTCTCCGGCGTTTCTTTCGGGGCGGGTTCTTTTGCGCTATCGGGTTTGCGTTGCTGATGCCGCTGAACCGCGCAGGGCCAAAGCGGTTTGTGGTTACAGCGTTCGGAGCGGTGGCCGATGGTAAAACGCTCAATACGGTGGCGATCCAAGAGGCGATTGACGGTGCCGCCGCGACGGTGGGCGGCTGCTGAACGTCGCGCCGTGGACGCAGTTCTTTGATCTGAAACGCCAGCCGGAGCCGAAACGTAAGGTGAGCAAGGTGACGATTCAGAATGTGCATGGAACGTTTCGCTCGCTCGGGACGCGGCGGGGGAATCCTCGCGACATCCTGCGGGACCTCACGCTCGAGACCATAAACCTGAAGCTGAGCGACGAAAAATTTACGCTCGGACCCACGGAAAATTTTGTCGTGAAAAACGTGGTCGTGAACGGCCAAGCGTGGACGCCGCCGATCGTTCGCTGATCCAGCCCACCCCAGGGATTCGTTGGCTATTGGTCGCCCGCGAGAATCCACGCTTCGTTGAAATGCACGTGCTTGATGGTCTCGCGCAACGAACGGCCGGCGGAGTCCTTGGGCGCGGTCGTTTTGGCGAGCTCGTAGCTGTAGGTGGCGTGCAGCGAGCCGTCTTTCGCTTGGAGTATGCTGGGGTAACCGTAGCGCCCCGCCTCGGGTCCGGGCAGGTCGCGTTCGAGGTGGCGGCGCCATTTCCACGTTTTGCCTTCGTCGTCGGAGACCCGCACGCAAAGACTATGGCGTCCTTTTTCCGTGTCGTTGTTGACCACGACCCAGTGGCCGTTGGCGAGGCTGATGATTTCGAGACCGGCGCCGGGATCGGGGAGTTCGGAATCGGTGACGGGGGACCAGGTCTCGCCGCGATCGGAGGATGACGCGTGTTGGATTCGCTGGGGCGGGAGGCCGTTGTCGCGCATCATGGTATAGAGCGAACCGTCACGCCGACAGACGATACTGGGCTGGACGTTGCCCTCGCCGATGAGAGGCGTGCTGGTGTGCCACGTTTGGCCCCAGTCGTCGGTGATGGCCATGAGCGAAAAATTAAAGCCGTCGGAGTAGAGCGGCACGATGAGCCGTCGCCCGTCGAGCACGAAGGGGTGCGCGCGCGTCATCCAGCCGAGGCGCGTCTTGAGTTTGTCGTTCGCAGCGGCGAGGGCGTAGTCGCGATACTCTTTGATTTTGGGTTCAGTGGCGCGCGGGCGGAAATTCTCCATGACAGCGCTGACGGTTTCGGCGAACTCCGGGCCGGGTTTGATGTGAATGACCTCCGATGTTTTCCAGACCGGCGGGCCTGCGCGGAGAAAGTCGTCGGAGGTTTTGGATTTGAGCAGTGCCGATTCCCAGTGGTTGTCCAAAATCGTGGGCCAAATGAGCCAGAGCGTTCCGCGGGGATCGATGACCATACAGCAGTTCGTGTCCGGCAAGTCCGGCGTATCCGCCATCGTGAAGCGCTCGCTCCACGCGGAGGATCCATGGCGGAGACGGGCCCCGACGATTTTCACGTCGTCCGCCTGACGCTCGCCCGAGCCGCGGAACCAGCAGGCGAGGAGATCGCCAGAGGACGTTTCGACGAGGCAGGAGCCGTGGTTATGGAGTTGATCGGGCGGCTGGAGGAACTCTCCGCGGAGGAAAGGGGCGTCGCCAGCCGCCGGGCTCATGATCGCGGAAGCCAGTGCCCACAGGGTAAGCAGAAACGTGGTGAATGAAGCGCGGCGCGGGGTTTGCACGCGGGCAGTTTTGGATTTCGTCGGTAGGGAGTAAAGGCCGGGGATGAAATCGCGGACGCCTTAAGGAACTTCGTAGATCTCCACGAGGGCGTCGCCGGTTCCACCACCGATACCGGAAACCTGCACGGTGTAACTCTTCCCGGCGGCGAGAGTGGCAACGGTCGCAGAATCTTTGCTCCCGGTCGGCAACGCGAAGGCTCCGACGGAACTAAAGGTCGCAGCGAGTGAAGCGGCCCAGTCGTCACTCTCCCCGACTTTGACGGAGTTCGCGTCGTAAAGTTCGAGCTTCGGATCCGCGAGCACGCCAGTGACCCCAAAACTCGCGAGCGTGGGTCCGACGGCGCGCAAGAGCACGCGGAGCGTGCCCGTGCCGGTGATGTTAAACCCGGCGATGAGAATATCCGCGCCGGTGCCGACGCGGTTGCGGGCGGAGACGTTGATCAGTCGGGCCGCGCTGGCCGGGCCCGCGTCGTAGCCTTCGACGAGCACGAGACCTGCGGCGGTGCCGGTGGCCTGCACGGTGTAAGCGCCGCCGAGCGTTTGGAGGAGGGCGGCATCTTTGCTGCCGGTAGGAAATGAAAATGCTCCGAGTGCAGCGAAGGTAGACGCGAGCGAGGCGGCCCAGTCGTTGTTCTCGTTAATTTTGGCGGTGCCCTGGTAGAGTTCCAAACGTGGATCGACCATGGCGGTGGTAATGCCAAAATTGGCGAGTGCCGGACCGGCGGCGCGCACCAAGACAGGTTTCGTGCCTCCACCGACCACGAGCCCGACCGTGAGGGTCTGGGCGGTGGCCAGCGTGGTGCGCACCGATAAATTTGAAAGATACGCGGCGGGGATGACCGTTACTGCAGCGGAGAGTGACGTGACGGAACCGGCGACGTTGGTGACTGTGACGGCGTAGTTCCCGGCAGCGGCACTGGTGACGGAGGAAAGGGTGTAGCTCGCCGCAGTTGCCCCGGTGACACGGGTGCCATCCTTGAGCCATTGATAGGTAAACGGAGCGGTTCCAGTGGCGACCACGCTCAGCGTGACGGTGCCGCCGGCGGTTACGCTCTGGGCGCTTGGCGCGGTGGTGATGGTGGGAGCGAGGGAGGCGGTGGTGACGGTGATCGTGGCCGCGATCGAACTAGCGCTGCCGGCGGAGTTGGTGACGATGACAGTGTAGTTCCCGGCCGAGGCGTTGGTCGCGCCGGTGATTGCATAGCTGGCGGCAGTTGCGCCGCTGAGCGCGGTGTTATCCTTTGACCATTGATAGGTGAACGGAGCGGTGCCGCTGGCTGCGACAGCGAGTGTGACGTTGCTGCCGACGGTGACGCTCTGCGAGGTCGGTTGGGTCGTCACGGCGGGGGCGACGGTGACGGTCGCGGTGGCGGCGACTTCGAGCAAGACGGGGGCGTCGGCGAGTGTGAGCGTCAGGCTGCCGCCAGTGACACTGCGCGTGGCGGTGGTCCACGTGGCCGTCGCGCCGTCAGTTGAGAGACTCGTGGGAACCACGGTGGTAAGACTGACGCTCGTGACATTGGTGAGGCCGGTGAGCGTGGTAGTCTGGTTGTCAGGGCTCCACGCGACCCAGCGTTTGGTGCCGTCGGCGAAGTCGAAACGCACGATCCAGGCGCCGGTGCCGCCGGTGACGTTGTCGTCGGTGGTTACGCCGGTGGAGACAAGGGTGGCGGAGGCGAAGCCCTCGATCTTTTGATTGAGGAGTTTGAAGGAGTGCCAGGCTTTGTTGCGTTGGCTGGTCGTGGAACTCACGAGGCCCATGTTGCGAAATCCGGAAGGGTCGGAGGGGTTGTTCCAGAAGCTGTGCCAGAAGACGGTTTGCGCGCCCTTGCCAAAAAGGACGCAGAAGCGGCGCCAGACATCGGCTGCCTGGCCGTCGGTGCTGGCGTAGGCGGGATTGATATTGGAGTTGGAGAGCACGCTGGCCTGTGCGGTTTCGGTCACCCAAATCGGGGTGGATTGAAGGCCGTTGGCGTCGAGGATTGAGCGGTATTGGTCGTAGTGCGTGGGCAACGTCCACCACGACTTATAATCGTGAAAATTGAAGACGTCGAAACCCGCCGCCCCGCCGGCCGCAAGCACGTCGCGCAGCCACTGGTAGGCGGTCGCAAACGGGTAGCCGTAGTTTCCAAGTGTGCCGGCAATGACGACTTGGGCATTGGCATCGGCGGCGCGGATTGCCGTGCGATTATAGATGAGAAAAGCTGCGTAGTTGGCGGCGCTGAAACCGGCGGGCGACGTGGTCTTGGAGTCCATTTCGTTGGCTATTTCCCAATACCGCGTAACGCCCTGATAGCGGTTCACGACGTTCTGCAGATACGTGGTGGTCTGGGAGCCGTAGGTCGCGGCGCTCCAGGCGTTGGTCGAGGCGGTGCCGGGTGGCACGTAGTAGTTTTGCGAGCCGCTCCCATAGAAGGTTGGCAAGAAACCGAAGCCATAGCTGCTCATGAGCACGCTGTCGGAATTGGCGTAGGTGAACAGGCCGTTGTTCGCCTGGATAGTCGCCCAATAGACATCGTTCGGCTCGAGGTGGCGCAGGCCGGCGACGCCGGTTTCCTTGAACAACGCGAGCTGCTGTTCGGTGCTGAGGGTACTATTGCCAATGAAGGCTCCATTCAGGCCGATCCGAAACGGCGGCGTGGTCGGCGCAGCGGCGAATAGGGTGGTGCTGGCGCAACCGACGGCGAGCAACACGAGCGATCGAAACAAGGGCAAGCGACGGACAGGCGGGGACGAGTGCATGCGCGAAGTGGTGGGTGGGGGACGGACGCAAAATAAAGTGGAGAGTTTCTTCGAGCGGGGAGTGAAGCGTCCCCTCGTTCAAGCGATGTATTTTCGGAACAAGCCCGGCTGTACTTGAGCTATTCTTAGTCGAATTCGTAGCGTGCAGCTCCCGAATGGTTGATCGATCTTTTGGATGTTCTGAGGTTGGTTCGAGGGGCGGTTCCAGCATGCAAGGTCAACCAACGCTCGGGCTAGGCTGCGCGCGCGAAACGCAATCGACTCAACTCCGTAGAATCCGCGCCGATAACCATGGGGTATGACGATGGCCAATTGCTTAAGATCACTCTGCCTGGTTGCCGCGCTCTGCGCCATGGCTGTCTCGGCAGGGCGCGCCGACTCCAATTCGACGGCGGCCGATGAGCAGCCTAAGGTGCTCGTCGGACCCCCGCCCGAATTTCCTGCTGAGATGAAACAGCAGCAGATCAATGGCGTCGTGATCCTCGTCGTAAGCGTCAACAAGTTGGGGTTTGTGGAGGACTGCGTCGTGAAAAAATCATCGCGCTCCGAATTCGAGCAACCGGCGGTCGACGCGGTGCGCACGTGGACGTTTCGACCCGCCCGGAAGAACGGTCACGATGTGGCCGGCGAGCTAACTTTGCCAGTGAAGTTCGCGGTTGAGTCCTGAGTGCTGGGCGGGCCTCATTGAGGGAAAGGTCCTGATGTTTAATCGTGAGCGCCAGCTCGCCGCCGACCCGCTGCTCCCTCGGACCACCGGCAAACCGATGGGCGCGTTTCGCTGGGTTGGTGAGAAATGCCCAGATGCGCTCGATTGGGCCGGGTAGGAGTCGGACGAGACGGACCTCGGCGGGGGGCGGAGAATTCTCCGGAGGCGGAGTGGTCGATGGTCGATTTCATTTGGAAGTTTTTTTGCGCTTCTTCTGCGCCGCGTCATCGGCGCGCAGTTTGCGTTCGCGAGCTGAGCGTGGATGCAGGGCCAGTCGGCCGCGTAAATGTTCAAATACCTCCGGCCCGCGGGAGAGTTCGAAAAACATGCCGATCTCGATGGCGCTGAGTGGTGATTTGGAAGCCCCCAATGCCAGGCCGGTTTGAAGAATCTTTTAAGGGGGAGGGGGGATTCATTGGGCTGTCGGCTTTCCACTTCAGATGCCTGCGTCAATAATCTGGTGGCGGAAACGGTTACGACGTTGCCTACGTGGCACCAGCGACTCAGTTCTCCTGCAAGCGTCCGGGCTGGTTCGCTCCTTCGGGCGCAATTTTTTTAAGTACAGCAGCAGCCTATTTGAGTCGCGGTGTTTTCAGCCACGCTCGGCAGGTTCGACAGGCTTTAGCGTTTCAGGCCTACGATCCGCACCGCTCCCTGCTCTGTCGCGGCGAGTTCAAGTTTGAGGCCGGCGGCGGTGAGGAGCGCGCCCACGCTGGCGGCGGAGAGCCGGAGTTTGCGATAGGCGCTGCTGGAGAAATGCCACCGTTCGCCCTCGCGGCGGTAGAGCAGGTCGTTCACTTCCACGTAGTCGGCGCGATAGTCGAGGAAGCAGGTGAAAATCTGGTCGGCCTCACTGCGCACGGGGATGAAGCGCGCCGGGCCGATCAACTCGTGCGACGCGAGATCGCGGAACCCGAGCACGAGGCGTCCACCGCGTTGCAGGCGGGCGGCGGCCGTGCGCACGAGCGTGGCCACGGCGTCGATCGACGAGAGATGCGGCAGCGTGTCGCCCATGCACACGATCAGCGCGGCATCGGCGTGGAGGTGGGCGCTGAAGTTGAGCAAGTCGTCTTGCACGACTTGCACCGGGCGGCCGCCGGCGTGTCCGCGCAACTCCGCGAGCAACGTGGCGTTGAGGTCGAGGGCCACGACCTCGAATCCGGCTTCGGCGAGCGGGATCGATTGAAAGCCGGAGCCGCAGCCGAGATCGACGGCGACACCGCGCGGCCACGACGCGAGGCCGAGCGAGTCGAGCAACGCGCGGTTACGTGCGAGCGCGGCGTCCCACCCACCGGCCATCCACGTGTAAACGGGGCCGAGGAGTTGATCGTAGTGCGACTGGACGGGTGACATTTGAAAGATGCCCAAGGCGCATCGACGCGGCTCAGTAGTCGAGATACGGCCCGAGCCATTTCTCGCAGTCGGCGACGGGCAGGTTCTTGCGCGTGGAGTAGTCCTCGATCTGGTCCTTCGAGAGTTTACCCACGGCAAAATATTTCGATTCCGGGTGGTTGCAGTAGTGGCCCGAGACGGAGCTCGGCGGATTCATGGCGTTGCTCTCCGTCAGGGTAATGCCGGTGAGCTCGGTTGCGCAGAGGAGGTCGAAGAGCGGTGGCTTTTCCGTGTGATCGGGGCACGCGGGGTAACCAGGGGCAGGGCGGACGCCGCGGTATTTTTCCCGGATGATGTCCTTCATCTCGAGGTGCTCGGTTTTGCCGAAGCCGCAGAAGTCGCGCTCTTTCTTGTGCATCAACTCGGCGAGGGCTTCGGCGAGGCGGTCGCCCAAGGCCTTGGCCATGATCGAGCCGTAGTCGTCGTGCTGCACCTCGAAGCTCTTCGCGAATTTCTCGACACCGTGGCCGGAGGTGACGGCGAAGCCACCGAGGTAGTCGGCGCGACCGGAAGACTTCGGCGCGATGTAGTCCGCCAGGCAGTGGTTGAACTGGCCGGGCGTTTTCTCGTTTTGCTGGCGCAGAAAATGGAACGTCTTGATCACCGTCGTGCGCGATTCGTCGGCGTAAAGTTCGACGCTGTCGCCGACCGAGTTCGCGGGCCAAAAGCCGATGACGGCGCGGGCGGTATAGCGTCTTTCGGCGATGATTTGTTTGAGCATCGCCTGCGCGTCCGCGTAGAGCTTGGTGGCTTCGGCGCCGACGACCTCGTCCTTCAAGATGTCGGGGAAACGACCGTGGAGTTCCCACGAAGAGAAGAAGGGACTCCAGTCAATGTAGTCGGCGATCTCGGACAGGCTGAGCGCGGAGAGTTGAGTGCTGAGCGACGATGAGCCCTGGCCGCGGACGGTGGTACGTTGGGCGCGGATCGCGGCGTCGTCCGTCGTGAAAGCGCGCGTGCCGAGGAATTCCGGCTTGGGCAGATCGACGGTGGCCCAATCGGTGGGCTGGTGGCGCTTGCGCGCTTCCGCGAGCGAGAGCATTTTGCGCGCGCCTTTGCGGTCGGCGAATTCGACGCGCTGCTTCTCCTGTTTGGCGCGGGTCTCGGCGACGAAGGCGGGTTTGTGGTCGGGGTTGAGCAGTTGCGAGACGACGCCGATGACGCGCGAGGCGTCGAGGACGTGAATGACGGGTTCAGAGTAGTGCGGCGCGATCTTCACCGCGTTGTGCGCGGCGGAGGTGGTGGCGCCGCCGATGAGCAGCGGAATCTTGTAGCCCTGACGTTCCATTTCCTGCGCGTTGTACACCATCTCGTCGAGCGAGGGCGTGATGAGGCCGGAGAGGCCGATGATATCGGCGCCCTTTTCCTTGGCGGCGGCGAGGATTTTTTCGCACGACACCATGACGCCGAGATCGATGACCTCGTAATTGTTACAGGCGAGGACGACGCCGACGATGTTCTTGCCGATGTCGTGCACGTCACCCTTGACGGTGGCCATGATGATGCGGCCTTGGGCCTTGGCGATGCCGCCGGCGGCGACGAGAGCGGCCTTTTCCTGCTCCATGAACGGCTGGAGATAGGCGACGGCTTTCTTCATCACGCGGGCAGACTTCACGACTTGCGGGAGAAACATCTTGCCCGCGCCGAAGAGATCCCCGACGACGCGCATGCCGTCCATCAGCGGACCTTCGATAATGAGCAGCGGCTTGCCGTATTTTTTCCGGGCTTCCTCGGTGTCAGCGTCGATCCACGCGTCGATCCCTTTTACGAGGGCGTGCGACAGGCGCGCCTCGACGGTGCCGGAGCGCCAGGCTTCGAGCACGGCGAGGTTGGCCTTCTGATCGGGCACGGAACCGACGGCCTTGAGTTTCTCACCGTAGTCCACGAGGCGCTCGGTGGCGTCGGCGCGGCGGTTGAGGATGACATCCTCGACGAGAATGAGCAGTTCTTTGTCCACCTCCTCGTAGACTTCGAGCATCGACGGGTTGACGATGCCCATATCCATCCCGGCCTGGATGGCGTGATAGAGAAACGCCGCGTGCATGGCTTCGCGCACGGGATGGTTGCCGCGGAAACTGAAGGAAACGTTGGAGACTCCGCCGCTGACCTTGGCGTGCGGGAGGTTGGCTTTGATCCAGCGCGTGGCCTCGATGAAATCGACGGCGTAGTTGTTGTGCTCCTCGATGCCGGTGCCGACGGTGAGAATGTTGGGATCGAAGATGATGTCCTCGGGTGGAAAACCGACGGTGTCGACGAGGAGGCGATAGGCGCGTTCGCAGATCCGGATCTTTTCAGAGTAGGAGGCGGCCTGACCATTTTCGTCGAAGGCCATGACGACCACGGCGGCCCCGTAGCGAAGAATGGTGCGCGCCTGCTCGAGGAACTTCGCTTCGCCCTCTTTAAGCGAGATGGAGTTCACGATGCCTTTTCCCTGAAGGCATTTCAGGCCCGCCTCAATGACCTCCCACTTGGAGGAATCCACCATGATCGGAACTTTCGTGATCTCGGGCTCGGAGCCGATGAGCTGCAGGAAACGCGTCATCGCGGCGACGCCGTCGATCAGGCCGTCGTCCATGCACACGTCGATGACGTTGGCGCCGTTGTCGACTTGTTGGCGGGCGACGGACACGGCCTCCTCGTAGTTGCCAGCTTTGACGAGCTTGGCGAATTTCGGCGAGCCGGCGACGTTGGTGCGCTCGCCGACCATGAGATAGGTGCCGGCCACCGGAGTGAAGGGCAAGGAACCGGACAGCGACATCTCGGGCTTCACGATGCTGACTTGGCGGGCGGGCTTGGGCGCGAGCTCCTGGGCGATGGCGGCGATGTGCTCGGGCGTGTTGCCGCAGCAACCGCCGGCAATGTTGCAGAGGTGGCTGTCGGCGAACTCGCCCATGAAGCGCGCCATGTCCTTCGGCTCGAGATCGAAGCCGGTCGGCGTGAGCGGATTCGGCAGACCGGCGTTCGGGTAGGCGGAGACAAATGTGTCGGCCTTGCCGGCAAGCTCGGCGAGGAAGGGCCGCATCAGGTCGGGCCCGATCGAGCAGTTGAGGCCGACGGAAAGCGGATTGTGATTCCGCACGGCGTTCCAAAAGGCGCCGATGGTCTGCGCGGAAATCATGGTTTCGCCGCCGCGACCGACGGCCGCGGAAATCATGAGAGGGAGTTTGATTTTGTCCTCGGCGAAAACTTCCTCAACCGCCACGAGTGCGGCCTTGGCGTTGAGCGAATCGAAGATCGTCTCGACGAGCAGCAGGTCCACCCCGCCGGCAATCAGTGAGCGTACCTGTCGGCGGTAATCGGCCTTGCACTGGTCGAAGGTGACGACGCGGAAACCCGCGTCGTCGGCGTCCGGGGAATTCGAGAGCGAGACGGTCAGGGGCCCGATCGCGCCGGCGACATAGCGGCGGCGCCCGGAGGTTGCGGCGGCGCGATCGGCGCAGAGGCGACACTGGCGCGCCGAGTGAAAGTTGATGTCGTGCGCGAGCTCCTGGAGGAACTTGTTCTCGATGACTTCTTGGTAGAACGCGGGCGACTTCTTGCCGCCTTTTTCACGCGGGTCCTCGATGAAAAACTCGCTCTGGCCGATCGCGGTGGCGGAAAACGTGTTGGTTTCGATGATGTCTGCACCCGCGTCGAGGAAGCGACGATGGATGTCGCTGATCTGGTCCGGGCAGGTGAGCGAGTAGATGTCGCCGTTGTTCTTGAGGTCCTTGGGGGCATCCTTGAAGCGAGTGCCGCGCGCCTGTGCTTCCGTGATGTTGTAGCTGCGGATGGTGGTGCCCATCGCGCCATCGATGATGACCATGCGCTCCGCGAGGGTGCGGCGCAGGGAGCTCTCGGCTTCAGTCATGGTAGGAACGGACTTCGACATGGTGCAGAAATTAGAAAGGAAGGGATCGGTGGCAAGGCATCATATTAACGAATCGTTATGCGTTGATGCGTTTTAATACAGATTGATCTTGCGGGATGCAGCGCACCGGCGTGTCGTGCGGACGCCTGACGTTCTTTTTCACTTTTGGGAAACAGGGAAGGCCGTGAGAACCGGCCACAGTTGCGCTGCGGTATCGCATCACAGACCCCCACCGCGTCGGCTTTTCAGGCGACGCGGGCAAAGCCAATCCGTGACTTCGGTCGTGGGTGAAGGCGAGGGGCGAGGCGCTGGGACGGAAACGTCCCTGCACACATGCGGAGTCCGAATATCTGCTCCCGGGAGACTCACGCGACGGGTGCGAATTGCGCGCGCCGGTTGCGAAAACTTCATCGCAAAAAATGAAGCGTGAGAGTGGTGACGCCGGCCGGCGACGGCTCGTGATTCTGCTCTTGCCGCAGTGTTCCAGCAGAAAAGTCATCCATGAAATCCCACCACTTCCTTGCCTTCTTAACCCGGACCCGCCCGATGCGTGCGCTCGTCGCTCTTGTCGTCGGTGCACTCGGGACGTCCGCGCTCTCTGACGTGCGAGCACAGACTCTACCGAGTGTGACCACACTTGATCCGTTGATCACCACGGCCACGCGCACGCCGGCGGCACCGCAGACGCTCGGAGCGACCGTTGATGTTATCACGGCGGCGGACCTCGCGCGGCGGCAGGTAAGCTCGTTGTCGTCGGCCCTCGGCCTTGGCGCCGGCACGCCGCATTTTTCCTCGGGCGCAGGCGGGGCGATCAACTCGCTGTTTTTGCGCGGAGCGAATTCGAACCAGACGTTGTTTCTGGTCGATGGCCTGCGCCTGAATGATCCGAACACGGACTATCAGGTCTTCCTCGGCGGGGCGTGCGTGGGCGCGTGCGACAGCCTCGAAGTCGGACACGGTCCGCAGAGCACGCTCTACGGTGGCGAGGCGATGGGCGGCGTGGTGTCGCTGCGGGCGCAACGCGGAGTGGGGGCGCCGGCTGGGCGGGTGGCGGTGGAGGCCGGGAGCTTCGGCACCGTGCAAGGCGCCGTGTCGTCGCAAGGTGAACGCGGCGCGAACGCGTGGAGTTTTTCCGCGCAGGGCGGCCACACCGACAACGAACGGGACAATAATTTTTTCGACTCGGCGAACACGGCGCTACGGCTCGATCGCCAGGTCAACGCGAGCCTCGCGATCGGCGGGACGGTGCGGTGGTTTCACGGTGTCTACGGTGATCCGGGCGACCGCTTCACGAATGATCCCGATAACCTGGAGCGCGAGGAAAACGTGCTGACGACGGCGTTTGCCGACGTGAAGTTCTCCCCCGGGTGGACGGGGCGGGTGGTGCTCGGTGGGCAGGACCGACGCTTCGTCGCAGAGACGCCGCGCGTCGGTCGTGTCACGGGGATTACCGTCGTGAAAAACCGTCGCGTCGTGCTCGATGGCCAGACGACTTACGCGGGCATGGAACGTCAGCGCATTACCGCCGGCGTGACGGCGGAGGCGAATCACACGCGCAATACGGGTTTCGGTAACATCAACAAAAAGCAGGGACTCCTCGCGGTGTTTGTGCAGGATGAGGTGGCTCCCGTGGAGGACGTTTTTCTTACGGCTGGTCTGCGCAACGACGACTTCGATACGTTCGGGCGCGCGACGACCGGGCGGGCGACGGCGGCGTGGCTCGTGGTGCCGAAAACCGTGAAGCTGCGGGCGAGCTACGGCACCGCGTTCCGCTCGCCCAGCTTTTTGGATTTGTATGGCACGAGCGCGTTCTACGTGGGTAATCCGAACCTCCGCCCGGAGAAAGCGCGTGGCTGGGACGCCGGGGCTGATTGGTATTTGGCGAACCAACGCGGGACGCTGAGCGCGACGTGGTTCGACACTGATTTCACCAATCTCATCGCGAGCACGCCCAATTTTAGGAGCGTGGAAAACGTCCAGCAGGCCCGCACGCGTGGCGCGGAGGTTTCCGTGCAGATGACGCTACGGGGCGCGGTCGACGTGCGGGCGAGCTACACCTATCTGGAGGCGCAGAACCTCACCACGAAGATTCGGCTCCTGCGGCGTCCGCGGCAGAGCGGAAACGTGGATGTCTGGCATGCGTTGGGCGGCGGCGTCAGTGCGGGCGCGGGCGTGGCGTTTGCGGCTCGTCGGCGCGATGTGGATGCGAAGACGTTCCGGCAGATCGACGCGGAGGATTACACGGTCGCGCGGCTCTACGGCACGTGGCAGGTGAATCCGCGGCTCGCGTTGAAGGTGCGCCTCGAAAATCTCCTCAACGAGAGCTACGAGGAAGTGAACGGCTACCCGGCGCTGGGCTTCGGGGCGTTCGCGGGCGCCGAGTGGAGGTTCTAGTTTCCGTTGGGTCGGAAGGCTTGCGTCAGTCGTGGATCTGACGCGAGAGAGGGGGGAGTTGAATCGAGCGATGGGGCTTTGATCGCCGAAACGTTCGGCGCACTCGCTGCGCGACTGAATCGATTTTGGTCGACCGAGATCGGCTAAATCCAGCGGGCGAGTCTGCGATCCTGCCCTACTCGAAGGCCTGTTTCGAATTCGTCTGAAGGAAGAGGAAGATTTCGTTGGCGAAGGCTTCGCCGAATTCGGCGCGTTTCTTTTCACCCATGCCGGGGATGCCTTCCATGCGCTCGACGCGGTCGGGGTAGCTGCGCGCCATTGCGCGCAGCGTGGTGTCACCGAAAATAATATACGCAGGGACGCTGCGTTCGTCGGCGAGTTTGCGGCGGAGGGTGCGGAGGCGTTCGAAGAGGATTTCGTCGCACTCGACGTCGCCTTCGCGGCGGGTGACACGTTTCGCTTTCGGGAGATCGAGCGCCTTCGTGAGCGTGATCGGCGTGCGGGCGCGGAGCACGGCCATGCCGGAGTCGGTGACGTGGAGGGTGGCGTATTCGCCCTCGTCGATGCCGACGTAGCCGAGGCGCATGAGCTCGCGGCCGACGGAGGCCCACGTGGGGCGCGACACGTCTTTGCCGATGCCGTAGGTGGAGAGTTGGTGGTGGCCCCAGCGGGTGATCTTCTCGGTGTCGGCGCCGACGAGGACTTCGATGACGTGGTTCAGGCCGACGCCGAAGCGGCTGTTTTGGCGGATGCGGTAGACGCAGGAGAGGAATTTTTGTGCGACGAGCGTGCCGTCGTAGGTCTCGCGGGGTTCGGAGCAGTTGTCGCACGCGGCGCAGTTATCGAGCGGGAATTTTTCGCCGAAGTAGGCGAGGAGTTCGACGCGGCGGCAGCCGGCGCTCTCGGCGTAGTGCACGATTTGGCGGAGCTGGGCGCGGGCGATTTCCTGTTCCTGCTTGTTCGTAATTTCGTCGAGGAAGTGCGTCTGCTTTGCGATGTCGCCGCCGCTGAAGAGCAGCAGGCAATCGCCGGGCAGACCGTCGCGTCCGGCGCGGCCGGTTTCCTGATAGTAGCCCTCGATGTTTTTCGGGAGATCGTGATGGATGACCCAGCGGACGTTGGGTTTGTTGATGCCCATGCCGAAGGCGATCGTCGCGCAGATGATGCGGGTGTCGTCGCGGAGAAACTGCTCCTGATTGGTGGCGCGCTCGGTGGCGGTAAGACCGGCGTGATAGGGGCGGGCGGAGAAGCCGCGGCCGGCGAGGGATTCGGCGACGCGTTCGGCGGTGGCGCGGCTGGCGCAGTAGATGATGCCGCTCTCGTGTTCGCGCTTGCGGACGAAATCGATGATTTGCTTCGCGGGCTGATCTTTCGGGATGACGCGGTAGGTGAGATTGGGGCGGTTGAAACTGGCGACGAAGGTCAGCGGGTTTTTCAGCTGCAGGTGTTTGACGATATCGGTGCGGACGCGGCCGGTGGCAGTGGCGGTGAGCGCCATCATGGGGACGCCGGGGAGGGCGGTGCGGAGCTTCGCGAGCTGACGATACTCCGGACGGAAATCGTGGCCCCATTCGGAGACGCAGTGCGCTTCGTCGATGGCGACGGCGATGACGTTCCACGCCTTGAGGTTTTCGATCCAGCCGTCGAGCATGAGGCGTTCGGGGGCGACGTAGAGGAGTTTGTAGTGGCCACGATGGAGGCCGGAGAGACGGGCGCGCGCCTCCTTTTCGCCGAGCGTGGAGTTGAGAAAGGTGGCGGCGACGCCGCTGGCTTGAAGCTGGTCGACTTGGTCCTTCATCAACGCGATCAGCGGCGAAACCACGACGGTGAGGCCCGGACGGGCGAGGGCGGGGAGTTGAAAACAGAGGGATTTTCCGCCGCCGGTGGGCAGGAGCGCGAACACATCCTTACCCGCGAGGGTGGCATCGATGATATCGCGCTGGAGCGGGCGAAACGTCGAGTAGCCAAACGTGCGCTGCAGGAGCGTGGCGAGATCGGGCGTGGCAGCGGGCATGGACGGGAGGACATAGGCGAGGGGATCGCCGCAGCGCACGGAAAATATGTGGGATCGACCGCGAGTGGTGGTCACGAATTTTGCGACGAGGGGATTGCACCGTGGGCGTGGGACCAACGATTGTATCGATGCCGACACCTTGGCGTTGCCAACCAAGGCCCTGGGTCTGATGGATGAGGGATGGCCAAATCTCGGACCGTCACGTTGGGGAGACGCTGCATAGCAGCGAGGGCGTGGGGGTTTTTGCTGACCGGTCTGCTCGCCGCGATTTTCTGTGCGGCGGCAGAATCGCGTCCGGTCGTCGGGCCGGGTGCGACCAAAGATGAAGTTATCGATGCCTACGGTTGGCCGACGGGGCAGTCTCAGGCGGGTTCGAAGGAAATTTTGATCTACCCCCAAGGGCGGGTGCTGCTGGACAAAGGGCGGGTGGAGCGAGTGGACTTTTCGCTTAAAATGGAGTGGCCGGCGCCGCGTCCTCGACCGGGCACAGCAGGCGCCGGTGACTCGTGGTTTACGAGCTGGCCGGAATCACTGAAGGAAGCCGAGCGGCGGCATGTGCGGGTGCTCGCACTGTTTGTGGGATCGGATTGGTCGCCGCCGAGTCGGCAATTTTTGACCGAGGTGGCCGAGGCCCCCGATTTCCTGGCCACCGTCTTGGGTAACTTTGTGCTGTTGAAACTCGATTATCCGACGCGGACCACGCAGCTCAAGGCGCTCCAGGCGCAGAACGTGCAGCTGCGCGAGCGCTTCGAGGTCACGACCTATCCCGCGTTGGTAATCTTGGAGCCAGCCGGGACGCTCGCAAAACGGGTGGACTTGAATCACCCTGGATCTGCGGATTCCTATCTGGCGAGAGTGATCGCGGCGGTGAGGGAAGCGCGTGAATCGCTGCCAATCGTGGCAGGCTCCCAGACGCCGGCAGTGACCGCGCCGACCGGACCGACCAAGGTCGTCGTGCCGCCGGTGCTCGAGGCAGCAACGGCGAGAAACTCAGGGGGGGCCACCGCGGCGACATTGGCGTCGCTCTGGTCGGCCGGTTGGGCTTTGAGCTGGGGCTTGGCCGGAGGGCTGGCACTCGTCGTGGTCATGCTCTGGCTGTTTTGGCGGCGGCGTTTCGTCACCAGCGATCCGGCGTCTAACACGGCTGCCGAACGGGTGGCGGATGCGGCGAGCGGTCTGCCGACCGCTCTCGAAATGGCGGAGTGGTCGCAGGAGCGGCTGCGAGCGGTGGTCGCGGGCGTGGGCGAATTTGAAGGCTACGCGGTGCAGGTACGGGCGGGCGGCGCCGAGGGTGATTTGGCGTTTACCCGCCAGGGCGAAACGCGGGCCAACGTCATTGTGGCCTGTCTGCCCACGGCGGCGGGTCCGGTTTCCGCGAAACGGCTGCGCGAGCTTTTTGGGGTGATCACCATCGAGGAAGTGCAGATGGGCTGGTTTGTGGGGCTGGCGGGTTTTTCGGCTGAGGCGAGGGACTATGCGAAGCTGCACGGCTTGGTGCTTATCGGCAAAGAAGGCTTGCGCGAACAACTGCGGGCACTGCCGGAGCACGATTTGGCGCGGATTTTTGGGCGAGGGAGATAGCGGGGCGTCCACCAGGCGGCCGACGGGAAGCGTTTTGGCCCGCTTCGCCAACTAGGAGTTGCGAAAGCAAGGTGCATCTCCCTATTTCCTTAGGGTCTATGCATCCGGATAACTCCTTTGACACGGTGGAAGCGGCCATCGCGGCCGTCGCGGCCGGACAGCTCGTGGTCGTGTCGGATGACGCCGACCGGGAAAACGAGGGCGATCTGATCATGGCCGCGTCGAAAGCCACGCCGGAAACGATCAATATGATGATCCGCTACGGTAGCGGGATCGTCTGCGTGCCGATGCTCGGCGCCCAGCTCGACAAGCTCCAGCTTGGGCCGATGGTGGCCCGAAACCGCGAGGTGCAACGCACTGACTTTGCGGTGAGCGTCGATGCGAGTGCGGGGATTTCCACGGGCGTGAGCGCCTATGATCGTTTTGTGACGATCAGTATCTTGGCCGATCCTCAGGCGAGGGCTGAACAGTTGGTGCAGCCCGGCCATGTATTTCCTCTCCGGGCGAAACCGGGCGGTGTGTTGGAGCGAGCCGGGCATACGGAAGCCGCCGTGGATTTGGCGATGCTTGCCGGACTGCCACCGGCCGGCGTGTTGTGCGAACTCGTCAACGAAGACGGAACCATGCAGCGCATGCCGCAGCTCGTGGAGTTCAGCAAACGCTTTGGCCTGAAAATGATTTCGGTGGAGCAACTGATCGCTTATCGGCTGCGCAGCGAAAGTTTGATCCGGAAAATTGGATCGAGCGAATTGGCGACCGAATACGGTAACTTCACCGCCCATGTTTTCCAGAGCCGGATCGACCAGCGTAACCACATTGCCCTCACGATGGGCCGCTTCGAACCGGCCAAGCCGGTGCTGGTGCGGGTGCACACGGCGAACGTGCTGCACGATGTGTTTCGCGCGCGGAGCAGCGGCGATACGAAAGATGCGCTCGCGGCGAGTCTGCGCGCCATCGCGGCCGAAGGCTGCGGCGCCGTCCTCTATATGCAGCCCGCGAATCGCGAGGAAGCGTTGCTCCAGCAGGTCGCGGCTACGCCTGAGACCGGCGTGGCGCCCCACGGAATGGACCTCCGCGATTACGGGATCGGCGCCCAGATTTTGCGCATCCTCGGATTGACGAAAATTCGTTTACTGACCCAGCACCCGCGCAAACTCGTTGGGCTCGACGGCTACGGCGTTGAGCTCGTCGAGCAGATCGAGATTTCGAAATTACCGTAGCGCGACCGTTGCGCAGGCGAGGGGAAGCGACCGCTGTACGCCACGGCCACGCGGCCAAATTGCCGGGTGGGTTCAAACCACGAGGCCGGCTCGGCGTCGGCCGCGAACCCGGGGTACGGCTCGGCAAGGAGCGCGCGGAGATTTTCGCGGACGCGGGCGATCCGGCTTTTGACGGTGCCGACGTTGAGGCCGAGGGTAGTGGCGATTTCGTCGTAGGAACAGTGGAGCACGGCGCGGAGCGTGAGGATCTCACGCTGGCGGGGATCAAGTTTCGCCAAACACTGCGCGACAAGTGCGGCAAATTCTTCGTTGCTCGCCGCACGCGCCGGGTCCGGTTCGGCGGAGGCGACCAGATCCGTAAACGTGGCCTCAGTGTCATCGCCGAGCGTGCAGTGGAGCGATAGTGTGGCGTGGCGGCGGCGACGGAAAAAATACCAGGAGCGGTTGCGGGCAAGATTGACCGCGATGCGATTGAGCCAAGTGGCGAGGGAGGAGTCGCCGCGGAAATTGGCGAGTCCCCGATGGGCGCGGATGAAGGTGTCTTGGGTGATCTCCTCCGCATCGGCGCGGTTGCGCAAAAGGGAAAGCGTGCGGCCAAAGATTTTTTGCCGATGGCGGGCCATGATTTCGAGAAACGCCGTTTCGTCGCCAATTTGGCAGCGGCGGACGAGATCGGCATCGTGCGCAGCCCCGGTGCGGGATCGATCGCCCTTCCCCGGAGGATTGCCGAGGTTTGAGGCGGGAGCGTGGCGGAGGAGAGGGCTCGAAGTAGCGTAATCTGGCATAGGGAGATGGATTTGATGGACGACGAAGTGGTCAGTTACACCTCACCGCGATCCGTGCCACCGGCTGCGACGAAGTCGTAGATCGTTTTTGAACAGGGAAATAGACGACTTTGGTCGGCGCTGGGAATCGATCCCTTGGCGCGTGAGCGTGCAGAGTGCACTGCGGGGCTTCAGTGCTTGGTGCGATTCGCATGGTCGGGCAATCGACGGACGCGAAGTCACGGGACCGTTACAACCGTGGTCAGTGGCTCACCGAATCCGCGTCGGAACTTGACTGTGCTATCGAGCGAGCCTTGCTTGCGCTTCTTTTAATCCTACCAGCCGTAAGAACTAGTAACCATTAGTTATGAAAAAATCCAACGTGTTAAGAATTTTCCTCGGCGCCTGCTTGGCGTTGAGTTTCCAGCTTACAAGCTTGGCGCAAATCGTTACCTCCGGGATGTCCGGTTTGGTGCGGGGCTCGGACGGCAAGGTGCTGGCGCAAGTTTCGGTGACGGCGGTTCACACCCAGACGAACGCGACGTTCAATGCGACCACCAACGAGGCAGGCCGGTTCAACTTTCGCGGCATTCCGGCGGGCGGACCATACACTGTTTCTGCCAAATCCAATGGCTACGGCGAAGGGCTGGCTTCCGATATCGTCACCGAACTGGGCTCGGACATTGAGGTGAACCTCGTGCTGAAATCGGAGATCGTGACGCTTGAGAAATTTGCGGTCAGCGCGAACCGAAGCGAATTGGACTCCGCCGCAGCGGGTGCCGGAGTAGTGTTGGGCAGTGAGCGCCTCCAGACCAAGCCCACCTCCGAGCGGTCCCTCGCCGACATGATCAGCGCCGCGCCGCTTGTCACCCTTCGCGCCACCTCAGGTGATCGCGAAGAATCCCAGATCACTGCCGTCGGCCAGAACAACCGCTTCAATTCCATCACCATCGACGGTGCGCGAATCAACGACCAGTTCGGTCTGAACGGCACCGGACTCGCCTCGTTCTTCAATCCGCTGTCGCTCGACACGATTGACCAGCTCTCCGTTCAAATTTCACCCTACGACGTGCGTCTAGCAAACTTCACTGGTGCCTCGATTAACGCTGTCACCAAGAGTGGCACGAACACCTTCCGCGGTTCCCTTTATTACTACTTTCGGGGAGACCATCTCTTGGGTCAGCGCATCCACGGACTGAACGAGCGTGAGCGCGCCTTGACCGGCGCAACGATCATTCCCCGCCTGCAACGGGAGACGAAGGGAGCGACCTTCGGCGGCCCGATCGTAAAGAACAAGGTCTTCTTTTTCTTGAACTACGAGAAATTCGATAGCCAAAGTAATGGACGCGATCCGCTTTTCACTACTCCCAGCGAGGGTGCGATTCTCGCTAAACTCAACCAGATCAGCACGGCAGCCGCCCGCAAGATTGACTGGGGCAGTCCCATTACCGGATCCACGGTCAATGAGATGAAGGACAAGAAGTATATCGCGAAGGTCGACTGGCTTATTTCCCCCGAGCATCGCCTCAGCGCTCGTATGTCCAAGACTGAGGGCGAAGTCCCGCAATTTGGCAATTTCGCCAATTCGAGTCTCACGAACGCCAATATCACCGGTGGCCCGGTGGAAACGAGCAGCGGCCATTTTTACTCGCAGCAGCGCGTGGAAGACGCCAAGGCCCTCCAACTCTTCAGCCAGTGGAGCCCGGCACTCAAGACAGAGGTAAAGTATTCCGCCACGTCGCAAGACCAGCTGACTCCGGTCAATACCGTCGCCCCAATCACCATGATCACCGGTCTCACCGGCACGAACCTGCTGACCAACACGACCATCACGAACGGCAGCTATGTCGTCGGCACGGAGTTCAATCGTCATGGCAATCAGATTTTCGTCGACACCCAGCAGATGAGCGCCACGGGTGACTACTTCTGGAAGAACTTCGTTTTCACCGCCGGTGCCGAGCGCGAACAGTCGAACTTCCTTAAC
>Ga0209829_10000039_pt1 | contig 107749 bp, 91 predicted proteins | sample C_140205_EF_Meta_FD_187311 | JGI IMG/M metagenome (GOLD analysis project Ga0209829, IMG submission 187311) | Freshwater microbial communities from Lake Croche, Canada to study carbon cycling - C_140205_EF_MetaG (SPAdes) (version 2) | ecosystem: Environmental > Aquatic > Freshwater > Lake...
TCTTTGGCAAACAGCTTGCCAGCCTTTTTACGGCGCTTTTCCATCGCAACATGATCTCGCGTCTTCGACATGCCAAAACTATACAGGGACAACCAAGACCTGTCACCCTATTATGCGAGCCTCAATAAGATTCTGGTTGATGGCTTCTTCAACAATGCGCCATACGGTGCGGCCCTTTGCCGCTTTTCCCCAGCCATTTGGAAATTGTTCAACGCTGCCAATTTGAATTGGCCCAAGGCCATCACAAAGCGTGTTCAGCGAAGTGCGGATCTTTTGGCAACAAGCTGCAACTTTCTTAAAAGACAAGCTACTCATCGCTTCTTGTCCTCAAAGTTGAACAGTTCCTTCACCTCGGTCTTTAGAATCTTGGCAAACTTCTCCAAACCGGCGACCGATGGCGCATTCACTCCACGTTCGACGAGGCTGATGAACTCAACCGAACATCCGATGGCCTCGGCAAGCTGCTCTTGGGTGAGCTTTCTTGCTTTGCGGAGGCTGGCGATTCGTTGGCCGAGTTTTCGTTGAAGCACGCAGTTTAACTACCACAACGGCCAATTGCTTTCCACGCAGCTAAACTACGGCTGCTCCAAAACGTGCTTCTGGTCGGCTTTTCGGCCTGCCAAAAAATTGAAGTTCCTTCGCGCACTGCAAACGGCTATTTTCTCCATCATGTCTGCCATTTTGAAAGACGAAGAATTTGTTGCCGTTGAAGCCGCCGTCAAAGCCGGCGTTGCGCCGCAGCCCGTGGCTGCCGCGTTCAACGAGTTGTCCGCGTTGCGCGCGGAATTGAAAAAACTGGGCGAGCCAGAGAGTTATTACCTCAAGGCAATGAACTGTCCGCATCATCACCGCATCTTTGCGGCTGAGCCGCACAGTTACCGCGACCTGCCGTTGCGCCTCGCGGAATACGGCACTTGCTATCGCTACGAGCAGAGCGGCGAGTTGTTCGGCCTCATGCGCGTGCGCTCGCTCAACATGAACGACGCGCACATCTATTGCACCGAGGAGCAGTTCGCCGACGAGTTCCGCGCGGTGAACGACATGTATCTGAAGTATTTCAAAATCTTCGGCCTCGAAAAATATCAGATGCGGTTCAGCACGCACGCGGCGGAAGGGCTCGGCAAGAAATACGTCAACGAGCCGGAGTTGTGGAAGAAGACCGAGGACATGGTGCGCCGCGTGTTGATCGAGTCCGGCATCAACTACGTGGAGGTCGCCAACGAGGCGGCGTTCTACGGGCCGAAGATTGACGTGCAGGTGTGGAGCGCCATCGGCCGCGAATTCACCATCGCCACCAATCAGGTGGACTTCGCCGTGCCCGCCAAGTTCGGCCTGACCTACCGCGACAAGGACAACTCGAACAAGACGCCGTTGTGCATCCATCGCGCGCCGCTCGGCACGCATGAGCGTTTCATCGGCTTCCTCATCGAGCATTACGCGGGCAACTTCCCGCTCTGGCTTGCGCCGGATCAGGTGCGCGTCATCACGCTGAGCGACGACGAAGCGCTGATCAACTACGCCAAGCCCATCGTGGCCGAACTGCGCGCCAACATGGTGCGCGTGGATGCGGATTTCAGTGCGACGCCGTTCAAGGCGAAGATTTCCAACGCGGAACAATTGCGCGTCCACACAATGCTGGTCATTGGTGGTCGCGACATGGAAGCCAGCGCTGTCAGCGTGCGGCTGCATCATGGTGGCCAGCAAGGTGCCAAGCCGAAAGCGGAAGTGATTGCCGGCATTCTGGCGGGAATCAAAGAGCGGCGCGCTTGAGCATCAGATGTGATTAGTTGGTGTCCAGTGTTATGAAAAGCGCCCGCTCGCAAACCCCGCCTGCCATTCCCGGGTGCCGGCGGCAGAGGGAGGTTTGCCCGTGAACGGGGGAAAGGCGGCGGGGCGCGGATCGATCTGGAGTGAATGGCCGCTCCCGCTGGCTGTGCTGACGCTGACTCTGACGTTGCTTGGTAAGGGCTGGATTTACGAGGCTTTGGGGCAACCGGTAAAATTGATCGCACTGATAGCCGTCCTGTGCGGCGTGATTCTGGTTTCGGCGGTGGCGATAGTCCGGCATGCGGACGTGCTGGCACACCGGTTGGGCGAACCGGCCGGCACCCTGCTGCTTACACTGACGATCACTGGATTGGAGGTGGCGATGGTGGCCTTTGTGATGTCGACCGGCGCGGAAAAGCCGACGCTGGCCCGGGATACGATGTTTGCCGTTGTGATGCTGGTGCTCAACGGTTTTCTTGGGGTTGCATTGTTGCTTGGCGGCCTGCGGCATCGGGAGCAGACTTACAATCTGCAAAGTGCCAACACTTTTCTGGTCATGATCCTTCCGCTCACCGTTCTGGGACTCATTCTGCCAAATTATACCCGAGCGACGCCTGGTCCGACCTTATCGACTTTCCAGATGGTCTTTTTTTCATTGATGTCCGTTGGTATTTACGGAGTGTTTCTGTTTATCCAGAACGGCCGGCATCGGGGCTTTTTTGTGGCGCCCGGCGAGGCGGGGGATATCTCAATCGCGCACGAGTCATCCAGGTCCACATTTTTTCATCTGGTCATGCTGGGGTTTTACGGGCTGCCGCTGGTCCTGCTAGCCAAGCAAATGGCAGCACCTCTGGATGCCATGGTGGTCAGGCTGGGTGCGCCGCCCGCCCTGAGCGGGTTTCTCATGGCCGTGCTCGTCTTGACTCCGGAATCCATTGCCGCCATCCGTGCTTCTCTGGCCAATCAGCTCCAGCGTTCGGTCAACATTCTCCTCGGCTCGGTTTTGGCGTCGATCGGCTTGACCATTCCTTTGGTGATTGCGGTTTCACTGTTCAGTGGCCGCGCGTTGGTTCTCGGGCTTCAAGTCTCCGACATGATCATGCTGGTGTTGACCCTGATCACTGGGATGCTGACGTTCTCGCAGCCTCGCACCAATCTTTTGTTGGGCTGCGTGCATCTGCTGCTTTTCGGCGCCTATCTGATGCTGATGTTTGATCGCTGATTTGGGCTGCCCTTTAGTGCTGAGCGTTCGTCCGGCGGGCGTGTTCGGTTCGAAGGTGTTTGGAACGAAAATCCAAAGGGATTCTCGAAGTTGTTTTTTAAACTATGAAACGCATCCTTTCGGCTCTGGCCTTGTCCACCCTGATTCTCTCTGTCCGTGCGGATGAGGGGATGTGGCTTTTCAACCAGCCTCCGCGCCAGTTGTTGCAGAATCGCTATCAATTCGATGCTACCGACGCCTGGCTTGGGCATCTCCAGAAATCCTCCGTCCGGTTCAACTCGGGCGGGTCGGGCAGTTTCGTCAGTGAGGACGGGCTGCTGATATCCAATCACCACGTGGGCGCCGATGCGTTGCAGAAGCTTTCCACCAAGGAGAAGAATTATCTGAGGGACGGATTTTACGCCCGATCGTTGGCTGAGGAGGTGAAGTGTCTGGACCTTGAGTTGAATGTGCTGCAGTCCATTGAGGATGTGACAATGCGCGTGAATGCGGCGGTGCCCAAGGGGGCCGATGCCGACTCTGCCTTCGCCGCGCGGCGCAAGGTCATTGCCGACGTTGAAAAGGAGTCGATGGAATCCACCGGCCTGCGTTCCGACGTGGTGACTTTGTGGCAGGGGGGCGCCTATCATCTTTACCGGTTCAAGCGCTACACCGATGTGCGAATTGTCTTTGCGCCCGAGCAGCAGATTGCGTTTTACGGAGGTGATCCGGACAATTTCGAGTTTCCCAGGTATGATTTGGATATCTGCCTGTTTCGTGCCTATGAGCAGGGTAAGCCTGCCAAAACTCAAGATTTTCTCAAGTTTTCGCCCCGGGGTGCGGCCGATGGGGATTTGGTCTTTGTCTCCGGCCATCCCGGTCGGACGAGCCGACTGCTCACGATGTCGGAGCTGTGTTATCTGCGCGATCAGTCTTTACCCTTTCGACTTGCCTCGCTCAAGCGGTTGGAGGTGCTGTTGGGAAACTGGAGCGCACGCAGCGAGGAGAACGCCCGGCGGGGGCGGAGCAGTTTGTTCGGGGTGCAAAACTCAAGGAAGGCTGCCGATGGCGATCTTGCGGCCCTGCTGGACCGAAATTTCATGGCCGGCAAAAGCCGGGCTGAGGCCGAGTTCAAGGCTCAACTCGCAGGCAAGGCGGGCTATGCCGGCGTGCCGCGGGCCTTCGATCGGATCTCCGAGGCTGTGCGTGTTCTGGGCGGGCAGGCCGCACGTTACACATTGTTGGAGAATGGGATGGCTTTCAACAGCCCGGGCTTTGGCATCGCGCGGTCATTGCTCCGTGCCGGTGACGAGCGGACGAAGCCGAACGGAGAGCGGCTCCGGGAATTTTCCGATTCAGGTCGGCAGTCCCTCGAGCTGGGGCTTTTCTCGGAAAAGCCTTTTTATACCGATCTGGAAACGTTGACCTTGACCGACTCGCTGACCTTTCTGGCCGGGCAGCTGGGGGTCAGTGACCCGCTCGTTGAACGGGTTTTGGCCGGCAAGTCGCCCCGCGATCGAGCGTTTCAATTGGTGGAAGGAACCCGGGTCCGGACGGTGGCTTTCCGCAAGCAGCTTTACAGCGGCGGGGCTGGGGCGGTCCTGGCCGCAGAGGATCCGATGATTGAGCTGGCCCGGACTGTGGATTCCGAAGCCCGGGCGTTGCGGAAAGTGGCGGAAGCCCAAAGCGAAGTTATGCAGCAGGCTCAGGCTGAGATTGCCCGGGCCCGCAATCAGCTGCTTGGCACCACGGGCTATCCGGATGCCACATTCACGCTGCGTTTGGCCTTTGGGACGGTGAAGGGGTATGAGGAGAACGGCCGGACGCTGCCTTCATTCACCACTTTTGCCGGCCTATACGAGCGGGCCGGCCAGATGAAAAACCGGCCGCCATTCGACCTTCCTGCGATCTGGCAGAAACGCGGATTGCGTCCAAATTTGGAGGTGCCGTTTAATTTCGTGAGCACCTGCGATATCATCGGTGGCAATTCCGGCAGTCCTGTGGTGAACCGGGCCGGTGATTTTGTCGGGATCGTTTTCGACGGCAACCTGCAAAGCCTTGCGTGGAATTACGGATTCACGGACCGGCAGGGGCGTGCTCTTGCGGTTCATTCGGCGGGGATTCTTGAGGCATTGAACCGGGTGTATGGAGCTCGGGAACTCGCGCGGGAGTTGGTGGCTGGACGGCGGAGCAAGTAGGGGGGATTCCACGGGTCGCTCTCGACTGTTGATCTTCTTGCCGGATTCCGTCAGAATCGGAGGATGAACAACGCATTTCGCCTGCTGGCTTGCATCACCGTTTCACTGCTGACCTGTGTAAGCGGACTGGCGCAGGACAAGCCTTACACCATCGCTGTGATCCCGAAAGGGACGACCCACGAGTTCTGGAAATCCATTCATGCTGGTGCGGTCAAGGCCCAGCGCGAGCTGGCCGCCAAGGGCGTGAAGGTGGAGCTGATTTGGAAAGGACCGCTGCGGGAGGATGATCGGGATCAGCAGATTCAGGTGGTCGAGAATTTCATGACCCGCCACGTCAACGGCATTGTGCTGGCGCCGCTGGATTCCCAGGCGCTAGTGGCACCGGTCGTCAACGCCACCAAGTCGAAAATCTCCGTCGTGGTGGTCGACTCGGATTTGAAGACGGACAAATACGCCAGTTTCGTGGCGACCGACAATTATCAAGGGGGTGTGATGGGCGGGGAGCATCTGGCGAAGTTGCTGGGGGACAAGGGGAACGTGGTTTTGCTGCGTTACGCCGTGGGATCGGCCAGCACCGAAGCGCGCGAGACGGGTTTTCTGGATGCCATTAAAAAGCATCCCGGCATCAAAATTCTTTCCGCCGACCAGTATGCCGGGGCGACGCGCGACACCGCCTATCAGGCCTCGCAAAATCTGCTCAATCGTTACGGGCGTTCGGCCGACGGGATTTTCTGCCCCAACGAGTCCACCACGGTCGGGCTGACCAAGGCTCTGCGCGACATCGGCAAGGCCGCCGGCAAGATCAAGGTGGTCGGGTTTGACGCCGGTACCCAGTCAGTCCTGGATCTGAAGAAGGGCGATGTGCAGGGACTGATCGTGCAGAACCCGGTGCGGATGGGGTATCTGGGGGTGCTGACGGTGGTGAAGGATTTACGGGGGGAACCTGTGGAGAAGCGTGTGGACACCGGAGTTACGCTTGTAACATCGGAAAATTTCGGGCAGCCGGAAGTTCAAGAGCTTTTGAACCCGCCGCTGGCCCAATTCCTCAATTGATTTTCGCGTGCAAAAGGAAGGCAAATTCCAACTCTCCCGGGCGCTCAATGTGTTCGGGCCTTATCTAGGCCTGCTCTTTGTGCTCGGAGTGTTTTGTGCCAATGGCGAGGTTCGCCCCTACTTCCTGACCGGGGCCAACTTCAAAATCATCCTCACCCAGACTGTCATCGTGGCCGTCTGCTCGCTGGGAATGACGATGGTCATTGTCGGAGGTGGTATTGATTTGAGTTTGGGCTCTTCGGTGGCGCTGGCCAGTGTGGTTGGGGCGACTTTGATTGCCAAAGGGGTTGCGCCCGTCTGGGTGGTTACCCTCACGCTTTTGTCCGGCGGTTTGGTCGGCACGCTCAACGGCGCCGTTATCGCCGGGTTCCGCATGATGCCCTTCATCGTGACTCTTGGAATGATGGGGGTGGCGCGCGGCGTGGCCAAGTGGCTCTCAGGCAACCAAACCGTCAACTATCCCGATTCCCCGCTGAACCGGATCATGGCGTTGGAGTCGCCGGACAAGTTGCTGCCTCTGCCTCTGGGAGTGTGGCTGGCTTTGGGGCTGGCCGTGGTGATCGCCGTGGTGATGAACCGCAGCATTTTTGGCCGTTATCTTTTTGCCATCGGCGCCAATGAGGTCGCCGCAGGCTATTCCGGAATCCGCACTCGCAAGCACAAGGCCCTGACCTACGCGTTGGCCGGGGTGCTGTTCGGCATTGGGGGATTGCTGCAGTTGTCCCGGCTGACCCAGGGCGATCCGTCGGTGGCTGCCGGTCTGGAGCTGGATGTGATTGCGGCGGTTGTCATCGGTGGGGCCAGTTTGAACGGTGGCAGCGGAAGCATCGCCGGTTCGTTGATCGGTGCTCTGATCATGGCGGTCTTGCGGAATGGTTCCAGCCAGAGTGGCTGGCCCAATTACATGCAGGAAATCATTATCGGCATCGTCATCGTAGCCGCCGTGGGACTGGATAAATTCCGCCAGCGCAAAGTGCGGTCCTGACACGTCAATCTTTCGTCCTTTAACCCGGCAGGACCCCGAGCCGTGCTGTTTCGCTGAGTGGTTTCTGTGGCAGACTCTTAAAATTCAACTATGCCTAAATGGTTTTTCTCCGGACTGCTGTTTCTCTCCGTGTTGGTAGGTCCCGCAAAGGCGGAGACGGATTATCCGCTGACGGCAGATTCCCGGCCGAAGGCGGGGGTGCCGACGGGCGAGTTGCTCAAGTTCACCTTCGAGCATTCAAGGATTTTCCCAGGCACGACCCGCGAGGTGTCGGTTTACGTGCCGCGCCAATACACGCCCTCTATCCCGGCTTGTGTCTATGTGGGCCAGGATGGTCTGGGTTTCAACGCCCCGGTGGTATTCGATAATCTCATCGACGCGAAGGACATTCCCGTCCTCATTGGTGTGTTCATCCGGCCCGGCGTGACAAAGGCGGCACAGACCAACGCGCTTGATCGGTTCAATCGAAGTTTTGAATACGACGGACTGGGGCCCGATTACGCCCGGTTTCTGCTGGAGGAGGTGTTTCCCGCCGTTGAAAAGCTGGCGACTGCGGATGGCCGGAAGATCCGGCTCTCAGCCAGCGGCAACGACCGCTGTATCGGAGGAGCCTCGAGCGGTGCCGTCTGCGCCTTTACCGCGGCATGGGAGCGGCCTGATGCGTTGAGCCGGGTCTTCAGTAGCATCGGCACATTTGTCGGTCTTCGCGGCGCCAACAAGTATCCCACCCTGATCCGCCAATTCGAGCCCAAGGCCATCCGGGTTTATCAGCAGGATGGCGCGGAGGATCTTAACATCTACGGCGGCGACTGGTGGATGGCCAATCAGGAAATGGAGCGCGCCTTGAGCTTTGCAGGGTATGAACACGCCCATGTCTGGGGTGACAACGGGCACAGCACCAAACAGGCGGCGGCGGTTTTCCCGGAGGCGATGCGCTTTCTCTGGAAGGACTGGCCTGCCCCGGTCAGGAAGGGTTCCAGCCGGAACCAGTTCTTGCGCGAACTTCTGATTCCCGGCGAAGAGTGGCAGGTGGCTTCGCAAGGACATCAATTTACCGACGCCCCCGCCGTAAACGCACGCGGAGATGTTTGTTTCAGCGACATTCCATCCAGCCGGCTTTTTAAGATCGTGGACGGTCAAGTCGACGTTCTTTTTCCGGGTTCGCACCGGGCCAGCGGCGCGGCATTCGGCCCGGACGGGAAACTTTACCTGACCGGAATGGCGAGCAACCACGTTTTGGTATGCGATCTGGCGTCGAAAACAGACAGGGTCTTGGCCGGGGGGATTCAGGGCAATGACCTTGTGGTGCGGCATGATGGCTCGGTCTATGTGACGGAGCCCGTGGATGGTGGGACCAAGCCTGGCAAGGTCTGGTTGATCCCGCCCTCCGGCGTCAAGCGCGTCGTGGACACGGGCCTCAAATTGCCCAATGGCATCACCCTTTCGCCGGATCAATCTCTGCTCTATGTGGATGACATGCGTTCGCACTGGATCTACAGCTACCAGATCTTGCCGGACGGATCACTTACCAACAAGCAGCGCTATTTTCATTTGCACTCGCCGGACACGGCTGACGACAGCGGTGCGGACGGGATGAGATGTGACCGTGACGGGCGGGTCTATGTGGCGACGAGGCTTGGGGTGCAGATATGCGATCAGGCGGGGCGGGTGAATTGCATTTTGCCCACACCTAACGGGCGCGTGGCCAATCTGAGTTTCGGTGGTGCGGGTTTTGACCTGCTTTACTGCACCTGCGGGGACACGGTGTTCAAACGGCGTTTGAGGGTGAAGGGAGCTCTGCCCTTTGCCGCGCCGATCCAGCCCGCCGCGCCGCGCCTATAACCCACGGCTTGATTGAATGGGCGATCGGAATGGCGCTTTGAAATTATGCTCCGGGCGGGTGTACATGGCAGGATGAATGTATCCGTGGTGGACCGGCTTTTTATGAATTGGACAAGATGGCAATTGAGTTTCTGCGCTGCAGGCTTGAGCGGTGTGCTGGCCTTTGGTTGCGGAAATAATTCAGACCGATCGAAGCCTGTTGATCAGGCCAAGGCGGCAGCTGAAGCGGCTGAAAAAGCGGCGGTCAGGGCGGTCGATCAGACCGGTCAGGTGATCAGAAAAGCGGCGGAGCAAACAGTGGCAGCGGCGGAGGTCGGAGCAGTTCGGGCTGGTGAGTTCGGGACTCAGGCCGTTGGAAGGATCAAGGCTGGCGGGCAGAAAGCCGGGGGCGTTTTGTCCGGTGTGGGTGCGGATTTGAAAACCGGGGCTCGGAGGGTTTCCACTGCAGCAATCGGTGCCGCCGGCGAGTTTCAGGCAGGGGCTAAGAGGGCGGGGCAGGAGATTAAAGCGCTTGTTCCTTAGCCGGCCTGCCACGGATTCCGATCCGGAATCGAAAAGGCATCCGGCTTGAGTCTTTTTCGCCATCCCGCGCCGTATTCGCGCCGCGGAAAACAATTTGCAGGGTGTTGTCGTTGGGGCCCTGAACTCAAATCTCTCTCAGCGGGTGTGAGCCTTTCCGCGTGGCTGCTGCTCTCTTCGCGATTTGTCCGGCCCGATTGAGTGAGCCGAGGTTGAAGACGTTTTTGTAGCCCAGCCTCCGGGCATGTCGTTTTGCCGCTCCGCTGCGGATTCCACTTAGGCAGTGCAGCAGCAAGACCTTGTCTTTGTCCTTAACATGCTGAGGCAGGGTGGTTTCGATTTCGTCCAGCGGGATGTTAAGGGCGGCGGGCAGATGCCCCGAGTTGAATTCGGCGGCGCTGCGGACATCGACGACAACGGCGCCCTTTTCCAGATGGAGCAGCGCGGCCTTGGCGGAAATATTTCCGCGTCTTTTGAGGGTGAATGCGATTGCAAACAACACCGGGGCCAGCAGGAGGGAGGTCGGATTCATGGTTTGATTAGCCCGGTTTCGGGGCGGTTGACTTGCGGTTGTGAGCCATAAAGTAGAGGACTGGCACGGCCATCCGGCTGATGAGCAGGGAGGCGATTTCTCCGGCCATCAGGGAAATGGCCAGGCCCTGAAAGATGGGATCGGAAAGGATCACACTTGCGCCGACCACCACCGCCAAGGCTGTCAGCAGCATGGGGCGGAAACGCACGGCGCCAGCGTCCACGACCGCCGCGGCCAGGGGCATGCCCTCCCTCAAGCGTTGTTCGATGAAGTCGACGAGGATGATTGAGTTGCGGACCACGATGCCCGCGCCTGCCATGAAACCAATCATGGATGTCGCGGTGAAGAACGCCCCAAGCCCACCGTGGGCGGGCAGTATCCCGACCAGCGAAAAGGGGATTGCCATCATTACGATGAGCGGCGTGAGAAAGGATCTGAACCAGCCGACCATAAGCACGAAAATCAAGACCAGGCAGGCGGCAAACGCCGTGCCCAGATCGCGAAAGACCTCGAGGGTGATGTGCCATTCGCCGTCCCATTTGACGGCCGGCTCCTGATCTGTGAACGGCTGGGCGGCGTTGAGGATCTGGAGTTTTGCGCCGGTGCCCCCGAACTTCCTAGTGTCGAGCGCTTTCAAGCACTTGTTCATTTCCTGGATCGCGTAAACCGGGCTTTCTATCGCGCCGGCCACGTCCCCGATGATGTAAGTCACCGGCATGAGGTTTTTATGGTAGATGCTTTTGTCGGCCAAGATGTGTTCGATGGTGACGAGTTCACGCAAGGGTATGAGCGGTGGGGTGGCGGTGGCGGCGCCCGGTTCGGGCAGCGCGTTGGCATCGCCTGATCGCACGCGCAGGGCGAGGAGTTCCTCCGGGCTGCTGCGGCTCGCAAGCGGCAATTGAAGGACGATGTTCACGTCTTCCTTCTCTCCCGGAACATGGAGCAAGTCCACCGATTCACCGCCCACGGCGATGCGCAGGGTTTCCGAAATGGTTTCGGCGCTGATGCCGTGCAAGGAGGCTTTTTCCTTGTCGATGACGAAGCGCACTTTGGGCTGGTCGGCTTCGATATACCAGTCGGTGTCCACGACGCCGGGCGTGTTTGTGAAGATCCCGATGATCTTGCGCGCCAAGGCAAGACGGCTTTCTTGGTTTGGTCCATACGCTTCTGCAACCAATGTTTGCAGGACAGGCGGGCCCGGCGGCACCTCCGCCACGGCCGCGCGCGCGCCGAATTTCGCGGCGATCCGGGCCACGCGCGGCCGGATCCGTTTGGCTATGTCGTGGCTTTGCGCGGTGCGCCTGTCCTTGGGCACGAGGTTTATTTGGATGTCGGCCTGGTTTGCCCCAGTCCTCATGAAATAATGCCGGACCAGTCCGTTGAAGTTGAACGGTGATGCCAATCCGGCGTAGATCTGGTAATCAGTGACTTCCGGTTCGGTGCGAAGGGCGGCGGCGATTTCCCTGGCGGCCTGCGCCGTCCGCTCCAGAGCACTGCCCTCGGGCAGGTTGAGGATGACCTGGAGCTCGCTCTTGTTGTCAAAGGGCAGCATTTTCACCTTCACCCACCCGATGCCGACGAGGGCGGTGGAGCCCAGCAGTAAAGCCACGATGCCGGCCAGGAAAACCAGCCGCAACTTGGTGTTGGTCAGCAGAGGGTTCATCACGCGCCGGTAGAGCCGGGTGACGAAATCCTCCGGATGCTCGGGGTGGGTATGGGGCCGGAGTGGTTCGGTGGTGTTGGACGTGTCTTCGGTCAGGCGGGCATATTTCCGGCCTTGCCGTAAAATGCGGAGGGCCGCCCAAGGCGTGACGACGAAGGCGATGAGCAGCGACCAAAACATGGCAGCGCTCGAGCCAATCGGGATCGGACGCATGTAGGGTCCCATCAATCCACCCACAAAGGCCATGGGCAGCACCGCTGCAATCACGGCGAAGGTGGCAAGGATGGTGGGGTTTCCGACCTCGTTCACGGCCTCCACGGCGATATCACTCCACTGGCGCCCCTTGTTCAAGGGCAGATGGAAGTGGCGGACGATGTTCTCGAGCACAACGATGGCATCGTCCACGAGGATGCCGATGCTGAAGATCAGCGCGAAGAGCGTGATGCGGTTCAGGGTGAAGCCATGGAGGTAAAACACCAGCAACGTGAGAGCCAACGTGGCGGGGATCGCGATGGCCACGATCCCCGATTCCCGCCAGCCGAGGGTCAAAAGAATCAGCAGGGACACGCCGGCCACCGCAATGAGCATGTGCCAGAGCAACTCGTCGGATTTTACGGCGGCTGTCTCGCCGTAATTGCGGGTGACGGAGACCGAGACATCGGCTGGGATCAGGGTTCCCTTCAGGGTTTCGATTTTTTGCAGCACGGCGTTGGCCACTGAAATGGCGTTGGCCCCGGGCCGTTTGGCAATGGCCAGCGTGATGGCGGGTTCTTCAGGGGTGCCTTGCCCGGTGCCAAACAGGACGTATTGCTTGGGTTCCTCCGCCCCATCGACAATCTCGGCGACTTCGCGGAGGTAAACCGGCCGGCCGTCAAAGACGCCGACCACGACGTTTCCGACATCCGCGGCTGTCTTAAGAAAGCCCCCGGTTTCGACGGCGATCTCCTGGTTTCCGCTGGTCAGTCCTCCGGCGGCGAATTGTTTGTTTGCCTGCCGCACCAAGGGAATCAAGCCGGCCGGGGAAAGGTTGCGGGAGGCAAGTTTTGAGGGTTCGAGCAAAACGCGCAGCTGGCGTTGGGCCCCTCCAATCAGCGTGGTGGCGGCCACCAGTGGAACCTGTTTCACGCTGTCATCCACCTGGGCAACCAAGCGGCGCAACATCAAATGATCGTAGCGACTACTGTGAAAAGTCAGCGCCAGAACCGGCACATCTTCGATGGACCTAGCTTTGATGAGGGGCGTGGAAACCCCATGCGGAATCCGGTCGAAGTTTTCCTGGAGCTTTTGGTTGAGTTTGACGAGGCTGCGCTCCATATCCTCTCCCACCTTGAATCGCACGATGACCAGGCTTTGGCCGGGTTGAGAGGTGGAGTAGACATATTCCACACCCGGGATTTCCCAAAGCAGTTTTTCCATCGGACGACTGGCCCGGGCCTCGACTTCCTGCGCGTTGAAGCCCGGCATCGCCACCATGACATCAATCATCGGGACCTTGATCTGCGGTTCCTCCTCGCGCGGCAGCAGGAGGAGTGCAAAGGCACCCGAGAGCACCGAGGCAATAACGAGGAGCGGAGTGAGCTTTGAATCGATGAAGGTGCGCGCGACACGCCCGGCCAACCCGATTGATCGAGCCGCGGGTTCCTTGAAGGGAGTTTTCATGGCTTGGGCAGGACGGGTTGCCCATCCTTCAAACCGGCCGCGCCTTGGACAACGACCCATTCCCCCGCATCCAGGCCGGAAACGATTTCCACTTCCGCTCCGATCTGCTTGCCGGTTTTCACGAGCCGGAGCTGGGCCCGGTTGCCGGTGGAGACAAAAACGACTTCCATTTGGCCGCGTTGCAGGACGGCCGAGGCCGGGGCGCGAAGAGCGGAGGTCTCCCCGACCGGCATGGAAACGCGGCCGAATTGTCCGCTATGGAGGCCTTTGGCTGGGGGCAAATCCAGTTTGACCAGAGAGGTGCGACTGCCCGGGTCGGCTGCGGGGGCTATTTCACTCACCACTCCCTCCAGATCGTAATCCACGCCCGCTATCCGGACGGGCAGCTTGTCCCCGAGGGCGAGCCGGCCCAAAACGCCCTCGGGGGCATCGGATTCGATCCGGAGCGTGGTGGAATCCTCCATCTCCAGAAGCGGCTTGCCTGGTGCGGCCAGGTCTCCCACATCCGCCCTCTTGCGCGTGATTGTGCCGTCGAAAGGCGCGGTCACCCTGGTGTAGCCCAGCAGTGTTTCCCCCTCCTTCACGGAGGCATCTGCGACGCGAAATCTGGATTGTGCGGCGTCGTATTCCGACTGTGAAAGGATGTTCTGTTGGAACAGAAGGGCGAGTCGCTTCAGATCCGCCCCGGCCTGTTCACGCAGGGCCAGCGCCTGTTCAAGTCGAGACTGCACCTCTCCGGCCTCCACTGTGGCAAGCAAGTCTCCCCGGCTCACTTTCCGGCCGGGGACGGCCAGCATCCTTTCGATCTTGCCGCTGACCTTTGCCTCGATCACGGATTGCAACCGCGCCCGTAGTGTGCCCACGACCTCTTCGGTGGCGGCGCGTGTTTTGCGCTCCACGACCCGCACCTCCACGGTGGCGGCGGGCAATCCGGCGGCGCTCTTGGGCTCCTGCGGCTTTTGGCAGCCCGAGAAGAGCGGGATTGCCGCAACTAGGACCCAAAGCAGAAGGGTGTTCATGGAGTAGGGCCTTGGTTTTCCGGCGGGCGCGTGTGGCCGCCGCTTTTTTCCTCGCCGGCGCAGGAGCCGCCCGCGCCGAACCGCTTCAGGAGGATTTCCAGCGGGCAGAAATTTGTGAATGAAGATTGCAGGAGGTTGAGTCCGACGAACGCGGTGATCCAGAGCCAGTGGCGGCTGTGGTAGCGGGCGAGCAGCAGGCTGGAGAGGATGAGTGTGCCGGCCACCCGGCGGATGATCAGTTGTGTTCTCATGGCGGTTTTGATTTCGGTTGAACAATCCGGCGGATCTAATTATGAATATATAATCATACGAAGATATATGTCAATCAAAACAAAAGTGAAGCCTCTCACGGTGGCCGAGCTGGGGCATCTGGCCGGCTGGTTCAAGCTGCTCGGGGAACCGATGCGGCTGAAAATCCTGCAATCCCTCTGCCAGAAGCCTCTCACAGTCAATCAAATCGTGGCCGCCACCGGATCGACGCAGGCCAATGTTTCCAAGCACCTTGCCCTCCTCGCGGCGGCCCGGATTCTGGAGCGGGAAAAGGACGGGCAATTCGCCTACTACGGCATAAAAGACAAGCTGGTCTTCCAGCTGTGCGAGATGGTCCGGTCGCAGATGGGCGGCGGCAGAGCCGCCTGAAAGAGGCATCCCCTCAGGCCTTCTTCACGAAACAGGCTTTCAGGCCGACGGCCATGCCGTCCATTTTACAGGAGATCTCATGGTCCCCGTCCACCAAGCGGATGGGTTTGGATTTTGTCCCGCCTTTGAGCACCTGGGATCCGCCGCCCAGTTTCAAATCCTTGATCAACACGACGCAATCGCCGTCCCCGAGCGCGTTGCCGTGGGCATCTTTGACGATGCGGGCCGGTTCCGGTGCGTCCGGGCGGGGTTCGGCAGTCCATTCATGGCCGCAAGTGACACATTCGTAGTGTTGAGGGTGGTCCAGAACATCGGTCATTTCGCACATCGGGCACGCAGGTTTGCTCATGACCGCCGATGGTAAGCGGAATTCCAAGCTGAATTCAACCGCGCACTTGGCCGCCGGCCCGGGGTCTGGCTCTTGGGGCGCACAAAGTCGGTCGGCAAATTTTATTGTCCGCAATCCAAACCCGGGTCAGATTATCCGGGTGCAATCACCATTCTTACCACAAACCGGGCGCACATCCGCCCCGCTCAGAATCAGCGCGGTCTGCACCGCTCTTGCGCTGTGGATGTGCTCCGGGTTGATGGGGGCGCAGATTCATGTTTCACCAAGCGGCGATGATGGAAACCGCGGCACGGCCGGCAAGCCGGTTGCCACACTGGCCGCCGCGCAAAAGCTCGCGCGCAGTGTTGCCGGACGCGAACCCGTTACGGTCTGGCTGCATGGCGGCACATACTATCTGCCGGATTGCCTCGTGTTCACAGCCGCCGACTCTGGAACGAAGCGCCACCCTGTCGTATACTCGGCCGCGCGCGGTGAACAACCGGTCCTCAGCGGCGGCATGCGCCTCACACTGGACTGGACGCCATTGCGTGATGGGATCCTTCAGGCTAAAACACCGCCCGGGTTGGGGATGGACCAGCTCTTCGTCAACGGCGAGCGCCAGCACATGGCACGCTATCCTAATTACGATCCCGCGGCGGAGAAGTTCAACGGCACGGCGGCCGATGCCATTGCTCCGGAGCGCGTCGCCCGGTGGGCTGATCCGGCGGGGGGCTATATTCACGCCATGCATTCGGCGCTATGGGGCGGCATGCACTACCGGATTCTGGGGAAGAAAGCCGACGGTTCGCTGGAATATGAAGGCGGCTGGCAGAACAACCGTCCCAGCTCCATGCACAAGGAATTCCGCTTTGTGGAGAATATCCGCGAGGAACTCGATGCTCCCGGTGAATGGTTCCATGACGCCCGAGCCAACACACTTTACTACCTCCCGCCGCCCGGGTTGGATCTCCAACGAGCCACCATAGAAGTGGTCCGGTTGCGGCATTTGCTGGAATTCAAAGGGTCGCAGGCGCAACCGGTGAAATTCCTCACCCTTAGAGGACTGACATTCAGGCATGCGGCCCGGACCTTCATGGACACGCGGGAACCGCTTCTGCGGACGGACTGGACGATTTATCGGGGTGGCGCGCTCATGTTCGAAGGGGCCGAAGATTGCACGGTTGAAGACTGCGACTTCGACCAACTCGGCGGCAACACGATCTTTGTGAGCAATTACAACCGCCGGCTGACGGTCCGCGCTTGCCTGATCCGCGGTAGCGGAGCCAACGGAGTCGCCCTGGTGGGTAATCCCAAGGCCGTGCGCAACGCGATCGGGTGGAAGGGGAATAACGATTTTGCCACGCTGGACATCGTTCCCGGTCCGCTTACCGGGGATTTTCCCGCCGACTGCCGGGTGGAGGATTGCTTGATTACGCGCAGTGGTCGCTTCGAGAAACAAACAGCACCGGTCGAGATCGACATGGCCCGGGGGATCACTGTGAGCCATTGTTCGATCTACGATGTGCCGCGGGCGGGAATCAACATTGGCGACGGGTGTTGGGGTGGGCATCTTATTGAATTTTGCGATGTTTTTGAGACCGTGCAGGAGACCGGCGATCACGGCAGTTTCAATTCCTGGGGGCGCGACCGGTTCTGGGGTTTGCGTGGCGTGCCGGAGGGGGAGTTGTCCAAGCTGGCTCTGCTCGACATTGTGGAGCCCAACACGATCCGCAACAACCGATGGCGCTGCGATCACGGCTGGGACATCGATCTGGATGATGGTTCCAGCCGGTATGTGATTTATAACAACCTGTTGTTGAACGGGGGGCTTAAGCTGCGCGAAGGCTTTTACCGCACGGCTACGAACAACATCATTGTGGAGAACAGTCTTCATCCCCACGTTTGGTTTGAACGCAGCGGTGACGTCTTCGCCGGCAATATTGTCATGGGTGCCTATCGTCCGGCTGTCATGAAAATTCAAACCTGGGGTGCTGAACTCGACCGCAACCTGTTCACCACCACCGAGGCTGACCGCCTCAAGTATGCCAACCGGGGCTGCGACACTCATTCGCTGGTGGGGGATGCCCGGTTTGTTAATCCTGAGACGGGAGATTTCAGGGTCAAGAGGGGGTCTCCTGCGCTGAAGCTAGGATTCAGGAATTTTCCGATGGATCGGTTCGGGGTGACATCTTCTCGATTGCGGGCCTTGGCTAGAACCCCACAGATTCCCACACTTTCCCGGAGTCCAGTGCCGCCCTCAGAGTCCAGAAAGACTGTTTGGCAAGGGGCCGTTCTCCGCAGGCTGGCGGGGCAGGAGTATTCCGCGTTGGGTGTGAGTTCAGAAGAACACGGCGTGTTTGTTGCCGAGCTTTCCAAGGAATCCCAAGCCTTCCAGATGGGGTTGCGAGCCGGGGATTTTATTCAGCAGGCCAACAGTTCCGAGTTGCGCGGGCCGGAGGATTTTCTAGTCGTCGCCAATCGAATGTCCGGGGATCGGAAGTTGAAACTCCAGCTCATCCGCAACTACCAAAGAATCGCACTCGATCTGTCTGGTCCAGCCAAGTTGCCGCGGTGAAATTCGCCCCCTGCATTGGCTTGGGTGCTTGATCCCTCACCATTCAGTCGGACGCGTGATTCGAATCTCGGGGCGGTATGTGATACGGACCAGTAGATCCCCCCTGCCGCCCCGTGGCCGGGGCAATCCTTCTCCGGGTATACGCACCACCTCGTTGCGTTCAACTCCGCGTGGAATCGTCACCTGAACCATTGCTCCGGTGGCCCCCGGAATCATTTCGACTCCGCCTTGGGCTGCCCGCTCGGGTTTAATCTTGAGGTCACAGCGCAAATCCGAACCTCGCACCTTGAATCGATAACCGGGCAGTGCTTTCACACGTATCTGGACGAAGCTGCCGACAAAGGGTTCGGTCCGAGGCAGGCGAAAGCGTGCGCCAGGCGCTGTTCCGGCCGGGACGTGCAGCTCGTAGATCTCCAGCCCGTCCGGATTGGAAGGATCTTTGATACGCACCTCGCGACGGGTTCCTTGCAGCAGATCTTCGATGCTTAGATGGAGGTCCTCGGCTAGGTGCTGTTTCGCTTTGGCGCTGCGCGGGCCGGAGGTGGCTGCCCGGGGCGTTGCAAAAGATTTGTCGTACGCCTGGCGTCGATCCGGGTCGCTCAGGGTTTCGTAGGCGGCATTTAAGGCCTGTGTGCGCCGAACCGATTCCACCGATTCCTGGTTCAGGTCGGGATGATGCTGTTTGGCGAGCAGGCGGTAGGCGGATCGGATTTGCGTTTCGGTGCACTTCCGGTCCAGTCCCAGTGTCGCGTAATGATTGGTTTCAGCTGCTTTCAATACCTCCGATCCTAGCGTGGCGGGCGTGGGATTTGCCAGCCCGATTGAATGCACCGTTTTTGCCGATGCGGGGCGGGGTGTCTTTTTTTGGCGGATTTTTTCTGCGGCGCATCAAAGGGTGGCAAGAGGCAAAGGTTCGGGTATGCTAGGGATTCCTAGAATGAAAGAGATAGTCAATATTGCGGCTTATAAGTTCGTATCGCTGCCGGATCTGCGCCTGCTGCGGTCGCGGTTGCTCGCGCTCTGTCGGGGGTGGGGACTTAAGGGCACCATTCTGTTGAGTGCCGAGGGCATTAATCTGTTTGCTGCCGGTGCGGGCGACCGGGTGGAGTTATTGCTGGCGGAGCTGCGAGGCGTGCCCGGCCTGGAGGATTTGGAGCCAAAGGTCAGCCGTACGGAGCATCAGCCTTTTCGTCGCATGCTGGTGCGGTTGAAAAAAGAGATTATCGCCTTTGGAGTGGAGGGGATCGACCCCGCACGGCGGACGTCGCCGAAGCTTTCAGCACAGAAACTCAAAGAATGGTTGGATGAAGGACGCCCAATCACTCTCTTGGACACTCGCAACGATTATGAGGTCAAGCTGGGCACATTCAAGAATGCGCTGCCCATAGGTATCGACCATTTCCGTGATTTTCCAGCGGCGGTGGGCCGCCTGCCTGAGAGCCTCAAGGATCAGCCCATTGTGATGTTTTGCACGGGAGGCATCCGATGTGAGAAGGCGGGCCCTTTCATGGAGAGGGAAGGGTTCAAACAGATCTATCAGCTTGAGGGAGGCATCCTCAAATATTTCGAGGAGTGCGGCGGCGCACATTATGCCGGGGAATGTTTTGTCTTCGATCAACGGGTGGGGCTGGATCCAAGCCTCCAAGAAACTGAATCCACCCAATGTTTCCGATGTCAGACTCCGCTGAGCGGGCAGGACCAGGAGGACTCGCGCTATGTGGCGGGCCAGTCCTGTCCATTTTGTTTTCAAACGCCTTCGCAGGAGGCTGCAAGGGTTCTTGCGCTTCGCCAGCAGGCGATCCATCGCGCCTTCACCCCCCTGCCGGGACGTGAGCCCGCCGACCAGTTCAAATCCATCAACGTTCCAAGTGACTGTGATGGGGGGACGATTCTGGAGGTGCTCTGTCGCGTGGTTAAACATGTGCCGCGGGTTTATTGGGAGAGGGAATGCGAACGTGGCTTGATCCTCGATACCAACTACCAAGCGGTTGATGCCACCCGCCGAGTCCGCCCGTGCGAGCGCTACCGGCACAAGTTTCCGCAACTAACCGAACCGGATGTGAATGGGCGTGTTGAGATTCTGCATGAGGACGAGGCGTTGGTTGTCTTGAATAAGCCGGCGCCCTTGCCGATGCATGTGGGAGGGCGTTATTACCGCAATACGCTCCAGCACCTGCTGAATCTGGTTTACCATCCGCAGCGCCCCTATCCTGCCCATCGGCTGGATGCCAACACAACCGGTATCGTGCTGGTCACCCGGACCCAGCATTTCGCCGGAAGGCTTCAGCCGCAGTTCGCCCGCGGTGAAGTGAAGAAAAAATATCTAGTCCGGGTTCATGGGCATCCCGCGCAGGATAGCTTTCACTGCGAGGCGCCGATTGCTGCAGAATCGGGCGAATTCGGTTCGCGCTCCGTGGACCTCGAATCAGGGCTGGCTGCGAGAACCGAGTTTTGTGTCCGCCAGCGCGCGGCTGATGGCACCGCTTTGCTGGAGGCTGTGCCTCTGACCGGCCGCACGAACCAGATCCGGATCCATCTCTGGCACCTGGGGTTTGCAGTGTGCGGGGACCCGCTTTATCTGCGTGGCAATCAGCTTGGCGATATTCAAACGTTGGGTGTGGACGATCCACCCTTGTGTTTACATGCCTGGCGGATCTGTTTTGCGCATCCGCTGACGCGCGAATTGGTGGAGTTCACCGCGCCGCCGCCGACATGGGCTGTTGAAACCAATGCATGAGAATCTCCCTGCTTGCCCGAGAACGTCCGCCTGGATTCGCAAGGGGCTTTGCTGCAACAGGGCTTCCACTCTGTTGAGTCCAAACATGGCAGCTGTAATCAAATGCGAGTTGCCCTTTGCCTCATTCAAAATCAACTTCGATCCCCGGTCCTGTGCGGCCTTCAAGGAAGGGGTTGCCTCTTGGCTTGAGAGGGCGCTGTGTCCACCCCTTTCTCATGCTACTAGCTGATTTATAGAAGGGGTCTGACAAGATTTTTCAATCCGGAAAAATGAAGAAGCCGCGTCTGTCAGACGCGGCTTCTGATTAGGGTGGTATGACGGGGTCGCAATGTCGCGAGTCAGTCCGAACCACTAGCGGATCGTTGCTTTCTGCAGCACGCGTGTCGGGCCGAACGTGTCGTCAAACCCGTAGGCGGTAATATCCGCCTTGCCGCTTTTATGAATCCGGACTGTGGCCCAGGCGTAGTTGCGATCGGTTGCCGGGGCAAAGGAGGTGCTGCCAGGGGCGACTTCGAAAGGAGAGCCCCCGGAACCAACGATCACCTGCCATGCCTTGCCGCCGGTTGCGGCCAGAGGCTGAACCATGCGAAAGATGTGTTCGTGGCCGCAGAAGTAGGTTGCCCCGTATTGCTCAAGGACACTCCAAAATGCGTCGCGGCTGGAAAGGTCTGCGTCGAGGCCGGCTGGAGAGCTGGGCAGCAGTCCGGTGCCGTTGGTGCCGAAATAATAGGTGTAGGCCGGTTTGTGACCGAAGACAAAACTGCGTTTCACCCCGCGGCTCTGGGCTGACTGGAGATCGCTCGCCAGCCATTGACTGGGGGCGTGGGCATCACGACCCGCCGGATCCGTGTTGATCACTGCAAAGTGCGAGCCGCGGAAGTCGAAGCTGTAAGAGAGCTTGCTCTGATCAGAGGCGAGTCCGTCAAGGGCTCCATTGTTGAGAATATTCGAGTTGGTGGGTTGTTCCCCGAACAGTTTGAGGAAGCGGTCGTTATCCAGAATCAGGTCGCCCATGTTGGCGCGCCAGGCGTCTTCATTAACGACCTGGGCCTTTTTGCCGCCAGCCTTCCATTGGGTCTCGTGGTTTCCGGGAACGGGTATCACGTAGGTTCCCACCTCCATCATTCCAGCTACCATTCCGCGCCAGAAGGCATACTGCGTGTAGAATTTTACCAGATCCGAATTCACCACGCCGGCCACATTGGTGGCTGTGGACGGAAATACGGCGTTTCCATAGCCCATAATCATGTCTCCGTTGAAAAATAGGAGGCTGGAATTTTGATTTTCGATGGAGCGGCTGATGCGGGTCCACGCTTTTGAATTTTGAAGCCAGTGTGCATCTTGTCCCGAGAGGGGCAGGGTGGTGGTGTCCGCAGCCGCAGGATCCTGCCGGGAGTCGCCCACTGTCGAAAAAGAAAAGACAACCGGGTCGCGGTCATCATTCTCTCTTTCTTGAGGTTCGTTCGCGAGCAGGGGGGTGTGCTGTCCCAACAGCGCAGCGGTTGATAGGGCCGCCACAAGAGTGTAGGGAGCAAGTTTGGTGATGTGTTTTAACATGGCTGAGTTATAGGCGTTTTGGTTCCGCCGGATTGCTCCCCCAGGAGCAATGCCGACAGGGATGAGCCTATCCAGCATTTGTGACGGATGTGGGGCGATCCCGTTAAGAATGAATGACAAGTGTGCAAAGGGGACCCCGCCTGAAAGACTGCTTGTTTTTACGCCCTTCGTTCTCTTGTCATTCTATGGCAGCTCAGCCTTGGCGGTTGCTGCCGGCGTCAGGGTTGGACTTGAGCCGATGCCAGCCGCCCAAGCCCCAAACCAAAGAGGCTGCGACGGCATAGACAATGGCGAATGCCGGGGCCGCAGTGAGCCAGGTAAAGTGGTTCTCCACCCCGGCTGGAGTGAGTTTGTAGGCATGGATCAGTCCCAGCGCGGAGCACCCGGAGGCTGCCAAAAGCCATGCCGCCGCGTGGTTGAACTTGTGATCGATGACAAAGGCCAGCACGGCTGAATAAATAATTGAAGTGATAAGGAACCCTTGGCTCAGCGATAGGAGACCATAAATGTAAAGGTTCGGTGCGAATCGATCTGCGGTTGAGGCGAGGTCCGTGCCTGCCACTCGAAGGGCGGTTTCAATCTGGATCAGCAGCCACGCGGCAAGTGCGGGAATGAATCCGACAGCCACGGCCAGCGCATGGGGTTTTGGGCTGGCCTGGAAGGCCTGGGCTGTCATCACCAGGCCGATCCATAATAGAATTCCCAAGGCGACCTCCAAGGGGACGACCTGCAGAATCCGGCCGACAATCCCGAAGAGAGCGAAAAAGCAGATGGCGGCTCCGTTCATCCAGGAATAGCCCCAGCGTGCCCCCATCGCTTTCCAGCCCGGGTGGCCGATATAGAGGGTCGTGCCGAAAGGGCTGCCCAGACAGGCGGCCACGATGCTGCCCATCCCGTTTGCCAGCAGCGAGGGGCGTGTGGCAAAGCGATCTCCCGCCGCCGCGGCGCTTTCAAGGGATTGCAGCGAGCCGATGATGTTGTAGAGCCCCATAGGTATGATGACTGAGAGGTAGCTCCACCCGAGGTTTGAAAAAAGAAATCCGAAAACACTCCCCCCCGACCAGTGCGGTGGATGAAAGGCGGCAGGTATGTTTTCGGCGGCGGCGGCCGCAGGCGCAAGACCGGCCTTGCGCAATGCCCATGCCAGGAGAGTTCCTGCCGCCACTGCAACAAACCCGGCCGGTAGGCCAAGAGGCAGCTTCAATCGTCCCGCATAGCAGATCAGAATGAGCAGCATGGGCAGCAGGCCGAGAGCCGGAGCGGCGAAGATCTGAAAGACAAAACCCATGGCAATGAAAGTGATGGCGATGCCTGCAAGGGAGGAAAGTAGTGCTGCTCTGGGGGTGTGGCGGAGCAGCAGGTCCCCGAAAAATGCCGCCACCAACTCCATGATGCCTCCCAGAAAACAGGCGAACAATCCTGCTTTCCAGGCTAAATCGGCATCGTGGGTCTGCCGGTAGACGGGGGCCATGATGAACACGATGAAGGCGAAAAGACTGATTGTGTTGATGCCATAGGGCAGGGCGGTGACATCCTCGCGTTTTTCCTGCTGCGCCAGTTTCCACGCCTGTCTGGCAAAAAACAGGTTGCCGGCCAGAATCGATAGTGCGGCTCCGGGAAGGATCTTTGAGACCACCTCTAGGGCGGTTATGCCGCAGAGCATGGGGCAGAGAGTGAAAATGAGGAGGAGTTGGAGGAGGTTGTCAACGAAAAGGCCGAAGAAGCCGTCCAAATCGCCTTTTCCGAGTCGTAGAAATTGAAGGGATCGTTTCATCCGGGTCCGGGGAGGGGAGGGGAGGGTGCGGGACAGGAAACAGGAACGTCCAGACCCAGGGCTGATTGCCCGACTGTCCTGCTTCTGTAGGAGGGTAACCAACTACAGAATAGGGTCTTACAGAGGGATGGATTGAGGGCTCCAAGTCCCCTGTCTCTCCTGTCTTTCGCATTCAGGAGAGACAGGGTTGACCAGCCTACTTTTTCTTGGCGGCCGGTTTAGCGGCGGCGGCGGGTGCCTTCTTGGCGGCGGTCGTTTTGGTTGCCACTTTTTTCTGTGTGGCTTTTTTCTGTGTGGACTTCGGGGATTTGTCGCCCATAGGTTTTTTGGTTTTGGTGAGTATTACTTCGTCCCAGAATGGTTAAATCAAACCGGGAACGATTGAATTTCTCAAATCAGAAGTGACTTGTAAACAAAAGAGATGCTTTTTCGAAGCCTTTTTTTACGGGTTTCGCCCAACCCGGGCCGGAATGATCTAATTGGCGTGCAATAATAAATTGAAATAATGGTTGCTATTTCCTGAACGGCGGCCATAATCGACTCGTCTGTTAGATAGCTTGTCTCTTTCAAGGCATGGTGAATCCTCAGGTGAACTTGGTTCAGTGATGATTTGAAATCCGGTTAACGGAAACAGTCTGGTCAAAGCAAAGTAAAGTCTCGGACAGTAAGACATCACATGAGCAACAAACTGTTTGTTGGGAATCTTTCCTTCAACACCACTGAAAACGACCTGCAGGACGCTTTTGCGGCCCACGGCACGGTCACCGAAGCCAACCTGATGATGGATCGCACCACCAACCGCCCCCGCGGCTTTGGCTTTGTGACCATGAGCAGTGCTGCAGAAGCCCAGAAGGCGATCGACGCTTTGAACGGCAAGGAAATGGACGGACGCGCCCTCACGGTCAACGTGGCTCGTCCCCGCGAAGACCGTCCTCCCGGCGGCGGCGGCGGCGGCGGTCGTCGTGAATACGGCGGCGGCGGCGGTGGCGGTGGCGGCGGTCGTGGCCGTTATTAATCCTGCCCGGTGAATTTCACGGCGGGGTTCGGGTGAACCGAACTCCGCCTTTTCCTTTTTCCCGCTGTTTCCCCTTAATGAAAGAAGAACATATCGAAGTGGAAGGTCGCGTCACGACTGTGCTCCCCGGCACCATGTTCCGCGTCGAACTCCAAAACAAGCATCTCGTTCTGGCCACCATCTGTGGCAAGATGCGCAAGCGCTGGGTCCGGCTTACGGTCGGCGACCGCGTAAAAATGGAGATGTCCCCCTACGATCTGGACAAGGCCCGCATCACTTGGCGCCTGAAGTAGGACTTCCTGTTCCGTCCGTTCGTCCCTCCGCCTCATATTGAAGCGTGCCAAATCGCACGCCGAGGCTTTAATTTTTCAACCATGTCATTTCAAGTTCTCGGTCTCGATTCTAAAATTCTCCAAGCGGTGCAGGAAGCCGGTTATACTGAGCCCACTCCCATCCAGTCCGCCGCCATCCCCCCTATCATCGCCGGTCACGACCTGATCGGGATAGCGCAGACGGGCACAGGCAAGACGGCGGCATTCACGCTGCCCATTCTCACCCGGCTCGCGGCACAGCCTGCCGCGGGTCGGCGCGCCACCCGGGTGCTGGTGCTCGCCCCCACCCGCGAACTGGCCCTGCAAATTGATGAAAACATCCGCATCTATGCCCGGCACCTTCCCCTGACGGTCGCCACGGTGTTTGGCGGCGTCGGCGAACATCCCCAGATCAACGCCCTGAGGGCCGGAACTGAGATCATTATCGCCTGTCCGGGGCGGTTGTTGGATTTGGTCGGCCGTCGCAACGGGGATTTTTCCGCCCTGCAATTTCTTGTGCTTGACGAGGCGGATCGGATGTTGGACATGGGCTTTTTGCCGTCCATCCGGCAGATAGTCAAGCAACTGCCGCAGAAACGGCAGACATTGCTTTTCTCCGCCACGCTTTCCAAGGAAATCGAGTCTCTCACCCACGAGTTCCAGCGCGCCCCCAAGACTGTCCAGATCGGGCGCCGGGCCAATCCGGCCGAGACCGTCACGCAGCTGGTCTATGAGGTGCCCAAACATTTGAAGCCGGCCTTGTTGCTTCATCTGTTACGCGAGCCCCAGATGAACATGGTATTGGTCTTTTCCCGCATGAAACACGGGGCCGACCGCATCGCCCGCAGCCTGGAGCAAAAGGGCATTCGTACTGCCACCCTTCACTCCAACCGCTCCCAGAACCAGCGCTTGCGAGCCTTAAAGGATTTCAAGTCCGGCGCGGTCCGGGTGCTGGTCGCCACCGATATCGCCGCGCGCGGCATCGATGTCGATGGCATTTCGCATGTGGTGAACTACGATTTTCCGATGCATGCCGAGGACTATGTTCATCGCATAGGCCGCACGGGGCGGGCCCAAGCGGTGGGCGATGCCATCAGTTTTGTCACTCCCGAGGATCACGGCGAGCTGCGTTCGCTGGAACGATTCATCGGCCGCGGTCTGGTGCGCAAGCGGGCCGAAGGATTCGATTATCATGCGGCCGGACCGGCTCAGACGGAAAGCAGCCGCGAAGAGCGGCCCCGTCAACAGCGCGGCCAGTCCCAATCCCGTCCGGCTCCGGCGCGTTCCCGTGCGCCGCAAGGCGGGCGGACCCAGGGTGGCGGAGGTGGCGGAGGAGCCTCCCGCCTAGTCAGTGGCAATCGTGAGGGCGGCAACGTAAACAGTTCTCGGGTTGTTCCGTCAAGCGGCCGGCGTCCTTTTGGTTCCCGTTAAATGGGCGGCGTGTTTTCCGGGTTTGTTTCTTTCAGGGCCGCCCCTCGTCGGGCGGCCTGTTTTTTTTGGGAGGCCAGAAGGCGTTCAAACCGGGCGCGGTTGTAGCGCAGGGCAAGGATGCAGGGGAGGTTGAGCGCCAGTGCCGCCGCGGCGTTCACCAGAACACCCCACCAGGGATTCCAGAGGCGGAAAAGCGGCAGGAAGCACAAGGCGAGCCAGTGGACCACCTCGCCCCGCCAGGTCTCCTGCAGGAACCGCTCCAGATACTGGGGTGAGACAGTTTGGAGGCGGGCTTTGGCGAACCCGCCGCGGAAGAGCCGGGCGGCATCGGGCAGGCGGTCTTTCCAGTGTTTGATACCGCAAAAATCCTCGTAAAAACGGCCCGCTCGCTCCCATCTTTTGGGTCGGGCCAGCCAGCTTTCCGGATTGAATCGTGCCGCCGCCAACCGTGTGAAAGTCCAGGCCAGTCCGAATTGGATCAACAGCCATGCTGCGGCATTAAAGGCGGCAATCCTAAGCAGTTGAGGTTCAGGATGCACGGATCTGCCTGCCTTTCCAAGTGACCTCCTGCCGGCGCCCGGCGCGCCAGAGGGATCTGGTAAATAGGCCGAAAAAAAACATCAGCGGCGCGGGGTAGAGCAGGGCCAGTCCCCAGCGAAAACTTCCCACACGCCGCAAGAGCCAAGCCACTTGGAGGGCGCAGAGCGCGTAGAGCAGCAGCCAGAGCAGCCGATGCCCGGCGAAACAAAGACCCAGCGGGGCGCAAACCAAGCCCGTCGTCCAAGCGATCACCAGCATCAGGATGGGGCGCGGCGTCTGTCCGGCACCCGAGGCAAAGCCCTTGGTCCAACCTTCCACCAGTTCGGCCCAGCCTTGGGCATACATTCGGAAGGCCAACACGCCCCGGCCGCTGCGGCAGCGCAAGGGGACCCCGGCTGAACGCAATTGTTCCGCGAGCCAGAAGTTTTCCAGAATACGCCCTTTCACCACCTCATGCCCTCCGACGCGTTGGTATGCCGGCCGTTCAATCAGCAGAAACTGTCCCAGCAGGCCGCGCGGGGTGAGCCGGTCACCCAACAGCGTAAAAGCTCCCGTGCCGGCAAGCATGACCAGATTGAAGAAGGCGGAAAACTGCTCGTGAAACCCGGGGACGACATGATAGGGGGCCAGGGACAAAGCGCCCCGCCCCGCCGCCGCGTATTCCGTGAGCACTCTTCGCAGGCCATCAGGTTCAAACCAAGTGTCGGCATCCAGAAAGAGAAGCCATTCGCCCGTTGCCGCTTGGGCTCCCTGGTGGCAGGCCCAGGTTTTTCCGCGCCACCCCTCGGGCAGCGGTTTGGAGGGGATTACCCGGGCTCCAAGCCGCTTTGCCACCTCGGCCGTGCCGTCATGGGATGCGTCATCGACGACAATGATTTCAAGGGGCTGTATCGATTGGTTCTTGAGGGACTCCAGGAGCCGGGGCAGTTTTTTTTCCTCGTTGCGAGCCGGGATGATCAGGGAGAGACGCGTTCCGGACACGGGTTGTCCGGTGCGGCCCCGGGTGCAGCGCCGCACCCGCCCGAGCACGACCCAGCCGGTGCACCAAAGTGCCAGAGTGATGAACGAGAGGTTGGTTTCAATTCCCATCGACCGCTTTCTTTTACACGTTTCAACGGGGCCTCACAATCGGCAAACGCGCGGGACTGGCGCGAACCGAAGCCTGATGTTTGCCCAATCGACCTGTTTCCATCACCGGCTGGGTTGCTTAGCTTTCAATCGCGCATGTTTGCGGATGCCTGCGAATCATGAGGTTCACGCCCAAGAATTGTCTCTGTTTTTCTGTCGGGCCGGTCGTCTGCGCCGTATGTCTCAACTCTTTGCGATGCGGATCTTTGCCGCGTCGGGAAAGTCGGACCGTCGTTACCCCGGCCGGCACCGGGTTGAATTCCCCGCAGTATCGCCGGGTTTTCGGGTTGCGGATCAGGCCGGCCCCATGTGTGGAGCGGTGATGAGCCGGTGGAGTAGTGGTGTCCCGGCCGTCACGAAGCGGTTCCGGATTTTAAATCGGCTGCGGCCAATCCCGTCTTGCAGCCGGCGGGCCTTGGGCTAAGATCGGTTCGCAGGCTGTGGCGGAAAACCAGCCTGAAAAATAAAACCGCATGACATCTGAGCTCTCCATCTTCGCCGCCCGGCTTCGGGATTATATTTCCATCTGCGAAATGGAGCCGCTGCTCCTTGAGCCCAGTGATGATCCGGCGCTCCAGGCCCATTGTGATGCCGAGTTCAACGGAATGGCTTTGGTTCTCTTTGCCCTCCAGTGCAAGCAAAACCCGTCTTACCGCAGGTTCGCCCAAGCCCGAGGCATTGCCTCCGCAGAGGTGGGGCACTGGTCGGAAATCCCTGCCATTCCTACCGACGCGTTCAAGGAGCTGGAGCTTTCCTGTCTTCCTGCTGCGGAGCGAACGCGTGTTTTTCATTCCAGCGGCACAACCCGACAAACGCCCAGCCGGCATTTTCACAATCCCGAGTCTCTGGGCGTCTATGAGGCATCTTTGTTGGCTTGGTTCCGTGCGCGCATGCTGCCCGGGGGTGCTGCTGCAAGAGCCAACCTCGATCTGGCAGTTCTTACTCCCGCTGCCGGGCAGGCTCCGCACTCGTCACTCGCCCATATGTTGGAATGTGTCCGCCGCGAGTTTCGGGCGGCCGGGGCGGCCGAGGGTTTTGTCTTCGGACAAGTCGACAATGAGGGAGCTTGGGGGCTGGATTTCGAGGGGGTTGTGAAAACGAGCCGCGCCGCGGTCGAAAAAAAACGCCCGCTCTTGTTTGCCGGAACGGCGTTTTCCTTCGTGCACCTGCTTGATTTTCTGGCGGTTAGGGGGTTGACCTTCGCCTTGCCGGAGGGCTCGCGGGTCATGGAGACCGGGGGATATAAAAATCGATCCCGAACTCTGCCCAAGGCCGCGCTCCATTCGCTTATTACAGACCTGATGGGAGTTTCCCCCTCAGGAATCTTTTGTGAATACGGCATGAGCGAGCTCAGCTCCCAGGCCTATGACCGGGTCGAAGTTGCTGGTAGCCGGGTCTTCCGATTCCCGCCCTGGGCAAGGGCTCGAGTGATTTCACCGGAGACCGGTCGCGAGGTCGAAAATGGTGAAACCGGGATTCTTCAGATCATCGATCTGGCGAATGTTTTTTCAGTGCTGGCTGTCCAGACCGAGGATTTGGCGATTCGCCGCGAAGATGCCTTTGAACTTCTGGGGCGTTCGGAAAAGACCGAGCCGCGGGGATGTTCATTGAGGGCAGGCTGATTACCGCGATGTACCTGCCCCATTATTTCATTGCGGATCTGCCGCCGGAGGCTGTGATGTCGCCGGGCCTCATCGTCGAGGCTTGTCAGAGCCTGCAACGCAACCGGCAGAAGTATTTGGCGGCCCGTTCCACTCAGAGTCTCGTCGAGCTGCTCTGTGGTGTGGCGGGGGACTGGATGCAGCCCGAATTCCGGCTGCGCCGCATCGCGCTGGAGCAAGGCCCGGGGGAGACGGGTTTTTCCCGCGCCACGATAGCCAAAGGGCTGGATGAGTTTTTTCGGCGGTTTACCCCGGAGAACTTCCACGCCCTGCTCGTCCAGGAGCTTGGCCATGTCCGGCGTTTGGATGGGATTGTCTCGACCGGGCCGGAGGAGGTGCATTGCCGTGCGGCGCTGGCGCTCGGCCCCGGGCTTCTGGTTCACGTGGCGGCGGGCAACCTGCCCAATCCGGCCTGGATGAGTCTTGTGCTTGGCATTCTGACCCGGTCGGCGCAGTTCATGAAGTGCGCCAGCGGCAGCTCGCTGTTGCCCAGGCTTTTTGCCCACTCGATTTACGAGGCGGATCCGAAACTGGGGGCTTGTTTGGAATTGGCCGAATGGCGCGGAGGGAGGGAGGATTTGGAAACCGCGCTCTTCTCCGGGGCCGATTGTGTTACGGCCACCGGCAGTGACAAGACGCTGGCTTCAATCCGGGTCCAGTTGCCCGGCCATACCCGGTTTCTGGGGTATGGTCATCGTCTGAGTTTTGCGTTTGTTGCCCGCGGGGCTTTGTCGCGAGTCCAAGGGCCCCGTGTTGCTGCCGGTGCGGCCGCAGATGTGGCCGCTTGGAATCAGTTGGGGTGTCTCTCCCCGCATACCGTCTATGTTCAGCACGGAGGAGAGGTGACGCCGGAACGGTTCGCTGAACTGCTGGCCCAAGAGTTGATCGGGCTGGAGGGCTCGGAGCCGCGAGGGGTCGTGCCGGCCGAAACAGCGGCCCGGATCGCCGCCTTGCGGGGGATTTACGAGGTCCGCGCGGCGCATCGCCCGGACACCCGTCTGTGGATGAGCCGGGATACGACCGCTTGGACGGTCGTGCTGGAGAATGAACCATTGTTCCAATTGTCCTGTCTCCATAGGTTTATTCATGTGAGGGCTGTCGATGATATCACAGCCGCATTGGAGGGGGCCGATGCGGTGCGGCATCAGGTTTCCACGGTGGGTGTGGCTGCGCCGGAAGAACAGCAGCGTGAACTCGGCGCCCTTCTGGCTCGATGGGGTGCCGCCCGGGTATGCCCGATTGGACGGATGCAAACCCCGCCGCTGACTTGGCGGCATGACGGACGCCCCGCACTGGGAGATCTGATCCGGTGGACGGATGTGGAGATTTAAAATGAAAATGGAACTGCGAAAATCCTTTCAGTTTGAGGCCGCTCATCTGCTGCCGCATTTGCCCGAAGGCCATAAATGTCGACGTCTGCACGGACACAGTTTTCAAGTTGAGGTGGTGGTGACAGGGGAGTGCGATCCGCGTCTTGGTTGGGTGATGGATTATGCCGAGATCAGTGCGGCCTTCAAGCCGCTCTGGGAAAGGCTCGACCACTATCATCTCAACGACATTCCCGGACTGGAAAATCCGACCAGCGAAAATGTGGCTATCTGGATTTGGGAGGGGTTGCAGCCGCGTTTGCCTCTACTCAGCGAAATTGTAGTCGCAGAGACCTGCACTGCCCGCTGCGTCTACCGCGGCGGCTGAGAAGGGCCGGCTATGCCGCGCAGTTCGGCGAAGAACTCCTCGTCCACAATGTAGCCGACGCACTCTGCCGAGCCGCAATGGCAGGGGTGCTCCTTGAAGTCATTCAGACTGTAGCCGTAGTTAAAGGTCAGTTCCTCCCCGGATTGTATTTCCCGGAGCGTGACGATCCAAATCCGACCCTCCTCCAGCAGAGATTCGCAGTTGGGGCCGCAACTGTGGTTCAACCACCTCGCCGGATTCCAGCCCACGTCCCCGTCGAGATCGTAGACCTCGTCGAGTTCGAAGATGTAGGGATTGCCCAGATCACATTGGATGGAGGCTTCGGCTTTGGTAATCTTTCGGCCAAGATATTCGAGGATCCGCGTTCCGGCTGGAATGCAGCCCAGAGCGGCGGCGCCTGTGCCGTGGATGGGGGATTCGCGAAAAACGACCTGTCCTGGCGCGTCTGACGGCGTCTCCAAGCCGGGGGTTGGTTTTTTTTGAGTAGGACTCACTGCCGACTTACTCTGCCCGTTCGCCGATCAATGTCGATACGGATCATTGGCGGCGAAGGGCCAAGAATGATTTTTCCGGAAAAAAGTTCAAATGGGCGGCGGTTTGGTGCATCTATAAGGTCATGCGCTGCTTGTTGAAGTTACTCGCGGTTTTGTTTCTGGGTTGCTTTACCGCCTCCGCCCTTACTGCCCATACTCAGGCTAAACTCATTCTCTCTCTCCAGACTGCCCGGGCCGGAGACTCTGTTTTGGCCGGGATCCATCTGCAAATGGAGCCGGCCTGGCATACTTACTGGAAAAATTCCGGGGCTTCTGGAATCCCGACAACTCTCGCATGGACTCTGCCTGCCGGCATCAAGGCCGGCCCTGTTCAATGGCCGGTGCCGGAGAAGCTGCCGCCCGATGATTTCACCACCTACGTCTACCAGAACGAGGTTGTTCTGCTGGTTCCGCTGCAGATTTCTCCGGAGGCAAAAGCCGGGGTGGCCGGGATCAAAGTTCACGTCGAGTGGCTTGAATGCAAGGAGGCTTGCGTGCCGGGTAGCGCCGATCTTCTTGCCAGTCTGAATCTGGGTGCGGAGCAAGCCGCTTCCCCTGATGCTCCTCTCCTTGCCGCCTGGCAGAAACGCCTGCCGGAATCCTCGTCCAAGCTTGTGGCCCATGCGGCTTGGGAAAAGCCGGCTGTTGGCGACCTGCGGCCACTCGTGATCGAGTGGAGCGGCGCCGGTATCGGTGAACCCGATTTTTATCCCCTAGGCAGTGATGCTTTTGAAGTCCAGGGTGAAACGGAACGCCTTCCCTCTTCCGGAGGACTTTTTCGGTTGCGCAAGCAAGTAAAGAGGTTTTCCGGCGATTGGCCTGCGAAAATCTCCGGTCTGCTCGTCTTGAAAACGCCGACGGGAATTGTTGCCTATGAAACGGACCTCTCCTCAGCTCCCCTTGCTCCCGTGGCGAATCCCTCCGCGACTCCCGAGTCTGCCGTTTCTTTGACTCAGCCGCTCTGGAAAATGCTTCTCTATGCATTCCTCGGCGGATTGATTCTCAATGCCATGCCCTGTGTGTTGCCGGTGATTGCGCTGAAAATCCTCGGGTTTGTCCGGGAAGCCAGGAGCGATCCCCGCCATGTCCGGAAGTTGGGTTGGGTTTATGCCTTGGGGGTCCTGGTTTCGTTTCTGTCCCTGGCGGGCGTGGTCATTGCCGTTCAGGCCGCCGGACACAAGGCCGGGTGGGGAATGCAGTTCAGCAATGCCCAGTTCACGGTGGGGCTGACTGTGCTGGTCACTCTGGTCGCGCTGAATCTGTTTGGGTTGTTCGAGGTGAATCCGGGGAGCCGGGTTCTGGGTACTGCCGGGAATCTGGCCGCTCAGTCAGGTCTGGCCGGAGCCTTTTTCAACGGCGTGTTAGCCACCATTCTTGCCACTCCCTGCACCGCGCCCTTTCTCGGGGCTGCTCTAGGCTTCGCCTTCGCCCAGCCGGTGCCGATCATTCTCTTGATGTTCGCCGCCGTTGCCGCCGGCCTTGCCGCCCCGTATGTGGTTCTAAGTTGGAAGCCGGCCTGGTTGAGGTTTCTTCCCAAGCCCGGTGCTTGGATGGAGCATTTTAAAATCGCCATGGGCTTTCCCATGCTCGCCACGGCGCTCTGGCTGCTGAATCTGACCACCATTCATTATGGCGACCGTTCGTGGTGGCTGGGGATTTTTTTGGTGATGATGTCTGCGGCGGTATGGATTTGGGGGGCGTTTGTGCAGCGCGGATCAGCCGGGCGCGGTCTGGCCGTGGTGATCGTGATTCTTTGCATGGCCGGTGGTTACTTCGGAATTCTCGAGGCTCAACTCCACTGGCGTTCCTCTCCCGATTCCGCTTCCGACACCCGTGTTTTGGCTCATGCCCCGGAAGGCTATGCATGGAGCCCCTGGAGTCCTGAGGCGGTTGCCAAGGCCCGGGCTGAAGGACGTCCTGTGGTGGTTGATTTTACCGCCAAATGGTGTCTGACCTGTAACCTCAGTGTGGCTCCAGCCTTTGCCTCCAAATCCGTGGTGGAGCAGCTTCAAAAGCTCAATGCCGTTGCGCTGGTGGCCGATTATACCCTTTACCCTGCCCAAATCACCGCGGAGCTTGCGCGTTTCCAGCGCAGCGGCGTTCCTCTGGTGCTTATCTATCCGCGCGATTTCGCGAAGCCGCCGGAAGTTTTGCCCGAGCCCCTTCCGTATCCTGCCAGCTACATCCCGGTTTTGCTGGGTGCGCTTGAGCGGGCCGTCCGGTGAATTGTTTGTTTGAACGAATCCTTTCTTCCGCTCCTCTAATAAGAGGTGAAAACAACGAGCGGAATCTGAACTAAAGAAACCCATGAAACAACTTCTGACACTTGTGGCGACTCTTGCTCTGGTGGGCACTGCTTTCGCCGCCGAAATCGGCAAGCCGGCTCCTGATTTCACCGGCACCGACATACGCGGCAGAACCATCAAACTCGCCGATTTCAAGGGCAGGATCGTGGTGCTGGAGGCCAGCAATTCCGACTGCCCGTTTTGTGCCAACCATCTCAAAACCGGGGCCCTTCAGGAATTGCAAAAGGAGTTCACCGCCAAGGGCGTTGTCTGGCTCATGGTTAATTCCGTCAATCCGCGTAACTCAAGCCACCGCACTCCGGAACAGGCCCGGGCCGAGTGGGATCAGGAAAAACTCAACGCCACCGCTTGGATCGACGACAGCTCCGGAGCCATCGGTAAACTCTATGGACTGAAGACCACGCCGCACATGATTGTGATCGCTGCCGACGGGACTGTGGCTTATTCCGGGGCGCTGGACGACCGGCCCGCTCCCTTCGGCGATCCCCGCACCGCTCGGAATTATGTCCGGGAAGCCGTGACGCAGTTGCTCGCCGGGCAGAGGGTTTTAGTGTCGCAAACCAAGCCCTATGGCTGCGCGGTGCATTACTAGTTTCTTCCGAAATCCTGCGGTTGAATTGGTTTTTCTTGGTTCCGTTGTTGGATTAGAACCGCGTCTGGCCTTTATTTCTGCCAGAAATTCCCTCTCCCTTCCCATCCTGGATGGTGTAATCTCGGCTGCGTGGTTGATCACGATGTCTTTTCAAAGATGCTCTCCGGCCCGGTGCCGGTGCTCGCCCTGGCTCCGATGCAGGATGTGACCGACCTGCCGTTTTGGAGACTAATGGCGGGTTACGGCGGCGCGGATGTCTATTTCACGGAATACTTCCGCGTTCATGCCACTTCCAATTTGGAAAAATATATCCTCCGATCGCTCACGGATAACCCCACCGGCCGGCCCGCGGTGGCGCAGATGATCGGCAACGACATTCCAGCTCTGGTCCGCACGGCGCGGGAACTGCAGCACTATCCGATTGTGGCAGTGGACTTGAATCTGGGCTGCCCGGCACCCGTGGTTTACAAGAAATGCGCCGGCGGCGGCCTGCTCCGCGAGCCCCAGCGGGTCGATGCTATTCTGGGCGCCCTGCGCGATGCGGTGAAAATCAAGTTCACTGTGAAAACCCGGATCGGTTTCGACTCGCCTGATGTCTTCGAGCAACTGCTGCCGATTTTTGCCAAACACTCGCTCGATCTACTCACTGTTCATGGGAGAACCGTCTTTGAGATGTATCGCAGCGAGGTGCACTACGATTACATAGCCCGTGCCGTCGAAGCTTTGTCCTGTCCGGTGCTGGCCAATGGAAATGTGCATTCCGCGGAGAAGGCAGCTGAAGTGCTGCGGATCACCGGAGCGTGCGGTCTTATGATCGGCCGCGGCGCCATCCGTAATCCCTGGCTTTTCCATCAGATCCGCCAGCAACAGCTTGGTGAAAATGTCTTCATCCCACGCGGATTCGACGTGCTGGGCTATATTCGCGCCCTCTACGAGGCGGTTTGTTCCCCTGAGGTCCGCGAGTCTGCCCAGGTGGAAAAAATGAAAAAATACATGAACCATCTCGGCGTCGGGGTGGACGCCGCGGGGCTCTTCCTCCATCAAATCCGGCGCGTTACCACGGCGGCGGAATTTTTCCGCGTCTGCCAGGCCTTTCTGGAGCATGACCAGCCGATGCCGCTTCAGCCCTTTCCCCTGAATCTCAAGCCGAGCGACAGTATGGCCGGCGAGCACGGTTGATCAGCCGTAGCGGTAAGGTTTGCTGAGGAAAAATGTATTGGGCAGGTGGCGGATCTCCCGCACCGTGCCTCCCTCCAATAGCACCTCGACGATGTCGAAGCGGAATTTGATCTCCGGGTTGCCAATCCGCCGAAGGTAATCCAGCGCCGCAAGCGAGAGATGCCGCCGCTTGGCGGCATCCACCGCCGCCGCCGGCCGTGTCCATTCCTCCGATGATCGGGTTTTCACCTCAACGAACACCAGGCAGTCAGCGTCTCGGCAGATCAGGTCGATCTCACCGCGGCGGGAACGGAAGTTGGCGAGGAGAAACTTAAGTCCCTGTTTTTTCAGGAATCGTCTTGCCGCGCGTTCACCCAGTTTGCCGTGCCACAGATGTTCCGGCCCGGTCTTGCCGGTGAAGTGAGCTTTCAGTTTTTTGAACAGATTCATCTGTTATTCGAGAAAGCCGATCCGGCCACGGATAAACCCACTTTTAGGCCCCGAAAACTCTGCGGTTGACCAAGGCCTTTCAATTTCTCGGAGGCGCTTTGCCGTCACGATTCCGCCGTCAGCCCTTGGCTCTGTGCGGCTCCATGGGGCGGCTTGCAATAAACGCGTCGATCGCATGTATAGCGCCTAGGAAATCCAGCCCCGATTCCTCGCGACAGAGTTTGGTTACGGCGGTTTTTTGCGCAGGATCCAGCGCCAATTCTCTGACGCGATCGGATAGTTCGATCTGGTTTTCTGGGGCAATTATTGCGCTCGATCCATACCGGCTCTGGTTTCGGCCGTTTGACAGCCATGCGCCTGCGAAGCGGCCAAGGCTGGCTGCAAAAACAACCAGCTGCGCATCGCGGAACAGCCCCTTCGCAACCGCTATATTCATTCCCGCAGCCAGCAGGAAGGCCGTCCCAAGACCCATCAAGAGGGCCGGCGCATCCCGTCATTCAAACCCGCTCAGCCGAAGCGGTTTTACCCGGGGATCGCAGCGAAACGATTCATCGTTGAGCTCTGTGTCTGTCTGAAATGTGTTCCTTGCTGCGTTGGGCATGTTCAGTCCTTTCACCGGAATGTTTAGGCCATGTTAAAGATCCTGTGCTTTGCAGCTCGGTGTTGTGCTGCAAGAGTATGCTTCTAACGTTCCCACTCGCCTAGATTAACGGCCACATCCGGTTTGCTGTCAATTGGCGGCCGGTTGTTTTCACGGCTGCGTGTGCCAGTCGGGCGAATTCACCCGGGCCCCAACCATGAGCTTGGTGAGCTGCTTGAGCCGATTTGGTTCACGGCCGGCCAGGTTGGTTCGTTCGCCGGGATCGTGCCGCAGATCATAAAGCTCCGCGGGGTTTTGAGGCGAGGGCTTGACGATTTTCCAATCGCCCGACCGCAAGGCTTGCATGAAATGGGGTTCGTGCAGTTCCCAGTAGAAAAAATTCCGCTCGGGCGCAGCGCCGCCCGTCAGAAGCGGCACCACGGAATAGCCGTCGAAATGCCTGCCGGCCGGCAGCGGTGCGCCGGACAATTGGGCGGCGGTGGGGAGGAAATCCCAGAAAGCCCAGGGCTCGTCGCTCACTCTGCCGGCCGGCACAATGCCGGGACAGCAGACAATTCCGCCTTGGCGCAACCCCCCTTCATACATTGTGCGCTTGGCACCTCGCAGCCCGTGGGATTGGGCGAAAAAGGTCCCGGGCCCGGACTCCGGATCGAAGGCGGAACCGTTGTCCCCGGCGCTCAGGATGACCAGGGTCTTCTCGTCGAGTTTTAGTTCCTTGAGCAGCCCGAGAAGTCTGCCCACATCCCTATCGAGTCGGGTGACCATGGCTGCATAAGTCTTCTCCACTTTCGCCCAATCCCGGTTTGCATAGATGCCGAGGTCGTCGATCTCATAATTGGCATGCGGGAGGGTAATGGCGTAATAGAGGAAAAAGGGCTGGCTTCTGGACTTCCTTACCCAAGCGATCGCGTCGTCGGCGATCAGGTTTTGCGAATAGGTTTTTCCGTCCAGCGGAAAGCGGACTGACTCATTGTAGAGATAGGTCGGAAAGTAATCGTGGGCATGGCGCTGACAGTTGTAGCCGTAGAAATGGTCAAATCCAAGCTTCAGCGGGGAGCCGGTGGTGTCGAACATGCCCAGTCCCCACTTGCCAATGCAGGCGGTGGTGTATCCGGCGCTCTTGAGGAGTTGCGCCACGGTGAAAGTGCCTGATGGCAGCGGATACTGTCCCTCGGGCTTGAGCTCACGGTTGGCCCGGATCGCCGCATGCCCGAGGTGCAGGCCGGTCATCAATGAACATCGGGCCGGAGCGCAGACGCTCGTCCCGCTGTAGAGCTGTGTGAAACGTGTTCCCTCGGTGGCCATCCGGTCGATGTTGGGCGTCTGAATCTTCTTTTGGCCGAAGCAGCCGAGGTCACCCATGCTGAGGTCGTCGCAGAGGATGAAGATCAGGTTCGGCTTCTCAGGCAACCCTGCTCGGGTCTTGGGGAGTGGAGCCAGACACCAGAGTAACGCTAGAATTGCGGGATAAATCCGTCTTTTAGTAGGCATGGCCAGAGGCTAAAGACCGATGAATGCTCTGGCAACACCGATCCGGACCGCTACGGCTTGCTTGGTGCCGCCACAGAAAAGGTCTTGTAGCCGCCGAGGTGGCGGCGCGCGTGTCGATTCCGCGTTATTGGAATAACCCAACGCCCGCAGCCACAAGATCCCCGCGAAGCCTGCACGCCGTAGTTTCGGATAAAATCCCGGATCAAGAGTGCAAAATGGAAACAAAAGAAATTCAAGTCAAAGATGGATTGGAAGGCAGCGTGGGCACTGCGTTGACCGCCGCGGCGCAGAATGGAGTCCGCGTTCGGCCCTTCTGCATCGGCGCGTTTCTGCGCGGCGGCTATTCTGCTTTCCAGTTTCGGCTTTGGGTCTTCAGTGGGCTGTTATAGGATGATCAGTGTTCCTTGGCCAGGTAGGGGTGGCGTGTGCGCCCTCACCGGTTTGCTCAGGCAGTCCGGTGCCAGAAGTCAGGAGATCCCGGCGAAGTCTGCGCGCCTTTGTTTCTGAACAAACCCCGAATCAAGAGGGCAAAATGAAGATAAAAGAAATTAAAGTGACGGATGGATTGGAAGGCAGGGTTGGCATTCCATTGCCCGCCGGGCCGCGCAACGGAGTCCACGCCCGACTCGTGTGTGTCGGTGTCTTCACGCAACTGGTCCTTTTCTGTTTTCTCCTTTTTACTTTCAGCTGTTTCGCTTCAGCCCAGACCTACTCGGTGGACTACTACAAGATTGCCGGCGGGGGTGGGACTAGCACGGGCGGTGTATACCAAGTCAGCGGCACCCTCGGTCAGCCGGATGTCGCCGCATCCATGTCTGGCGGGATCTATTCCCTTACGGGTGGTTTTTGGTCTCTTATTCAGGTGATCCAGACCGCAGGCCTGTCCAACCTGACCCTGACGCATGGCGGGAACAGTGTCACCATCTCTTGGCCCGCAACGGGCAGCTACACATTGCAACAGAACGCGAACCTGGCTAATCAGGGTGGCTGGGTGGGGAGCGGACTTACAGTGACTACCGCCAACGGCATTAGTAGTGTTACGATCAAGCAGGCGTCGGGGAATTTGTTCTTCCGACTGAGCAGTCCGTAGACCAAACCTGAGATCTAAACCAGTAAAGGTCAGAGATGGGTCAAACCCGGCTTCAACCCCTGTTACTTCGAGGGGTTTGCAGCGAACATCAGGCACTTCTTACGCCGTGCGCCAAAGAGATTGGTTTTGTGCGCGATGAGGTGTTTCCCCGTCCTGTGGCCGCCAACGTGAGGAGGTGCTTCTGGGATCGCAAAGCGCCAAGATTCTCTACCGTCAACTTTGCAGGTTTAAATTCGGTTATAATCCATCTGAATCCAGCAATTTTGCCTTTTCCGTTTTTTTGGAAAACCGGATTTTTCCGGTCTGTCCGGGGAAATGGCGTGTTTCCAGAGCAATCGCACGATCCGATCCGATCAGCGTTTTTAGAGTGTTGGGCGGTGGGACGGGTTTGCTCCTTCGGATCCGCGGGGGTGTCCAAGTGCACACTCCAACGCGGCAATCCATTCCGGAGTGCGCCCGTCCTCGGGCGCAGGGGGATGGAGCGGAGAAGCTGGCATGAGGGAGGCGGTTGTTATCAAGGTTGGGGAATGGGGTTTGGCGGGCTGGCAGGGGGGATGACCTGGGGTTAAAACAAGCGCGGCTCTTCCTGTCGGATCGGGGCGAAGCTGCGGCGGTGGATGGGACAGGGGCCCATTTTCTGGAGGGCCTCCAAATGGTTGGTCGTGCCGTAGCCCTTGTGCCTGGCAAAACCGTATCCGGGGAATTGCGCTTCGTATTGCAGCATCATGCGGTCGCGGGTCACTTTGGCCAGAACACTGGCGGCGGCGATGGAGTAGCTGAGGGAATCGCCCTTTATCAAGGCGGTCTGGGGAAAGCGCATGGTTTTGACCGCCCGTCCATCCACCAGAACGTGCTCTGGTGCGGGTTTGAGTTTGGCCAAGGCTGCGTTCATAGCCCGATGCGTTGCTTGGAGGATGTTGATTTGGTCGATGGTTTTTGAATCGACCACAGCGATGGCGTGGCGGATTTGGGGGTGGTTGGAAAGAATGTCGAAAAACGATTCGCGCTGCGCCTCGGTGAGTTGTTTGGAATCGGTCAGGTCGCGCAGTTGGGTTTCTATTCCCGGTTCGAGCCAGTGCGCCGGCAGGATGACGGCTGCGGCGACGACCGGGCCGGCCAGGGGGCCTCGCCCCGCCTCGTCAACGCCTGCCACCGGGGCGACTTTGCGGCGCCAGAGCAGGCATTCAAATTCAAGGCGGTCGGCACGTTTGGCGGGCATTGCGATGGGAGTCACCATGGCGGTCTATGTGGTTGGTGGCAATAAAAAACCCTGAAAAACCCGTGAAAAATCGGGGTGCATCCCGGAGGATCCGCGGTTAAGGTTTCCTCATGAAGATAGAAGTGTTGCATGTCGGTATGAATGTGCGCCACCCGCAGTATGGGCTGGGGGTGGTGAAAAGTATTTCTGAAGCCGCGGCCGAAATACTGTTTGCCGAAGGCAAGCGGACGGTTTCCCCGGAAGCCGCCGGTTTGGCACCCGCCGAGCCTCAGGCGGCGGTCACCGGTCTGGAAATGCCGCTCAAGCTATTTGTGGAGCAGACGCTCGATGCGGCCGTGCGCAAGTTGGGGCTGGAGAAGCCCGATGCGGTGGTTGAATTGCTTGGCGCCCGATGGCATGGCGGCAAGGCGGTCTTGCATCCCGCCGATCCCACGCTCCTGACCAAGGACGTGCCGTTGGAAACCTTTTTTCACAAGGTGGTTATGATCCGCAACCAGCTGCGCGTGCTGGAACAGAAGATCAACGCCCACGAGAAAATCTCTGATGGCGAGAAGGTGGAGATGCAGCAGTATCTGACGCGGTGCTACGGGTCGCTGACCACGTTCAACGTGCTGTTCAAGGACAAGGAGGATCAGTTCTAGTCGGGCTGTGAGCCGCCGACGCGCGGCAGCAATGTGTGACCCTACTCTTGCCGGGTGGTTATCAGGCGCCCTCGGGAATCAATAGTTTTGCGAGGGCGACGAATTGTTGCAAGCTGAGTTTTTCCGCGCGTTCCTGAAGGGAGATGTTCAATTCGGTGAAGGCTGCCACCAGTTTGTCCTGAGCCCAATCCTGCTTGAGGAGTTTGAGCATCATCTTGCGGCGTTGCGAAAAGGCGCGTTTCACCATCTTCACAAACCCGGGCCGAAGCGTTTCCGGCAGGAGCGGTTGTTCTCGGCGAATCAGGACCACGCAGGCCGACTCCACATCGGGTGCGGGGAAGAAACATTCCGCAGGAATCTTGAACCAGCTCCGGGCTTCATAGTCCAGTTGCACCAGCAAGGTGAGGAGTCCGTAATCGTCTTCATCGGCCAAGGCCATGAGGCGGCGGGCCACTTCGAGCTGGAGGGTGACCACCATGCGCTTGGGGCGTTGGTGCGACTGCGCCAGTTCCACAAGAATGGGCGAGGCGACAGAGTAGGGGAGATTGGCCACCAGCTTCCAGTCCGTCCAGTCGCGGGGTTCGTGCTTCACGAGATCGAGGGCGTCATCGTGCAGCAGTGTCAACCGCGAGTCGGCGGCGAAGCGGTGGTTTAGGACGTCGACGAGGCGTCCGTCTTTTTCGATGGCCAGAACCTCGGCGCTCTTTGCGAGCAGCAGCTCGGTCAGGGGTCCCAGCCCCGGGCCGATCTCGAGCACTTTATCGGTTGCGGTGAGATCGGCCGAGTCGACGATGCGGCGGAGTTGGTTGCCGTCATGGAGGAAATTCTGGCCGAGGGATCGCGTCAATTGGATGTTGCGCTTGGTCAGCAGTTCGCGCATTTCGTTGAGAGTCATGAAAGTGGTAGGGGGCGGCGGAGGGTGGGTCGGGTCAAAGCCGAGTTGAGTGCAGCCACGGACAAGCGCAGCTGTGACTGGGTAATGGTCAATGGGGGTGTGAAGCCGAGGATGTTGCCATGCTCGCCTTCCGGGAGAAAAACATAGCCTGCCTGAAGCAGGTGTTTGATGGCATCCAAGGCCCGTGCGGTGGCTGGTTGCCCGTCTTTGCGGGTCAACTCCACTCCTGCCATCAGTCCCAAACCACGGACCGAAGTTTGAACGCCGGTTTTCGAGGTGTTCAGGGAGGCCAGCTCGGCCAGTAGAAATTCACCCAGCTTGGCGCTGCGCTCGCAGAGGTGCAGGCGGTCGATCTCAGCGATCTGGGCCAAGGCCATGGCGCAGCCCACCGGGTGCCCGAGGAAAGTGCTGGTATGCATCGACTCTCCATCCGAAGCGGGCCAGGCGGCATCCATCACATCCGCCCGGCCGACACAGGCTGATAAAGGGAACCCGCCGGTGAGGGCTTTGCCCAGGCAGATGAGGTCGGGTATTACACCGGAGTGTTCGCAAGCGAACCATTTTCCGGTGCGGCCAAAGCCGGTGTAGATCTCATCCAACAGCAGCAGAGCGCCGTGCGCATCACAGAGTTTTCGCAGCAGCGGCAGAAATTCCGGGGGCGGCACCTGAATGCCTCCGCGAGCCTGAATCGGTTCAACCAGAATGGCGCCGGTTTTTTTGCGTTGGAGGAGGCGGCGAATTGATTTTTCGAGGGGGACCAGATCCTGTGGGCGTTTCGGGAATGGGACGAAATGGCCGAAGTTACCCAGCTGGTTCTGAAAGGGTTTGCGGAATAAATCCCGATGAGTGGCGTTGAGAGCACCGTAGCCTAGGCCGTGATAGCCACCTTCAAAAGCCAGAACTTCGCGTTTGCCGGTGGCGAGCAGGGCGGTTTTGAGCGCTGCCTCCACAGCCTCGAAGCCTGAATTGCAGAAAATGACTTTACCCGTGAGCCGAATCTTTGTCCTGTTCCAGCGTTCAAAGGTGATCCGGCTCAATTCCCTGGCAAGCCGGGCCTTGAGTTCGTGGGGATGCACATCGCCCATCGCATGAAGCAGCCGGGACATTTGTCTTTGTCCTGCTTTTACAACGGCTGGATTGGCATGGCCGGCGGCGGCCACACCGAAGGCGGCGGTAAGATCGAGATACTTTCTGCCTTCGGCATCCCAGACATGAACGCCGCGAGCGCGTCTCCAGACAATCGGCCAGGACCCGTCGGGTTCGGTGAAGAGCACGTTGCGCGATTCATGGGCCCGGAGCAGGGTTAGGGTTTCTCGGGTGTTCATCCGGTGGGGGTTAGACGCCGCGCTCTTCCGGCGGCCAGATGACCTTGTGCAGCTGGGCCTGAAAGCGCACAGGCAGGGCGTCTGCGATGATTTTTTCAACTAACTCACGGCGGGAAAGGGGAGTTAGCCCGCTCGGAACGGGTTTTAGAACTTTGCTCTGCTGTTCAGGAGTCAGCGGCTGCACCCAGGAAAAGAGCAGCGGGCAGATTGTCTCGAGGCGGTGCTTGGTAATCTGCTGCTTTGCCCACTCGTAATCCTCCACGGTCCCCATGACGAATTTGATTTCGTCGGTGTGTTTCAGGTGTGAAATGTTGGACTCAAGGTTGCGCCCCGACTCGCCGCTGGAAGGGCATTTCAAGTCCATGATCCGGTGGACGCGGGGATCGATGCCCGAGATGTCGTGGGCTCCGCTCGTTTCGATCAGCACGGTAAAGCCTTCGTTGCAGAGGGACTGCATCAGAGGCCTGGAATTTTTCTGGAGCAATGGTTCACCTCCGGTCAGTTCGACCAAGGGGAGTCGGCCCGTTTGACCGGGGAGTTTTGAGTCTGGGAAAGGGAGGGCGAGATGGTGGACGGAGGAAAGGATTTCAGAAAGTGTTTTCACCTTCCCGGCGTTGAAGGCGTAGGCGGTGTCACAATAGGAGCAACGCAGATCGCATCCGGTCAATCGGATGAAGGCGCAGGGCAGGCCGGCGAAGGTGCTTTCGCCCTGCAGGCTCAGGTAGATTTCATTGACGACCAGCGTTTCGGACATGTGGACAGAGTAGCGGCGATTCTGCGGGACGGAAAGAGGATAGCGGAAGGGAACGGAAGACCCGACGCGACAAAAAGCAGCCCCCTGATTGTGGATTTGCGATCCGTCAATCAGGGGGCTTTGAATGAAGTGGGCTTGTTAAATTGCAGCAGCGATGGCGTCGCCCATCTCCCGGGTGCCAACTTTTCGGGCGTTGGGTTCGTTGGGGCTGAAGATGTCGCCTGTGCGCAGGCCGCTGTTGATGGCGCGGGTGACAGCCTGTTCGATGGCCAGGGCAGGTTCATTGAGGCCGAAGCTGTGGCGCAGGAGCAGGGCGCAGGAGAGGATCTGGGCGATGGGGTTGGCCAGGTTTTTGCCGGCGATGTCCGGGGCGGTGCCGCCGGCCGGTTCATAGAAGCCGAATGTGTTGCCTCCGGTTGTGGCTCCGAGGCTGGCGCTGGGAAGCATGCCCAGGGACCCGCCCAGAGCGGCGGCTTCATCGCTCAAAATATCACCGAACATATTTTCGCAGAGCATCACGTCGAACTGGGTGGGGCGGAGCATGAGCTGCATGGCGCCGTTGTCCACAAACATATGTTCGAGGGAGACATCGGGATATTGTTTACCGATGCGGGTGACGGTCTCGCGCCAGAGAATGCCGTTCTCGAGGACGTTGGCCTTGTCGATGCTCGTGAGTTTTTTGCGGCGCAGCCGGGCGGATTGGAATGCCACGTGGGCGATGCGCTCAATCTCCGGGGTTGTATAGACCATGGTGTCGGTGGCGCGGTGGTGTCCGCCTCCGATATCCTCGGTTTTTTTTGGCTGGCCGAAATACATGCCCCCGGTCAGCTCGCGGACGACGAGGATGTCGATGCCGTCGCCCTGACGTTCCTTGGCCAGGGGGCAGGCGTGTGCCAGGGCCTTGGGAAGGGATACGGGGCGGAGGTTGGCGAAGAGGCCGAATTCCTTGCGGATGCGGAGCAGGGCGGCCCGTTCCGGTCGCTCCTCTTTGGGGATTGTGGGATCCCGGTCGGGCAGGCCGACGGAGCCGAAGAGAATAGAGTCGGATTCCCGGCACAAGGCGAGCGTGGCATCGGGGAGGGCTTTGCCTGCGGTGTCGATACCGGCCCAGCCGACCGGGGCTTGGGTGACGGAGAGCTGGAAGGCGAATTTATTTGCGGTGGCTTGCAGGACCCTAAGGGCCTCGCGCATGACTTCAGGGCCGATGCCGTCGCCGGCGAGGGCTGCGATTTTGAAGGTGTTCATTTGCATACTTCGGTTGTTTCAAAGTGGGCGATGCTAGCCGTTTGGGAGAAGGTGACAATCGAATTTTCAGAAAAGGCGTCTGGAATGAAGCGAGCTGGGTCCAAATGCAGTTGCCCACGGTTGTTTTTTAAGCCAAGATCTGTTTGACTGAATAGGATTTAAATCTTTTGCAACCATGGCCAAGACCTCCAAGACCTCCAAGCTCCGCATTAGGGAGTCCAAACCGGACAAAACCCGGATTTTGCTGGTGGACGACCATGCTGTCGTGCGTTTTGGAATCGCCCAATTGATCAACCGCGAGCCTGATCTGATGGTGTGTGGAGAGGAGGAGGACTCTTCGCAGGCCCTGAGGGCCATTGAAAAGCTCAAGCCCGATCTGGTCGTCACGGACATTTCGCTCAAAGACAGCAGCGGTTTGGAATTGATGCGCAACATCAAGGTGCAGTTTTCCAAGCTGCCAGTGCTCATGGTCAGCACCCATGATGAATCCGTGTATGCCGAGTTGGTGTTTCGCGCCGGGGCTCTGGGCTACCTCATGAAAAAGGAGGCGCTGGAGCAGGTCATCCCAGCCATCAGGCGGGTGTTGGGCGGTGCGATTTACGTGAGTGACGCCCAGGCAACCCGCATGCTGGAGCAGCAAATCCGGGGTAAGACCGACATGCAGGACTCTCCGGTGAAGGCTTTGAGCGACCGTGAGCTGGAGGTGTTTCAGATGATCGGGCAGTGGAAAAAGACCAGTGAGATTGCGGCGGAACTGCACCTGAGCATCAAAACCATCGAGTATTACCGGGAGCAGATCAAACGGAAGTTGAATTTAAAAAGCGCGGCGGAACTCACCCAGCATGCCACCGCCTGGGTCGCCCGCGAGACCACGAATTGACCCCGGCCCCGGGTGCCACCCGGCGCGCGCGGTTGGACTTCTCATCTTCCCGCCTTTCCGGTGCCGCGTTTAGGCGGATCCCGGTGACCTCAAACGCCGCGCAGGCTTGGTGGTGTGGCCCGGGGGCAGTCTGAAAACCAGCAGGAACTCCGGCGGAATGCTCACTTGAGAGCCGGGTTGTCCCGGGGATTTCCCGGGGGAGGATTGAGGGGAACCCTCGGGCTCTGTCCATGGGTGGCCCCGATTGTCGGGAGGGGGTGATCCGTTCATAGTCACATCAGTCAATGCGAGCTGAAAGCCGCAGTGCAAATCTGATGATCCTAAAAGTAATGATTCAGGCGGTCGGTGTGGTGACGCTTGCGGCACCTGTGCGCATGAAGACACCGCCCCAAAAGATGCCTTTGCGCCTCAAGAGTAATCGCATCCGCCGCCCGTTTCGCAAAAACCAACCGCCCTCCTAAATTTAATGAAATCAACTATCATCCCTCGTGCGGCCATGAACCCGATCCCCGGCTCCAGTCAGGTCTCCTTGTCGGTTGGTCAGACTCGTCAGCTGCGATCCTCCCTGACCGGTGCCGCGTCGGAAACCAGCAAGCCCAGCCCGTCGAAGAAGCCGATCCGCCTGATGATTGTGGACGACCATCCGGTGGTGCGCAAAGGCATCACATTCTGTCTTCAAGGGCGCGGGAACATCAAAGTGATCGGGGAGGCATCCAGCGGAAGTGAGGCGTTAACGCTGGCGCGGGAACTCAAGCCGGATGTGGTGCTCATGGACATTGATTTGCCGCAGCTCAACGGGTTGGCCGCAACCGAACTGTTGCGAAAGGAGTTGGCCCAGATCAAGGTGCTGATTATTTCTGTCCATACCAATCCCGAGTATGTTCTGCGTATTTTGCAGTCTGGGGCGCAGGGGTATGTGCTTAAGGACGCCCCCACTGAGGAGCTGGCTAAAGCCATTGAAACCATCAGTGCCGGGGAGACTTTTTTCAGTCCGGAGGCGGCCCGCTCCGCCCTCAACCAGTATGTCCGGGGTGGTTTGGGCGGCAACGCGGTCCAGCTAACCCAGCGTGAGAGGGAGGTTCTGGTGCAGATTGCCGAGGGGTTGAGCAACAAAGAGGTCGCCAGCCGGCTCGGGGTGGGTGTGCGGACGGTGGAAACCCACCGGGAGCACATCATGAAGAAGCTCAACATTCGGAGTGTGGCCGGGCTTACAAAATATGCTTTGAACACGGGCCTCATCACCCTGAACACGAAGGCCAGTTAAGCCAAGCCTGCGGGCTGAACAGGGGGCGAACGTCCTTTTTAAAAACCATCCGCAGCGGGTGGTTTTTTTGCTTGTTATCATAAGCTGGAAGTGCACAATCTTGTTTGACTCTCATCCATCAAACATGCTTAATAAGGGGAGTGTTGCCGAAACATTGTTATCTTGGGTTGGACACGACATCAAAAATTATGAAGAAAATTGTTTTTTCCGTCGGGTTTGTGGCTCTTGGTCTCACCGGAGCAAAAGCCGTGGACACCGCGCTGATGAGTCAGGGGGCAGCCAAACCGTGGGCCGTATCGGCAGCACTTCGGGGGTTTTACGATGATAACAGCGCCACCCAATCCGGCGGCGAGAAGTCAGGCTCCTATGGATACACCGTGAGCCCCGGTGCGAAATATGCATGGTCGAGCGGGCCCACGTCCCTAAAGCTGGACTACCTTTACTCGTATATTTATTTTGACAAGCGTGTGGGTGGACGTTTGGACAAGGCGGATCAGGATCATTCCTTCAACGCCAGCTTTGAGCACGCGTTTAGCGAGCGGTATCAGGTGAGCGTGTTGGATAATTTTGTGGTGGGCCAAGAGCCGGACACGCTTCGCACCGGCAGCGCTTTGGGAACCACGCAGCGCCTGCCCGGAGACAACATCCGGAATACGGGTTCGATTTCCTTCAACGCTCAGATGACTCCGGTGCTCTCGTTGTTGTCCGGCTACCAAAACTCCCTCTCAGACTATGCCGCTTCCGGTGCGGCGGTGAGTTCGGGGCCGACCTCCACAAATATTTTCCCAAGCCCCGCAGGCACTCTGAATCGGTTGGAGAACTCACTCCATCTTGACGCCCGTTGGCAGGTCCAACCCGAAACGACAGCCTTGGTCGGCTACCAGTATTCGATGGCTAATTTCACCGGGGACGAGAAGATCGGTATCCTGCACCCCAGCAACATTGTGTTGATGAGCGACTCGCGCAACAACCGGGCCAACTACGGATATGTCGGTGCGGAACATCGATTCACCCCTGATTTGCAGGTGGGTGTTCGGGGGGGCTTGCGTTCCACGGATTACTACAACGATCCCTCCCACTCCACGGACCTGAGCCCCTACGCCAACGCGAACATCACTTACACATTCAGTCCCGACACATCCTTGCAGGTGGGATTCAACTATGACCGCAATGCGACCGACCGGGTGGATCCTTCCCAGTTGAGCAACAGTTTTGTGAGGGACCAGCAATCGGCAACGGTGTTCGGGACAGTCAAGCATCGTTTGGTGAGCCGCCTCTACGGCTCTGTGACGGGTCAGTTTCAAGACTCCAAGTTCGTCGGGGGGGCTCTGGATAGCCAGACGGAAAACATCTACCTGATCGGGCTGAATCTGGAATACCGCTTCAATCCGAATTTCTCGGCCAATGCAGGCTACGATTACGACAAGGTCGACACGCAAATTCAAGGGGCCAGTTATGATCGCAACCGGGTGTATTTGGGGTTGACGGCCAGCTATTAAGACTTGCAGATTCTGAAGGGGGTCGGCCGATCATCTCGGCCGACCCTTGTTTTAACTTATGGATTCATCAAACGTTACCCCGTCCCAAGAAGCCAAGCTGCATTTCTTGGATTACTGGCGGATCCTGCGGATTCGCAAGACGGTTGTTCTGGCCGTTTTCTTCCTCGTCCTGGCAACGGCAACGCTGGTCACCTTCATGCTGCCGGAGTCTTTCTCCGCATCTGCCCGCATCAAGATTGAGCGGGATGCGCCCGACGTGAGCGGTCCTGGCGGAGGGGGTGGCGTGGCGAGCGGTTACGATCCCTACTTCATTCAGACGGAGTTCGAAATTATGCAGTCCGAGCGTGTCTTGGGCAAAGTGATTGAGCAGCTGAATTTGAACCAGATCTGGGGGAACAAGTTTCAGAACGGGATGAGGCTCAAAAACTCGGAGAGCATAGACTTGCTCAAAAAAGTCATGGATCTGCGCCCTGTGCGCAACACCAGCCTGGTGGAAATCCGCGTTTTCAGCGACCACGCCGAGGACAACGCCAGCAGGCCCAACGATGGTCCCTGCGCCGCAACCTTGGCCAATGTCATTGCCGAGGTGTATAAGGCCGACCGCTTGGACCAGTATCTAGAGCGGACCCGCCGCGGGGTCAAGGCTCTGGAGCAAAACATGAGCGATCTGGAAACCAATGTCACCACCGCCCAGAAAAAAGTGGATGATTTGCGCACCGCTCTTAAGATCAACGATCCCGATCCGATGAGCATGACGCCCACTCCGCAGTTGTCAGCGGATATGCTGCGGCAGCTCAACACGACGTTGATGTTGCTGGAGACGGAGCAGGCCAGAAACGAGGTTCAGCTAAGCAAACTTTTGGAATTGAAGCTGGAACAGCAGCGCGCCGCCATTCAGACCGCCATAGGCGGGGATGCTGAATTGGGGACCCTGCTCAATGAGTTGGATTTGGCGCAGCAGAAGGTGCTGAGCTTGGAAAAAGACTACGCCGGCACGGAAAATCCCACCTACCTCAATGCAAAAGCAATGGTCGTGGAGCAGGACAAGAAGATCGATTCGCGGGTCAACGGCATCCTTCTGGGTTTGAAAAACAAGGTCGACTCCGGCAATGCGCAAGTGGTCAATCTGCGCCGCAAGCTGGAGGAGGCCAAGAAACGGGACTTGGAACTGGCGGAATCCAGCCGGCCCTACTTCGAGGCCAAGGCCAAGCTCAATGAACTGGTGGCTTACCGCCAGATCCTGGCCATGAAGATCGCCGCCGACAACACTGAGTTGACCATTCCAAAGTCGGCGATGGTGGTGATCGAGGATCATGCCGTGCCCAATCTGAAGCCGGTGCGTCCGAACAAGCCGCTCAACATTGCTTTGGGGGTTGTCATCGGCTTGGTGGTCGGTGTGGGGCTTGCGTTCTTTATTGAATATCTCGATACGAGTGTTAAAACCATTGAGGATGTCGAGCGGACATTGCAGGTGCCTGTGCTTGGGGTTGTGCCTCAAAATGTAGGATTTCTCATCGACGAGGGAGCTGAGAGTCCGCACGCCGAGGCATACCGAGTCTTGCGAACCAACCTGCTTTTCTCCCGTAAGGACGACAAGCTTAACACCGTGGCGGTTGTCAGCGCCGGGGCGGGCGAGGGCAAATCCACCACCATCTTCAATCTGGCAACGGTCTTCGCCCAAAATGGAAGCCGGGTTTTGCTTGTGGATTCAGATCTCCGGCGTCCCACCTTGCACAAGATGCTGCGTATTTCCAATAGTCTTGGGCTGACCAACTATCTGCTGAAGCAAAACACTCTTGAGGAGGTTATCCAGACGACAGCCCTGCCCACTCTCGATATTATGGCAAGCGGAAAGCTCCCCAGCAGTTCGTTTGGTATCTTGAGCTCGGTTCATATGAACGCATTGATCAAGGAACTGAAAACCCGCTACGACTTTGTTTTCTTTGATTCCCCACCCATCATGGGTGTGAGTGACGCATCGGTGCTGGCCAGCGAGGCCGATATGACCATTCAAGTCATTCAGTATCGACGCTATCCCCAGCCCATGAACATCAGGGCAAAGCAGATGATTGAAAAGGTGGGCGGCAATCTTATCGGCATCGTGCTCAACAACATCAATGTTGCCCAAGACGAGAACTATTATTATTACAGCGGCTACAGCGAATATTACGCCAAGAGCGATGAGGCCGTGGAAGTTCGTTCCCCTGAGAAAAGCGCCGAGAAAGGCGCCGACAAACCTGCCGGCAAGGCCTGACCGAATTCGGATTAGAGCAACATGAAATCACGACTGAAATTTGCGCTTGGAATGTTTTGTCTGCTGGCGGGTTCCGGCGCCGCGCTTTTCCTCGCCGGCTGCCAGCATTCCCGCGCCAAATCAACCCCGGTCTTTAAACCTGTTCCCGAACTGAGCTCGGGCTCGGCCTCCGCCGGAATTGGTGATGCCGGAAATAAATTCCAAGTCGGTGATCTTGTCTCCGTGAACTTTTCAGGGGTTGAGATGATCCTTCCGCCCCATGAGGAGCGCGTCAAGGACGACGGCACAATCACACTGCCCTTGATCAACTCCGTAAAGGTCGAGAACAAGACACCCGGCGAGGTGCAGCGGATGATCCGCGACCTTTATGTTCCCAGATACTATCGGAATCTGACGATCACGGTGCAGTCTCAGAACCAGTATTTCTACGTCGGAGGCGAGGTTAAAGCCGCCAACCGCTATCCTTATCTGGGAGAAACGACAGTTCTCAAGGCGGTGCAGTCCGCAGGCGATTTCACCGACTTCGCCAACAAGCACAAGGTCAAACTCACCCATGTCAATGGACGAACCATTGTGATCGATTGCCTTAAAGCGATTGAACATCCCGAACTTGATCCTCCGGTTTATCCCGGGGACAAAATCTACGTTCCGCGCCGGCTGTTCTGATGATTCAACTCCACATTCTTTCGGGCAGACAGGCGGGCGCTTTCTGGGTGGCCCGCCGTTTTCCTGTCCGGGTGGGACGTGGGGCCAGTTCGGATTTCCGCCTCGAGGCCGATGGAGTATGGGAGGAGCATTTTGAAATCGATCTGAAGCCCGGGGAGGGCTTTCAAATTGCAGCCAAACCAGAAGCCTTTCTGGCGGTCAACGGACAAGCCGTCCAATCCTCGGTTTTGTCCAATGGAGACCTGCTTGAGCTTGGCACAGTCAAACTCCAGTTCTGGCTGGCTGCTGTGGGGCAGGGAAGGCTGCGGTCTTGGGAGTGGATGGTCTGGGTGCTGCTGGCGGCGGTTGTTCTAAGCGAGATCGCCCTGATGCTTTGGCTGCCGCGCTGAGCGGCAGCCATTCAATGACGGAAATGCCGCGCGCCAGTGAAGGCCATCGCCAAGCCGCGGGCGTCCGCGGCGGCGATCACCTCGGCATCGCGCACCGATCCGCCAGGTTGAATGGCCGCAGTGGCCCCCGCATCCGCCGCGGCAATCAGCCCGTCCGGGAACGGGAAAAAAGCGTCGCTGCAAACCACGCTTCCCGATAAAGACAACTTTGCCTCCCCCGCCTTCCAGATGGCAATCCTGCTGGAATCCACCCGGCTCATTTGACCCGCTCCGACCCCCAGTGTCCGGTCCATTCCGGTGTAGACGATGGCGTTGGATTTGACGTGCTTGACGACGCGCCAGCCAAAAAGCATCGCTCTCAATTCCGTCTCCGTGGGCGATCGTCGGGTGACAATCCTCAGGTCGGACTGCGCAGTCGCTTTCAAATCCCGCTCTTGGAGGAGAAACGATCCGGCACCCACGCCGCGCAGATCCCAGATCCCACCGGGTGCGGCAGGCTGGAGGATCTTGAGCAGACGCAAATTCTTTTTTTTCTGCAACACCTCAAGCGCTTCGGTGGTGAAGTCCGGAGCGATGATCACCTCGCTGAAGATTTCCGCGATGGCCTCGGCGCAAGCCGCGTCCAAGGGCTGGTTGACCGCGATGATGCCCCCGAACGGGGCCTGAGTGTCGGTGGCAAAGGCCTTTTCCCAGGCATCGCGGAGCGTGGTCCCTTGTCCCACGCCGCAGGGATTGGTGTGTTTAAGAATGGCCAGAGTAGGGGCGGCCCCCTCGAACTCCGCCAGCAAATTTGCCGCCGCGGTTAGGTCGAGAATGTTGTTGTAGGAGAGTTCTTTGCCGTGGATTTGCCGGAAGAACTCGGGGAAACGGCCGTAGAGCGCCGCCCTCTGATGCGGGTTTTCACCATAGCGCAGCGGCTGCACCAGCGGGGCCGAAATCATCAGAGCGGGAGGAAGTGCGGTGGTTGCACCCGAGAATTCGCGGTGCAGATGGCCTGCAATGGCGGAATCGTAGGCTGCGGTGCGGGCAAACACCTTGGCAGCGAGCCTGCGGCGCAGCTCCAGCGTCGTCCCCCCACCCGATTCAATCTGGCCAGCCACCTCGCTGTAATCCAGAGGATCCACCAGCACGGTCACGCTCTCATGGTTTTTGGCCGCGCTGCGCAGCATGGACGGGCCGCCGATGTCGATGTTCTCGATCGCCTCATGGAGTGAAACGCCCGGCTTGGCCACGGTCTGCTCGAAGGGATAAAGGTTTACCACCACCAAATCAATGGGCGTGATGCCGTGGGCCTGTGCGGCTGACTCATGGGCCGCATTGCCGCGAATGAAAAGCAGACCACCGTGGACTTTGGGATGGAGGGTTTTGACTCGGCCATCGAGCATTTCCGGAAAGGCCGTGTGCTCGCTCAGATCCTTGACGGTCAGGCCGGCTTCCCGGAGCGCTTTGGCTGTGCCGCCGGTGGAGAGTAGTTCCACCCCCGCTCCCGCCAGAACCCGCGCGAAAGGGATGAGACCTGATTTGTCGGAAACCGAGAGCAATGCCCGTTGAATCTTTGCCGTCATGGCTGGTAAAATCATGCAGCCGCCCCACCCGGTCAATCCGCAAATGAACGGCCCCCATCGAACGGCGCTTGATCGGGACGGTAAAAGTCGTTGCGAGCCGGCCATGATTATCGTCAGAATATCGCTGTGAGTGTTCCCGCGAATCTCTACCACATGCCACCGGCCGGCCTGGCGTCGACGTCATGAAAATCCTCGTCATCTCAATGGCCGGGATTGGAGACACCCTGTTGGCCACGCCTCTGATTCATGAGTTAAGGGCCGGTTTTCCGGCCGCCCAAATAGACGCTTTGGTCCTCTGGTCCGGATCGCGCGATCTGCTGGAGGGAAATCCCCACATCAACCGGGTCTGGCAGAAAAACCTGCTCAAGGACCGCTCCCTGGCATCATTGAAGTTCCTTCTGGACTTGAGGCGCGAAGGCTACGACGTGTCGATCAACACCCACCCTCAGAGCCGGACGCACTATCGGCTTATTGCCAGACTGGTGGCGGCGCGCCGGCGACTGAGCCATGTCTATGAGTGTTCCGGACTGCTTGACCGCTGGATGGTGAGCGGGACGCTGGAGCAGGATTATAACCGTCATACCATCGAGCAGAACCTCGATTTTCTTGAACTGATGGGCGTGAGCCCCAGCATTTCCCAACACGAGATGGAGGTTTATCTCACCCCGGCAGAGCACGCGTGGGCCGGCTCTTTTCTGTCGGATCCAGCTCTGGCCGGCTGTAAGCTCCTGGGAGTCCACATGGGTTCCGGTGGAACGAAAAACCTTCGCCTCAAACGCTGGCCATTGGAACAGTATCTGGCCTTGTTCCAAAAACTTCAGATCTCCCGCCCGGACTTGCGGATCTTGCTTTTTGGCGGGCCGGAAGAGTCGGCGGAGATTCAAAGTGTTCTGGCCCAAACCAAGCCTGGATTTGCCATGCGGGCTGCCACCCAAAACCTGCGTCAGGCTGCCGCGTTACTCCGGTGTTGCGACGCATTTCTGAGCGTCGACACCGCCCTGATGCATCTGGCCGCGGCGGTCAAGGTCCGACAGCAAATCGTCATCGAAGCTCCCACGCTTAATGCCACGAATGCGCCCCGCGGCACTCCTCCCATTGTCGTGCCCAATCCCGCAGTGGCAGGTCGGAACCTGGACTTCTATCGTTATGATGGTCGGGGCATTCGGGGAACCCAGGACGCACTGGTCCGCTGCATGACCTCGGTCACTGTGCCGGCCGTGCATGCCGCGGTTGTGGATGCTTTGGCCCGGAGTTGAGGGGATTTAGGGGGATGGCGCGCCTGAAATTCACAGAGGACTCTTGCGGAACCGCAGCCTTGGGCAATTGGAAAAAGGTTGGAAACCCAAAAGTCCGGCGCAATATCGCCTTACTGCGGCCAGAGGGTCAGGTTGCGGGCGCTGAGTTGACTGAGTAACAAGTTCGGCACGGTGTGCAGAACCAACAGAATAAGCACAATCCCCATCACCGGCGCCAGATCCACCTTGCCAAACCTGAGAGGAAACCCTTTGAGCGGCGTCAGGAGGTTGCGTGCTGTGGACCCGATGAAATCCCAGAGCGGGTTCTGCCCCAAATAGATGTAGCTGGTAATCACATGGACGAACAAAATCGCCGGAAGCAGGTATTTCAAGCTGGAGTAAATGCCCATTCCCGCCAAAGCGGACTGGCCCAGCAGATGGGAAACGGCCTTGAAGCGGTTCACGATGCCCGCCTGCACGAGCAGGGGATGGCAGGACAGCCACAGGACGGCCACGACCGCCACAGGCATCAACAGCAGCGCCCCCGTCGGAAATCGGGCCAGGCGCCCCAGCTGCACCACAATCATCCGATGCAGCGGGTCCGACTCGCTGCGTCCCCGGTTGATGACTAAAAGCGTGAGCAGCCAGAAGTGAAAGACCAGAAGGGTTTGCAGGCAGCTGAGGAGCGAAAAAAGTTCGGCGGAACCGAAATGCGACGCGTCGTCGCGCAGCGGAAAGGCTAGAACGACAAAGGCCAGATCGAGTTTTGGGGTCCAGTTGACCGCCGGCCCAACTTGCCAATAGAAAACACCCCTCAAGCCAAGCAGGATGACCAGAGCGGCCAGCCAGTGCCAACGGCGAAGGTTCTGGGGCTCCGTCCGGCGCAGAGTTCCGGCCAGCGTGGTGGGTAGTGCCCTCGCAAAGGGGTCGAAACGCACCGAACGCAGATTCAGCGCCAGAAGCAGACCCGCCACATTCAAAATAAAATCAATCAGGGTCATGCCCGAAACCGGGTTGCATACCCGACGTCCGCGGGGCGGGCGATGGCGGGGTGTTGCGCAGCTCAGACCTCACATCATCTTCAGTAGCGTCTCGGCCATCTCGCTTGGTGTGGACGCCACACCGATCCCCGCAGCCTTGAAGGCTGCTATCTTGGCCTCGGCTGTGCCCTTGCCGCCGCTGACAATGGCACCGGCATGGCCCATTCGCCGGCCGGGCGGCGCCGTGGTTCCGGCGATGAATCCGGCGACTGGTTTTTTGCAGTGCTGCGCGATCCATTCGGCTGCTTCCTCTTCAGCGCTGCCTCCGATTTCGCCGATCATTATGATGCCATGGGTTTCGGGATCCGCATTGAAAAGCTTGATCACGTCCAGATGCGATGTGCCGTTGACAGGGTCGCCACCGATACCCACGCAGGTGCTTTGGCCGACCCCGCGGCAGGTCAGTTGCCAGACCGCTTCGTAGGTCAGTGTGCCGCTGCGGGAGACGACGCCGATATTGCCTTTCTTATGGATATAACCCGGGGAGATGCCGATGCGGCAGCCGCCATGGGAGTCCGGGCCTTCGCCAGGGGTCACTAAGCCGGGACAATTGGGACCGATAAGCCGGGTGGCTTTGCCTTCCAAGGCGCGTTTTACTTTCACCATGTCGTTGACGGGAATGCCCTCGGTGATGGCCACCACCAGATCCAATCCCGCGTCGGCACCTTCGAGAATCGCATCTCCGGCAAAGGGTGGCGGGACAAAGACCGCGCTGGCGGTCGCCCCGGTTTGCCGGACGGCTTCCGCTACGGTGTCGAAGATGGGCACTTTGACGCCCGCGTGCTCGAAAAACTGGCCGCCCTTGCCCGGCGTGACGCCAGCCACGATATGCGTGCCGTAATCGAGGGAAAGCTGGGCATGCCGCGCTCCGAAGCTGCCGGTGATGCCTTGAACAAGAACCTTGGTGTTGGGGGTGACGAGAATTGACATGGGATGAAATTAGGCGGCGACTGCTTTGACTACCTTTTGGGCCGCGTCGGCCATGGAGGTTCCGGTGATGAGTGTGAGGCCGGATTCCGCCAGGGTTTTCTGGCCGGCGACGACATTGTTGCCCTCGAGGCGCACGACCAGCGGAAGAGTGAGTCCAGTTTCCTTGACGGCCGCCACAATGCCGGTGGCAATCACGTTGCAGTCCATGATCCCGCCGAAGATGTTCACAAGGATGCCCTTCACGTGGGGATCCATCAGAATGATCTTGAAGGCAGCCGTGACCTGCTCCTTGCTGGCACCGCCGCCCACGTCCAGAAAATTCGCCGGGTTGCCCCCGAAATGCTGGATGATGTCCATCGTTGCCATGGCCAGTCCGGCGCCGTTCACCAGGCAGGCTATGGATCCGTCGAGCTTGATGTAATTGAGATTGAACTTGCTGGCTTCTATTTCCAGCGGCGCCTCTTCGTTCAGATCCCGCATCGCTTGGATGTTTTTGTGCCGGTAGAGCGCGTTGTCGTCAAGGCTGATCTTGCCATCCAAGGCCAAGAGCGCCTCTTTTCCGTCGGCGGCTTCAATGACGCAGAGTGGGTTGATCTCGACCATGGTGGCATCGTTTTCCCACCAGGTTTTGTAGACACCGGAGATCAGTTTTGCCCCCAAAGCGATGAGATCTCCCCGAAGGCCGAGGGCCGCACTGATCTTGCGGGCCTGATAGGGCATGATGCCCACGGCGGGGTCGATCCATTCCTTGAATATTTTTTCGGGCGTCTTTTCGGCGACCTCCTCGATATCCATGCCGCCTTCGGTGCTGGCCATGATGAGGGGGCGCGAGTTGGCCCTGTCCAGCAGAACGGCCAAATAGAACTCCTTTTTAATGTGGGCGCCGGCGGTCAGCAGCAGGGTGCCAACCTTGCGGCCCTCGGATCCGGTCTGCTTGGTCACGAGCACTTGGCCAAGCATCTGTCCTGCAAAAGCCAGCGCATCCTCGCAGGTGGCAGCCAGTTTCACGCCGCCCTGAAAACCGGATTTGAAGGTGCCTTTGCCGCGTCCGCCGGCGTGGATTTGAGATTTGACGACCACTCTGGAGGCGCCGCTGGCGAAGATCTTCTCCGCGGCCGGCCGGACTTCGTCAAGGGATTGGCAGGCGATGCCCAACTGGATGGGGACGCCGCATTGGGCGAGCAATTCTTTGGCCTGATATTCGTGAATGTTCATGTCTTAAAGTGGAAGGGCGACTGAGCCGCCCGGAAATAAATCAAATGGTTCTCAGGAGACCTTCCCGCCTGCCGGCTTAAAGGCGGTTTTTTATCGGAATGTAGGGGTTGAGGGTCGGCCCCGTGTAAATCTGACGGGGACGGTAGATGCGTGTGGGCTCTTCCATGACCTCTTTATAATTGGCGATCCAGCCCGGCATGCGCCCGATCGCAAAGATGACAGTGAACATTTCCACAGGAATGCCAAGGGCGCGCATGATGATGCCGCTGTAAAAATCCACGTTGGGGTAGAGCTTGCGTTCGACGAAGTAAGATTCCTTGAGCGCGGCCTCCTCTAATTTCTTGGCGATGCTTAACAGGGGGTCGTCCACCTGAAGTTTCTCGAGCACCTCGTCGCAGGCCTTCTTGATGATTTTGGCGCGCGGGTCGTGGTTTTTGTAGACCCGGTGCCCAAAACCCATCAGCTTCTTGCCGCTGTTTTTATCCTTGGCGGCGTTGATGAATTTGGATCCGTCGTCGCCTGACTGGTGGATTTCATCCAGCATTTCCAGGACGGCTTGGTTGGCCCCCCCATGGAGCGGTCCCCAGAGCGCGCACACTCCGGCCGCGGCGCTGGCAAACAGGTTGGCCTTGCTCGATGCCACCATTCGCACTGTCGAGGTGGAGCAGTTTTGCTCATGGTCGGCATGCAGCAGGAAAATCAGGTCCAGAGCCCTTACGACTTCGGGCTTCAGCTCGTAGTCGCGGTAGGGAACCGAAAAAAGCATGTGTAGGAAGTTGGCCGTGTACTTGTATTCCGGTTTGGGGTAAATGATCGGCAACCCCCGCGATTTGCGGTGCGCAAACGCCGCAATGGTGCGGACTTGGGAAATCAAGCGCACTGCGTCGAGCTGAAAATGCCCTTTGACATCCGATGAGAGCAGTTCCGGGTAGAAACAGCTCGTCGCATTGATCATCGAGGAAAGGATCGCCATCGGGTGGGCCGATGCGGGGAAGCCCTCGAAATGATGCTTCATCGACTCATGTAGCAGCTCGTTTTCCGTGAACAGTTCGGAAAATTTCCGGAGCTCCTCGCTCGTGGGCAGCTTGCCCCAGATCAAAAGATAGGCCACCTCGACGAACGAGGACTTGTCGGCCAGTTCCTCAATGGGAATCCCGCGGTAGCGCAGAATCCCCTTTTCCCCGTCAATGAAAGTGATGGCGCTGCGGCAGGAGCCAGTGTTCCCGTAGCCATCGTCGATCGTGATATGGCCGGACTGGCTGCGCAGGCTCGAGATGTCTATCCCCTGTTCCTTCTCCGACCCCTCGATAACGGGAAGCTGGTAAGTCTTCCCCTCCAGTTTCAATTCTGCGGTTTTGCTCATAATATCTGCTGGTTCCAGCCAATAACATTTCAGCGATCCGAGCGACGAAGCTAGTTGATCGTCCATGGGCAGGCAATCTTAAAGGGCCGGCGGAAGGTTGTTTTTTTATCGGCCCAATCCGCGCGCCGTGCTTTGATTCCCCCTCGTATCCGCTTCTGCCCGGAAAGGGCCACGCCCCGACCCAAAGCCATGCGCGGACAAAAAATAAAAGCGGGGTGGCGGAATGCGGATGTCCTCTCAGCCCCAAAGCCGGAGGTGCGTTGACTCACGGCTAAATGTGGCGCAAGGACGGAGCCATCGGAGCCGCTTTTTTAGGCTTCTCTCTTGACCTTCCACGGTTTTGAGCTTAAATCCTTCCACTAAAGGAAATGGGCTCGTCACAATTGATGTCAGCGGATCAAATTCCATGCGCGCGACCGGAAAGCAGGCCGCTGGTGTTTGTGGTGGACGACGAAAAAGTGCTGCTTGATTTGGCGGAGACGATCCTGACTGCTGCGGATTGCGCGGTGCGGACCTTTCCCGACGCGGAAAGCGCATTGGCTGCTTTGATTGCCGGCCCTGCTTTGCCCCGCTTGATCATCACCGACTTTGCCATGGGTCGTATGACGGGCATGGACCTTATCCGGGAGAGCAAGCGCATCGACCCGGGCCAGCGCACTCTGTTGATCAGCGGGGTTATGGAGGAATTTGTTTGCCGGGATTCTCCCGTCAAAGCGGACGGTTTTTTACCCAAGCCCTACGGAATCGCGGAGTTCACGACCAAAGTGCGGGCGCTCCTGGCCGGCCCGCATGAAGCGAAAAACCAACCCGAAAGCGGGCGGGAGGTCTCCGCCGTCCGGGATCGATTGTCTCAAAAACTATGAAAACAAAGCTCGTCCGAATTGTCATGGGTGTGATGGTCCTGTTGCTGCTTGGTTTGGTGGCGCTGGGTTTTTTCCTCGGCGACGCCATCAAGCATGGCGTGGAGGCCTTCGGCCCAAAACTGGCCAAGGTGGACATCAAACTGGAGAGCGTCCGGGTGTCTTTATTTTCCGGGGCTGGGAGCATCCGCGGTCTGGTGGTGGGCAACCCGCCGGAATTCAAGACGCCCGAAGCCATCCGTGTGGGCGGTGCCAGCCTCGAGATCAGTCCCGCTTCGCTGCTCTCAGGCAAGGTCGTCATCAAATCCATCCAAGTGCACTCTCCGCTCATAACCTTTGAGGGCGGTCTGGCCGGGAGCAATCTCGGGAAAATCATCGCCAACCTCAATGAAATCAGCGCGGACGGATCCGCCGGCAAGGCCCCTCCCGCCCAGTCCGCCCCGCCAAAGCCGGGCAAAAAGCTTGAGGTGGACGATTTCCTGATCACTGGCGCCAGGCTTAATCTCAGCGTCGCGGGTTTGATGGGGGGCAAGTCCGTGCCTGTGCTGCTGCCTGACATTCATCTCACCGCTCTGGGCACCGGGCCGGAGGGGATCACCGGCGTGGAGCTGACCAAGCGTGTGGTTTCAGCATTGGAGCAGGCTTCGGCCAAGGCTGCTGCGGGGGCGGCGGGAGACCTCGGCAAGAACGCCGTCGGATTGCTTAATAAGACTCTGGCGGGGGGCGGCAGCAATACTTTGGACAAGGTGAAAGGCTTGGGTGGGTTTCTAAAGAAAAACCAGACCGCACATTAATCCGGCAAGTGGCGTGCTGTCTTCGGAAATGTGCTTGCGCATTTTTCAAAAACTGATTTAATCAACCCTGTTACAAGTAGCCCGATATATCCGTTATCTATCTGCATGAATAAGTTTCAACCGATGGGGGTGTCTTGAGTCGCCCCTTTGCCCCCCGCAGTTCCTCCTCCTCCGCTTCTTTTGTCCGGGTCAATGGTAAAATCCGTGCCCGTGAAGTCCGGGTTATCGGTGCCGACGGCAAGCAGGCGGGAGTCCTTTCTTTGGGTGATGCGCTCAATCTGGCCAGAGTCCATGGCGTGGATCTTGTCGAGATCGCCCCCAATGCCAATCCGCCGGTGTGCCGAATTGTGGATTTCGGCAAATTCCGCTACGAGCAGTCCAAGAAGGATAAGGAGTCCAAAAAACACCAGCACGCCACCTTGGTCAAGGAGGTCCAGCTCAGCCCGCGCATCGACCCTCATGACCTTTCGGTTAAGCTGGCCCATGCCATCGATTTTCTCTGTGAAGACATGAAGGTGAAGATCACCCTCAAGTTTCGCGGCCGGGAAATGGCCCATACCGAATTCGGCTTCCAAGTCATCCAGAAATTTCTGGCCGAGATCGCCCCCTACGGTCATCCGGATTTTACCCCCAAACTGATCGGCAAAGGCATCAACGCTATGATCAGTCCGTTGCCCCGCAACAAGCGCGCCAAGCATCCCAATGAGCTTCAAGGCGCCGAGACCGGTCCGGATTCCGCCGGCAAGCCCCCGTCTTCAAGCAAGTCATCCCAGCCCGCTGCCGCGAGTCCTACCGAGGAACAGGACGAAGACGAGGTCGGGGAAACCGCTGAGGTGGAAGAGACTTAAGTCCCGCCTTTTCTCAATTTTCAAGCGGAGCTTTGGGGCGCTGAGGAGCTGGATTTTCAATTCATCCTTAAGCGCCTCTTTTTTCTGGAACCCTTCCGGGAAGCATGGGGCCGCTCGTTGCCATCCACACATCCGCTTATTTCCAATAGAAGCTCAGGATTTGCACATCCCGCGGGCCGGCCCTGCCGATGACTGCGTAAAAGGTGCGCCTGCTCATTCCCAGCTCCGCATCCACTTGAACCTGAAAGGTTTTGCTGCGGACATCACAGAAGCGGGCGAGTTGGGGGACGATCCGCGGGTTCACCGCGTTGACCAGTTCGCCCACATTGCGGAAAGGAATGTCGTCTTCGGTCCCATCCGTTCCATCTGGCCCCGAGCGCAATTTGACGATCTGTTCGGCCGCGTTGGCATCGATCCCCGGGATGGCCTGCAGCGTGTTGACGGAAGCGGTGTTGATGTTGATGAGGCCGTCGGACAGGGGGGTGAAAATTTCCGCCAGCCCGATGGTGTAGGCGGGGGTGTCTAGAATCCGCCCGAAACGATCTGTCTTCTGGAAGAATGCCGGCGCATGATTGGTGCTGCTGCTGCCCCAGTAAATGTCCTGGGTGATGCCACGAATGAGAAGCAGTTCCGATAGGTCATCCATGGGCGCGTTCTTCGCCTCATAGGGCGGGTCCAGGCTCTGGTAATAGTCGCTCTTGGCCCCGTTGGGACGGTGCACATTGGAATTCGGGTTGGGATCCAGCCAGTCGAGGATGGAATCGGAAATGGCGGAGATGTCGCTGGCGTTGACTCCGACAAGTGTCAGCGCCTGCTGCAGAAGGGCGGCGTCGGCCTTGTTGATGTTAATCCGGCGTTCCAGGTCGGTGATTTTGACCGTAACCCGGCCGTCGCCCACCTGGAAGTTCTCCATGGAAAGGCCGGCCAGCGGGCTGTTCTCGGAAGCCAGAGTGCCGGGACCTCCCGCCCATTTTTGATTTAATGAATCATAGGGTTCGGCGGTCACACTTAACTGCTGCGCAACCGCATACCTTGCCAGTTCCACCCCCGAACGGCCCAGCCAAGTCAACGCCGCCTCGTTGTTCGCAGTCATCGCCAGCTTCGTCTCCACCTTCATCGAGTAGGCCAGTGCCGCCACCAGCATGCTCAGCACAAAGATGGCAATCATCACAATGACGAGCGCAACGCCGCCGGAGTTGGGGTGGGGACGCAGTTTCATCGGGGTAGAGCCGGTCCGCCCGGCAGCCTGAAGGGGGGTGGGGTGGGGATGCCTGGGGTGCCCGGAGTGCCGGGGGCACCGGGCAGTCCCGCCCCACCCGCCCGACTGGGCAGTTGGGCGGGGGATTGCCAGACCGATTGCACCGTGACCGCCGCCGGGGCGATGACACGGGTGATCTCATTGACCTGCGAGGAAGAGGCATCCCCGGTGGTTAATTTGAGCGTAACGCGGATCAAGGGGGGGATCTGGTTGGTCCGGGCATCGTTCCATTCCTCCACCCACTCGAGTTTCTTTTCGTCCCAGAATCCCAAACTGAACTCCTTCACGTTGCGGGCCAGCACGATGGGGTGTTGCATCTCGTCCTTGTCCCAGTCCATCAGCAACGGTCTTTGGCGCAGCACCAGTTGTTTGCTGGAATTGGGGCCCGATTCCACGGCAAAGGTGCAGCGCCGCACCACAAAGTCGCCGAATTTCCCGCTGCGCGGAAAACTCTCCGACAGCCGCGACACAAAACTCAGCGACGCCTCGTTCCCATTCCCCGCATCAAAGCTGTAGTAAGCCAGATCCACGCTGAACGAGCAGGTTGTGATGAGGGCGTCCTCCAGGGTGCGCAGCGCCATGCGCGAACGCTGCACTTCCACCGCCGACGCCAGCCCGATCCGCGCCCCCCGGGCAATGGCAATCCAGCTTGAATAAATCCCCGTGACAACCATCCCCAAAATGGCCAGTGCCACGATGATCTCGATGAGGCTGAACGCGGCGCAAGCCCGCGGCGGCCGGGCAAATGGCTGGCGTGTGAAATCCCCTGCCGCCAGCGGGTGTGCCGGCACCGGGCCCTGCAATTTTTGCGCTTGTTGCAATTTCATTTCAGCGGCCTCTGATCCGGCCCGGGCTGGGAGACTCCCGGAACAGCAGGATACTCATGTGGGAGGACTCGGCGCGTCCGCCGCCGCCGCTGCGGGTGATGACAAAATCCACCTGGAACAATCCGTTGGAGGAGGCTTCGGTGACCTGCCTGGTCCAGTGGTAACCCGGAAACAAATCGCCGCAGCTTCCCGACTCGGTCCCTTCAGCCAGCTTGTTGGTCAGAGAGAGTTCCGCCGCCAGCATCGCCGCGTCCAGCGGGGCGTTTTGCAACGCCCGCGCATTGCGCAGGGAACTGCTCAACACCGCCAGAATCGAGAAAAGGCAGATGAACAAAATCCCCGACGCAATCATGACTTCCAGCAGGGTGAACCCGGGCTGGCTCCCCGGCGGCGGAATCCGCATGCCCCGCGTCTGCGGGCCGGGCCGGGGGTGTCCGGAGGGATGGTCGTGGGAAGTCATTGGATTTTGTCCGTGACGGAGACCATGCCTGTGGTGATTTCGAGGGAGATTTTACGCCACTCGTTGTTGTCGCCCCGGACTATGACAGTCATTTCATCACTGGTGCCATTGGGGAAAAAGCGGACGCGCGCGATTTCGGCGTCCTTGTACTCGCGCAGATTCACGTCCAGCATCTCAAGGCTCACGGTGTCGGGAAACTGCGCCGTCAATCCCGTTCCCCCGGCCGTGCTGATGATGGAGGCTTTGGCGCCGCCCTCCAGATCGCACCGCCGTTCGTGCGGGTGGAAGACTATGGCCGTGGTCGTGTCTTGCAGCACGGCCCGGGCCCGGGCGTTGTTGCACACGTCCAGCAGGTCGCTCACCCCTTTCTGGTAGCCATCCCGCCTCATCAACTGGTAGAGCGAGGGAATGCCCGCCGTCATGATCAGCCCGATGATGCCGACGACGACCATGATTTCGATGAGCGTGAAAGCCCGGGCTTGCCGGGGTGTCCAGGGCTTTTCTAGCGCGGGAAAAGAGCCTGACCCGCTTTTGCGGCAGGCCCGGAAACGGCGGTTGGCAGGGCGGAGTCTCATCGCCTCACCGGCCCGCGCTGATGTTTGAAATGAGTTTGAACATGGGCAGCAGCACGCTGAGCAGCAGGAAACCCACGCCCACGGCCATGACAATGATGAGCAGCGGCTCGATCAAATTCATCATCACCCGCAGGGAGATTTGCAGCTCGCCCTCATACGTGTCCGCCAGATTGGCCAGCGCCCCCGGCACATCCCCGGTGTCCTCGCCGATCTTCACCAGATCGACCATCAGCTGGGGGAAGAGTTTGCTCTGGGCCAGCGGTTGGGCAATGGTTTTGCCGTCGGTCACCGCCTCCCGGGTTTTGGCGATGGCCTCCCGGAGCAGGCGGTTGGGCATCACCTGCTCGGTGATTTTCAGCGCCGTGAGCACGGGCACGCCGTTCTGCAGCAGGGTGGAGAGGGTCCGGGCGAACTGGGCGAAGAGGTTCACCTTGATCACCTTGCCGATGACCGGGAGTTTCATAGTCCAGGTGTCGATCTGACGCCGGCCGTTTTCCGTGTTCTGGAAGCGGCGGAATAAAATCACCGATGCCATGAGCAGCAGCAGCGCCAGCCACCACAGGTGCGTCAGAAAATAGCTCAGTGAAATCAGCATCCGCGTGGGCAGCGGCAGTTCCACGTTGAACCCGTTGAACATCTCGATGAAGTGCGGCAGCATGAAATAGATGAAGAACAGGATCAGGCCCATCCCCACCCCGCACACCATCAGTGGATACACCATGGCGCTGGTCATCTTGCCCTGAACCTCGGCAAACTGCTGGAAGTGGGTGGCCATCCGCCTCAACACCTCCACCAGCGCGCCGCTCTGCTCTCCGGCCCGAACCATGTTGATATAAAGATCCGAGAAAATCACCGGCTGCTTCGCCATGGAGTCCGAGAGGCTCTTGCCTTCCATGACTTCCTGGCGCAGCTCCTTGGTGACCGCGGCGGGAATGCCCTTGGATTCCAGATGGCTCATGCTATGCAGGGCCACGGTCAGCGGCATGCCCGAGTTGAGCAGGTTGGCCAGCTGCTGGGTAAAGGTGGCCATCTCTTGGAGCTTGGGTTTGCGCTGGCGTGTCAGTGACGCCCGCAATGCCGGCGGTAGCAGCGAGGTCAAATTGATCTTCTGCGCGGAAATGCCCGGTGCCGACGCCGATGCCCCCGCCTTGGCGGTTTCAACCGAGACTGGGAAGAGGCCCAGGCGCTCGATCTGCAGGAGCGCGGCCGGGCGGTCCACCCCCTCCAAAAGCCCCTGGACCACCTCGCCGTTGCGGCGGCGCGCCTTGTATGAGAATTGAGGCATAATCTAAAACTGCTTCTCTGTTTAAACCGATACCGCCCAAAAGTTGCTCTTTGAATCTCGCTCAGCCCTCACCCGGATTTCCGGAGCCGCTTTCATGCCGGCTGGCCGAAACCGGTTTGATGGACGGAAGCATTCAAACCCGCCCGTCGATAACCCTGCAAATCCACGGTGACGTAGGCATAGCCCAACTGACGCAGCGCATCGACGGCTTGGTTTGAGGTGTCGGCGGCGAGGAACTTGGCCAACTCTGCCGGCCCCACTTCAATGCGGGCCAGCGGCCGGCCGGCCGGTTTGACGGGAGGCTTCTCTCCCACCGCCGTCTCCAGCAAGAAAGGAACAGGCAGGCCCGGCAGCTCATGGTGCCGGACACGCACATCGTAAAACCCCAGATCGCGCAATACATTCTCCGCCGCCTCAATCATCCGTAATTTCTCCGGCGTCACCGTTTCCCCGTGGGGAACGCGCGAACTCAGGCATGCCATTTGGGGTTTGTCGGCCGTGGGCAGGCCCAGGCGAGCCGACAATTCGCGGATCTCCGCCTTTGTCAGTCCTGCTTCCTTGAGCGGGGCGCGCACTTGAAATTCCTTGGCCGCCTGGTTGCCAGGCCGGAAATCGCCCGCGTCACTGGCGTTTTCACCATAGGCCACCACGGCAAAACCCTCCGCCTTGGCCAGAGGTTCAAGTTCCGTGAACAATTCGTGTTTGCAGAAATAGCAGCGGTTGGCCGGATTGGCCGTGTAGCTCTCGTTGCCGAATTCGTTGGTGCGAACCACCCGCACCGGAAAGCTGAACTGCTCCCCCAGTGAAAGCGCCTCTTCCAGTTCGCGCCTCGGCAGACTGGGGGAATCGGCGATCACCGCCAGCGACTTGCTTCCAAGCACTGAGTGGGCCACCCGGGCGAGAAACACTGAATCCACACCGCCCGAATAGGCGACCAGGCAGGAGCCGTAGGTGCTCAGGATGTGGCGAAGCTGCTCAAGTTTTTCCAATGACACGCACCGAAAATGACATTTAATCCCGTTCTTGTCGAGCCGCAGCGCAAGCCCAATCCCTCCGGCAACGGTTCCTGCCGCACTTCAACCCGCCAGCCCCCTTCGCGCGGAATGGAAAAACCGCCGGTGCCGCCGCTCACGGCCCCTCAATCCGGGCTTGACGCACCCGGCCGATCTGCTTGGATTGCCTGATGAAAATCAAACTCGTGACGGCAGTCCTCGGTATGGCGTTGTTGGCGGCGGGTTGTGTGGACACAGTCAGCGGCACTCACACTGCCGGTGTTCCATTTGTGAAGGACCAGATTCAAACCCGCTATGACCGTTCCGCAGCCGAGATATTGCAGGCGGCCAAAGACGTCCTCGCCGCCAACGGAACTCTAATCAACGAACTCACCCGCCATGGTCAGACCAATGCCGTGAACCAGATCGCGCAGAGCATCCAAGGCGAAGTCAACCAGTCCACGGTCTGGGTTCGGGTGCAGCAGGTCGAACCCCGCATCTCCGAAGTCACCGTCCAGGTACGCACCCGCTCCGGCGGGGCCGATTTGGATCTGGCAGCCCAGATCGACAAGCAGATTGTTTTGAAACTGGCGCGTTGACCGTGGTTCTAGGGAGCGGTTGCTCAGGCTGGGTCCCCACGTTTTTCGGGTTGATGCAGTCGGAATTTTGAGCGTGGCTCGGAGCACTATGGCTGGAGATGACTCGCTTGAATCGAAGCTGTGCAGGCAATTATCCAGGGCCATTGGGGCATTCTCACGGCCGGTCCGGCTGCTGTTTTTCAACCGTTTCGACGGGGGGGTTGCAGGGATAGATTGCGCGTGGTGCTGCTGGCGGCAACCCGCTCCCGGGCATGCCCCGGTTTTAGACCTCCTTTAGAGCGGCGATGACCGGCAAGCGCGCGGCGCGGATGGCCGGCAGCAAGCTGCCCAGAACTCCCACCACCACCGCGAAAAGCAGTCCTTGCGCCGCCAGTCCGGGGGTGATCCTGAACTGAAAGACCACCTCGCTGAACGTGTTGAAGCTCATCGTCCCAAATTGCCAGCCGAGAAACACCGAAAGACTTTGCAGCCCCACCGAGGCCGCGCACCCCAGCAGCCCTCCCAGCGCCGCCAGAATCCCACCTTCCACCAGAAAACTCAGCAGGATCGCGCGCCGCCGGTAGCCCAGCACCCGAAGCGTGCCGATCTCACGGGTTCGTGAACCCACGCTGGCATACATGGTGTTCATAGCCGCAAAAAAGGCCCCCACGGACATTGCCACGGCCAGAAAGGTTCCGATCACCTTGAACACCACGGATGTGCGTGTTTGCTCGCTGTAGTAGGCGACCTCCGGCACCACGCGCATCGGCAGGCGTCTGTCTTTTTCCATCCGCCCCATAAACTGCGCGGCGGCGTTCGTGTCCATCATTCGCACCAGCACACTGGAATAGCTTTCGCGGTCGAAGAGATCTCGAGCCTCGTCGGCATCCATCCAGATTTCCGAGTCGAAAGCGGAATTGCCTCCGTCAAACCAGCCGGCGACGGTGAGTTCCTTGCCGCCGGTTTTGAAATGTTGGCCTGGGGCGCAATGGGCGAAACGCTGCGCCATTTTAGTGCTGACCACCGCCTCGCGCCGACCCGGGATGAACCAGCGCCCCGCCGTCAGGGTCACCTGCGGACGCAACTCTATTCCCATCGGTCCCAGTCCGCGCACCGTCACGTTGGCCTCCCCGTTCCCGTCCGCGCGCGGCAGGCTGACCAGCACCGTTAGGTCCGCCGAGAGCAGTGGCCGTCCCCGCCCGTCGCGGGCGATTTGGGGCAGATATCCGAAGGTTTTGAGCTGTTCGCGGCTGATCTGGCTGGAGGATTCGGCGGTGGATCCCTTGCGGACGATCATCAGGTTTCTCGGATCTCCCGTGTTGCGTCCGGATTGCTCCAGGCCGGCCGCCAGGGATTGGATCAAAATGAAGACGGCGACCACCAGTGCGATGCCGAGGATGGTGGCCAGTGTGGCGCGCCAGCGGACCAGCACATTGCGGAGGTTGTAGCTGAGCGGCAAGGCCATGCTTCAGTCCAGTGTTTTCAAACCGCTGACCACGCTCATGCGGGCCGCGGCAATGGCCGGGGCGATGCTGGCCACAATGCCCAGTCCGGTTGCCACCAGCGCCGCCAATCCCAAGATTTTCGGCGTGACCTCGAAGGTGATGAAAAAGCCGTTCGTCATTTTTGAAATGTTCGGATGCCGGCACGCCCAGATTCCCAGACCGGCTAGAAGTCCGGACACGGGCAGGTTCATGGCGGCCTGGGAAAATCTCTTTTGGAACAGGTTCCAGAGGGCAACTCCGAGCGCAACTCCCGCCCCTGACAGCAGGGCCAATCCTGCGCCATAGCCGTGCGTGAAGAGAAGCCATGCCCCGCCCGCCCCTACCACCAGCCCCGCCAGACAAAGCCCCACGCTTTCAGCCAGAATGAAAACAAACAGTTCGCGACGCCGGAAGCCCAGGGCCTTGAGGATGGCCAGTTCGCGAAACCGCTCACGGATCGCCATGCTCATCGTGCTCGCGGACACCAGCACCAGCGTGAATACCACCACCGCCGAGATCGAGCCGATGAGCACACGCACATTGCCGAGCATCGAGAGAAAACCCAGCTGGAAGGCCCGCTCGCTCTCCGCCCGAACCTCCGCCGAGGTGTTCGCAAAGGCTGTGTTGATCGCCGTGACGACCCGCGGCATGTCGTCCGGGGAAGCCACCCTCAGCCACCACATTCCGACCCAGCCGGGGTTGCCGCTGGCTTCGTCCAAATATTCCTGGTGGAAGAGCATGTTCCGGTCGTCCACCGTCCCCTCATAGATGCCGGCAATGGTGAAATCCAGCGTCACCGGATAGATGCTGCTCTCCAAGCTGAGCCTGTCCCCGCGTTTGAACTGGTATTTGTCCGCTGTGACCCGGCCAATGATGCAGGCATCTCGTGTCGATTCGAATGCCTTATATTCCGGCTCGGACATCTTGGCTTCGCCGAACACGGCCCGGAGCTTTTTCGCATCCATGGCGAATTGGGCGAAGGTCATGTTCTCCTCGTTCTTGTATTTCCCCCCAAACCAAGTGAAGGGGGTGACGGCGGAGACGCCGGGAATGCTCTGGATGCGGTTAAGTTGACGGGCGGGCAGCAGATTGGCAATGGAAAGCTTGCTCCGCACCGCAACCCTCAGGGCCGCGCCCATGTCTTCCGGCGGAAGTGTGAGCTCCCGCAGGGTGACCAGCAGCGAGACCAGCAGGAAAAGGCTGACCGAGACGCTCAAGATGGACAGTAGTGCTCGGCGCCGGTTGCGCAGGGCGTTCTTGAGGATGAAGGAGCCAATACTCATGGTGACGCGGGGCAAAAGCCCGATTCCAGCCTGCCAATTCCGGGAAAACTGTTCCGCTCAAACTCCAACCGGGAATTCGCAATTGCAGGTTCTGCCTCCATTTCAGTCCTTGATCAGCTCGCCCTTTTCCAAATGAATCGTCCGTGTTCCAAAGGCCGCCGCCTTCGGATCGTGGGTGACCATGATGACGGTTTTGCCCGCGTCGGAGCTGAGCGACTTCAGCACTCCGAGCACTTCCTGGGCGGAGTGGGAGTCGAGATTGCCTGTCGGCTCATCGGCCACCACCAGAGTTGGATCGGTCACCAAGGCCCGGGCGATGGCCACGCGCTGCTCCTGTCCACCTGAGAGTTGGCGGGGCAGGTGCCGCTCCCGGTCGGCCAACCCCACCAGATCCAAGGCCGTCTCCACCTGCTGCCGGCGCTCTTTGCGCGAGAGCTGTGTGAGCAGCAGCGGCAGTTCCACGTTTTCAAATGCCGTCAGAACGGGAATCAAATTGAAGGTCTGAAACACGAACCCGACATTTTGGTTGCGCCAGTCCGCCAGCCGCGATTCATTGAGCCGGGTCACATCAATGTCTTGAACGCGGCACTCGCCGCTCGTGGGACGGTCGATCCCGGCGATGATATGCAGCAGGGTCGATTTTCCGGAGCCCGAGGGCCCCATCAGGGTGAGAAATTCACATGCCCCAATGTCCAGGGAAACATTGTCGAGCGCTGTGACCTGGATTTCGCCCTGGGCATAAATCTTGGACAGGTTGCGGATTTGGACGATGGCGCCGTTTGTGGGCATAGAGCAACCCATTGATAGGCGATTGGCTGGGGGATTGCAAACAGCGGCCCCGTGTTTTTAGCGCAAAGCGGTGAGCACAGCCTCAAAATCCTCAGGGCGGGGGGCTTCGAGGGAAACTTTCTTTCCCGTGACGGGATGGATGAAAGAAAGCTGGAAGGCGTGCAGCATCACCCGCGGGGCGGCAAAACCAACCTCTTCCCGCCAGCGCTGGTTCTGACGCTCACCATAGGTGGCGTCGCCCACCAGCGGATAGCCCAGAAATTGAAAATGGACCCGGATCTGATGGGTCCGGCCGGTATGGATGACAACCTCCGCGAGAGTGCTGCAACGCAGCCGCTCGCTTACCCGATAAGTGGTCCGCGCCTCGCGCCCCCGGTCGTCATCCACCGCCATGCGTTTGCGGTGGGAGGTGTGGCGCGCGATGGATGCCCGGATTTCCCCTTGCTCGCGCGGCATTTCGCCGCAGGCCAAGGCATGATAGACTTTCCCCACCTGCCGGCTGGCGAACTGTTCCGAAAGCGACAGATGCGTGGCGTCGTTCTTGGCCGCGACCAAACAGCCGCTCGTCTCCTTGTCGAGCCGGTGGACGATTCCCGGCCGGGCCACGCCGCCGATACCGCTGAGGCTGCCGCCGCAATGATGGAGCAGGGCGTTGACAAGCGTGTGCTCCTCATGTCCGGCGGCCGGATGCACCACCAGTCCGACCGGCTTGTTGACCACCAGCAGGTCAGCATCCTCGAACAGGATGTCCAAGGGGATTTCCTCCGGCTGAGCCTCCGCGGGTTTGGCCTCCGGCCAGTGGACATCCACCACCTCGCCGGCCCGGGGGCTGTGCATGGGTTTGACCTTGCGCCCATCGACCCGGATGTGGCCTTCCTCGATCAGGCGTTGGATTGCGCTGCGGGAGACAGCCGGGAACTCCATGCGAAGAAAGGCGTCCAACCGCTCGGCCGGCCGGCTTCCCGTTATTGTCAGGGTGTCACTGCGGGAGTTCATCGGAGCGCTTCGCAGTGGGTGGAATGGATCTTCATTTTGTTCCGCGCTGGGGTGTCGCCCGGGCTTTTCGTTCGGCCTGCCAGGTCACCAGAAACACCAGCCCCACCCCGGTGCAGATGGCGCTGTCCGCCACATTGAAGGCTGGAAATCCAATCTCCCCGGTGCCGCCTTGGATGAAAAAGTAGAGGAAATCGATCACGTGCTTGCGAAACATCCGGTCGATGAGATTTCCAGTAATCCCGCCAAAGACCAAGCCGAAGGCCACCTGTCCCAGCATTGACCGGGACTCGAAATGGTGACGGCTCAGGTAAAGAATGACCAAGGCCACTGCGGCGACAACGGCCAGCCAGCCGTTATTGCCCCGAAAAAGGCTCCAAGCCGCACCGGTGTTTTGCCAGTGCACAAGTTTGAACAAACCAGAAACAACCACATGTTCTTCGGTAAACCCGAGAAAGCGCAAAACCAGAGCCTTGGTGGTCTGGTCCAGTGTCAGCACTCCAAGTGCGATGATCGCGATGCGCAGGTTGGGTTTGGCTTGAGCTGATTGGGTCGAATTCATCAAGTGCGACCTGATTTAACCGGGTTTTGTGGCGGAACACAAACTTTTCCCGACCCCGCCGCACAGGCGGCCGCGCCGAAAAACCGGTCTTTCTCCTCGACTCCCGCCGCAAAACCGCCCAAAAGATGGGGCGTGCGCATCTGCGTCATCTTTAACCCCGCCGCCCGGGGCGACAAAGCCCGGCATCTGCATACGTATCTCGGGCGAATGGATGGCCATGGTGCGCTGCGCCAAACCCTTGGGCCTGGTGACGCGCGCCGTCTTGCGGCGGAGGCGGTGCGCGAGGGATTCGGCACCATTGTGGCCGCAGGCGGCGACGGCACTCTTAACGAGGTGCTCAACGGTATGGGCGATGTTCCCGGCGGATTTCTGCGGTCCCGGCTCGGGTTGCTGCCATTGGGCACGGTCAATGTTTTCGCCCGTGAATTGGGCCTGCCCATCCGCGTGGACGCCGCTTGGCAGGTCATCCGCAAGGGCCGCGAAAAATTCATCGACCTGCCATGCGTCGAATTTTCCGATCAAGGCCGGATCCTGCGGCGGTATTTCGCCCAGTTGGCCGGTGCCGGGTTGGATGCCCAAGCCATTCAATTGGTAAACTGGCAGCACAAAAAAAGGGTCGGCCCGCTGGCTTATGTGGTGGCTGGACTGCGGGCCATGGCCCGGCCCCGATCTCAAATCACTTTTTCCGACGGCGCACATTCAGCCCTCGGGGAACTGGCGCTGGTCGGCAACGGACGCTTTTATGGCGGGGCGTTCCAATTGTTTCCCGGCGCGCAATCTTCGGATGGCCGGCTGGACATAACCGTGTTTCCCAAGGTCGACTGGCAGACCCTCTTGCGGGTGGGACCCCGGCTGCTCCTGCGGCGCTCCCTGCCCCCCGGTCTTGCCCGGCATTTTCAAGCCGCCTCGTTCACCCTGACCAGTCAGACCCGCGCGGCCTTTGAAATTGACGGCGAACTCATCGGCGAGCTACCGGTCAGGTTTTCTGTTCAACGCGCCGCCCTGCGCGTCGCGGTTCCCTAGCCGGGCCTGCGGTTTGTCGGCATATAAAAATCTGTCTATGATCATTGGCATTTCTCTTGGCGACCCCACGGGTGTCGGGCCGGAAGTCACTCTCAAGGCTCTGGCCGCGCAGCCTCAATCCGACCCCACCCGGTTTCTGATCATCGGCGACCCGGCTCTGGCCGGACGACTCAATCAGGAGCTTGGGTTGTGTCTGCCGCTCGAGCCGTATGCCGGGCCGGCATCGGCCTGCCGGTTTGGCGTGTTTAACCCGCAGGCCGCCGCCCTCATTCCTGGTTTGGCCGCCGGGGCGCCTGAAGCCGCCCAAGCCGCGGTGGCTTGGTTGGAACACGGCGCCCGGCTCTGCTTGCGGGGCGAGTTGGACGCGCTCGTCACCGCGCCGGTCAACAAGCACGCCATCGTGCGCGCCGGTATCCCGTTTGTCGGCCAAACTGAATTTCTTTCTCAACTTGCCGGGGCGGACCGCTCGGTGATGATGTTGCTCGGGCCGGATGAGCGCGGGCGTTGGTTGCGTGTGGCCCTAGCCACCGTTCACATCGCTTTGCGTGACGTGCCGCGGAAGTTGACTCCGGAGAAAATCCACCTGGCCATCGAACGCAGCGCCCAGGCCTGTCACGATTTGGGCCTGCCCCGTGCCAGGATCGCCGTTTGCGGCCTCAATCCCCATTGCGGCGAGGGGGGGGAGTTTGGCGACGAGGAACCGCGCATCATCGAACCCGCTGTTGCCGCCGCCCGGCAAAGGGGCTTGGACGTTATCGGCCCATTGAGTGGCGACACGGTCTTTCATCAGGCAATCCGCGGTGATTTCGATGCGGTAGTGGCGATGTACCACGATCAAGGCTTGGGTCCTTTGAAGCTGGCTGCCTTTGACAACGGGGTTAACTGGACCCTGGGCTTGCCGTTCATCCGCACCTCGCCCGATCACGGCACGGCCTACGACATAGCGGGGCGGGGGATGGCTGAAGCGTCGTCGATGCTGGCGGCCATTCGGCTGGCCAAAGAGTTGGCAGGGCGGTCGGCCCCGCAGTTCTGAACCCGATTGTCCCAATTCAACTACTGCGGGAGGTGGTCCGTTGCGGGGTTTGGTCAGGGGGCACTGTCCCCGTCGGTCTTGTCTTTATGGATAGATTGCCGCAGGGCAGGGGACTTGTTCGGTCTGCGTCCCAGGTTCGGTCGCATTTTGCCGGGGCGTGTTCGCTCAGGTAGCCGGTCGTTTTCAACCTAATCTCCGCAATTGAAGTCGTGGTCAAGAATTGGATAAGTGAATAAAATCCGGGGCGATGAAGGCTTTTGCATCGCCGGCTTCGGTTCAATTGGCGGGTGAAGGAAAGGATGAGATTTCCTGGCGTCACCTTGCCGGGGAAATTCACGGTCACACGAACAAAAGAGGTGCACACGCCTTGCGGCGGTCTGGCCGCATTGAGCGTTTTTCTCAAGCACCTCGGAATCACCCGCAGGATCTGGTTCTGGGAAACGCTTGGGGATGAAATCGCGGGCATGTGACGGACCTGGATCGGGGCGTGGCGACGCCCGAACAGGTGGCAGTGCGCTATGGCGGTGAGCGGGGAGTGGCGGCAGGTGATGAGAGGCCGCTATGAGCAGCTGCGGACGGGGTTGGCGCCAACTGCGCCGCAGTTGGAATCCTAAGGCGACGGTTTTGGTTTGCGGAGTGCGCCCGTCCCGGGCGCAGCAACCCTCATCCCCGGCGACTTTCTGCGCCAGATCGCCCGCAAAATCGCTGATGTCCCCTTCGAATGGCTCGCCCGCCGCGCCTCCGGCTCTGGAGTTCCCCTTCGCTCTTCGCGCTTTGCGATTAGCCCCCCCGGGAGTGCCTTTTTACGTCGGCGGCCACAAGGCATTGGCGAGAGATGTTGCGCCGTCACAAAATTCATTCATCCCCCTCCCTGCACTCCATGCGCTTCATGGTTACTTCAGTTCTATCTCAAAGTTGCTTTCGGATGGTCGGAGATCCGCGGTTGATCCCAAGTGCGGTTTTTAGGTTTAATCGGATGTCACAAGGAATCCCGCGGCTTTGTTGCGGGTTTGCCGCGTGCTGCGCCACCCGCTCCGGCATCTCAGGTCAGCGCTTTCCGGCAATAAGCCAAGGCCCGAGCTATCTCCTTCATCCGGTCGGAATCTGAGGGAACCTTGTATTCAAACTCGATCGTTGCCTGAATTTCCCACCTCTTGTCCCGGAGCAGCTGCAATACTTCGATTATAGGCGTGTCCCCTTGGCCAAAGGGCGTGTTGGGTCCGTCATGAAACTTGCGGTCCTTCAGGTGCACATGGGTGATCCGCTGATGATGCTTTTGAATGAACGGCACTGGGGAACAGTTGTTGCCCGCAACGAAATGTCCCAGATCCACGTTTGCCCCATTGTGATTGGCCAGCGAGAAAGCCGTCTCCCAGTGTTCCGGAGTGGTGGTGGCATGGCCGTGATACCCCACCATGAACCGGTGTTTGTCTGCAAAGCCCCCGACACGCTTGAGAGCATCCTTCTCATGCGAAATTTCGGTGGAAATGGCCCGCCCTCCCAGCGCCTTGGCCAGGTCAAAAGCATAGTCCAGCTCCCCGTCCGTCATGGTGAACATCCCGTCCACCTTCACGATCTCTATCTTCACACCTGCCCCTTCGTAATGGGCGCGGAACTCCTTCACCCTCTCCAGTGAGGCTGTCTGCCGCCAGCGTCGGAGCGGTCCGGGATCGCCCGCCGCCGCGGCGGGAGCCCCCAGAAACGCCTCCACCGGCTGCGTTCTTAACTCAACGGCGCTGATGCCCAATAGAGCGCAGCTTTGGAGAATCTCCTCGCCGCTCATCTGGGGCTTGCCGAAACTGTAGGGCACGTTTAGGCCCAGTTGCACTCCTGCCACCTTTGAATCCGGTTTCCCCGACTGCCCGGCCCGCGTCTCAGCTCGCCCGGATAGCAGGGGCGCCAGGCCGCTACAGGCCAGTGCGCCGAGGGTTAATTTTGCGAATTCGCGGCGCGACTGGCGCGACTTCAGGGGGTCACTGCGCTTGATCATATAATTCCGGGATGGGTTATTGTCTCTGTTAAACATGATGTGAAAAGTGTTTGTATCTCTAAGAAGCGCCGCTTGATCCTTCCACTTGAACTCCGGCGCCACCGCGCCTCAGCCCGGTTGGATTCTGGATGACATAAGGGGAAACTTCGCCCCTTTTAACTGTTTCACGGGTCTTCATTGCAAGTGTCTTTTAGCCTGTTCTTAGCCGCCTAGGATTCCCATTTCCGGGCGTTCTTTGCTGGTCGTCTCAACGAGTCGCGGACAGCCAGCAGCCAAAGATCGGGAGATGTCCATATCTTCCCCGCAGCTTGTGGACCCTTCCATCTTTTGCCAAAAGCTGACCCTTTTCAAGGCTTATCCGGTCGGCAAATCAGGCGGAGTGGTTCCTCTCTTCCTTGGCGTGAATTCCAGCCGTTTGAAATTAAAAGAATATCTTTTACAGCTGTATCCGCGCCCCGCGATCACAAGGCCCCATCGGTCTGGTAAGCCGATGCCGGAACCCGAAAAAGAAAACCATTCCGTCACCCTTTGCCGCATGGATTATCGGCCACTAATGCTTATTTTTTCGGAGCGATACTCAGGCAATAGAACAACGCTGCCCCAAATATTAGCTGTTATATGCCAACCCCGCCGCCGCTTTCGCCGATCCAGGCAGGCCCGATACGATCTGCGCCATCCGGAATAAATTTTTGCGATCGGTTTAGTTGTATAACCCCGTCCATAACCTGCCGGCTTGCGGGTTGCAGATCGGATATATCTATAGGGTTATCCCGTTTACTCATGTTGAGTCAGTTTCATCTAACCTACAGGTTTTTGAAGGGCCGCCATCGGCATCTTTCGGCGGTTGAAGCAAAACACAATTAGACCGCAGGCGTCGGATTTCCAATGCCTGATTGGGCTTATTGGTTCCAGATTTAATTAAGGCCTCATGGTTTTAGTCGACCGGGTTAAAAACGAGGTGATGCTAATATTTTGCCAAACCTTTGGTGTTGACATAGGACGCGGGAATTTGAATTCTTTAGTTACTATGAATTGGACTGATTTAACCTCGACTCAACTGAAACAGGCTGCAGCAATCAAAGACCAGATCGCTCAACTCCAAACCGAGTTGGCCAATGTTTTGCAGGGCAACCAGACTGTCACTCAAAAAAACAAACGAGGCAGGCCCGCTAAAATCAAAACAATCGCCGCCGCCCTGCCGGTTATCACCGCCGAGTCCAAAGTTTCCAATCCGGCCAAATCAGGGATGAGCCTGGCCGGAAAGCGTAGAATCGCCCAAGCCCAAAAATTGCGCTGGGCTAAAGTAAGGGCCGCCAAAGAGACGGGTGCTCAATCCATCGACGCCAGCTCATTCGACGCCCCCGTCAGCCAGCTCCAGTCCAAGCGGCGCGAGATGAGTGCCGAAGCCAAGGCCAAAATCAGCGCCGCGCAAACCGCGCGTTGGAATAAAGCACGCTCCTCCAAGGGCGGTAAAAAGAGCTCCAAGTAGTTCTTTATCCCCCCCCATACCCACCTTCAACTTGCGGCTCTGCTGGAATTTTCCGGCAGAGCTTTTTTGTTTCAGCGGTGTAGCTCGCCCCCCTCGTCTCAACCAGGTCCACAGACTCGTAGTTCCCGCTCCGCTACTCTCTGGTTTAACATCAAAGCCGCACTTGGGATCCATCGCGGATTTCCGACCACCCGAAAGTAACTTTGAGATAGGACTGAAGTAACCATGAAGCGCATGGAGTGCAGGGAGGGGGATAAATGAATTTTGTGACGGCGCAACATCTTTCGCTAATGCCTTGCGGCCGCCAACGTAAGGAGGCGATCCGGGGGTGGGGGATGAGCGCAAAGCGCGAAGCGCGAAGAGTAAAGGGGAAATCCAGAGCCGGAGACGCGGCATATCTATAGAACCTAAAACCCGCAGTTGGAGTTCAGCCGGGCGGAGCGGGCGCGGCGGGCGAGCCATTCGAGGGGGACATCAGTGGTTTTGCGGGCGATCTGACGCAGAAAGTCCTCGGGGACGGGGGTTGCTGCGCCCGGGACCGGTCGCACTCTGCAAACCAAAACCGTCGCCTTGGGATTCCAACTGCGGCGTAGTTGGCGCCAACCCCGTCCGCAGCCGCTCGTGGCGGCCTTTCAACACCTGCCACCCCTCCCCGTTCACCGCCATAGCGCGCTGCCACTTCTTCGGGCGTCGCCACTTTCCGATTCAGGTCCGCACATACACCGCGGTTTCATCCCCGGGTGTTTCCGGAACTGATCCCGACGTGCATGAGAAAGCCGCTCCACGCAGCCAAGCCGCCTCAAGGCGTGGGCACCTCTTTTGTTCGTGTGACCGTGAATTCCTCCGGCAAGGTGTCCAGTGAACTCTCATCCTTCTCTTCACTTGCCAGAGGAACCGAAACCGGCGATCCAAAAGTGCTCGTCGCCCCCGGTTTTATTCATTTGTTCACCCCTTAAACACCAATTCAATTGTTGAGATTAGAGTTAAGGGCGCCGAGGCTCAACTCCGTTGCTTGGGCTTTGGATAAAGTGGGTTAGTTGCCTTAACTGTTAGGCTGGTTTGATTGGTTTATTGCCTGCTGACAAGCCAAGCAAAAATTGACTACAGAAAAAAGGTGAGTTGCAAAAAGGGAGGAGGGAACATCGCAAGCGGAGCCTAATGATGGATTCAGTGCGCCCTTTGGATCTCAAATCATGCTTATAGAAAGGGTTGATTTTCACTGGTCACCTCTCGCCAAGCATGCTATCGGCGGATTCAGTCTGGCAACCTGCTTTGATCCCAAACGGTGTTTTCGATATTCGAGGTTTTTATAAAGGCCACCACGAACAACTGTTCCCGGTTAAAACAGAATCCAATAAAAAAGGATTCCGGTGCCCGAAAACAAACCGAAAATTTCCGAAAAATGGTGCCGACGGAGGGGGTCGAACCCACACACTCGTAAGAGTACAAGATTTTGAGTCTAGCGCGTCTGCCAATTCCGCCACGTCGGCACTGATACCATTGACACCGAACCCCGGTGATCTGAACACATTAACAGCACACCCGTGGCGATGGCAAGCCTTTGATGAGAAGCTGGCGAAAATCCCGAATCATTAGCCCCCCCGAGTCACCGGCGCGCTAAGCCGAATTTTTTCGGATCGGGCCTTGCGGCATCGATGCCGCCCCATCGCGGATGTCGCTGCCAGTGCCTTTGAAGCCGCCCGGTTGGTACGATTCGGTTGCGCCACTAAAAACAATCAGCCCCCTTTCATGGCCTCGACGGGCTTCAGGCTAAACCTCCCGCCCCAAGGCAAATCGACCTTGGAGTTCACGAAGATCATTGAGACAGAAAAGGGCTTCCTCCGCCTGGTACAATTCTTCATGGTTACTTCACTTCCAGCTCAAAGGTTCTTCCGGTGGTCGGAGATCTGCGGTTGATCCCAAGTGTGTTTTTAGGACAAAAGTGCGGGTGCTTCTCTTCCCATAAACGGCGATTGGCAGCCCAGAGCTTACCCCCATGTGCCGGCTCGGATCGACGGTGCCATGGAGTAGTGCGTTCCCCCACCAAGAAGCCCACCCCGATCGTCTGGAAACGGATGGCAGGGTTTTCGTCCCAGTTGATTCGGGCGCCCTCGAACTCCGTGTCGTCAAAAAACAGCGTCGGGCACCCCATGTTTGAAGGGTTACGGTCGGTTGCTAATGATTGGGGATTAAAGGCATTGACTCTAGCGGGGGGGAGGGGCCTGCGGCGGTAAACTGCTGCTCCGTTCCCACGAAAAAAGTCTCATATGTCTTCTCCGGGCCCTTCGTATGCACACTACTTGTTCCTCCGCCCCAAATAAGACCGCCTCCGTTCGGTGCTGTGCTGGGAAGTTTACTCCGGGTTTTGCCGACATAAAAATAGGAGTCCTCCGCCCACCCAAAATCAAGTGTTGAACTCGTGCAGCAGCGCCCCTTATTGCTTATCTCAACGACTATTTTGCCGTCTTTCATGCGCAGCGGAGTTGAATTGGTCTTTCCAAACTCAATCAGAACCCAACCGGTAAATCCTTCGGGAATCTCATAAACGCGTGAAGAGCGAGTCTCATTCGCCAGCAGGGCCAGGACGATTTCTTTGCGGGAGATAAAACCGGCATCGTGAAGTGTAGCCTGCTCATCGCGGTTTCTGGAGTTCGCCTCGGCAGTGCCCTTAATCAATGAATTGACCAGCTTGGAGTCTTTGGATGTTGTGGGTGTGCCTAGTGCGGAGAAAACTTCTTCAGGCGCGCCCTCGTTAAAAGTGTGATTTGCCTCAGTTTTTTCGCCTCTGACATTAATCCTTGGCATTCCTGCGGCATTCAGAAGGTTGACGTTGGTAGGGGTCGGTTTATCGCAACCAACAGTGATTACGACGGTCAATATGGCGAGTGCGATTAATTTCGTCGCGATTGATTCCATCTTTTAAATCGTCGCTACGGGGATGTGGGGGTGCAAGTGTTTTTTGTACTGCCAAGTGATATTGACGGAAATCCGTTTGATCGCGTGCAAGTTTGGCTCCGGGCGTCGGTAGTAAGTTCCGGCGAGGAGGCCAAGCTCCAGAGGAGCGACCTGTCTATAGCAACCGGTCCAAAATAAAATCCAAGCTCCGTAGGAGCGGCACAGACGGCAGATGCGCAATTCAGGCAACTCCAATTGATTTCGCCCTTGTTTATTGCCCTTGCCGGTTGCCCGCCGACCTCGGGCCTAGCCGACCTCGGTCATTGGGTCGCGGGAATCATTTAAAAAGTGCCTGAGCCGGTAGGCTTCCAGCCGGCTGAGCTCCACGGGTTTGGTTAGGCCTTTAAGAAAGGCGTGGGTTCGGTTGTCGGTGACCGTCTTGAAACTCAGAACTTGACTGCGGTTGATGAGCAAGCTGCGGCTTATCCGCTGAAAAAGCAGCTTCGGAAGCCGAGTCTCCCAATAGGATATTGGCCGGTGCACCACGAAAAACTGAGATCCCTCCAGCGCGATCCGGGTGAAGTGCCCGGTCGCTTCGACAACCCGAATATCAACCACCTTCGCCATGTGGCTGCGTTCGCCGTCCTTGAGTAAAACCAGGTCTTGCGGTGCCAGTGTGGCGGCGGGTTCCGCGGACCCGGTTTGTGGTGCGGCGGGCCGGCGCGGGGCATTGGGTGTGCCCCGTGGTTTGAGTCGCTGAATCGACCTGGCTAGGCGCTCAGCGAAAACCGGTTTGGTCAGGTAATCCAAGGCCTCGTGTTCAAAGGCCTTTACGGCGTATTGATCGTGGGCGGTCACGAAAACGATGGCCGGCGGCCTGTCGCGCTGCGGCAGTTTGTTCAGCAGGGCAAACCCGTTCTCCGGCTTCATCTGCACGTCCAGAAAAATCAAATCCGGACGGTGCTTGCGCTCCAGTTCCAGCCCCTCATCCACATCCGACGCTTCGCCGATCACGAGGATTTCCGGGTGGGCCAGCAGCAGTTGCCTCATCCGCTTTCGTGCCGGAGATTCGTCGTCCACGATCAAAGTCTTGATGATCAATGTCTTGGTCTGTTCGACTGCATGTTCTTTCGGGCTCATTCCGGGGTCTTCTTTCTTGCCTTTCCGGGCAGACGCAGGCTCACCCTGACTTTGGATTCGGTGGCATCGACGGTTAATTCTATGCGGCTGCCGTAGACGGCGGCAAGCCGCTGCCTGAGGTTGGCAAGGCCTGTGCCCAGCGAGGTGTTGGGGTTGTGCGGGACCCAAGGCCCCGAGTTCTCCACCACCACGGAAAGGTCATCCCCTTGGAGACGGATGAAAATGCCCAGTTCCAGTGGTTGAGTCCGGGTCATTGTGCCGTATTTGATCGCGTTTTCAACCAGCGGTTGGATCAGCCACGGAGGGGTTTGGCAAGTCCGCGTTACCGCTTCGGCCTCGATCCGGTAATTAAACCGGTCATCATAGCGCATTTTCTCGACCGCCAGATAATTCTCCATCGCCTCGAGCTCCTCCCCCAAGGTGTGGAGGTTATGGTTCTGATTTATGGAAAATCTGAGGTAGTTGGACAAGGATTGGATTGCGCTTGAGACCTTCTGCGGCTCATCCACCTGGGCCAGGATCGAATTGAGGGCGTTGAAGAGAAAGTGGGGGTTGATCTGGGCGCGGAGCAACATGATGGCCGAATCTTTGCTCTGCAGCTCGAGCTGCCGGGTGTTGCGGGATTCTTTAATGATAAAGTAAAGGCTCACCCAAGTGGCTAGAACCAGGTAGCGGGCCAGCCAAACAAGTCCGAAAATCTGGCGATACTCTGCCATTTTTGCCCTGAATCCAAGCAGGTAGAAGCCGGCCTGGGACGCAAGAGTGGTCACGATGCTCAACCCCAAGGCCAGCAGGAGGAGAATGAATATCAACCTTTTAACCGGATAACGGCGCTCAAATATCCGGCGGCAGAACCTGCGCCCCAGACTGGTCACCAACAGCCCCACGCATGGAACATAGACCAGCATGTAGCGGTCGGCGGCGCTTTTTAACGGGACTAGCTTCAGCTCATACGCCGTCAATAGAAGGGTCGACAACAGGCCCCAACCGCCCAGTTGCAGAAGCCAAAAATTGGCCATGGTTGCAAGCGATTCGTTTTCTTGGGCTATTGGCGCGTTGGGGGGCGGCGGCAAAATCACCGGCTGGTCCGGGCCGCCGGATATGGGTTGAGTTCCTATCATTAGTACGACCCCAGAATAATGTCCGCAGGGGCAATTGCAAAAGACTTCTCCGCCCAGAGCCGCCATTTCGGGCAGTTTTCTGCCATTTCGGGAAGTTTAACTTGAAGTGATCATTGGAATTTACATGATTGGCTCAGCAGGACTTGGGGCGTGTAAAAAGCGCGGCTGAGGCTGCAAGTGAAATGCAGACTCGGTTTCGCAGGCCCGGTGCTCAGGCGTGTGAAATCCGAATGACTCAGGGCTGATATGAACTTGAAACGATTTTACAGATTCTCGTGCGGTTTAATGGCCGTAGTCGGACTGTCGCTGGCGTCGGCCCGGGCACAGTGGGTCACCCAGACCCTTCAACTCACCAACGGCTGGAACGCTGTCTTCCTCCACGTCGACGCATCCTACAACACCATCGACAACCTGGTTGGCAATGACGGGAATAATCCGATCCAGCAAATCTGGCGTTGGAATCCCACCCTGCGCACCCAGTATATCGACACCCCCGCCACGCCGACTCCGACACTGGATTGGGTTTTCTGGACGCGGACAAACACCGCGGCTTCGCCCCTTCAAGGGTTGATAGGAGACTCCGCCTATTTGGTTTACGTCGGTGTTAACAACTATTCTGTGACCCCTTATTCCTACACTTGGAAAGTCAAAGGCAAGCCGGTTCCCCCGCGGCATACCTGGACGGTTTCAGGCATGAACTTTGTCGGGTTCCCCACCGTGAGCAATGCGCCCCCCAAGTTTGATGTTTTTCTGGCGCAATCCCCGGCTTTGCAGACCATCACCCCTGAAATCGATTATTATCCGGGAGGCGAGCTTGTTGCGGGTCGCAGCCCGATGTTGTTGCCGTCCGCCTTGTTTTTTCTCCAACCTGTCACCCGGGGGCAGGCCTACTGGATGCGGTCAGGCACGGTCTTCAACAACTATTTCGGGCCATTTGAGGTCGCCAGCGTTCCACAGGGCGGGTTGAATTTCAGCACCGGCGGGAGCCAGGTGAGTTTTCGGCTTAACAATCTCACCACCAACATCCTGGTGATCACTGGCACTCTGTCCGCATCCGACTCGGCGCCCACCGGTCAGGCCGCATTCACCAATCTACCCCCCCTGCTGGTCAAGGGCGCCATCAACATGACTAATCTGACCTACGGTTACACCACTCTTTCCAGCGGCAGTCCCGCCACTTGGACCCTGGCGCCGATGGGCCAACCTGGCGACGGGCTCAATGTCACGCTCGGTTTGGACCGATCCACCATCACCCAACCGGCCGGCAGCTTGCTCGGCGGAGTTCTGACCTTCACCGATTCTCTGGGGTTCTTGAGCGTGCCGGTTCCGATTTCGGCGACGGTTGGTTCGCTTGGCGGATTATGGGTGGGTCAGGCCTCGATCAGCCAGGTGGGTCAATATTTGAAGCTTTACCCGCCGCTGGTCACCAACACCACGCCCGGATCGGCCGGAGTCGAGGCGGGGATCAATGCGGCTGCGGCGGCCGTTGGCCTTCCATCCAACGGGGCTGAGATACCCGGAGCGGTTTGGCAGCTTTCCTATTCCAACCCTCCTCCCGCCAACACCCTGCCTGTTTACGCCAATTACGGATTCGAGACAGATGTTTTCACGAGCGACTCGGGTTTGGCGCTCAGCAATAAAGTGATCAGCGGCTGGTTGGGCAGTGCTGACAAAGTGGGGCTAAACCCCGTGTTTTTCCCCTCGGCGGCCCCTTATAAACCCTATGCAAATGACGGGGCAATCCCGGAAGGCACGAACACCGCGTTTCTTCTCAGAAACAGTTCGCTGGCTTTGACTTTGACAAATCTGTCGATAGGCCGGTATTACGGTGTGACATACAAGGAAGACGCAGCACGGCCGACTCTCCTGTTGGATGGCGCGGGTTACGGAGTGCTTCCGCCCCTCAATTTCCTTGGCACCAGCAACTTCACACTGGAGGCATGGGTGTATCCCAACGCGGCGGTGCCCAACTCGAGCCTGTTTGACTTTGCCGGCCCGACCTTCACCAACCTCATTAGCTACGCGACCAACGTCGTTTTTGTCTATCAGACCAACTTTCTAACGAGCACTAACATTGTCATCACGAGAAAAGTAACAATTTATAAAGGATCCCCGAGGATCACCACGACTCAGACCGTGACATATAAGACCAACACGCTCGTCTCGCTCTCCAATACGAATTATATTCCGTATCCGGTGACGAACACTTTTGCCGTATCGTCCACAAGCAATCGCATTTCACTCGTGCTCAACAGTCAGGCGACAGGCTCCAAGCCGTTGCCGGGCTTGGTTTTAACCTATGGCAGCAGTGTGAAAACCACCGCCAACGGGGGGGACTCACTCCCTACCAACACCTGGACTCATCTGGCAGTGGTATTCAACACAACCAATTTCTCCAGCGGGCTGGGAAATGCCGTGTTTTACACCAACGGCGTATTCTCAAGCGTTGTGGGCGGATTGACCGTTCCCACAAACTGTTTGCGCTACGGCAATTACATAGGCAACTCACCCTGGCTCACCAACGCGCTGGTCCGCTGCGCGCTGGGAACTGTCCGGATCTGGAATACGAACCTCTCTCCGGCCAGTGTCCAGAGCGCCATGTCCACCCGCTATTATTCCAGTGGCACCAGCAACCTCCTGGCCCAATACACATTCACCGAGGCCGCGCGATTGGCTTATGATTCCAGCGGCCGAACCAATAACCTCACTCTGGCCGGCACAGCCGCCACCACCGTGGTCAGCGAAATACAGGATGCCTCCGGTCCGGGCAGCCCTAGTGTTTCCATCCCGCTTCCCACCAGCCTCTCATTCGTCGCCGACTTCAACACACCTTCCCTGCTTTTAACCGGGACACCGATTGGCAATGGTGCTGGAGGTTATGCCTATTACGGCAACGCAGCCAGTTCAGCAAAATATGGGTATTCCATGGCCTTTGACGGCAATACCCTCACCGCCTCTGTCGCCGGGCCTCGTAGCAATCCGCCGACTCAGGCGGTGGATACCCGGTGGGTGGGGCTGGATTTGAGGGCGCAAAAGATTGTGACCTCGTTCGCCTTCTTTCCACAGGGCGGGTATGAGACCAATCTGGTCGGCGGTCGGTTTCAAGTCGCGAACACCGCTGATTTCAGCGATGCGGTGACTCTCCTGACTTTGACCAATGCGCCAAGCCCCGGCTGGACAACTAATAATCCGGGCGGGGTCCCGGTGGCGGGGCGATATATTCGCTATGTCGGATCCACGAATGGCTTTATCAACATTGCTGAACTGCAATTCTTCGGCTACGACTGCCAGGTTGTTTCCGCCAATCACACCGTTTCCACCTTTGCATCGGGTGGAGCCTACTCAACGGTGAGCAATTATTTTCTCGCCACGGCTAAGATCATGAATTTGGTGGTCCAAAAAGGGGTGAATACAACCAACGGCAGCACCCCTCTGCTTACCGACAACATTGTCCTGAGCGATCCCGGAACGAATTTTAACTTTTATTCTTTCGGAGCGGTGGCTTCATCCCGCACCGGGACACTGCTCTTGGCCGGGGACCAAGGCGGCAAGAGTAGACTCGGGGGCTTGATCTATCTTTCACCCGATGGCGGCCAGACTTGGCAGGGGGTCGGCCCAGTGCGTCTCTGGTCTAGCTTGTCTTGTTCGGATGGGGGAAATGTGATTCTGGCGGCAGTCACCAACGGCCCTCTTTATCTTTCCACCGACTACGGTCAAACATGGGGCCAGACTGCCGTTGAGTTCGGGCTGAATCACAACTGGGTGCGCGTCTGTGTCTCTGGCGACGGCAGCCATCTGGCCGCGGCGTGGCAGGGAGGCAAGATCCTGCTCTCGACGAACAGCGGCGCGAATTGGCAGGCGGCCTATCAGCCGTCGGGCAGCGGTATTGACACCGACAACTGGGCAGGGCTGGTGATTTCCAGTGACGGAACCCAATTGGTGGCCGGCCTGAATCCGGGCTCCCTTTTTCGCTCCGCCGACTTTGGCCAGACTTGGAAGCCCGCCTCTCTCTCTACCTTGAAAGTTGTCGATATGTCCGCTTCGGGGGACACGACCAATCTGCTCATTGCTGTCTCCGGGGGGCCGCTCTACGTGTCTCGGGATGGAGGATTCTCCATCACCCCGGCAGGTCCGCTAACACAGGGGGCCGCCCTGTCGTCCACCAACGGAAGCCCCGCGGTCTACGGCCCTTCGGTTGTTGCCACTAACCAAGCTTGGGTCGGGGTCAGCAGCAGCTCCGATGGCAGGCATCTGTTGGCGGCAACGGCCTCAACCAATCTCTACACCTCCGAGGATTACGGACTGACTTGGACCAATAGAAGCCCCGTGAACACGTGGACGGATGTTGCGATGAGCTCGGACGGAACCCATCTCTTGGCCTGCGCCTACTCCAAGGGGGGAACGGGGCCTGTGTTGGCCCAATTGAGCCGTGGTTTCACCCAGTATTCGCTGGATTCCAACACCGGATTTGTGATTCAGACGAACGGCGTTTATCTCTTCGCTCTCAACACCAATCTTGGCGCGGTCAGCAAGTCCTATCCCTTAAGGCTTATCATCCACAACCCCACCAACGGTGGCCCCGCCGTCCTTCTCCAGCGGGTGTTTGTCGGCTTGGATGCGCAGACCAATGCGGTTATCGCCAACAGCGAAAGCCTCCTCAACGCGAATTACCTCTCTGCGGCCCGCCGCATCACCGCGGTGCACCTTCCCTGGTCGCCCGCCAACACACCTTGGTCCCTGGGCGCACCCCTCTCCCGCACGGCCACCTTCTCCACCAGCGTCAGTGTTGATTATAACGACCGGATCGCAAATCCATTCGTGCACGGATTTCATCCCGACCACGACAATCTGGATTCCACCTTCACTTCCGTTCTGCCCCGGGGATCCGAGTCCTACGGGCTGACTCGCCAGATCAACATGCAGGTCGGGGCCACGGGATCCGATTACGACAGCCGTGTCAATTCGGCTATCGGGCTGACGGGGACCTACACCGAAACGTTGACGGTCCTTGGACTCGGATCGAATCAACGGGTTTTCCAGACGGGTGGCACCTTTAGCATCCAGCGCATGAGTGACAATCCGGTGCTCCAGGTCAAGTAAACCCACCGGAGCGGAGATGCGAACCTCATTGTGAAAACCGGGAATCAAATGAAAACCAGTGAATTATCAAAATCAACCCTTTGTCATAGACAGCTCCGCGGCCTGTGCGGGGATTCCTTTGCGACCCGTCCCCGACCCGCTAGCGTGCCCACCAACACCTCACCCCACACTCTGAACAGTTTAAACCGTAACTTGGAAATCAAACATATGATCACCTCCCACCCCTACTCCCGCTCCATCCGGTCTGGGACTTTAACGGCAGTGCTGCTGATGCTTGGCCTCATGATCGTGCCGCGTCTGAGCCGCGCCCAGACCCCGATTCCGCCCGAGGCGGTCTCCTACCAAGGTTACCTGACGGACAACGCGGGTGTGCCGTTGGCGACCAACGCCCCGAAGAATTACGACCTGGTCCTGAAAATCTACGGCGCGCCCACCGGCGGAAACCCCCTGTGGGCGGAGGCGCAGACGGCCACCGTGGACCGCGGAAATTTCAGCCTTCTGTTAGGCAACGGAAACTCATACGGCTCCTATTCCCACAGTCTTACCGGGGTGTTCACAGGCGCCAATGCGGCCACCGCTTCGAGCCGCTACCTGGAGGTGACTGTTCTGGGCGTGGGCGGTCAGGCCGCCGTGACGATGATGCCACGGATGCAGCTGGCCACGACACCCTACGCTTTTCTGGCCACCACGGCCGCCGGGCTCTCCAGTCCAGCCAGCGGCAGTATTAACATCGCCACCAACGCCGTGGTCAACGGCACCCTGACCGCGAATTTCCCAGTCACGGTCAATGCCAACTTCATGGTCAATGGGGGCAATGTGGGCATCGGCGAATTGACACCCGGGTTTCCCCTCAACTTCCCGATGTTGTTGGGTGATAAAATCTCCCTTTGGGGCAATGGCGCCAACATTGCCGGAGGCGCCAATTACGGCTTTGGCATTCAAAATGGTCTTCTGCAGATCCATACCGATTCGTCCGGTGGCGATGTGGCCTTCGGGTATGGTACCAGCGCGAACATGACCGAAACCATGCGGGTGAAGGGCAACGGCAATGTGGGAATCGGCTACACCTCCCCCGGCTACAAGTTGGACGTGAACGGCGACATTGGAGTTAGGGGAATACACCTGCCGAATTGTGGAACCATGTATGCCAGAAATGCTGACGGCAGTGAGAGTCAGATCCTCCAGCGCTGGGCAAACGATTGGGATTATATGACGATGGCCAGGAATGGTCTTGTTATTCGCAACAACAGTGGGGGCGGTGCTATGTGGATTCAAAACAATGGGAACGTGGGTATCGGCAACGCATATCCATCCTCTACGCTGGATGTCAATGGTAATGGGAGGTTTGGTTCCGCGCAGATTGGGGTTGTTCAAACAGGATTCTATTATGACGGTAATATTGCCTTGCGCGCCGCGGGTGGCACTTTTTTCCAAAACGCAGGTGGGGCCAATACCTTCATGTATATCAACCCTTCCGGATTTGTCGGGATAGGAACAACAGGTCCCCAGTGCCCTTTGGATGTGGAGGGTGGTTACGCGTTTGGTGCCCACGATTACAGGTATTTTAATAGATCCGTGAATGGCGGCACTACCGGCAGCGGCGGCTATAATTATCCCTACAGCATCTGGGCTAGCGGTGGCATTGCCTGTTCCGAGTTAAACTGTATCTCGGATCTGCGCGTCAAAGAAGTCATCAAGCGCAGCAACTCGTCCGAGGACTTGGCCTTGGTGCAGCGGCTTCAGATCACGGACTACCGGAAAATCGATGTTGTGTCTGAAGGGACCAACACATTCAAAGGGGTGATTGCACAGGAGGTTGAGAAAATTATGCCCTCAGCCGTCAGCCAGAGCACGAACTTTATACCCAATGTGTATGCCCTTTCCCTCACCGCCATCCAGGACGCTGCCCGGGGGACCCTCCGGGTCACCCTCCCGAAGGCGCATGACCTCCAGACCAACGATCTGGTCAAGCTGATTGTTGAAAACGGAGGGAAAAAATTCGATTCGTACCGCGTGGTCGGGGTTGAGGCCACGAATGTCTTTGAGGTTGCGCTCGCTTCCAGTAATCGGATTGACAGGGTTTTTGTCTATGGAAAACAGGTGCCGGATTTCCGCACGGTGAATTACGACCGCCTTTTCACCACAGGGTTGGGAGCCATCCAGGAGTTGGCCAGCCGGAGCGAAGCGCAGGCCGAGGAAATCCGCGTGCTTAAACTGAGGGTGGCCCGGATGGCGGAACTGGAGCGCAAGTCGGCCAAGCTCCAACAGATGGAGGGCGAGCTTGCCGATCTTAAGAGGATTGTGACCCGGCTGACGGAGCAGGGGGGCCGCCCCAAGAGCACCCAGGCCGCTCTCCGTACGAACGAAAATTAAGCGTCAAGTTCGGTGGCTGACTATAAAAGTCCAAGGAATAATAGATTCTTGGTCATGGGTAATGATGAATTGTGGGTTGGCCGCGGTTCATTGACTGGTTCGAGGGATTGAAAACGGTTGGTGTATGGGAACGTTATGTCTGATCGCATGAATGTTTTAAGATTGCAGAGGCTGATACCGGTTATATTGTGCGCAGTTTCGCTCCGCGTCTCGGGCCAGAGCCAGATGCTCATTCCGCCGCAGAGTTATCAGAACGCCAGCACGGCTTGGAACCTCCAATCCTTCCGCGGGGTGCCCATCAGCGCCACCGTCAACTCCCCTGCCGGCTCTGACGGGCGAATGCCGACTGCTAACTCCTCCTACTCTGTCAGTGGGACTGTCCTTGGATCCAGCTTGTCGCCCCTTCAGCCCACGGCAAACCAGTTCCAGAGTGTTTATTCCTTTGGTGGAGTATCTTCGCTCGCCAATGGGGCGTGGCAGCAGATGCGCACGAACGCGCTGCTCAACTGGGTGGGCACCGCTCCTTACCACACCAACTATCTCAGCTCCAGTCCCGGGGTGCTGGGGACCAATACTTATTCAGGCTCCATTGCTCAGGCCATGCTGTCCGTGCCGGTGGCGTTGGTGCCCGGAAGTCCCAGCAGCAATCTTGTCGTCGCCCTTACCCTGCGCAATCAGCAGCTCGGCGGGGCCTTCTTCGCTCAAATGGTCAACTTTAACTTCGGCGATGTCGTCACCGTGCCCTCCTCGGATGAGAACGGGACCACTCTTACGAACATCAGCCCTTCGGACTACTGGCTTCCGTATCCGGCCGCGTCGGTGGGTACTTACTTCAGCCCGCATTCGGGCAAAATCTATGCCGTGCAGCCGGGGCAAATCACCGTCACTTGGATCAAGGCAGCCGCAACGAACAACACGCCGTTCGACTATGCCACCAATTCAGTGGCCTACATGACAAACGGCGGCAGTATATTTAGGACCCTGAAGAAGACCTACAACGTGACGGCCATGGCCAACAAGCCGGTGCACCGGGTTTATTGGACTGAGAAAAACTTTCAGCCAGCCTCTTATCCCGTCAGCATTCCTGCCAACCTCGTCGGCGCTATTCACTTCGCCTACAATAGCAGCGTCCCCCAAAATGTGGCTTCTGAGTATGTCGATCCCAACAGCAGCGCCCCCAACTCGAATCCGACCTATCAGGAAACCCGCACCATATGGTACGACAGCGCCACCGCATCGATACACGCCTATAACGCCGAGGGGCGTGTTTTCATTGAGTTGCTGGGGGATTTGAAGCCGGACGGGATGACCCGGGACTTTTTGGGATACGAGATTGTGGACGTGGTCAAGCAACCGTCTCCTTCGGACCTACAGCAGGATTTAGGGGATCAACTCGTGCCGCTCAATCCCGGGGAGCTCGTGACTTTGACCCCATGGTTGGTGCAGGTTCCATTGCAGAATCTTGCGAAACCCTTTGCCTATGTGAACTCCGCTCTTTCCCCGCAGCAACTTTATGCGGTCGCCCCTACCGTGAGCCAGAATGACTGCTTGGTTCACTGGCTCAAACCGGGGATTGCCGGTATTCTGTGGCCCGAGGAGTACATCAGATACAAGCTTACCTGGCCGGTGGACTCGGCCAAATACAGTCATTATATCCGCCCGCAAGCCGCCTCGGCTGATGAGGCCCAGCTTACTTCGGTGGTTCTTCCCGGTAAAAACAACCCCTATCTGCAATTCCAAGACGGCACGGATTCGACGCATGGCGCATTTACTTTCACAGGCTCCAGCGGGGTTCTTTTCTATACATTTCTGAGTCGTGATTACCCGGCCCACCGCTCTCTGATCCGCTACATGTCTGGTCCTTATGTGTCATTTGAACGGGTTTTTTCCTGGCTCGACAGTGCATTGTTGGATCCGAACAACAATCTTCCCCTGTACAACCCGGTTTTCAGTTCGTTGATGAACTATTCCCCCCAGCCACCGGTGCTTACCAACGCAAGCTTTGAAACGGATGTTGCTTCGAGTATCAATTACCCGGGATACAGGTCTATCAGCGGGTGGACAAGTTCGGCCACTCTCATGGGGCTGAACGATTCCAACACGCAGGCCGCTTTTAACAACAACGGTGCGGTTCCCGACGGAAGACAGGTGGCGTTTATCCAAGGCACCGGGAGTATTGGCACCGGGAGTATTGAGCAATTGGTTACCGGGCTGACGGTGGGGGCTGTTTATACTGTTCACTATTACGAAAACGCCAGAAGCATGGCAACGGACACTAATTTGCCGCTATGCACAGTGCTGATGGGCGAAAAGACTATTGTCACCCAGCACCCCGTCTCTCCGGTCGGCGGATCGAATCCTTTCAATGAGGTGTACAGTCTTCCTTTTGTTGCCTCGAGCAACAACCTTGTTCTTAAATTCCTTGTCGGTTCCACAGGGGGGGACACCACCCTCCTCCTGGATAACGTGAGTATCGCAGGCCAATCCACTTTGGGATCCACCAACCGGTTCTACGGGATGTCCCCCACACCGCAGTCGCCGGCGACTCTTTACGCCGGCTGCTATTTCACGAATGCTGTTTTGCACCTTGTCGATGCAGCCCCTTCCAAGTCGGGATACATCAGCATTCCGGACCCGACCCAGGGCGACATCATCACCAACTTCAACCTCAACTTCAACGTGCTGGTTGGCGGGGGCACGGCCTTGCCCGGAGGCGGATTCAGTGTGAACCTTGGAACACCGATGGTCGGGGAGTCTCCCGCCGAGGAGGGATTGGCCGGTGGGCTTTCGGTTTGCTTTGACCTCATGCAGAACGCCGCCAACGACTATGCTCCTGGCATCACGGTGAAATTCAACGGCACCACTCTGGCTGGAGTGCGAACGGGTGATCCGACCAATTCTTTTCTGGACACCGGCATCACTCTGAACGCTGCGCCTATGGATCCGGCCACCGGGTCGGCCCTGAAACTTGACACGGCGGGCGCTTTCGCTCCGGTGAAGATCGTGCTTTCCTCCAGCGGCCTTTTGGATGTCTACTACAAGGGCGTCCTGGTTCTCTCTCAAATTCCCACCGGCTACCTCCCTTCACCTGGTTCATTTTGGTTGGGTGCAAGATGCGAAAGCGCCAACACCGCCAATATCTGGATCAACAATCTAGCGCTGGTGGAAAACTCCACAGCACCGTCTCCATTCGCAGGCTCTGTCGCCACGACCCTCAACTCGTGGCAGCCGAACAACGGGACATTCATCTTCCCGACGACCAGGTCCGGCCCCAATCTTTTTGTAGCCAGTGCGCAAGTCGGGACCACCATTGTTCCGCCCCTGAACGAGGCCACGAATATCTGGGTTGGCTATATCCTGACCAATCTGGGCAATCTTTACAATCCCCACGCCTACATCGATCCGTTTGCGGCCGGATTCGATGGTGCCGCGAGCAGCGCGATCATTCCGGTGAACGACATTCCCGGTGCCAACACCCTCTCTGTTCTGTGGTTCCGTGGGAACCAGATGAACTCGGCACTTGGCTTCAACCCAAGCTACTGGCCTGCCGCTTTGGGGAAATACACCATTAGCTATCCGGATAACGCCAAGGAAATCGTTCTCGCCAGCAACCGGGGAAGTGCGGGTAACGGCTATATTGAGCCCCGCGAAATGACTGGCCGAATTTACTACCAGAACGATCCCCTCCAGGCTGGTTACAATCCAAACGAGGAGCACGCCATTATGGCCGGCGGCACCGCATATGCCCTGCGTGACGATTTGAACCTCACAAACAAGTCGTCCCAGAGTGTTGCCGGGGTTAACTACTCATCGCAGCCTTATGTGCTGGTCGAATACACACAAGACGACGGCAGTATGGCCATGACGGCCTATAAAGTCCGCCGTGAAAAGCCCGAGTCGGGCTGGGTGTTTGATTATCCCATTCCGGCCGGGCATTTGCTTCAAGCCCCCATGCCTCTGCCCCTGCTGCAGGCTCCGGTCGACAGCAACGGCAAAAACTGGAACACAGAGCCCCCAGCCGACCCCAGCGGCGACCTCCCCGGGGGTTGGGACACAGCCACCGCGGAGCTGCGTCAGCGCTTTCAGTTCTATTCCCGTTTTACCTACCAAGACCGCAAGCATCAGTTCTGGGTGCATCGGGGTCCCAATGCCGGACTGCCTCCTCTGAAAACAGGGACCTATGACCAGGCCAAGGGGATGGTTTCGCTGGATTATGCGCAGGCATGTATTGGCCAGCAATTTGAGCTTAATCTGCACGCGACCCGACAGCCCGAATACTTGGCGATTCAGCCGCCTGCAAACATGCCTGCCTGGCTGAGCGTTAATCCCACCAACGGACTTCAGTTGGTCGGCAGCCCAAGCAATCTGGACGCGGGCCAGACCACTTTGGCGCTTGTTGTTCTCGATCTTTGGGAGGGCACCTCGGCGACCAACACCTTGGTCCTGAATGTCGTCACCAGCACCGTTCCTAGCGACGTTATCACCCAGGGCCCCATGGTGATCAGCAGCACCAACACCTACAGCGGCACTTCTGTTTATTTCACCAATCGCGCACCGTTCCTATCCTTCAGCGCGGCGGCATCCAATAGTTTCCAGATGCAGTATTATTACCCTACCGACCCCACGTTCTCCTGGCCCGGTTATCCCATCGCTCCTCAGGCGGGGACCATTGTGCCGTATCTGCGGACTGTGGATCCGTCCTCAGGCGGCTATACTGGTGGGATGTCTGGAGCAACCAATCGGGTGACACCCGCTTTACCCATTGTTTATCGGCCCTATTGGCCTGAGCAGGATCCAAGTGATTCCACCAAGCCGGTGCCTCAACTCGAGTATGGCCAGACCTTGGTGCGGCCGCAGAATGGTCTTCCCGGAGTGGGCGACTGGCTCACCGCCAATGTTTTATATCAGCAATCTGTGGCCCCGAACATTCAGTCGCCCAACTACAGCGTCAAGTTGTTCGACCCGACCCGGCAGAAAACAGCCGTCCTTACAAACCTGCCCAGCAGTCTGCCCACCACCACCTATCAGGGCCGGATTTATTTCCCAACACTTCCGCCCCATCTAAACCAGCGTGTCTTTTACGATCCCAACAGCCTGCAGCTTGTTTTTCAGGGCCAGTTCCACGACGAGCCGGTGGGCGAGAGTTACCTATCCCTCAACGTGATGACCACCAACGACATCGCGGCTGTCGTGGGCATTTGCAGCACGTTGGACACCGGCTACGGGGATTGGGGCAACGCGGTTTCCAACCTTTACACCACCGTTGTCAATTTCACATTGAACACCAACGGGGTCTACATCCCTGGTGAAGACGACTCCAGTTATGTGACCAATATTGTTTCGCACAAGGTCTCAAAGAAAATCGTCTACAAGAAGAAACGCGGATTCATCACGGTTATTAAGACCACCACCACCAGCACCACCAACATCACCTATATTCCCGGAACGAATCTGGTCGACTACGGTGTTTCGGAGCTTCCCGAGTTGACCTGGGAGAATGACGCCGCGGACAGCAAGGCCCTGTCGGCCTGCGGGCCCGGCAGTGGTTATGTCACCCTGGTTGAAAATGGGGGGGGCGCCTTCACCAAGGACGGGGATCCTGTGGCGTTGCACGTCATCAAGGTGGGAGGCCGCCTGCACCCCGGCCAGCTTAAAATCATCGCCCCGCAAAACCCTCTCAGCGAGCAGTTGACCCTGCAACACACAGTGGATCAGGGTGGCAACGTCGGAGACTACGAGTATCAATGGAAGATTGCGGCGCCCATCAGCGGCCAGCCTCCCGCGCAGGATTCACAGATGACCCTTTTCCAGGGCTTGCAGCAGGGCAGCGGCCTCTTCAGCTTCATACTGGGCGGTGCGGGCATCCAGACGCTGAGCGACAACTATGTCACGATGCGCTATCGCCCCATCAACCCCGCCCATCCCCTCTACACAACACCGGCGGGTGACCCCACCGCTTTGAATTGGTCTGCCTGGACGCCGCCCGTCTTGGCCGAAGGCTGGATCAAGCGGGTGCTGGCCGGTATCAATCCATTCAACCAGCGCACCAAGGATTTGTTCAACAACTCGGTCAACACATCCTCCAGTATGTTGACCCAGGCTGGACATAGATGGGAAGGCGACGTGGCTTTGAACCTGGAGAGCCTCAACAAATACGGCTTGATCGAGATTTATGACACAGTTTTGCGCCGCGGTAAGTCGATCAGCATCAACTCCGGCTACGATTACGGTCCTGCCAACCAAGCCCTCCTATTGGCTGCGGGCTATATTTCCGATCTTTACATGATGGTGGGCAATGAGGCTTGGGCCGATGCCTCCAATCCGACCATCGGGATTGGCACCGATAGCGCCTCTTATGGGTCCATTGCCACCTCTCTTTTCTCCTTCATGGGCCAGGAACCGTCCCTCCTGGAAGAGGAGCTTGCTCTGGATCGCGGCCGCGATGACCAGCTCGTACCCGGAGTGCAATACAACCCCGTTTATAACCGCTTGGTTTGGAATTTCACCCAGGGCATCGGCGACGGGCAGACCATCTACCAGCAAAACTACAACATCACCGACCAGAACATGGACGGAATCGTGAATGCCACCGATGCCTCCATCATGTATCCGATGGGACACGGGGATGCCTATGGTCATTATCTGACCGCACTGAGCGGTTATTATGCCCTGCTCATGAACCCCAATTTCGACTGGGTACCCGCCTCGGAATCCGTGAATGTTTTGGGGATGCCGGTTTCGGTGAACTATGTGCACGAGCGCAAATTCATGGCCGCCGCCGTCGCATTTGCTCGGACTGGTCAGCAGGTGTTCGATCTGACTTGGCGTCGCGATTATCTCCCCGCCCACACCACTGGATGGGGCAATCTCAGCCCGGCCAGCACCAACTTAAACCGGGCTTTGCCTTCGACCTTCGTGGACGGCAAGTTTTGGGGTGCGGATCACTGGGCCAGCCGCGCCGCGCTGGGCGGCTATGTGAACTGGGTGGCCGGCAATGCCATTCTCCCTGATGTGGATCAGGACCCGACGCATAAGGGAACCATTCAACAAGTGGACCGCACCACGGTGCCGGAGCTTACCCAGCTCGCCACGATGGCCACCGACCTCCAAACAGCCATGGACAATGCTGAAGCCGGACTTAACCCGTTGGGCATGACGCCCGGAAGCGTCGCATTGGACATTGATCCCAACCAAGTTGTGGGCGGCGCCAACAACACCCACTTCGAACAGATCTACAACCGGGCGCTGACGGCTCTTAACAACGCTGTGGCCTCCTTTAACGACGCCAAGAATGTCACTGAACTGATGCGATCCCAAGAGGATTCCTTGACCGGCCTCCAACTTCAGGTCAACGCTCAAGAACTGGCTTTTACCAACGCTCTCATCGAATTATACGGCACCCCTTACACGGACGACATCGGCGCGGGTAAGACCTACGCCCAAAATTATTCCGGCCCTGATCTCCTTCATTACATGTATATCGATGACCTCACTTTCTCCAATCCGGACAAATCATTGTGGAATCCCAATACCGCAGCGCCATACAAAATCGATGTTCAGGCGACCCCTGCGGATTACTCCGCAGGTGCCGCGACCACCGTTCCACTGATGCCTGCATATGATCCAGGGTATGCGGAGGGCACCCATTTTATTAACTTCAATTATGGTGCCAATGGATTCATGAGCAAGCCGACGACTTGGAGTGGCAGCCGCAAGTCACCTGGCAAGATTCAAGCCGCTCTCTCCAAATATGTGGCAGCCCACGATAACCTCTACGTCGCTGTCACGGCTAAAGCCGTAAGCGACAAGGAGGATTTGGACAAGCAGATCAGTTTGTTCCGTTCTTTTGTCAGCACGATCAATTACGAAAACAGAGTGCGGGAGAAGATGGATTCCATAAACAAAGGGATCATTATAGGGCAGAATATTATAGACTCAGCCGGTCTCATATTCGATGCGGATTTGGAGGCCATGAAGAATGTCAAGGAAGCCATAGCCACCAGTATTCCAGAACTGTTCATCGGCGGTCTTGCGGTAGGCACCTCCGCTCCAGGTGATGCGGCTAAAGGAATTATCAAGTTCACCGGGGCCGGGATCGCGACCGCACTTATGGCCACCCGCGTGGTTTCGGAGCTGGCGTGGAACCAGATAAACACGGGTTTTCAAACAACCCTGATCGACCTTCAAGCCAGGTTGGATAAAGCGGATCAGGGCCTGCAACTCCAACAGCAGGTGACGTCGATTATGCTCATGCAGAAGACGGTGATGGGCGACTTCATTCTCATCAATCAGGCCATCCGCCAGCTCTCGGATGCCCTGGATGAATACAAAACCTTGGTTGCCAAGGGGGATCAGTTGCAGATGGAGCGCCAAGTGGCCCGCAACATGACAGCTGGAGTGATCCAGGGTTACCGCAACCGGGATGCCGCCTTCCGTGTGTTTCGCAACGAGAAGCTCGAGCGCTATAAAACGCTTTTCGACATGGCCGCACGCTACTCGTTTCTGGCTGCCAATGCCTACGACTTCGAGACCGGATTGCTCAACACCGACAATGGCCGGGCTTACTTGAACAAAATCGTGAGTTCCCGCTCTCTCGGTGTGGTTCAAAACGGGGTTCCTCAATATGGCGGCAGTGTCAACGGTGACCCGGGCCTTTCAACGGCACTTGCCCAAATGAAGGCCGATTGGGACGTGGTTAAGGGCCGGCTCGGCTTCAACAATCCCGACGCCTACGGAACCACGGTTTCTCTGCGCAGTGAGAATTACCGGATACTCCCGGGGACCAACGGGGACGTGAACTGGCAGGATGTTCTGAACCAGCACCGGGTGGCCGATGTGATGGCCGACTCCGACGTGGCCCGCTATTGCATGCAGATTTCGCAGGGATCGAGCTTGGCTGTTCCCGGAATCATACTCGACTTCGGCACCACGATTGCGGCGGGCTATAATCTCTTTGGCCAGCAACTCGGAGCCGGGGACCATAACTTCAGCCCCAGTGCATTCGCAACCAAGATCTTTGCCGCCGGCGTGGCTCTTCCGGGCTACCGCGGCATGGACAACCCGCCGGCAAACCTCCTACCGGCCAGTGTCACCCCCCCCGATCCAAACCTCTGGGCAACCGATCCATTGGCCTTGGCGGCCACTCCCTATGTTTACCTCATACCGTGTGGCCAAGACTCCATGCGCACCCCGCCTTTGGGAGATTCCAGCGCAATCCGCACCTTTACTGTGGACGATGTTGCCATCCCGCTGCCGTTCAATATCGGCGCGGCCCAATTCGCCAGCGGCGGGTTTTATCAAACAGCGAATGCGCTCCAAACGCCTCTTTTCGCCATCCGCAAACACCAGGCGTTCCGCCCCGTGTCCGACCCGGCAGTCTTTTCTCAAAACCTCTATGGTCCGAGTGGGACTTTGATGCGTTCGCAGTACACCAACAACCGTCTTATCGGGCGTTCGGTTTGGAACAGTCGGTGGAAACTCGTCATCCCTGGAAACACCCTGTTGAATGACTCCACTACAGGGCTGGATCGGTTCATCAGGACCGTTAGTGATATTAAACTGCATTTCGACACTTATTCCTACTCAGGCAACTAAGGTGACTCTGGCCGCCGACGTGAGGAGGCGCTGAGGCAATAATGAAAATTGAAAGTGGAAACGTGAAGTCCAGTGGGGATCTCATTCCGATGTCGTCCTTGCTCAATCCGGCCGGTCCGGTGCCTAGCCGCGCAGGCTCCTTCAGCAGGCGACCCAAGCAGGCTTTAGTAGTCTGGCTGAAGAGTGCAATCGGAAGAGTGAACTGGAGTCGTGGCCAACGTGCCGCGGGGTTTTGTTCGAACCCTGTGACCTTGGGTGGCGTCAGGGGAATCGGTGTTAATCCGTGAAATTTGTTTCTTGTTGTTACTATAAATTTATGAAACTCCCGCTTTTCAACTCATTCATCCGCGGCATCCGCCGGGCCATACCGGTCTTGATTCTGGCGGCCCTGGCGGCACCGCGATTGTTGTATGCCTTTCCGCCCGCCCCATTCCATCGGATCACCGGGTTGGTGCGAGACGAATACGGTCAGCCCGTGTCCACTTTTGGAGCTTACATTGTTTTTGAGGCGACCAATGGGGTCAAGGTCGCTTCCGCCATCAACCCGGGCATGGGGCCCGGCATCAACTACGAGGTCCAACTCCCCATGGACTCCATGCTCAGCGGCAAATTGTACCGCCCCACCGCTCTCACTCCGGATATTCCCTTCCGCATCACCGTTTGGATGAACAGTGTCAGCTATCTCCCCATCGAGATGGCGGCGAGCTTTGCATCCCTGGGTCAACCTGCAGGCCTCACCCATATCGACCTGACCTTGGGGGTGGATGCCAACGGGGACGGTTTGCCCGATGCGTGGCAGAACCTCCTGGTTCGGATGCTAGGGCCGGGGACAAAAGTGGGGCCTCAGGACAGTGCGCTTGGGGACGGGATCAGCAATCTTTCAAAATATATCGCCGGGCTCTACGCATGGGACACAAACAGCTCATTCCGCTTGGCGATTGTGCCGCGGGCAGGCGCCCGCCCTGTGGTGGAGTTTTCGGCGGTCAGCCAGCACAGCTACAGCCTTCTTTCCACCACGAATCTCGTCGACTGGACTCCAATGCCCTTCAAGGTGCCATCCGACCTCAACACACCGGATGACCTCCCGCGGAACAGCTATTTTGCGCCCGGCACCCAAACCCTGCAGTTTGATCCGCAGCATTCGGATGCGGAGTCAGGCATGGCGCATTTTTATAAGTTGCAGGTCCAGTGACTTATTTCCAGTGATTGGCGGGCTCGGTGTGGTTGTTCGTGTATAAAATCCCGCTGCCTTAGCCTAGATGTTCTGTCCCGGGCACAAATTTTTTTAATAGAACTCATTGAACTTTTCAGCAACAGTTCCGCTTAGATTTGGTCGGCAAGGCTTTCAATCCCGAACTGCGGGTCTGGTTCGGCTATCCATTTCTTGGTCCGTGGGTTGGACGGCGGTTGTTCTGTTGTGTCTCCTCGCGCTGCCGGCAACTGCGGCCCCTCCGGTGACTGACTATGCCCGGTGGTTTGACGCATCGCAGCTCAAGCTGGCGGATGGCGCTGCGGTCACTCAGATCCCCGACGGCAGCCCAAATTCTTTTAACGCCACACCCATCAGTGGTAAAGACACTCCGACCTATCTGGCGAATGCAGGGACGGAAAGCGGGTTGGGAGCGGTCAATTTCACCTCCAGTCAGGCACTGGGTTTCAACCGGGACAGTGGCATTCGCACGGTCTTTTCCATTTTCAAGGGCAGCTCCTTTTTGTTGACTGACGCAGGTTCCTATGATTTCCACCGCCCATCGGACAGCAATCCCGCCGATCCGCTGTGGACCTTTTGGACGAGCGGAAACATCACGTCCGGGTCCACCTATGTGAACGGCGCTTTGGTGGATGGCTCCAGTTTCGCCATGCCGACGGCCTTGCATGGGGGATTCAATCTGGTGGAAGTGCTGACCACCGGCACGGTCAGTGCCGACAGTTTCAACCGGGACCGGGTTTATCATTCCGGGCCACAGGCCTGCGGTGAGCTGATTGTTTACGATCGGGTGCTGAGCGAGAGCGAGCGGCTTCAGGTGGAAAATTATCTCAAGGCAAAGTGGTTTTCCGCCGCGGCTCCTATTGGTATGGGGAAGGGCACGGGGGGCGATATTACGATCACGAATGGTTATATAATACACACATTTAAAGGCGCCGGGTCTTACACATTCACCCCAGCCTCGGCCGGCAGTTACGAGGTGTTGATCGTGGCTGGCGGCGGGGGCGGGAGCGGCGGGTATCAGGGTGCCGGGGGTTGTGGTGGCGGTGCCGGGGGCTTGATTTACAGTAATAATTTTTATCTATCCACCGGCAATGTTTCAGTTCAGGTGGGAGCAGGGGGGACGGGTGCTTCGGGTGGAAGTCCCGGTAATAATGGTTCTAATTCGAGCTTTGGAAGTCTCATAGCAATCGGCGGCGGCGGCGGCGGCGGGCGCGATGCCATCGGGATGTCTGGTGGGTCTGGTGGGGGTGGTGGCATTTCAGGGTCGGTGCAGAACGGTGGCTCCGGGACTCTGGGGCAAGGCAACGCGGGCTCAGCAAACTTTGCCTCAGGCCCCAACTACGGCGGTGGTGGCGGCGGCGGGGCGGGTGGGCCCGGAATCCAAGGCAGTTACACTGCTGGCGGAAGCGGGGGGGCCGGTTTGGCCTATGACATCAGTGGCGCTCTTACCTACTACGCTGGAGGCGGGGGCAGTTCCTATTATCAAAGTGGCGGAACTCTTGGGATCGGTGGGATCGGTGGGGGCGGCGCGCCTGGTGTGAACGGCACCGCTAACACCGGCGGTGGCGGCGGGGGAGGTGTCTCAGAAGGAAATACTGGCAGCTCTGGCGGCTCGGGTATAGTCATCGTCCGATATCCCGGAAATGCCAATAGTAGAAGCTTACCGGCGATTGCCGCTCTGCCAAAAGCGTCGGACTTGACCAATGGCCAAGCCTTTTCCGCATCGACTTTGAGCGGTGGCAGTGCAACCAACGCCGCCGGGACAAGTGTTCCAGGCCGCTTCGCCTTCTCAGAGCCCGGCGGAGTGCCCATTATCGGCGTCACAAATGCCGCGGTCACGTTTACTCCAACGGACACCAACACCTACATGCCTTTGACGTTGACTGTGGGTGTCAAGGTGGCGGCAGCCACGCCTGGCAGCGGAGGGGTGGTTACCAGCACGAACGGATATATCATCCACACGTTTGCCAGCGTGGGAAGTTTCAGTTTTACGCCGCCTGGCGCTGGAAACTATGAGGTTTTGGTTGTGGCCGGTGGCGGGGGTGGGAGCGGTGGATGGTCTGCCGCAGGGGGTGCAGGAGGCGGGGCGGGTGGTTTGATTGAAACTTTCTATTACAGTTCCACGAGTGCTGTCAGCATTCAGGTGGGTACGGGTGGTGTGGGTGGCAGCCCAGGTGCGGCAGGCACGACGGGCGGCAACTCGATTTTTGGAACCCTAACAGCGATTGGAGGCGGTGGCGGTGGTTCGCGTGACGCCGGTGGGTTGTCCGGTGGTTCTGGCGGGGGAGCGGGTATTGCCGGTGCTGCTCAGGGGGTGGGCGCGGGAACTGCCGGCCAAGGCAATCCCGGAGGTGCCAACTCAACTTCTGGTCCCAATTACGGCGGTGGCGGTGGCGGTGGGGCAGGAGCCGCAGGTCAGGCGGGAACTCCCACCGTGGGCGGTAGCGGGGGCGTCGGTTTGGCCTATGATATCAGCGGTTTCCTGACCTACTACGCCGGGGGTGGCGGCAGCTCGTTTTTTGTCACTGGCGGGACACAAGGTTCCGGTGGGCTTGGAGGCGGCGGTGCGCCCGGTGTGGACGGCAAGGCTGGAACCGGCGGCGGCGGCGGCGGGGCAACCGCCGATGGTCTGAGTGGAAATTCAGGTGGCTCGGGGGTTGTGATCGTCCGATATCCGGGCACCTTTACGCCAGTGGATACCAACAATGGCAATTCGCTGACTACTACCGGCGCGCTTGCGGGCTTTCAGCTCGTCTACGCCACCACCAATGCGACCCGGATCAATAACAACATTGCCTACAGTGTGAACAACGCAGCCGCATTGACTAATGCCAGCTTCAGCCGGGTGAAATACCGGATGGAAGCTCAGGTCAATGGTGTCCTGCAATACGCCGAGGTCTCCTTCGACGCATGGGCTGGATTGACGGTGGACCAGCTGCGGGTCCCTGACGCAACTTATGCGGGAACGATCCAGCTCAACGTGAGCAACCTCACGGTGGATTGCAGCTATCCCGGCGTGGTCAATGGCAGTGGGCAGGTCGGGCGTCTGGAAATCTGGCCCAGCAACTACGGCACGGGGACCTCGGGTAATGTGGGTGGCAGCAGTTCCACTTACGACTTTGATGACTCGGGTTTCGATGGCGCTTTGGGTTATGGATGTTTCCAAGTTCACAACCTGTCCTCCAATCCGAAGCAGACGGTCTTCGCCTGGAACAACCACGGTTCTTCCAATCCTGACATCGGGTTTGGCAGCAATCCTGTCAGCAGTCCTGACTGGACTTTCAACGGCGTGTTGTCCGGCCTGTCACTCGCCACTTGGAAACTCCAGATCTTTATCGGATCCGGCGCGACCGCCTTGGTGGTGCCCGCCACCCCCGTGCTCGCCGCCGCCCCCACAGCCTCTCCCCTCACGTATGGCCAGCCCTTGAGCGCGACGTCCTTGAGCGGCGGTTCGGTGACGAATTCCTCCGGAGGGGTGGTTTCCGGTGTTTTTAGTTTTCTGACCCCGGATTTGATACCAGGTGTCGGCATCACCAATGTTCCCGTCGTGTTTACCCCTTCGGACACCGTCCATTATAACAGCATCACCAACTCTGCTGTGGGCCGTCCCCAAATCGCTTACGATTTCGATGACGGGACGTTACAGGGCTGGAACAACCGGGTTTGGACCGGGTCGCAGTGGGTGGATTTGGCGCCGAATGCGACGAGTGTGGATGGAGTGAGCGTGGCGTTGGCTCCCGATGGGCTTTATGTGCCGGGCTATTCAGCCGTGTGGGTGAGCGGGAATACGGACAGGCACTGGAATAGTTTGTGGCTTCGTTCTCCCGTCTTTTACTTAAGCGGGCTGGGAGACCTGACGGTTCAATTATCCAGAGGTCAGGCCTCCGGGGATGCGCCGATCAATGACCAGAATATTGCAGGCGACTCGATTGTGAATGGCGGATGGAAAGGCGTTGCGCTGCGGCGCGTCAGGGACGGGGCGTTTGTGCTCGTCAAGGGCCGCACCCATACCGGGGACGACTGGGAAACGGAGACGTTCAGCCAAACGGACTTGGCTCCCTACGTGAACGGCGATGCCTATACATTGGATCTGATGAATCTGGGATCGGGAGGCTGGGGTTGGTTGATCATGGACACTGTTTCCATTCCCGGGGCCGCCAGTTTCGGCGGAGCCCACCCGGGAACGGTGTCCGTTACCGTGGGCAAGATGACTCCTACCATTACGACGAGCCCAACGGCCTCGAACCTCACCTACGGCCAGGCGCTGAGTGCGTCGACGTTGAGTTCCGGGGTGGCGAGTGTGGCTGGCACGTTTTCGTTCACCACGCCCTCGGCCATCCCGCAGGCGGGCGTCACCAACGCCGCGCTAATCTTCACACCTTCGGATACCACCAACTACAACACGGCCGCCTCCTCCGTGACGGTCGTCGTCGGTAAACAAACTCCCCTTGTCGCGGCGGATCCGTCGGCCACCGGCCTGACTTATGGCCAGTCGTTCAGCGCCTCAATTCTCACCGGCGGCAGCGCGACGAACGCCGCCGGCACCGCCGTGCCCGGCTCGTTTGCGTTCGCTTCTCCTTCGGGCGTCCCCAATGCCGGCTCGACCAATGCCGTCGTCACGTTCACCCCGCTTGACGCCGCTAATTACAGCACCGCAGACATCGTGGTGTCCGTGACCGTCGCCAAGCAGACCCCGCTCGTCGCTTCAGCGCCCTCCGCTTCCGCACTCGTTTACGGACAAGCTTTGAGCGCATCGATCCTCAG